>Ga0156178_120_pt1 | contig 9464 bp, 17 predicted proteins | sample RifCSPlowO2_12_FD_107831 | JGI IMG/M metagenome (GOLD analysis project Ga0156178, IMG submission 107831) | Burkholderiales bacterium RIFCSPLOWO2_12_FULL_65_40 | reverse complement strand
CGTAGCCGAGCATGCCGGCGGTGTCGCGCTCGACGCGCATGGGGTGCTCGCCGCACCAGCCGCCCTCCTCGGGGCCGGGCTCGTTGTCGCACTCGATCGCGGCCTCCAGCTCGGCCACGCGCGCCCGAAGGCATCCAGTCTCCACAAGCGCATCGTCTCGCTCCCGCGCAACTGCCTCCAGTGCGGCGCGGGCGCAGCCGAGGTCGCGCACGAGATCCTCGTCGCTGAGACCGCGCTCCCCCATCCGCTCCAGGGCGGCGAGCGGAGCCACTCGGGCGCGGGCTGCATCGAAGGCCGCACGTACCTCGTGAGCCATGGGCGCCCCGAACGCGCCGCCCATGCCGAGGATGTCGTCGTCGCTCTCCCCGCCCGCCGTCAAGGACGCGTCAGGGACACCGCTGTCCTTTACGGGGATCTCCCCGCACTCCTCGGGGCCGAGCGCCGGGTACGACTCGATCACCGCCCTGTCGACAGGATCATCGACGCGCCCGTCCGCGTCCGTCCACCGGGGCGCGGCGTCAAGCCACAGGTGATAGTCGTCCTCGTCGGCGGACATGCGGAGGCAGGTCCCAACGGGGAGGGCGGCGCGTTGCTCCAGCGAGAGGTTCCGCCACGCGGTTCCGAGCGGGGGCGGCTGGCTCACGACCGGCCCCCTTCGGTGGCGGGGGTGGCCTGCACTTCGGTTCTGTAGCGGACCTCGATGGCGGGCCCCTCGCTGGAACAGTGCGACAGGCCAGCGCCCACGGCGTACGCGCAGTTCGGGCACGGTCCGGAGGGCCAGTGATGCGACGCCCCGCACGCGCTGTAGAGCGCGCTCTCCCAGGTGTGTGCGCACTTCGGGCACGTCGCCGTCCCGCGGGTGTACGCCTTCGTTTCGGGCGGGCGCGTGGTGTGGCCGCCGTGGTTGTTGATGCTCGTTTCCTCGCGGACCTTGTAGAAGGCGAAGTCGAACAGGTCGTGCTTCCCGTGCTCGCTCTCGCCTTCCACGTCGCCACGCAGCACGCGCGAGCACGCCAGCGCACGTCCGCCCGCGACGATCATGCACGCCGTACGTCGCTCGTGTTCCTCGCGCAGCGCCTTGACTTCGTGCGTGAGCCGGTAGACCTCGTGCTGCGCGGCGACCAGCGCGACCAGCGGTTGCGGGGGCGCCTCGACCCATTCGCCGCAGCGGTCGGGCGCCATCCGCCCTTCGTCGTCCACCTGCCGCTCGTACGCGGGTTCGCCGCAGTATTCGAGGTGCCGCCCCTTCGGCTGGCCGCAGCCGTCGCAGTAGAGGGTCTGCGCCTCTGCCGCCGCCCGGTCGATGGCGGGGAGGTCGGTGGGGGTCAGACGCTCTGCCATATTTCCCTCCGAAGAATCTGCCGGATCGTTTTGGGGCACACCCCGTACCGGGCCGCAAGATGGGTTCTCGGCTCGCTGTTTCCAATTGCGCGGATCTCGCGGACCTCGTTTGGCGTCAGTTTGGCTCGCGAGTTGAGGATGCCGGCGCTGGGCGGCTGGTATCGCCGCCCGCGGGCTATCATGTCGCCCACATTCTCCCGATCTGTTCCGGGACGAAGGTGCGCCGGGTTCACGCACGGCGGATTGTCGCAGGCATGGAGGATGAACAGCCCGTCAGGGATCGGGCCATTCGCCAGCGTCCACGCAAATCGATGCGCCCCAACGGGGAGGGGGTCGATCATAATGCGGCCGTAGCCTGCGCTCCGCTCGCCCGTCCACACCCAGCACGGCGTGTCCATGCGCGGCATCGTCGGGCCGTCGCGGTTCACCCTCGACCAGAACTTCTCGATCAGCGCCGGGGTCAGGACGATGGGGCGCAGCGGGGGCCTCACGACTGCCACCCCTTCCGCACCCGCTCGCGGATGACGGCGGAGACAGTGGTGCCGCGTGCCTGCGCGTCGGCGGAGACCTCGGCGGCATCGCTGGCGTCGAGCGTGACACGAGCCCGGTAGCGGGCACCGTGGGGCTTGAACCCGGGGATCTCGGTTGGGGCTTTCTTCTTGGTCGCCATGGGGACCACTGTACCCCATCCGTTACGGCACACAAGCCCCGCGTGTGACGTGAATCCGCATCTGTCCGCGGAATCCGCGCCGTTCGGCAACACGCGACGGACTGAGTAAACGACCGATATACCTACGCTATCGGCAGGAAACGCCCGTTCCGACACACCCGCTGTCGTAGGTTCGAATCCTACCGCCCCAACGCTTCTACTGTGCCGAACAGGCGCGGATCGTAGAGGATGCCGTCCTTCGCCGGACGGCACACAGCCTACCCCCGTGTGCCTTTTTTCTCCGCGGGCGCCCCAAGGAACCGGACCCACCGATCCCCCTGCGGCGCGAGGTGCGCGTACCGCTCGGTCATGCGCTGCGTCGAGTGGCCGAGCTGCTGTTGCACGTAGGAGAGGGGCGCCCCCGCGCTGACGAGCTGCGACGCGTAGGAGTGCCGGGCATCGTGAGGCGTCAGCAGGCGAAGGCCGGCGGCGCGCGTGATGCGCTTCCACTGGAACAGCAGCGCCTCGCGGGTGAATGGGCGGCCCCGCCGGTCGGGGAACACGAGGTCTGCCGGGTGCCGGTGCGCGGTGAGGCACACGACGAGGTCGGGGCTCATGTCCACGACGCGCGCCTTGCGTGACTTCGTGTCCGTCTCTACCCGCTCGTTCCGCTCGCCGACCCGCCCCACGGTGATCGAGCGACGGACATGGAACTGCGCGCCGACCAGATCGACGTGGTCCCACCGCAGGGCGAACGCCTCGCCGAGACGGAGCCCGGCACGGAACAGCGTCAGGAACAGGGGGTAGATATCGGGGTAGAGCTCCGCCGCCTTGCCGAGCCACAGTTCGGACTCGTCGCCGGTGTACCAGTCGAAGTGCGCCTCCGGCACCTTGAACTGTTCGACCTGGTCGCACGGGTTCGCGGTAAGGAGCCGCCACTTCACTCCCTGCGCGAGCATGGCCGCGAGCACGCCGAGCACGCTCTTGTTCCACTTCTCGCCGCGCCCGCGGTTGGCGATCGACGCCTTGAACCCGTCGATGCGCAAGGCGTCGAGCGAGTCGAGGGGTACCGCGCCGACGTCGGGCAGTAGCCACCCGTCGAGGATCGTCCGGTAGAGCTTCGCCGTGCTCGGCTTCCACGCGCCGACCGCGACGTTGTGCGCGTACCAGCGTTCAGCAAGGACGCGAACCGGGTCATCCGGCGCTACGGAGGCGGGCGAGGACGGGCCGCGGTTGACCTCCTCCTCGAGATCCACCCGAAGCCTTGCCTCCGCCGCCTTTGCCTGCGCCTTCGTCTTGACGTCGATCCCCAGCGCCAGCCGGTAGCGCCTCGTCCCCCCGCCCACCTTCGGGCCCACGAAGTCGGCGCACCACAGGAGCGTCCCCTTCTCGCTCGTCCGCTGGTACACCGCCACGCATCGCCTCCGCGACCCAGCCTACCAGCGTGGCCCGATCGAAGCGAAGCGGGCGCGTGAGGTGCGGCACCTCGTGACCGCGCACCATCTCGTAGAGGCGGGTGCGCTTCACGCCGAGGATCTCGCACGCCTCCGCGGGGCCGATCCACCTGTAGGCGCCCTCACCCATCGCTCTCGCCCCCACAGTCCCCGCCGGTGAGCGCGCGAAAGCCCGACCGCCGCGCAAGCTCACGTGCGCGCCACAGTGTCTCCGACGTCAACTCCGATGGATGCCGCACCCGACTGCCGGGGTAGAGGTTGGCCCCCACCTGCACGGCGTGACGCCCGAACTGGTCGCCAGTGACGTCGATGTCGAAGCCGCCCACCCGGTTGTACCAGTGGCTCCGTCCATCCACGCGGACGCTTACGAAGTCGCCGCCGAGCTCGCTTCGGACGATGACCGCCGCGGCCGCACAGTGCCCGGCGGACCCGCCGCCCGTGGTCCCCGGCGCTGCGGTGTCGGGAGCGAAGCGCAGGCGACGGCGGATGTTGAGCGCGAAAGCGAGGAGAACGAGCCTCATGCGGCACCCCCAAACAGCCGCGCCTGCGCGTCGTCGTCCTCGCGGCAGATCCCCCGCGTCGGCATTGCGTGGGCGGGGATGCACGATCCCGGCGCCCACCAGCGATGTTTGACCCCCGGCACCGCGGACGGCTTGCGCTCCCGGCTCGGCACGCTCCACTCGCCGCCGCCGTATTCGCCGCCGAGATCCAGAACCCAGCCCGCGCCCCGCAAGCTTGCCCCCCCCTCTGACGGCAGCGTGTACGTGAGGATCGCCGTGTAGCCGATCGCCTTGGCGCCCCGCAGGGCGGCTCCATACAGGGCGGAGCACGCGTTGTCGCAGCCGTCGGTGGCTACCCGCGTGACCTCGCACGTCCACCCGTCGTCGAGCATCCGCGACACCGGGCGGCCCACGATCGCCGCGCCGCGGGCCACCCCGTGCTCGTCCTCGACGGCGACGGCGAACAGCCCGCCCACCGTCGGCGCGTGGTGGCGATGCAGGCGATCAACCAAGGCGTTCGCGTCCTTGACGGCGCACGGGACGATGGTGAGGATCGGCCTCATTCCGTGCCCCCACAGTCCCCGCCCGCGGGAGGGCCGGAGTCGCGAGCGATGGCCGCCAGCCGTAGCGCCTCCGTGATCCTTGCCTCTCGCGCCAGTCCAGCGGCTCGCCACCCCTGGACCTTCGGATGCGCCCACATCGCCGTGAGCCGATCGAACTCCTCCGGGTAGTCGCGGCACATCGCGCGGATGTCGTCGGGCCCGTCCATAAAGCTCAGCGTGCGGAGCATCCCCTCGCGATCAGGCATGCCGGCGAGGTGGTCGTCATCGCCGAACGCCTCGCCAATCTCGGCGCAGGTGATGTCCTCGCAGATGGGATGCGCGTAGCCGTGGCCGAGGATGGGCCAGCCGAGCCACGACCAGGTGGCCGCGAGCGTGCCGGCGGGGATCTCGTCAGGACACCACGCGCAGGGGTGGGGACGGCGGGTGACGACCTCGCGGCGGGCGTGGCGGGGGTCGCTCATCGCATCACCATCCGCCGCCGCAACATCTCCGTCGCCCGCACTTCGTCCCCGCCGGCCTCGTCAAGCGCCCGCACAGCGTCGATGGCGAGACATCCGAGGTGGGCGGCGAGGCGTCGGCCCTGACGGGCGCGGTCGGCCACGGGGGTGGCGAGGAGCGGCTGGTCATGCTCCCCCGCGAGATAGGCGTCGGTGTCGGGGTTGCGCCGGTCGTCCACCGTGTACCCGGCGCCGTCGTTTCGGGGCATGGGGTAGGCTCCGGTCGCCTCACGCAGCGCCCCAAGGATCGTCTGCTCGATCATCCACGCCAGCCCCTCCAGCGGGCCGGTGTCGTAGTGGGCCTCGATTGCGGCGGCGAGGGTGGTGGCTCGTTCGGCGGGGTTGCGGCTATCGCCCATGGGGGCCTCCTCGGTCACTGACGACACCCCATACCCACAGCGTCCCGAGCCATTCGCGCTCGACGCCGAAGTGGTCGGCGGCGATGCCCGCGACCTTGACGCCGCGCTCGTGTAGCTGCGTGACCAGGTGCTTCCGGTTGGCGTTCGAGGAGCACGAACTCACGATCACCGGCACCCCGCGCGCGATCACCGCGTCGAGGTAGGCGGTCGCGTTCGTCACGTCGATCCAGCCGTTGCACCTCGCGCACTCCTCGCGCCCGTCGAGATCGAAGTCGAGCAGGATCGCCGTCGCGTGGGGGATGTGGCTCTCCACGCATTCGCGGCACGTCGCCACCACGAAGCGCGGCGCATCGTCGCCTCGCTCGTTCAGCAGCACGCGCAGGTAGTCGTAGCGCCCGGGGTCGTCGTCGACGGCGAGGATCACGTCCGCCCCTCACCCGCCACGGGGACGGGGGCGTCAACAGGGCGACAGAACACGCGCTCGAATGCCGCCTCCCACAGCAGCGAGCCCTCCGCCGCCGGCATCGGCACGCCGTCGAGGACGACACCCCACCCGGCGACGGACAGACACGGTGCCAACCACGCGAGGTGACAGGCGCCGGCAGTGCGCGCGACCCTGGAGCACGCGCACAGAACGGTGTCCCCGTCGGCCACGGCGCCCCATGCGGGCGGCTGTTCGCGCGGACGCCAACCCGGGTGCAGGTGGGTCGGCGTGAGCATCGAGAACGCCGCTTGCCGCCGGAGGATCGCCCCTTCGTAGCGGTGCCGGTACGTGGGCAGATCGATGCGCCCGGCCTGGACGTCACGCAGGTCGGAGAGATCGGGGGCGACGCAGTTGAGCACGCCGTCGCCGATCTCCCACGAACGGGGAGCCGCCATCGCGGACCACTTCCGCCCCGGCCCGTGCATCCCGGGTGTCTTGTGGCTCGACCAGTTGGACAGGTAGATCGTCGTCATCTCTTCTGCTCCTGTGCTGTTCACGCGGGGATCGTGTCGTCGCAGTCGAATCCCCACGAGCGCAGCTTCGCGTTGACCGAGCGGGCCGCGCTTTCCACGTCGTCGCCCTTGGTGCCGGCAGACCATTGGGCGTCGCTGTTCAGGCGATACCCCGTGCGCCATGGGCCGAGGGCAGAGAGGCGGACCTCGCCGACGGCGATGCCGTTGACCGTGCGGCGGACGAAGTAGGGCGCATCGTCGAGGACGGGCTCCCAGGGGAGGATCTTCACGCCTCACCTCCCAACTGCATCGCCGCCGCAATCGCCAGCAACCGGACGCACGCCCGTTCGGGATCGTGCCCCAAGGTCATCAAGGCGCACGAGTCGCGGTAGGCGCACACGAAGCCGTGTCCGTCGAGGCGCTTGACGCGGAAGCCGAAGGTGGCGGCCAAGTGGAAGAGAACGGCGGGGGTCATCGGGGGGTCTCCGTGGCGAGGGTGAGACACTTGGGACAGACGCGGGAGCCCTTCACGACGGCGATGCGCGCATCGCCCGTGGACGCCCCACAGAGAGCCGTCCACCATGTCGCCCGGCTGAACGCGTGATGGATGACGCCGCCGGCAACCCGCGCCCACACATGGCCGGACACGATGGGCAGACTCAACAGCGGCAGCGCGGGCTTGGCTTTCGGCTTCAGCCTCGCAATCTCCGCCTCCCGCTCGTGCTGTTCCACGAGGGAGAGGAGGTGTTGCAGATCGGTCGGGGCGTTCGCGATCAGGTCGGCGTCGCCCTCACTGATCGTCATCGACTCCGTGCCCTCGCCGTCGTAGCCGGGGACGATCACCTCGCTGCAGCCAACGACAGAGCGCAGGCGGTAGCGCTGCCACGACTCGGCGCCTGTGTCCCACTCCCACTCCCCCGGCGTCGCGGCGGCCAGCCTCCCCTTGATCGCGGCGATCACGCGGGCACCGTGGCGAGGATCGCGGCAGCGATGGCCTCGCCCTCCGTGGGTCCGCGCCCGCCGACCATGTGATAGCCCGCGAGCGCCTCCCAGCACTGGCCACTGTTCGACCAGCGAGCCCGCGCGTGGGGGTCCTTCGTCAGCTTCCGCAGCCGGTTGAGCAGAACGCCCACCGTCGCGGGGTCGTCGATCTGCGGCACGGGGTCGCCTGCGCCGCCCGCGTTCCAGTCGTCCTCGTTGGAGTGCAGCCACAGGATGCCGCCGTCACGGTCACCGCGGAGTTGTCCACCGGGGACATCGAGGTTGAGCGCGTCGATCAGTTTCGCCGCGAGGATCGTTGCTTCGGGGGTCACGGCTTGGCTCCTTGGGCGACGTGCCGCCCGGGGTGGTTACTCGAAACGAACGGACTCGCCGACTTCGCCGATGGAGACGCCAGGGATCGACTCGCCCGCCAACAGGGCCGCCCTCACCAAGTCGGCCACGGGCGAGCGGACGATCTTGCACAGCGCATCGGGGAGGGTGTTGGGATCGACCTCGGCCAACCCGACCAGCGGCGCCTTCCCCCCATTCTTCTGCATCCGCGCGACGCCGGGGATCTTGTCCCCTTCGCCCAGCTCGCGGCGGGTGGTGAGCAGCGCGGTCATCAGGTAGCCGCAGCGGTCGGCCGTGGCCTCGTGCCGCTTGCGGACGGCGGCGTGCTCCTCGGCGAGCGCCTTCGCCTGCGCGGCAAGGTCCACGGCGGCGCGGCGCACGGCGGCGATGCGCTGCGCCTTGTCGGTGCTGTCGCCGATCCACTCGGCGAGCGCGGCGTCGAAGTCCTCGATCTCTCCGCTGGTGAGGAGGAGGATCGAGGCGGAGCGGAGGAGGCTTTCGGTCGTGGGCATTGTTCCTTGGGATGGGGGGCGTTGCCGCCCCCGTGAGGTTCAAGAGGGGCGGGTGCGGTAGTGGCGACGGGGAAAGGTGCCGGGGTCAACACGGACGAGGCCCGATGTCCGAAGCATTCTCAGTGCGTGGTACACGGTGTTCGTGTTGGAGCGGAGCGACACCGCGAGGTCTGCCGCCGTGGCCCCCGGGCGAACCCGGAGGCGGCGGAGCAGGATGGCGCGGTAGGTCGGCGACGGGGCGGGCATGGTTACTTCGCCGCCTCGTGCGCGAGGAAGCGGTCGATGCTCGCCCGTCCCGTGTCGCTGGCGAGGTAGTCCATGAGCTTCTGCCGCTGCTCGCTGGTCATCGCAGACGGCCGGGGCTTGCGGTTCGCCTCGCACCACGCGGCCACGTCCTCGTACTTGAGGCCGAGGTCCGCCGTCAGGGCGGCGCAGAACGCCACGCGCTCGGCGGCGAAGGACTCATGATGCGGCGCCTTCGACTCGGCGGGCGGCTTGGTCTGCGGCGCCATCGGCACGCCCTCGTTGAGCCACGCGATCAGGCCCTCGCCGAAGTCCTCGCCCGGCTTCTCGATGATCTTGTCCTGGTACTTGCCCGTGCGATCCTTGATGATCGTGGCGTAGTGCTCGACGCTCATCTCGATCAGCATGTCGAACTCGTACTCGATGCCCTTGCCCTGCTCGGGAGCCAAGCCCACCCGGACGGGCTTCATGCGGCCGTTGTGGTCCTTCTCCTCGCTCCACTCCGTCTTGGAGCGCATCGTAGCGAGCACGTGCCCGGGGTAGTTGAGGATGGCGTCCACGAGCTTGCGCTGCTTGGGCGTGCCATCGCTCCACGCCGACCACGTGTTGCCCTTGTACTTGGACTTGGCGAGCTGGTCGATCTCGGTGAGCAAGTCTTGCCAGCCGTGGGTCAGGCTGTCGATGACGAGCACGGGATACTCGGCCTTCGCGGCGGCGGCGATGGCCGCGACGTAGCCGGCGATGGTCTTCTCCTCCAGTTCGAGCACGTCGAACTCGAAGCGGTCGGCGTACTTGGACGCCGAGCCCCTTTCCGTATCGATGAACGCGATCGGCTTGCCCATGCCCGACGCGATGCGCAGGGCCGTGAACGTCTTGCCGGCGCCGGACGGGCCGAAGATCGCCGCGCGGAGTTTCGCCTGTGCCTTGGTTGCTTTCTTGAACGCGAGGGCCATTGTTAGGTCTCCTTGTCGTTGATGAGCTCGATCAGAACATCGCGCTCGGGGATGGTCAGCCGCCGACGGGGAATCCGCCGACGCGCAGAACGCTTGGGGGCCACCGTGGGCACGGGGCCGAACAG
>Ga0156178_155_pt1 | contig 11609 bp, 9 predicted proteins | sample RifCSPlowO2_12_FD_107831 | JGI IMG/M metagenome (GOLD analysis project Ga0156178, IMG submission 107831) | Burkholderiales bacterium RIFCSPLOWO2_12_FULL_65_40 | reverse complement strand
AGTGCAGCATCAGCGACCCAGCCGCCTTGCTCTTGCCCGCGCGCGCTGGCGGGTTGCACAGACCGCAGGTGTAGTGGCGGTTCTCGTACAGCTCGGTGACAAACTGGCCGCTGCACTGGCTGCACTTGGTGCGCGTCAGCATGCCCGCATCGACAAACTTCACCAGGCGCCAGGCCCGCGTGAACGACAGCAGGGGCTCGATCTCGGCCGTCTGCACCTGCTCGTTGTACAGGCGGTAGGCCTTGGTCAGCAGCTCCACCGCATCCAGGTCCACGCCCTTGGACAGGTACTCGTAGATGTTGAGGAACAGCGAGCTGTGGATGTTCTCCTGCCAGGTCAGGAACCAGTCGGTCGAGAAGGGCAGTTGGCCCTTGGAAGGCGACTTGCCCGCGATCTCCTTGTACAGGCGGATCAGGCGCTCATACGACAGCGTCGTCTCCGACTCCAGCACCTGCATGCGCGCCCCCATCTGGATCAGCATCGCCGCACGCTCGATCTGCTTCGATTCATTCAGCACGCTCTTGGCGGGGGCCTTGGCGGTGGACTTGGCAGCGGGGGTGGTGGTCATGGCAGGAGCTTTCAGGAAACAGGGGAAGAGGGCGGGGCGCAGGAGGCGAGTCGATCAAAGCACTTCAGACACACGGCTGGCCATCAGGATGTTGGCGTGCAGCGTGTTGGTGGCCTCGTTGCCCACCTTCTTGGGGGTGTTGTGGTTGGTCAGCAGACTCCAGACCAGGTTGTCATCCACGCGGAACGAGCACAGCAGGGTGTTGCGCGACGCCAGCTTCATCACCTGGGCGGCCGAGAGCGAGGCCAGGATGTCGGCGGCATCTTCGTTCAGACCCAGACGAAACACGGCCTCGGCCTTGTCCTGGCGGATCAGCGTCTGGGCCAGCATCAGGTAGGTGAGGTTGGCTTCGCGGATTTCGGCGAGGAGTTGTTCGTTGGTCATGGCGGCATCCTTTTCAGAGTCAGATCCAGCGGCTTACGTGATGTCTGCGTTGCGTGATCTGTTGAAATGGATTGTGAATGCGGGCCAATCAAAACTTAAGTCGGGCACTGGCTGCGCGTTGTGTCTGGTTTCGCGGCTGGGCTTGTAGGTGTTTGCCTTACAAGGCGCGCCCGCCTGCACCGGGTGCCTCCCCCGGGCCTGCGTGCTGCCGGGTCAATCGTGTGCAGCGTCCGGGGCAGGGTTGGGCGCCCGGGCCTTGTCGAGCAGAAAATCGATGCAGGTGCGCACGGCATGCGTCTGGTAGCGGTTGGGCATGTAGAGCAGGTACATGCGCGTGCCGAAGATGCTCAGGCGCCAGTCGTCCAGCGTGGTCAGCACCTCGCCCGAGGCAATGGCGTCCATCACCACGTAGTCGGGCACCAGGCCCAGGCCCAGGCCGGCGAGGATGCCCTGGCGCAGAAACGGGAAGTGCTCGGAGATCAGCGTGGGCTCCAGCATCACCTCCTGGCGCTCCTCGCCCCGGTAGGCGCGCAGGCGCAATTGCTTGCCGACCACGCCCGAGGTGATCAGCGGCGTGCTGCGCAGCTGCTCCATCGAGGCGGGCAGGCCGTGCTGCTCGGCAAAGCCCCGGGACGCGCAGGCCAGGTAGCGCACGGGGCCCAGCTCGCGGGCCACCAGCGCGGGCGGCGGCTCGGGCATCACGCGGATGGCGACGTCCACCTCGTCGCGCAGGTTGTCGGCGCGGTTCTCGAACAGCACGTCGAGCACGATGCCGGGGTAGAGGCGCTTGAACTCGATCAGCCAGTCGGACATCACCATCTGCCCATAGCCGCTGGGCACGCTCAGCCCCACGCGGCCCTGCAGGCCCTGGCCCAGGGTGGTGATGGTCTCGCGCGCGGCCAGCACCTCGTTCTGGATGTTGCGGCCATGCTCGACCAGGCGCAGGCCCACCTCGGTGGGCTCCACGCGGCGTGTGGTGCGGCGCACCAGCTGCACACCGACCGACTTTTCGAGCTGGTTGAGGTGGTAGCTGACGTTGGCGCGCGTCATCTTGAGCTTGCGCGCGGCCTGGCTCAGGTTGCCGGCGTCGATGATTTCCACCAGCAGCGTCAGGGAGGTGAGATCCATAGGTTTGTATAAGAGCGTTTGACAGTCTGTCAATGGTTCATGTAATTGTCAAGATTGTTTATCGGTACAACAATCGGTCACCTTCCAAAGTCATCGGAGAACCCTGCATGAGCATCGAAGCCAAGGCTTCCGTGGTCCGCACCGCACGCCAAGGGCGCGTGCTGGTGGTGACCATCGACAACCCCCCCGTCAATGCCCTGGGCGTGGCCGTGCGCCAGGGCCTGCAGGCTGCCGTCGAGCAGGCCGAAGCCGACGCGGCCGTCCAGGCCGTGCTGATTGTGGGCGCCGGCAAGGCCTTCATCGCGGGTGCTGACATCCGTGAGTTCGGCCAGCCTGCGCAGCCGCCCTCGCTGCCCGAGGTGTGCAACCGCATCGAGGCCTGCGGCAAGCTGGTGGTCGCTGCCATCCATGGCCCTGCGCTCGGCGGGGGGCTGGAGGTGGCCATGGCCGCCCATTACCGCGTGGCCCTGCCCGCCGCCAAGCTGGGCCTGCCCGAGGTGAACCTGGGCCTGCTGCCCGGCGCCGGTGGCACCCAGCGCGCGCCGCGCCTGATGGGCGTGCGCGCCGCCGCCGGGCTGATGCTCAGCGGCCAGCACCTGGGCGCCCATGCCGCGTTCGACGCCGGTCTGGTCGACCGTGTGGCGCAAGGCACCGACCCCGTGGCGGCGGGCCTGCAATACGCTGAAGAACTGCTCGCGGCGAACGCCCCCGTGCGCCGCACGCGCGACATCGCCATCGGCGACAAGCCTGCCGCCCTGGCCGAGCTCGATGCCCTGGCTGCCGAGACAGCCAAAAAAACGCGCGGCCTGTTCTCGCCCGGCAAGATCGTCGAATGCGTGCGCGCCGCCGTGGAGCTGCCGTTCGACGAAGGCCTGGCCCGCGAGCGCGCCCTGTTCGTGCAATGCCTGGACAGCCCGCAGCGCCAGGGCCTGATCCACGCCTTCTTCGCCGAACGCGAAACCGCCAAGATTCCCGAGGCCAAGGCCGCCGCGCCGCGCACCTTTGCCGCCATCGCCGTGATCGGCGGCGGCACCATGGGCGCGGGCATCACCGTGTCGGCGCTGGATGCGGGCTTCACCGTGACCATGGTCGAGCGCGATCAGGATTCCATCGCGCGCGGTCAGGCCAATGTGGAGAAGGTCTATGACGGCCTGATCGCCAAAGGCCGCATGTCGCAAGACGCCAAGGCCGCCGTGATGGCGCGCTACACACCCAGCATCTCGTACGACGACATTGCCCACGTGGACCTGGTGATCGAGGCCGTGTTCGAGGACCTCGAAGTCAAGAAGGCCGTGTTCAAGGAGCTGGACCGGGTGTGCAAGCCGGGCGCCGTGCTGGCCACCAACACTTCGTACCTCGACATCGACGCCATCGCCGCTGCCACCGCGCGCCCGCAGGACGTGATCGGCCTGCACTTCTTCAGCCCGGCCAACATCATGAAGCTGCTGGAGATCGTTGTGCCCGCCAAGGTCAGTGCCGACGTGGTGGCCACGGCTTTCGAGCTGGCCAAGCGCATGAAGAAGATCCCCGTGCGCGCGGGCGTGTGCGACGGCTTCATCGGCAACCGCATCCTGGCCGTGTACAAGCAGGTGGCCGACTACATGATGGAAGACGGCGCCAGCCCCTACGAGATCGACGAGGCCGTGCGCGCCTTTGGCTACCCCATGGGGCCGTTCCAGGTGACCGACCTGGCCGGTGGCGACATCGGCTGGGCGACGCGCAAACGCCGTGCCGCCACGCGCGACCCGAAGGCGCGCTACGTCGAGGTGGCCGACCGCATCTGCGAGCGCGGCTGGTTCGGCCAGAAGACCGGGCGCGGCTTTTATCTGTATGCCAACGGCGCGCGCACCGGCATGCCCGACCCCGAGGTGCTGGCCATCGTCGATGCCGAGCGCGCCAAGAAGGGCGTCACGCCGCGCAAGTTCACGCCGGAAGAAATCATGCGCCGCTACATGGCCGCCATGGTCAACGAAGGCGCCAAGGTGGTGGAAGAGGGCATCGCCCTGCGCCCGCTCGATGTGGACGTGACCTTCCTGTCGGGCTACGGCTTCCCGCGCCACCGGGGTGGCCCGATGAAGTACGCCGACATGGTGGGCCTGCCCCAGGTGCTGGCCGACATCCGGGCGTTCGCCCAGGAAGACCCGCTGTTCTGGAAGCCCGCGCCCCTGCTGGAAAAGCTGGTGGCCGAGGGCCGCAACTTCGACAGCCTGAACAAGGCGGATTGATTCAAAAAAAGGAGCTGGCAGCGCTTTATCTACAAGGGTTTCAGATGGAAATGATTCTGAAACCCAATGCAGTCAAGCGCTGGCAGCTATCAAAAATCAAGCACTGACACGAGGCACCACCGCATGGATCTCCAATTCACCCCCGAAGAGCAGGCCTTCCGCGAGGAAGTCCAGGCCTTCCTGAAAGACAAGCTGCCCCAGCACATTGCCGGCAAGGTCAAGGCCGGGCAGCGCCTGTCCAAAGCCGACCAGGAGGAATGGCACGCCATCCTCAACGAGCGCGGCTGGCTCGCCAACCACTGGCCCCAGGAATACGGCGGCCCGGGCTGGGGGGCGGTGCAGAAGTTCATCTTCGACAACGAATGCGCGCTGGCCGGCGGCCCGCGCATCGTGCCCTTTGGCGTGAACATGCTGGGGCCCGTGCTGATCAAGTTCGGCAACGCGGCGCAAAAGAGCTACTGGCTGCCGCGCATCCTCAAGGGGCAGGACTGGTGGTGCCAGGGCTATTCGGAGCCCGGCGCGGGTTCGGACCTGGCCTCGGTCAAGACGACGGCGGTGCGCCAGGGCGACCACTACATCGTCAACGGCCAGAAGACCTGGACCACCCAGGGCCAGCACGCCAACATGATCTTCTGCCTGGTGCGCACCGACCGCGAGGCCAAGGCGCAGTCGGGTATCAGCTTCCTGCTGGTGGACATGACCACCCCCGGCGTCGAAATTCGCCCCATCCGCACGATCGACGGCGACCACGAGGTCAACGAAGTGTTCTTCACCGACGTGAAGGTGCCCGTGGAGAACCTGGTGGGCGAGGAAAACAAGGGCTGGACCTACGCCAAGTTTCTGCTGACCTACGAGCGCACAGGCATCGCTGGCGTGGGCTTCTGCGTGGCGGCACTGGCCAAGCTCAAGGTGATCGCTGCCAAGGTGCACAAGAACGGCAAGCCGCTGGACCAGGACCCGCTGTTCGCCGCGCGCATGGCCCAGGTCGAGATTGACCTGGAAAACATGAAGACCACCAACCTGCGCGTGATCGCCGCCGTGGCTGGTGGCGGCGTGCCGGGCGCGGAAAGCTCCATGCTCAAGATCCGCGGCACCGAGATCCGCCAGGAGATCCTTTCGCTGATCCGCCGCGCCATGGGGCCGTATGCGCTGCCCTTCATCGAGGAGGCGCAGTACGCCGGCTACGCCGAGCCGCCCGTGGGCCCGGCCGAGGCCGCCACGGCCGCAGCCAACTACTTCAACTACCGCAAGCTGTCGATTTTCGGCGGCTCCAATGAAATCCAGAAAAACATCATTTCAAAAATGATTCTGGGCCTCTGAAGGACACGCGATGAACTTTGAACACACCGAAGACCGCCGAATGCTGGCGGACACCCTGAACCGTTTCGTGTCCGAGCAGGTCGGCATCGAGACGCGCAACCGCATTGCCTACGGCGACACCGGCATGGACACCGCGCTGTGGGCGCAGTTTGCCGAGCTGGGCGCCATTGGCGCGCTGTTCCCTGAAGGCGACGGCGGCTTTGGCGGCGCAGGTTTTGATATTGCGGTCGTATTTGAAGCCCTGGGCCGGGGCCTGGTGGTCGAGCCCTTCCTGGGCGCGCTGGTGGTGGGCCGGGCGCTGGGTGCTGCGGGCAGCGCCGCGCAGAAGGAGCGCATCGCCGGCCTGATCGACGGCAGCACCGTGGCCTCGCTGGCGCACGACGAACCCGGCTCGCACTACGCCCTCTCGCGCGTGGAAACCCGCGCTGTGCGCAATGGCGACGGCTGGCTGCTCACGGGCCAGAAGGCCGTGGTGGTGCAGGGCGACAACGCGCAACTCCTGCTGGTGTCGGCCCGCACCTCGGGCGCCGTGGACAGCGAGGACGGCATTTCGCTGTTCCTCGTGCCTGGCGACGCTGCGCGCCTGGTGCGCCGGGGCTATGGCCGCGTCGACGGCGGCCATGCCGCCGAGATCACCCTGACCAATGTGCAGGTGGGCCCCGAGGCCCTGCTGGGCGCCGAGGGCCAGGGCTATGCCACGCTGGAGCGGGCGGTGGGCTACGGCATTCTGGCCGTGTGCGCCGAAGCGCTGGGCGCGATGGAAGTGGCCAAGAAGGACACGCTGGAATACCTGCAGACGCGCAAGCAGTTCGGCGTGCCCATCGGCAGCTTCCAGGCCTTGCAGCACCGCATGGCCGACCTGCTGCTGGAGGTGGAGCAGTCGCGCTCGGCGGTCATCAATGCGGCCGCTGCCATCGACAGCGCCGACCGCACCGAGCGCGAACGCGCGCTGTCGGCCGCCAAGGTCACCATCGGGCGCATAGGTGCGCTGGTGGCCGAGGAAAGCATCCAGCTGCACGGCGGCATCGGCATGACCTGGGAGCTGCCCCTGTCGCACTACGCCAAGCGCCTGGTCATGGTGGACCACCAGTTTGGCGACGAAGACCACCACCTGGCGCGCTTCATCGCGCTTGGGCAGGCTTGAGCGCCATGGCAGAGCCGTTGCTGCAGCGGCGCCAAGGCGCGGTGCTGGTGCTGTCCAACAACAACCCGGCGGCGCGCAACGCGCTGTCGCCGGCCTTTTATGCCGCGCTGACCCAGGCGCTCGCGCAGGCCGAGGCCGACCCCACCGTCGGCGCCATCGTGCTGACGGGCGAAGGCGGGCATTTCTGCGCGGGCGGCGACCTGCGCCAGCTGGCCAAACGCCGCGAGCTGCCCGTGGAAGAGCGCCGCGCCAAGCTCGAAGGCCTGCACGACCTGATCCGCGCCGTGCGCGACTGCCGCAAGCCGGTGATCGCCGCCGTCGAAGGCGCGGCGGCGGGCGCCGGCCTGTCGCTGGCCCTGGCCTGCGACATGCTGGTGGCGGCGAAAAACGCGGTGTTCTCGGTCGCCTACGTGAAGGTGGGCCTCACGCCCGACGGCGGTGCCACGGCCTTTCTGGCCGAGTTCGTGTCGCGCCAGGTGCTGACCGAGCTGTGCCTGACCGGCGAGCGCGTTTCGGGCGAGCGCCTGCATGCGCTCGGGCCGGTCAACCGGCTGGCCGAGCCGGGGCAGGCCCTGGCGCAGGCGCTGGCCCTGGCGGCCCAGGTGGCGGCGGGGCCGCAACTGGCCATGGCCCGCATCAAGACCTTGTGCCGCAGCGCCCATGCGAATACGCTGGAAGAGCAGCTGGAACTGGAAGCGCAATTCATGGTGCAGTCGCAGGAAACGGAAGAATCCCGCGAAGGCATGGGTGCCTTTCTGGAAAAGCGCCCGGCCGATTTCGCGCCACTGCGCACACGCCCGGCTTGAACCTTGCAGGAAAACGACCACACATGAACACCCCAACGACAATCCCCACGGCCACGCCCGGCGGCATGGACTTTCCGCTCGCAGGCGTGCGCGTGCTCGACCTCTCGCGCGTCTTCGCCGGCCCGCTGTGTGGCATGGTGCTGGCCGACTTTGGCGCCGAGGTCATCAAGGTGGAGCACCCGGGCCGGGGCGACGACACGCGCGACTGGGGCATGCGCATCGGCAAGACCGAAACCACCTACTACAACAGCATGAACCGCAACAAGCGGTCGATCACCGTGGACCTGCAGACGCCCGAGGGCGTCAAGATCATCCACGACCTGCTGCCGCAGTGCGACGTGGTGATCCAGAACTTCAAGACCGGCGGCGCAGAAAAGCTCGGTCTGGGCTACGAGCAGCTCAAGGCGATCAAGCCCGACCTGATCTACTGCTCGGTGGCGGGCTACGACAGCTCCGGCCCCGAGGCCAAGCGCCCCGGTTACGACCTGGTCATTCAGGGCGAGGCGGGCCTGATGGCCTTGAACGGCGAGGCGAGCCAGCCGCCGCTGAAATTTGGCGTGGCCGCCGTGGACATGATGACCGGCATGTACGCCGCGCAGGCCGTGCTGGCGGCGCTGTTCCAGCGCAGCCGCACCGGCCAGGGCCGCCATATCGAGATGGCGCTGTACGACTGCGGCCTGATGATCACCGGCTACTACGGACTCGACGCCATGCTGCTGGGCCACGACCCGCAGCGCTACGGCAACGCCCACCCGTCCATCGTGCCCTACGGCATGTTCGAGGCGCAGGACGGCCCGCTGATCATCGCCGTGGGCAACAACGCCCAGTTTGACAAGTTCTGCCGCCAGGTGGTGATGCGCCCCGACATCGTCGAAGACCCGCGCTTTGCCACCAATGTGGAGCGCGCCAAGAACCGCCTGACCCTGCTGCCCGTCATGAAGGAGCTGATCGCCAGCTTCCCGCGCGATGTGCTGCTGCAGCGACTGAGCGCCGCCGGCATTCCCTGTGGCCGGGTGGCCGGCCTGCACGAAGCCCTGACCAGCGAGCGCACCCGCCGGGGCGGCCTGCTGCAGGAGATGCCCCACCCGGTGGCGGGCAGCACCCATGTGTTTGCGCCGCCCTATCGCCTGGACGGCCAGCGCCTGCCGATTCGCAACGCGCCGCCCACGCTGGGTGAGGGCACCCGCGAGGTGCTGCAGCAGCTGCTGCAACTGTCCGAGCCCGAGTTGCAAGCCCTGCGCGACAAGGGCGTGCTGACGCTGCCTACGAACTGAACTGGTTCAAAAACGATAGCTGCTTGCGCTTTCTGCGCAGGCGCTAAAGCCACTTTTTGTCACTAAAGGAGATTGCCATGAAAATTTCGCAACTGAGCCGCCGTGCCTTGCTCGCCCTGGCCGCCGCGCCGCTGCTGATCGGCACCGCCTTCGCTCAAGCCTGGCCCGCCAAGCCCCTGAAGCTGGTCGTTCCGTTTCCGCCGGGCGGCCCCACCGACACGGCCTCGCGCATCGTCGGCCAGAAGCTGGCCGAGCGGCTCAAGCAGCCCGTGGTGGTCGAGAACAAGGCCGGTGCTTCGGGTTCGATTGCTGCGCAGCAGTTGCTCAAGACCCCGGGCGACGGCTACACCCTGATGATGCTGGCCACGCCCACGCTGCTGGCGCCGCACCTCTACAAGAAGGCCGGCTACGACACCTCCAAGGATTTTGTCTCGGTGGCCACCGTGTACGACCTGCCCATCGTGGTGGTGGTCAACCCCACGCTGATGCCCACCGTGACCGATCTGCAGCGCCTCATCACGCACGCCAAGGCGCAGCCGGGCAAGCTCAACTACACCAGCTCGGGCGTGGGCAGTTTTGGCCACCTGAGCATGGAACTGCTCAAGCAGATGGGCCAGTTCGACATGGAGCATGTTCCCTACAAGGGCGGCGTGCCGGCCATCACCGACACCCTGGGCGGCCAGGTGCCCATGATGTATGCCGACCTCGTGGCAGCGCTGCCGCACATTCAGACGGGCCGGCTGCGCGCCATCGCCGTGGGCTCGCCCCAGCGCGTGGGCGTGATTCCGAACGTGGCGACCATTGCCGAACAGGGCTTCAAGGGCTTTGACGCTGTCTCCTGGGGCGGCCTGATGGCGCCCCCGGGCACGCCCAAGGACGTGGTCGAGCGCATCAGCAACGAAGTGAAGGCCATCCTGGCCGAGAAGGAAGTGCAGGACAAGCTGCTGAACGCCGGCGCCATTGCCAACTACCAGGCACCCGACCAGATGGCCAAGCGCGTGACCGGCGACTACACCAAGTGGGGCAAGGTGATCCGCGACAAGGGCATCCTGTTCGAGTGAGCCACGGATGAGCACCGTTCCCGCTGCGGCGGCCCTGCCGCCATTTCGCACCGTGTCTGACCTGCTGCATGAGCACGCGCAGCAACGCCCCCAGGCCAGTGCCCTGGCCGATGACGATACCGCGCTGAACTGGTCCCAGCTCGATGCCCTGGTGAGCCGCGTGGCGGCCTCGCTGCAACGCGATGGCCTGGGGCTGGGCGATGTAGTGGCCCTGTGCGCCGCGCCGTCGGTGCGCTACGCCGCCGTGTACCTGGGCGCCTTGCGCTGCGGCGTGGTGGTGGCGCCGCTGGCGCCCTCGGTCACGCCCGATTCGATGGCGTCGATGCTGCGCGACGCCGAGGCCCGCATGTTGTTTGTGGATGCGCAGGGCAGGGCGGTGCTGCCGCCAGCCACACCAGATGCACCCGTGCTTGTGGCCCTGGACGACGACGGCCCTGCGCCCCGCTGGAACGGGTGGCTGGCGCCCGAAGGGGCCCTGCCGCAGCCGGTGGCGGTGGCGCCCGAGCACCCCTTCAACATCATCTATTCGTCGGGCACCACGGGCAGCCCCAAAGGCATCGTGCAGTCGCACGGCATGCGCTGGGCGCACATCGTGCGCGGCCTGGCGCAGGGCTATGGGCCCGACAGCGTGACGCTGCTGGCCACCCCGCTGTATTCCAACACCACGCTGGTGTCGTTCTTTCCCGGCCTGTGCGCGGGCGGCAGCGTGCGGCTCATGCCCAAATTCGACGCGCTGCGCTACCTGCAGATCGCGCAGCAGATCCGCGCCACGCACAGCATGCTGGTGCCGGTGCAGTACCAGCGCATCATGGCGCTGCCGCAGTTCGGTGAGTTTGACCTGTCGTCGTTCCGCGCCAAGTTCTGCACCAGCGCGCCTTTCCGGGCCGAGCTCAAGGCCGATGTGCTGGCGCGCTGGCCGGGTGCGCTGTATGAGTTTTATGGCATGACCGAAGGCGGCGGCACCTGCATCCTGGCCGCGCACGAGCACCCCGACAAGCTGCACACCGTGGGCCAGCCCGCCGCCACCAGCGACATCCGCCTCATCGACGAAGACGGCAACGAACTGCCGCCCGGCGCCACGGGCGAGGTGGTGGGGCACTCGCCCGGCATGATGACCGGCTACCACCACCAGCCCGAGAAGACGCGCGAGGCCGAATGGTTCGACGCCACCGGCAAGCGCTTCATCCGCACCGGCGACGTGGGCCGGTTCGATGAGCAAGGCTTCCTCATTCTGCTGGACCGCCGCAAGGACATGATCATCAGCGGCGGCTTCAACATCTATCCCAGCGACCTCGAAGCCGAACTGCGCAAGCACCCGGCCGTCGAGGACGTGGCCGTGACGGGCGTCCCCTCCGAACAGTGGGGCGAGACGCCGGTGGCCTTCGTGCGGCGCCAACCCGGCGCTGCGGACGAGGCGGCCCAGATCATGGCCTGGTACAACGCCCGCGCGGGCAAAACCCAGCGCCTGGCCGCGCTGCACCTGGTCGATGAACTGCCGCGCAGCGCGATCGGCAAGGTGCTCAAGCGCGAGCTGCGCGAGCGGCACCAGCAACTTTCAACCTGAATTCCCGAAAGCCAACCATGAAGATTCTTGTCCCCGTGAAGCGCGTGGTGGACTACAACGTGAAGGTCCGTGTGAAGTCGGACGGCACGGGTGTGGACATCGCCAACGTGAAGATGAGCATGAACCCCTTTGACG
>Ga0156178_116_pt1 | contig 12308 bp, 11 predicted proteins | sample RifCSPlowO2_12_FD_107831 | JGI IMG/M metagenome (GOLD analysis project Ga0156178, IMG submission 107831) | Burkholderiales bacterium RIFCSPLOWO2_12_FULL_65_40 | reverse complement strand
TTGCTGCACAAAACAGCAGGGTAGGTAAAACACCTGGCTCAGTTTTAGGTCGGCATCACACCAAAAAGTGGCTCAGTTTTCGGTCGGCGTCAACAATCCGGGCTACACCGTGATTGCCGAGAAGTACCAGGCCATGGTGATGCTGGGGCGGACAAACAGCCGCATGAAGGATTTCTTCGATCTCGCGGTGATTGCACAGCGCACGGAACTGGATGGCGCCACGCTGGCCGTAGCCATTGCCGCCACTTTTGCCCGCCGAACGACGGCGCTGCCCACAGAGCGCCCCATGGCCCTGACCAAGGAGTTCAGCGAAGACGCCGCCAAGCTGCGTCAGTGGCAGGCCTTTTTGAACAAGAACCGAATCGAAGCAGCCAGTCTGGGTGACACTGTCGCTCTGCTGGACGACCTGCTGTGGCCTCCCACGCAGGTGGCTGCCACCAACAGCCAGGCGACGGCCACTTGGCTCCCGGATTCCTTGCGCTGGGTTTGACGCATCAACCAACCAATTCAGTCTTTCTCACCCGACACACGTTGTCACCTATGAAGGCAAGCCCATCGTGCAGGTCATTGCCAAGGCATGGTGGGCGGCGCTCAAGCGTGCGGGTATTGAGGATTTCCGGTGGTATGACTTGCGGCACACCTTTGCAACATGGCACCGGCAGGCGGGAACGCCCACCCACAAGTTGCAGCGGTTGGGCGGTTGGAAGACGCGGGAAATGGTGGAACGCTATGCCCACGTGACGCCGGAAGGCTGGCAGGTTGCAGCCTCGCGCTTGGATAATGTCCTCGCGGGCACATTCTGACTACATGAAAAAACCCCTGCACCTTGCGATACAGGGGTTTTCATTTGGTGCCGGAGAGATGAATCGAACACCCGACCTTCTCATTACGAATGAGCTGCTCTACCGACTGAGCTACACCGGCCTAAGCCTCAAATTATAGCGTGGAATGATAGCTTGTCACGCGGTCCACCTCATTTTTTGAGCCGAGGATCACGCTGACGCGTTCATGCAACTGGGTGGGCTGGATGTCGAGGATGCGCTGGCGGCCGTTGGTGGCGGCGCCTCCTGCCTGCTCCACGAGCCAGCCCATGGGGTTGGCCTCGTACAGCAGGCGCAGCTTGCCGGGTTTGTTGGGTTCGCGCTTGTCCCAGGGGTACATGAAGATGCCGCCGCGCGTCATGATGCGGTGCACGTCGGCCACCATGCTGGCGATCCAGCGCATGTTGAAGTCCTTGCCGCGCGGGCCTTCCTTGCCCTGCAGGCATTCGTCGATGTAGCGCTTGACCGGCTCGTCCCAGTGGCGCATGTTGCTCATGTTGATGGCAAACTCTTTCGTGTCCGCAGGGATGCGGACATTTTCCTGCGTGAGCACGAACGAGCCTTGCTCACGGTCGAGCGTGAACATGGCCACGCCGTCGCCCACGGTCAGCACCAGTGTGGTTTGCGGGCCATAGACGCAGTAGCCGGCGGCCACCTGCTGGCTGCCCTTTTGCAGAAAGTCGCCCGCGTCCACACCACGGTCGTCTTCGGGCATCTTGAGCACGCTGAAGATGGTGCCGATGCTGACGTTCACGTCGATATTGGATGAACCATCGAGGGGGTCGAACAGCAGCAGGTATTCACCTTGCGGGTAGCGGTTGGGCACGACGTAGATGCCGTCCATTTCTTCCGAGGCCATGCCAGCCAGGTGGCCGCCCCATTCGTTGGCCTCGATCAGCACCTCGTTGGCGATGATGTCGAGCTTTTTCTGCATCTCGCCCTGCACGTTCTCGCTGTCGGCGCTGCCGAGCACACCGCCCAGTGCCCCCTTGTTGACGGCATGACTGATGCTTTTGCAGGCGCGGGCCACCACTTCCAGCAGCAGGCGCAGTTGTCCGGGGATGAGGCCATCCACGCGCTGCTGTTCCACCAGGTAGCGGGTCAGACTGATTCGTTTTGCCATGGGTTCGTTCTCCTTATTCGTCGGCCAGAGCGCGGGTGACGACCTCGCGCACATCGTTGCTCAAGCCCTCGCGAGCCGCCACACGGGCGATGGCCTCGCGCGCGGCGGTGCGCCAGGGCTCGGCCAGCTTCTTCCAGCGGTCCATGGCGCGTGCCAGGCGTGCGGCCACCTGCGGGTTGATGGCGTCGAGTTCGATGACGCGCTCGCTCCAGAACACGTAGCCTGCGGCGTCCGGCCGATGGAAGGCGCCGGGGTTGGCGCTGCAGTAGCTGAAGATGACGCTGCGCGCGCGGTTGGGGTTCTTGAGGCTGAAGTCGGGGTGTTGCAGGAGCTGGCGCACGATGGGCAGCACATGGCCGCCACGGTCGCTGGCACCGGCCTGCAGTGCGAACCACTTGTCGATGACGAGTGGCTCGTCCTTGAAAAGCTGGTGGAAGCGTGCCAGTGCCGGTGCGGCCAGCGCGTGGCCGCTGCCGACCAGCGCCGCGAGCGCGTTGAAGCGGTCGGTCATGTTGCCCGCATCCTTGAAGCGCTGCAGCGTCTTGCCAGGCCATACTGCATCGCCCGTATGCTGCGCTGCCAGGCACAGCATGGACAGCGCCATGCCGGTGAGGGCGCGGCGCCCGGCCGAGGTGGCGTCGGGCCGATAAGCGCCCGTCTGCTGGTGCTGCTCGTAAGCCCATTGCCAGTCGTCCTGCAGCGCCAGGGCGAGCTGCAGGCGCATGGCTTCACGCACGGCGTGCACCCGCTGGGGGTCCACCACGTCGAGCTGCTCGGCGAGGTAGGTCTCGGACGGCAATGAGAGCGCCAGTTCCTTGAAGGCCGCGTCGAGCTGGGGGTGGCGCAGCACGCCGCGCATGGCCTGGATGAAGCTCTCGGGCAGAATTTTTTGGTCAATTTCGCCCTTGGTGCCCACCATTATTGCGCTGTCAGCTATTGTATTAATAGCAATTCGCAGGGCCAGGCGCTGGCCGGCCTCCCAGCGGTTGAAGGCGTCGCTGTCGTGCGCCAGCAGAGTCAGCAGGTCTGCATCGCTGTAGTCATGGTCCAGCACCACGGGGGCGCTGAAACCACGCAGCAGTGAGGGCACGGGCGCGCTGTCCACATTCACGAAGGTGAGTTGCAGGCTGGAGTCCGCCAGCACCACGGTGCGCGTGGTGGCGCCGGCGGTGGATTCGCCGTCGAGCTGCAAGGGCAAGGCGCTACCGTCCTGCGCGAGCAGGCCCAGCTCCACGGGGATGACGAAAGGTGCCTTGACCGGCTGCCCCGGCGTGGCGGCGCAGCTCTGGGTGAACGTGAGCGTGTAGCTGCGTGCCTGTGCGTCGTACCGGCCTGTCGCGCGGACATGCGGCGTGCCTGCCTGGCTGTACCATCGTTTGAAGGCCTCCAGGCGCTGGGACAGCTCGCTGCCCGGATTGGCGTCCGCGATGGCCTGTGCGAAGTCGTCACAGGTCACGGCCTGGCCGTCGTGGCGCTCGAAGTAGAGCTTCATGCCCCGGGCAAAACCGTCGCGGCCGACCAGGGTGTGCATCATGCGCACGACTTCGGCACCCTTCTCATAGATGGTGACGGTGTAGAAGTTGTTGATCTCGATGTAGCTGTCGGGCCGTACCGGGTGGGCCATGGGGCCGGCATCTTCGGGGAACTGCGCGGTGCGCAGCACGCGCACGTCCTCGATGCGCTTGACGGCGCGCGCCGAGGGGCTGCCCGCCAGGTCCATGCTGAATTCCTGGTCGCGAAAAACCGTCAGGCCTTCCTTCAGGCTGAGCTGGAACCAGTCGCGGCAGGTGACGCGGTTGCCCGTCCAGTTGTGGAAGTACTCGTGGCCGACCACGCTCTCGATGTTGGCGAAGTCGGTGTCGGTGGCCGTGGCCTCGCTGGCCAGAACGTACTTCGTGTTGAAGATGTTCAGGCCCTTGTTCTCCATCGCACCCATGTTGAAGTCGCTGGTGGCGACGATCATGAAGCGCTCCAGGTCGAGCGGCAGGCCGAAGCGTGCCTCGTCCCAGGCCACGCTGGCCATGAGCGAGTTCATGGCGTGCTCTGTCTTGCCCAGGTCGCCGGGGCGCACATACACCTCCAGCAGGTGCTCCTTGCCCGCGCGCGACACGATGCGCTGCTGGCGCGCCACCAGCTTGCCCGCCACCAGGGCGAACAGGTAGCTCGGCTTCTTGTGCGGATCACCCCATTTGGCAAAGTGGCGGCCGCCTTCCAGATCGCCTTGCTCGACCAGGTTGCCGTTGGACAGCAGCACCGGGTACGCCGCCTTGTCGGCCCGCAGCACCACGGTGTAGCTGGCCATCACGTCGGGCCGGTCGAGGAAGTAGGTGATGCGCCGGAAGCCCTCGGCCTCGCACTGCGTGAAAAACGTGCCCTGGCTGACGTACAGGCCCATGAGCTGGGTGTTCTTGGCCGGCTGGCAGGTGGTGAAGATCTCCAGGTCGAAGGCGTCAAAGCCTTCGGGCAGGTTCTCCAGCACGAGCTGGTCGCCGTCCATCTTGAACGAGGTGCCCGCGCCGTTGACCAGCACGCGCGAGAGGTTCAGCTCCTCGCCGTGCAGGCGCAGCGGCTGGGCGGGCACGGCGCTGTTGCGGCGCACGCGCATCTTGTTGAGCACCCGGGTCTTGGCGGGGTCCAGATCGAACGCCAGGTCCACGGTGTCGATCCACCAGGCGGGGGCCTGGTAGTCGGCACGGAGGATGGCGGTGGCCTGGGCCTGCCCGTCACGCATTGATGGCATGGGTTTTCCTTAAATGCCCTGCTTGAGCGAGGCTTCGATGAATGCGTCGAGGTCGCCGTCCAGCACTTTTTGCGTGGCGGAGATTTCGACGTTGGTGCGCAGATCCTTGATGCGGCTGTTGTCCAGCACGTAAGAGCGGATCTGGTGGCCCCAGCCGACATCGGTCTTGGTGTCTTCCAGCTTCTGCGCTTCTTCCTGGCGCTTGCGCATCTCGTGGTCGTAGAGTTTGGAGCGCAGGCGCTGCCAGGCGATGTCGCGGTTGCCGTGCTGGCTGCGGCCGTCCTGGCACTGCACCACGATGCCGGTGGGGATGTGCGTCAGGCGCACGGCCGAGTCGGTCTTGTTGATGTGCTGGCCGCCCGCGCCGGAGGCGCGGTAGGTGTCGGTGCGCACGTCGGACGGGTTGATGTTGATCTCGATCGAGTCATCGATCTCGGGGTAGACGAACAGCGAGGCGAAGCTCGTGTGGCGGCCGCCCGAGCTGTCAAAAGGCGACTTGCGCACAAGGCGGTGCACGCCGGTCTCGGTGCGCAGCAGGCCGTAGGCATATTCACCCTCGATGTGGATCGTGGCGCTCTTGAGGCCGGCCACGTCGCCCGGGGTTTCTTCTTCCACCGTGGCCTTGAAGCCCTTGCGCTCGCAGTACTTGAGGTACTGGCGCAGCAGCATGCTGGCCCAGTCGCAGGCCTCGGTGCCACCGGCGCCGGCCTGGATGTCGACAAAGCAGTTGAGCGGATCGGCCTCGTTGCGGAACATGCGGCGAAATTCGAGTTCCTCCACCATCGGGCGCAGCTTCTCGGTCTCGGCCTCGATGGTCAGCAGGCCGGCTTCATCGCCGTCTTCCTTGCTCATCTCGAACAATTCGGCGTTGTCGGCCAGGTCGCGCGTGAGCTTGTCCAGCGTCAGCACGACGGCGTTGAGCGACTTCTGTTCCTTGCCCAGCTCCTGGGCCTTCTTCGGATCGTTCCAGACCGAGGGGTCTTCCAGAGAAGCGTTTACCGTGCGCAGGCGCTCGTATTTGGCATCGAAGTCAAAGATACCTCCGTAACTCTTGCGTGCGCACGGCCAGGTCAGAGAGGGTGTTGCCGATAAGGTTGATGCGTTCTGCTTCCATGGTCTTGTCCTGGGTGTTCTGTAGATAACCCGTGATTTTCTCATGCGCAGCGCAGCGCCGCTTTTCGGGCCGGCGAGTCAGGTGACTCGAACGTCCGCCTTCAGCGTGCAGGCATGTCCAGAAAAGCCAGCAACAGGCCCTGGCCGGCAGGATCGATCCGCGCCGATGCGCATACCGTGCGTGTTTTTCCATCCCTTCCGACGTGCGCCAGCAGGGTCAGCTCGCACGATGCAGGGGCTTGTCCGGCGTGGGCGAGCAAGGTGTGCAGCGCTGTGGCGCTTTGCGGTGCCAGGAAGCGGTCGAGCCTTTGACCCCGCACCAGATCGCGCTCGGCCCCCAGTTGCTGCGCGCCCGTCAGGTTGATGTCCACTACAGTCGCCTGGGGATCCAGGACCAACTGGCTGGCCGGGGCGTTGTCGTAGCGCTGCATCTGGCGCGCAAGCTTGGCCTCCAGCTGGGCCGTTGCCGAGCGCAGCTCCTCGGCCTGCAGGTCCAGTTCGACCTGGTGCACCTGCAGTTCATGCAGCAGCGCGAGTGCATCGGGGGCTGTCTTGGGCGACAGCGCCAGTTCGTAGAGCGCGCTCAAGGCCCCGGAGGCGCTGGCACTGGTTTCGCTCAGATCGGTGGATCGGCCCAGACGCGACTGGGCTTGGGTGCGCAGGTGGGTGGGGCTGTTCGGTTCGGGGGGTTGGATGGCCATGTCACCTTCTCGGCGGTACGGTACCGCCTACTGGGGACTATAGCCCTCGCGCAGGCGAAACTCCAGTTCCTTGGCCACCGTGATTTCCACCAAGGTCAGCACCACGCCCTGGATCATGTTGGTCAGGGTGCGGTACGGCATGATGCGCACCGAAAACCAGCGCCCGTCGGTGGTCGCAATCTGCTGCAGGCCGGGGGTGAGCGTGCGCAGGGTTTCCTTGGCGTCGCTGTGCAGTTGCGGGTAGATGAGCGTGCTGGCCAGGTCGCTCAAGGGGCGCCCGATGTCGCCTTCGCGCAAGTGAAAAATGCCGGTGGCTTCTTCCGTGAATCGGCGCACGTTCAGGTCGTTGTCCAGGAACAGTGTGGCGATGTCCGTGCTGTTGAGCAGGTTCTGCATGTCGCTCTGGGCCAGTGCGAGATCGTCGAGCTTGGTTTGCAGTTCGCTGTTGATGGTCTGCAGCTCCTCGTTCATCGACTGCGCTTCTTCCTTGGAGGTGGTCAGCTCCTCGTTGGCCGACTGCAGCTCTTCATTGGCCGACTGCAGGGCTTCGTTGGTGGCCTGCAGTTCCTCCTTGGAGGCCAGCATTTCCTTGCGCAGCGCGGAAATTTCCTCATGCGCTCGCTCCAGTTCCTGGCGCAAGCTGTCGTCCAGCGGTGCCTGCGCCTGGCCTTTTTTCGCTCGCGATGCCCGGGGCGCGGGCACCTCGCGAAACACCACCATCACCATGCCTTGCAGGGCCTTGGGTTCGAGCACTGCCTGCACGGTCACGTTGAGTGTGCGCGGCGCGTCTTCTTCGATCTGGAGCCCGCTCAGTTCCACCGCCGCTTTGTCCCGGAAGGCCTGGCGCAGGGCAACGGCCAGCTGGGTGCGCAGGCCCGGGCGCGCCATCACGTGGATGTTCCAGTTGGCCTTGCCGGCGGCAGGTTCGAGGTAGCGGCCGGTGCGGCCACTGATGTAGAGGATGTCACCGGCTTCGTTCACCAGCACGGCGGGCGGAGAAAACGTCTGCAGCAGCACCTGGTCGGCCAGGCTCTGGAGGTTGGCGGTGTGGGGGAATGGTGGCGACACGTGGGGCTCCTGCTCTGTCTTGTGGGTCGCCCGGTGGCGGTTGACGGGAAAATCGACAGCGCCGGCGTTCAGGGCGTGGTCGGTGCGCCGGTACAGCCGGGACTTGGGGCTCAGTGGCGTGAACAGTGACTGCGAACGCCCGACGGTTTCGGACCCTCCTAGCAACAGTACGCCACCGGGGCGCAGACTGTAGTGAAAGAGCGGCATCAGGCGCTGCTGCAGCACGGTGTTGAAATAGATCAGCACGTTGCGGCAGGCCAGCAGGTCCAGGCGGGTAAAGGGCGGGTCGAGGATGACGTCGTGCTGGGCGAACAGCACCATGTCGCGCAGGGTCTGGTCGATCAGCAGGCCGCCCGCGTGCGCGTGGAAAAAGCGCACCAGACGCTCTGGTGCCATGTCCTGCGCTATTTTTGCGGGGTACAGACCTTTGCGGGCCACGGCAATGGCATCTGCACTGAGATCGGTGGCAAAAATCTGCAGCGTGGGGGTGGGGGTTTGAGGCTGTGCGTCCACGCATTCGCGGAACACCATGGCCAGCGAATAGGCCTCTTCACCGGTCGAGCAACCCACGATCCAGGCGCGCAGAGGGGCATCGCCGGTGTGCTGCGCCAGCCATTGCGGCAACACAGTCTCCTTCAGGTCGAGCCACACCTTCGGGTCCCGAAAGAACTGGGTCACACCGATCAGCATCTCGGCGAACAGCAGGTCCAGCTCTTGCGGGTTGTTCTGCAGGAATGCGGCGTACGCCGGCAGGGAGTCGAGCCTGTGCACTGCCAGGCGCCGCTCGATGCGCCGCTGCAGGGTGCTGACCTTGTAGAGCGACAGGTCGTGTTTGCAGTGGTTGCGCAGCAGGAGCAGTATGGCGCCCAGTGCATCGGTTTGCCCTTCGTCCGGGCGCTGCGGCTCCGGGGGAGCTGCTTCGCGTGCTGCCGCGCGGGCGATGTGGGCGGGCATCTCCTCGGGCAGCGCAACGATATCGACGCAGCCCGAGGCGATGGCGCTTTGGGGCATGGAATCAAACTGGGCGGAGTCGGGCTGCTGCGCCAGCGTCAGGCCGCCCCGGCGCTTGATCTCCTGGAGCCCGAGCGTGCCGTCCGCGCCCATGCCGGAGAGCACCACCCCGATGGCTTGCGGCCCCTGGTCGCGCGCCAGCGAACGGAACAGCACATCGATGGGGAGCCGCCGGCCCCGGGGCTGGCGCGCGGCGCCCAGACGCAGGTGCCCCCCCACCACGGTCAGTTCGCAGCCCGGCGGGATCACGTACACGGCATCGGGCTGCACGGCCATGGCGTCAGTCACCTCGCGCACCGGCATGGCAGTGACGCGCTGCAGCAGGGTGCTGAGCAGGGCCTCGTGCTTCGGGTCCATGTGCTGCACGACCACATACGCTAAACCGCTGACTGCGGGCACCTGGCCAATGAATTTTTCCAGCGCGGCCAGGCCGCCCGCCGAGGCGCCCAAACCCACGACGCGCGTGGCGCCGGGCGAGGCGGAGGGGGGTGCATGGTGTGAGGCTGCGCGCATCCCCCAGTATGCCGTTCCTGGCGAGGGGCGTCGGTAAGCGCCTGTGCGCTATCGAGCAGACCACCGAGAGCACCGGCCCTGGCCGAACGGCACGAACGGTGTTGCTGCCAACCCCCTGACCTTGTCCACCGCCGTCACTACAGCCAATTTTCCTTACAGATCGGGGATGGCGACTGCCCGAGGGTGCGGCGCCAGCCTGCGTTCTGGCCACGCTGTCCGTCTCAAGGCGCTTTCTGCAGCGATGCGAGGCCCGGGCCTCGCAATGGGCCGGGCGGGTTGGCATGCGGGTGCCGTTGTTCGCGGTGCAAGAAGCTGCCCATGGCGTCTGCTGCTTCGGTCACGCCAGAAAGGATTCGATCAATGCGGCCACGGCCTGCGGCTGGTCGTGGTGCAGCATGTGGCCCGCGTCCTGCACGACGGCAGTGCGGCAATCGGGCACGGCCTTCAGGCGCTCGTGGTACTCGTCCAGCGTGTAGCGGCCTTTCCACCACAGCCCGAGGCTGTCGTCGCTCGCCTCCACGGCCAGCGTGGGTGCGGTGATGGCGGCATAGAGCGCCAGCACTTCGTCCAGACGGAACAGCTGTGCGTTGACGATCTTGTGCGCCGCATCGCCCAGGATCTCCCACTGTCCCTGGGCGTTGGGGCGGGCCCAGTGCTGTGCCAGCCAGTCGGCCTTGTCCTGCGATAGGCGCGGGTTGGTCTTCATCAGCCGCCGGGCCACGCCGTCCACGCTGTCGTAGGTCTTGAGGGCCATCTCGCCGCGCTGCAGGGCCTTGAGCTCGTCCATCCACTGGGCATAGCGCCCGGGGGCCTTGGCCGGCTTGCTGGCCGGCATGCCGAAGCCTTCGAGGTTGACGAGGCGGCGGATGCGCTCGGGCCGGGCTCCGGCATAGAACATGACCACGTTGCCGCCCATGCTGTGGCCCACCAGGTCCACCGGCGTGCCGGGCGCGTAGTGGTCGAGCAGCTGGTCGAGGTCGGCCAGGTAGTCGGGGAAGAAGTAGTGGTCGGTGGGCACGGGCGGCGCCGTGAGGCCAAAGCCCCGCCAGTCGGGCGCGATGATGCGGCGGCCCCGGATGAAGTCTTCGCCGAAGGCGTCGACGACAAACTGGTACGACGCGGCCACGTCCATCCAGCCGTGCACCAGCACCAGCGGCGGCAAGGGGGAGGTTTCAGGCCCCCACAGGCGCACGTGGTAGTTCAGCTGGCGGATGGCAACGAGTTCGCTGCGCGAGGTTTGGCGGGTGGCGTACATGGCTGCAATATTACCAAGCGACCGCTTGGCTCATGTCAAGCGCGGGACATCCCCGGCGGCGGCCTCGGACAAGGCGCAGGGGACAGCAGCGCGTGGCTTGCCCCCGTACACTGGCCCGGAACTGACCACGGAGAACGCATGAAAACCATCGAGCTGGGCCGCAGCAGCCTGCATGTCACCCCCATCTGCCTGGGCACCATGACTTTCGGGGAACAGGTGGGCGAACCGGAGGCCCACGCCATCCTCGACCGAGCCCTGGAGCGCGGCGTCAACTTCCTCGACACGGCCGAGATGTACGCCGTGCCCGCGCGGGCCGAAACCTGTGGCGCCACCGAGACCATCCTCGGAAACTGGTTCGCCCGCAACCCCGGCGTGCGCGACAAGGTGGTGCTGGCCACCAAGGTGGCCGGCCCTTCGCGCGGCATGCCGTGGATTCGGGAGGGCAAGGGGATGACGGCGGCCGATATCGTGGCTTCGTGCGAAGGGAGCCTGCGCCGCCTGCAGACCGATGTGATCGACCTCTACCAGATCCACTGGCCCGAGCGCCATGTACCGGCCTTTGGCATCAAGTACTACGACCCATCCAAGGAGACTTCGCAAACGCCGATCCAGGAGCAACTGGAGGCGCTGGCGGGCCTGGTGAAGGCGGGCAAGGTGCGCGCCATCGGGCTGTCGAACGAAACGCCCTACGGCGTGCACGAATTCGTGCGCCTGGCCGAGCAGCACGGCCTGCCGCGCGTGGCCTCGGTGCAGAACCCTTACTGTCTGCTCAACCGCACCTGGGAGAACGCGCTCGACGAAACCTGCCACCGCCTGGGCGTGTCGCTGCTGGCCTATTCGCCGCTGGCCTTTGGCTTGCTGACGGGCAAGTTCGACCAGAGTGGCACCACGGGCCCGGACGCACCTCAGGGCGCGCGCATGGCGCGTTACGAGTCGGTGCGCAAGCAGCGCTGGGGTAGGCCCGAGGCGCTGGCCGCCGCACGCCGCTACAACCAGCTCGCGCGCGACCATGGCCTCACGCCCACGCAGATGGCGCTGGCGTTCTGTTACACCAAGTGGCAGGTGGCCAGCACCATCATCGGCGTGACCTCGCTGGCGCAGCTCGACGAGAACCTGGACGCCTGGGGCACGCAGCTTGCGCCCGAATTGTTGGCGCAGATCGACGCCGTCCGCTGGGAGCTGGGAGACCCGGCACTTTGAATGCTATTTAAGGCAAAATAGGCCTCAAGCGCTTATTGGTAAAGCGCTAATAGCTATAAAAATCATAGTAATATGGCCAAAAAAGAAGGCAAGACTGCGCATGTGAGCGAAACCCCGGCCACGCAGATGCTCAAGGCGCACAAGGTGGAGTTCACCGGCCACCCCTACGAGTACGTGGAGCACGGCGGCACGGCCGAGTCGGCGCGCCAGCTCGGGCTGGACGAACACCATGTGGTCAAGACCCTGGTGATGCAGGACCAGGATGCCAAGCCGCTCATCGTGCTCATGCACGGCGACCGCAAGGTCTCGACCAAGAACCTGGCGCGCCAGATCGGCGCCAAGTCGGTCGAGCCGTGCACGCCCGAGGTGGCCAACCGGCACAGCGGCTACCTGGTGGGCGGCACCTCGCCGTTCGGCACGCGCCGCGACATGCCGGTCTACATCGAGGAAAGCATCCTGCAACTGCCGCGCATCGCCATCAACGGTGGGCGTCGCGGCTTTCTGGTGCAGATCGACCCGCAGGCCTGCGTGCGGCTGCTGGGTGCCACGCCCGTGCAGTGCGCTCTGGTGGAGTAGCTTCCGCCGGGCTACTGGTGACCCGTCTATGGTTTCCAGGGTGCGCAGTTGGAGTGCGTCAATGCCGGTGCTGATGATGCGCGTCGGGAGCGTGCGCGTGGACGTGTGTCGTCGGTTCGTGCACGTGCCAATGGCTGTGGCTACCCTTTGGCATGACTTCGTGCGCGTGTGAATGGTGTCCATCGTC
>Ga0156178_103_pt1 | contig 12639 bp, 12 predicted proteins | sample RifCSPlowO2_12_FD_107831 | JGI IMG/M metagenome (GOLD analysis project Ga0156178, IMG submission 107831) | Burkholderiales bacterium RIFCSPLOWO2_12_FULL_65_40 | reverse complement strand
GCTGGGACGACATGGGTTTTCCCGTCGCCGAGTGCCGCGCCGACGGCAGCTTCATCATCACCAAGCCCGAAGGCACGGGCGGGCTGGTCTGCCCCTCCACGGTAGGCGAGCAGATGGTCTATGAAATCGGCGACCCGCGCGCCTACATCCTGCCCGATGTGGTGTGCGACTTTACCGGCGTGACACTGACGCAGGTCGGCCCCGACCGCGTCGAGGTCAAGGGCGCGCGCGGCCTGCCGCCGACCGACCAGGCCAAGGCCAGCATCACCTACGCCGACGGCTTTCGGGCCATGAGCCTGTTCATGATCGGCGGCATCGATGCCGGCGCCAAGGCGCAGCGCGTGGGCGCCGCCATGCTGGCGCGCATGCGGCGCCACTATGCGCAGCGCGGTTGGCCCGACTTCACCGAAACCTGTGTCGAGGCCATCGGCGCCGAAGACACCTACGGCCCCCACGCGCGGCCCGATGCGCGCGAAGTGATGCTCAAGGTCGGCGTGCGCCACCCGGTCAAGGACGCGCTCGAACTGTTTTCGCGCGAAGTGGCGCCGCTGGCCCTGATGTCGGCACCGGCCATCACCGGTTTCACCGGCGGCCGGCCCAAGGTGCAGCCGGTGGTGCGGCTGTTCTCCTGCCTGGTACCCAAGGCACAGGTGGCCGCCAGCATCGACATGGGCGACCAGACCGTGGCGGCACCGCCATGGCACGGCCAGGCGTTTGATCCGGCGACCCTGCCCCAGGTCGACGGCCCGCTGCCTGACGCCGACGCCTATGCGCGCGGCACGCGGATAGTGCCGCTGGTGAAGCTGGCCTGGGGCCGCAGTGGCGACAAGGGCGACGCCGCCAACATCGGCATCTTGGCGCGCAAGCCCGCTTACCTGCCTTTCATCCGCGCCGCCCTGAGCGAGCAGGCGGTGGCGGCCTGGTTCGCCCACCTCGTCAAGGGCAGCGTGCAGCGCTTTGATCTGCCTGGCACGCACGCGCTGAATTTTCTGATGCACGAAGCCCTGGGCGGCGGCGGCATCGCTTCGGTTCGTATGGACTCGCAGGGCAAAGCCTTTGCGCAGATGCTGCTCGATTTTCCGGTACCCATTCCAGCCGACATGGCTCTTTGAGAACGTTCACCCACTAACCCAAGACGGAGACACAAACCATGAACACCCCGGCCACCACCGCCATTGCCAACACCGCTTCCGCAGCCCTGCGTGATCGCATCCGCGACGTGCAGGAAGCCGCCCGCGGCGTCACCACCCTGTACCCACGCAGCTACATCCTGCAGTGCATCAAGGAAGACCGCTTCCCCGACGAGCTGTGGCTAAAGCTCGGCGAATTCGGCCTGCTAGGCCTGTCGGTTCCGGAAGAGTACGGCGGCTCAGGCGGCGGCGTACTGGAGATCACCGCGCTCAATGAAGCCCTGGCGCTGGCCGGCGTTCCCACGCTGTTTCTGGTCGTCACCGGCCTGGGCCGGGTGCCAATCATGCGCAACGGCACACCCGAGCAAATCCGCAAGTTCGTCACGCCCACCTGCACCGGAGAGAAGAAACTGTGCTTTGCCATCACCGAACCCAATGCCGGCACCAACAGCTTTGCCATGACCACGCTGGCAACACCGGACGGCGATGGCTGGGTGCTCAATGGCCAGAAGGTCTTCATTTCTGGCGCGCGCGATGCCGACTACATGCTGGTGATTGCCCGCACCACCAAGGCAGGCGAGGTGAAAAACCGCACCGAAGGCATCTCGCTGTTCGTGCTCGACATGAAAACGCCCGGCATCCAGCTCACGCAACTCAACATCCAGGTCGAGACCGCCGAGCGCCAGTACATGGTGTTCTTTGACAACGTCAAACTGCCCGCCGACGCGCTGATCGGCGAAGCCGGCAAGGGCGCCAAGCTGATGTTCGAAGGCCTGAACTCCGAGCGCCTGCTGGCCGCCGGCGCCGCCATCGGCCTGGGTGACTATGCGCTGGCCAAGGCGGTGGCCTACTCGAAAGATCGCAAGCCCTTCGGCAAGCCGATCGGCTCCTACCAGGCGCTGCAGCACCGCATGGCGCAGGCCAAGGCGCAAATCGAGGCGGCGCGCCTGATGACCTACAACGCCGCCGAGCGCTTCGACGCCGGCGAGGACGCCGGTGCGCATGCCAACATGGCCAAGCTGCTAGGCTCGCAAGCGGCAGTAGCCGCCGTCGAGGCCGCGCTGCAAACCCACGGCGGTTACGGGTTCGACCGCGACTACGACATCGTTACGCTGTGGCCCATGGTGCGCCTGCTGGAAATCGCGCCCATCAACAACGAGATGCTGCTCAACTACATCGGCGAACATGTGCTGGGCTTGCCGAAGTCGTACTGAGCCGATGGCCGTCATCCCCGGCGCCGACCAGCCGGACCAAGGTTCGCAACACGGTCAAGGCCTCCGTCCGCCGCTTTCGGGCTGGCCTGAGCTTACGAACCGGCACCTTTGGCAGGCGTCGCTACTCGTTTGCGCATGATGTGTGCCGCGCGCTCCCTTCCCACTTTCGCAGCAACCAAGCGGCCGCGAGGCCGCCCACGCAAGACGCCGCAAGAGCGAAATGAAGGCAACCGCCGCCAAGATATCGTCAAGGCTGCGGCCAAACTGTTTCGACGCAACGGCTTCAACGGCACGAGCACGCGCGACATCGCCTGCGCCGTTGGCATGCATTCCGGATCACTGTTTTGTCACTTCAAAAGCAAGGATGCGCTGTTGTATGAGGTGATGCAGGAAGGCATGCGTAGCGCGCTGGCGCGCCAGACGATCGTGCTCCTTGCCGAACATGACGCTGCGACTACGCTGCGGCAATTGATCCGATCGCATTTCGATACGCTACTGGGGCCGAGCAGAGACTTCATGCATGCGGTGCTCTACGAGTCCCGCTCTCTCAACAGAAGGCAGCACAATGTCATCGCGAAGCTGCAAGGTGACTACGAAGCGACATGGACGCCCGTGCTCCAAGAACTCGCGTCGACCGGCTGCTTGCAAGGCGAGGTGTCGCTTGCGCGCCATTTGATGTTCGGACTATTGAACGGGTCAGCGCTGTGGTTCAATCCTAAAAAGGGAATCTCGATTGATGCCCTGACCGACGCAGTGGTAGCCCTGTGCATACAAGCCCCCCCGGCAATCCGGACTTGATTTTGTTAGCCTTGAAGTCCCCTCGAATTTCTGAGCCAGTCAGAAGTAGAGGTTGGGAAACTGTTTTATACGGTACTCGACCGGTGGAACACGGCCCAAGGATTCATGGGGTCGATGATGGTTATATCGGTGCAGCCAATCGGCCGGGTTCTGTCGCGATAGCGGATGGGGGGCGTGCTGACTTGTGCAACGACCTCTCAATTCAAATGGTCAAGCTATAGAACTGTTGTGCGACCGACGTGGTTGACCCTTTGGGGCAGTTCATCTGCCCCTTGCGAATCATGTGCATGGTCTCGATATCCGTGATCAGTCGACGGGCCGTGTGGAATGTCTTGAACCCCATCATGTGCCTGCCCCGCACCTTCGCTGGCTGACGGCGCCACCGCAGTTGGTCGGCTCGGACTTGTATCGGACCGTGAATCGGCGTAATCTGGTGTTCAACTGGCGTTTGGACTCGCCAGGCTTGGTGCATCAGCGGCAACCAAGCCCACAGGCTGCATAGAACACAACTTCTCTTGCAGTTTGAGTACAACTTCTCTTGTGTAAGCGCAGTGCGTTCGCGCAAGACATTTTGACCCTAGATCTGGGGTCAAATAGCAGCTGAATCCCCTCCTTTCGCGCCAGTTTCAGGGGCCGCTGTGCAAGAGAAACTGGCCCCTAATGGCGATTTCAAGAAATTTTCGCCCGTGATTGCCTTCAGTGCTGGGGTCAGCAATGACACAACGGCAACTGATCGGAGTGCGCACGGCAGCCAGTGCCTTCACTGCGCTGCCTCCAGCAAACGGGAAGGAGAGTGATCCAAACCTTGGGAGGCCTTACGCGACCTGACAAATTGGGATGCGTTCGCGCAGATCACCCTGAATGAGCATGGTTTGCCGACGTGGCTACGGGTTCGCCCAGGCATCTAATCGCATACGTACTTCGGCGTGAGGAAGACGGCAGCGGCGATCGGACGATATGCGTGTCAGGCCCTCATGGAGCGCAGCCATCGAGATTCCCCCGGATGCAACCATCTGATCCAGTATCCAGAGTAGTCCATAAACGGTCCTTCGACGCGCGGTGGCCTCACTGCGAAGAATCCTGTCGCCCGTCACGAGAGCGTGATCGGCGCGGGTCGCGCAGCTCAGCGCGAAGCAATCCGGCAACGAGAGCGCTTTGCGCTCGGTGCGAAGTTGCTGCGCAAAAGCCACCTCCTCAGAGGTCAGCGCGACCACGCCCAAGCCCAGCTTTCGCAGGAATGGGCCGTTTTCCGGTTCCAGTTCCCTCTCATACAAGAGATCTGGAACAACCATCGTCAATCCACAGGAAAAAGCAGCCTCGAGCAGCCCGCCCCGTTCCAAGTCGATCAGTATGGATGTGTCGGAGACCAGGATGATCATGGCGATCTATACGATTTGTCCCATCAGACGCCGATCAAGCTCACGAACGCTGATATTGAGAAGCTCGGCCGCTTTGGCCTCGGATATGACGGCTTCGGCGACTGCTCGCAGACACATGCGCTCCATCCGTAACGGCACTTCTGCGGGCAGTGAGTAAGGCTCCGCCGATGCCGGCCCATTCCACCCCAGGCCGCGAATCTGCGCCCACAACCTCCCGTAGGCGGCCTTCGTCAGCACGCCCAACTGCGAACAACGCACGACCAGCGAAGCCACGCTGACCTTGAAGATTTTCTTCAACTCGGCCAACTCGCCCAACGAAATAGACGTGCGGTGTTGACCCAGTAGCCGCAACACCATGTCCTTCGCCATGAGAAAGGCACCGGCGAACCGATCCGCAGCCTTCTCCTGATCCGCTTCGCTAAGACCACTGAACCGCAGCACGAGGTGAGCGAGTTCGTGTGCCAGCGTGAACCGCTGCCTTTCTCCGTTGTGGTGCTGATTGACGACAATGACCGGTACGTCCCCATGTTCAGGCCGCGTGACGAACGCCTTGGAGCCCGAAACGGCGATGGGAAGGTCCAACGCGATCACCTTGACCCCTTTGTCCTCCAGCAGCTCGGCCATGATGGGAATCGGGTCGATGCCAAGTGCCCAGAGTTCTCGCAGGGCATAGGCGGCCCGCTCCGCATCTTCGATTCGATGGATTTCGAACTCTACGGCGCCAGGGGCAATCCATGCTTCGTCTAGCCCGGGGAACAGTTCCTCCAGCTCCAGATAGCGCTCGACCTGATCCAGGATGGCGGCCTCGACCGCGCGCTCTTCCTTCACGCCGGCATGCGGTGCCTTGCGGAAGTCCACCCCCGTCAGCTCGATTTCTCGCTCGCTGAGAAGGAATTCCGGCGAGACGCGAAGCGCCCGCCCCAGTGCGAGCAGCACCGTCGAACTGGGCATCATTTCATCGCGCTCGTACTTGCCGATGGCCTGCGCCGACACCTGCCCATGGATGGCGGCTTCGAGGTCGCGCAGCGACAGGCCCAGCGCTTCGCGGGACCTTTTAAGCCGATTTCCGATCATGATGCTCTCCGATTTTTGGTTTACAGATTGACTGCTTGAATTTTATTTTGTAAACTCCATTTCGTCAATCCATTGGAGGTTCCAAATGGCAAATCGAAACAATGTTCACATCGTTATGCGCGGCGCTCAGTGGGGAGCCTTGCGCGAAGGCGGGCAGCGCGCAAGCCAGGTCTTCGACACCCAGGCGCAGGCGATCCAGACAGGACGCGAGATGGCCCGGCAGGGTCAGGGCGAACTGCTGATTCACGGGCAGGACGGGCGTATCCGTGCCCGGGACTCCTACGGCAACGATCCGTGCCCGCCAAAGGACGCCAAGTAGGCGGACTGTTGTAACAGCCAGAGGTTACCTGCCCGGCACATGCGCGGAGGCGGGCACCAAAAGCATCAACCCAAGGACAAATTCATCATGAATGAAGCAGCAGACAAATCTCCGGGCAAGAAGGACGTCACCGTCATCTTCAACGGCCGTGCGAAGGTTGTGGAGAAGGACTTCCTGACCTTTGCGGAAATCGTCGCCCTGTCATTCGACAACCCGCCCACTGGGGATGGCGTCGATTTCACGATCCAGTACACCAAGGGTCACTCGGGCAAGCCCAAGGGGTCTCTGGTGGCTGGCGAGTCGGTCAAGGTCAACGATGGGATGGAGTTCGATGTCACGCCGACCAATCGCTCGTAGTCCTGACCTGCAAAGGCTGCGCCAGGACGGTTACGACCTCGAATGCAAAGGGGCGTACCTTCTCATCAAGGACATTCCCTACGCCAATGCACAGCGGCAGATCAAGCGTGGAATATTGATCTCCGGCCTGGAGCTGGCGGATGACGCGACCAAGAAGCCGGAAACCCATGTGACCTACTGGACCGGGGAGCATCCTTGCCTGAGCACCGGCGCAAAGATGACCTCCATCGAAAATGGGAGCCCCGCCCAATCGTTCGGTGACGGGATTCAGGCCGACTTCACGTTCTCCGCCAAGGCCGACTATCGCGACTACCACCACAAGATGACGACGTATATCGAACGCATCAGTGGAGAAGCCCGGATGATCGATCCGTCCGTGACGGCAATGACGCATCCGGTGCATTTGGCGGGCGAGGAAGAGACCTTGTTCAACTACATCGACACGGCTTCTGCCCGGGTGAACGTTGGCGCCCTCAACGAAAAGCTGGCCCGGCTTCGCGTGGCCATCGTCGGGTTGGGCGGCACGGGCGCCTATGTTCTGGATTTCCTGGCCAAGACTCGTATCGCGGAGATCCACCTTTTCGATGGCGATGTGTTTGAACAACACAATGCGTTCCGTGCGCCGGGTGCTGCGTCCATCGGAGACCTGAGAGCCCACAGCACGAAAGTCCAGTACTGGGCGCGTGTCTACGGCGAGATGCGTGCCGGCATAGTTGCCCACCCCCGCTTTCTGGACAGCTCAAACGCCAGCGAGTTGCAGGGGTTCGACTATGTGTTCCTGTGCATGGACTCCAGCCAGGCCAAGCGTGAGATCGTTGCTGCGCTGGAACAGATGGGAACACCGTTCATCGAGACGGGCATGGGTGTGCTGCGCAATGACGATCAACTGAGGGGACTCGTCCGGGTGGTCACGAGCACGCCACAGACCAGGAATCAGGCCCGCCCTCACATTTCCTTTGCAGATGGCAATGGCGCAGAAAACGAATACTCGACGAACATCCAGATCGTGGAGTTGAACGCTTTGGCCGCCTCAATTGCCGTTATTCGCTTCAAAAAGCTCGTCGGCTTCTATGCCGATAGTTGTCACGACTACCGATGCGGCTACTCGATCAGCGCCAACGAAATTGTGGCTGAGGGAGTGTAATGGCTCGACTGAACCGCATTCAGCATGAGTATGTCGATTTCATTCCGGCTCGTCTGGAAGGAGGCCGACTCTACATTTCCATGAAGTATCGGACAGCGACACATCTGTGCTGCTGCGGCTGCGGCATGGAAGTCGTGACGCCGCTGAATCCAGCGAAGTGGCACTTGAGCGACCACGGAGCCACTGTGTCTTTGCATCCGTCCATTGGCAACTGGAGCTTTCCCTGTCGGTCGCACTATTGGATAACCTCCGGAAAAGTTCTATGGGCAAGTGCCATGTCCGAAGGGCAGATCAGGCGAGTGCGGGCGGGCGACCATCGCGCAGTGGAAGTGGAAGCACAAAGAGAGTCCAGGGTGGATCAGCCCAGAGAAGAAACTACGCAGTCGGCGTCTTGGGTGACGCGTTTTATTGAGTGGTTACGTCGGCTTTTGTAGTAGGGTTCTGTCGCTTACTGTTTAGGGTTGTGGGATACCTGCCCGGAACTGGCATCCAAACGACGATCACCCACGGCCTGAGGGCAGGTGTCGCACAAGCCTCGGGGGAGGAAACCGCGGGGAACGCCAACGCGGGTGTTCCGGGCGCAAACGCTATGGGGATTCGGGCAGCGGCCTGACGATCACAGCCCGTATGCAGGCCATGCCAGTGTGCCGTTGTGTGTGGGCGGGGCCTGGGGCATTGCTGATCAGTCGCCTGTTTCCGAGTATTTCGCAGGCCATACAGATCCGTTCGCGGCGACATGCGTGCGCCGCCCCTGTCGACGGGCACAAGCGCATCGACATCGAAGACAAGCGGTGGCGCGCAGAGCTATTCATGACGCAGGCGGTGCGCGAATCGCCTGCCCGTGCATCCAACTGTGCACGATGGCCATCGGGTGACCGCAGTGTCGACAGACAAAGACTGGTGCCGCTGCGCTGGACGACCCATCGGCTTGCTCATCGCTGCTGGGGGTGACGGCTTGTGCGGGGACGGCATCCAACAACTCGCGCGCCAGCGCGAGGCATTCCCTACGGTTGCCATTGGCCAGCAAGCCATAGTGGCGGATGCGATGGAAGCCGCCGGGCAGCACATGCAGCAGGAATCGGCGCATGAATTCCTGGGGCGCCAGCGTCATGGTCTTGTGGCGCGTGCTCCCCTTGGCACGGTAGTCCTTCCATTTAAAACTTACCCCGCGCTCATCCATCGCAACAAGCCGGCTGTTGGAGATAGCCACCCGGTGCGTGTAGCGAGACAGGTAGGCCAGCACCGCCTGGGGGCCGGCAAACGGCCTCTTGGCATAGACCACCCACTCGCATTGGCGCATCGGAGCCAACCACTGGTTAAAGAAGGCACCATCCGCCAACGCCGCCAGTTCTCCAAAGAACCTCAGCCTCCCCACTTGGTGCAGGCGCAACAACTCTTCGATAAAGCGCCGTCGCATCAGCCTGGACAGCACGCGCACCGGCAGAAAGAAGCCCGGTCGGCAAGCCACCCAGGACTTGCCGTCAGGGGCCAGCCCACCGCCTGGGACGATGCCATGCACATGCGGGTGGTGCGTCAATGCCGAACCCCAGGTGTGCAGCACAAGCGTGGCGCCAATGCGTGCACCCAGATGCTTGCGGTCAGCCGCGATGGTTTGCAGGACCTCGGCTGCTACATCGAACAGCAACCCATAGAGTTCGACCTTGTTCTGGTACGCCAGATCGGCAATGGGCGCGGGCAGCGTGAAGACCACGTGGTAATACTCGACGGGCAGCAGATCGGCCTGGCGGGCGTCAAGCCAGCGCTTGGCTGCAGCGCTTTGGCACTTGGGGCAGTGGCGATTGCGGCAGGAGTTGTAGGAGACCTGCTCGGTGGCGCAGCCATCACAACGCAACACATGTCCCCCCAGTGCCGCTGTGCGGCACTGGTCGATGGCCGACATGACCTTGAGCTGGGCCAGGCTCAAGCGGCCGCGCTGGCTGTCACGCCAGGCTGCACCATGCTTGTGGAAGATGTCGGCGACCTCCAGATAGGGCCGCTGCACGCGCGCACCTTCAAGCGGGCGGCATGGGCTCCAGCGGGCCGATCACCTCGCGCAGCAGGTCAGTCGCTACGTGGGCGTAGATTGATGTGGTCTCCAGCTTCTTGTGCCCCAGCAGCACCTGGATCACGCGGATATCGACCTTGCGCTCAAGCAGATGCGTGGCAAAGCTGTGGCGCAGGGTGTGGGTAGTGACCCGCTTGTTGATACCAGCGGCCTCGGCCGCCGCATGAACGGCGCGGTTTAGCTGGCGAATCGAAAGAGGCTCCAAGGGCGTCATGCCTGGGAACAGCCAGCCGCCAGGCAGCATCTTGCCCTGGGCATGGGCGAGGTGCCACCAGGTACGCAGGCGCTGCAGCAAGACAGGGCTGAGCATGGCGTAGCGATCCTTGGCGCCCTTGCCTTGCTCCACGCGCAGCGTCATGCGCTGGCTGTCGACATCGGTGACCCTCAGGCTGACAACCTCGCTGGCGCGAAGACCTGCGCCATAGGCAACCGATAGAGCCACCTGGTGCTTGATGTTGCGGGCCGCAGCCAGAAGGCGTGAGACTTCTTCGCAGCTCAGGACCACGGGCAAGGTGCGAGGCAGCTTCACGGGCTGCATCTTGGCCATCAGCTCAATGCGCCCCAGCGTGATGTCGAAGAAGAACTTCAGGCCCGTGAGCGTGGCGTTGAGCGTCATGGGAGATGAGCCCGTGTCCACCAGATGGAGCTGGAAATTGCGCAGATCCTCCACCGTGGCCGCGTCGGGCGATCGCTTGAGGTAAGCGGCCAGTTTGCGCACAGCCCGGATGTAGGCTTCTTGTGTGCGAGGCTCCAGCTTGCGCATTCGCATGTCCTCGAGCATGCGTTGGCGCAGCGGCGAGAGAGGTTGGGTCGAAGGGATCATGATCGCGCTCCTGTCGAAGAACGAGGCCGATTGCCTCGCTCGCCAACATAGACAGGGGCGCGATGTTTACTTTGCGTCAGGGCCTTCGCGATGGGCTACCGCGCGAGCGGTTTAGTCCAATGGCAATTGGAGGCCATACGCACCCTGGCGAGTCTGGGAGGCGTTCGCGCCGATTTCACGGGACCCTTGCAAGAGAAACTGGCCCTTGATGGCGATTTCAAGTAAATTTCGCCCGTGATTGCCTTCAGTGCTGGGGTCAGCAATGACAAAACGGCAACGGGTCGGAGTGCGCACGGCAGCCAGTGACTTCACTGCGCCGCCACAGGTCGACATCACCCAATGGGTCGAGGTCGATGAGGCAGCGTTGCCTCCAGCAAGGCAGCGGCAATTCCTCAACCGCAAACGTGCCATCGTGCTGTACCTGGGCGGGGCCAACGAGGCTCAACTGCTCCAGGAAACCGGCCTGAAGAGGCGCAACGTCTACCGCATCATCGTCGAGCGCTGCCTGCAGCAGCAGGATGACGGCACGCTGCTGGGCTGGCGAGGTGCATTGCCGTTTCTGCGGATCAAACCCTACACCCGTGAAACACCTCCAGTGATCAGTCCATGGGGCGGAGGCGCGGCCGGCGCGCTCCAATGGATCTTTTCTTCACCGGGCGGCCAAGACCTTGAAGCCCGCTTTCGCCGGCAGATCCTCCTCAAGGGCCCCGCACTGGCCACGGCCAAGCAACCCAGGCAAGCGCTGTTTCGCTGGTTCATCGAGGAGCTGCGCAAGCTCGGCAATGAAGAGCGTGGGGAGTGGCCGTTCAACGTGGATCGCTTGGGCTACGTCACGATCAACACCTTCATTTCCAAGGTGCTTGCCCAGAACCCCAAACGCCAGCTCGAGATCCTGGGCGGCCAGAACGCTGTTCGCAAAGCCCGCGCAGGTGACGGTGTCGAGCGCCCAAGGTTGCAGGCTTTTGGGAGAGTTGAATGCGACGCACACAAGCTGGATGCGCGCATGGTGGTGATGGTCCCATCTCCTCACGGCGGGACCGAGCCGCGCAAGATCCATCGACTTTGGGTTGTCGTCATCATGGAAGTGGCGTCCCGCGTGGTGCTGGGCTACCACCTGAGCCTGCGCCGGGAGTGCTCGGCCGAGGACGTGCTGCGCGCTGTCAAACACGCACTCTCGCCATGGACCCCGCGTGACCTGCAGTTCAGCGACAACGCCTACGTCGACAAGGCTGGCTTTGCCTCCTATCGGTCGCCTCGTTTTCTGGGGGCATGCTGGGATGAATTCAGTGTCGACGGCGCCTTGGTCAACATCTGCAGCCGCGTTGAACAACCCATGCACGATGTGGTCGGTGCCCGGGTGTTGAAACCACAGGACACCACAACGTTCGCCAGCCGGCGCAGCCTGGACGACCGCCCTTTCATCGAGTCGTTTTTTCGGCGACTGGCCGACGGTGGGTTTCATCGGCTGTCGCCGACCACGGGCAGCTCTCCCAAAGATGCACGGCGCCACGACCCGGATGCCGCAGCCCAAGCCACCCAGTTTCAACTCGAATACGCCGCAGAGCTGCTCGACACCCTCATCGCCAACTACAACGCGACACCCCACAGCGGGCTGGGCTACCGCAGCCCACTGGATCAGCTCGAATGGATATTGGCCCAGGGAGACACACACGTGCGCGTGGCGGACCCTGGTGCCGTGCGCAGGATGGTGGGCGTGCGCAAGTTGTGCACCCTGCTCGGCGGTGTCGCCACCGGACGGCGCCCTCATTTCAACTTTGCCAACGCCCGGTATTCAGCTGAGTAGCTGTGCCTTCGCACCGACCTCATCGGCAAGAACCTCTGGCTCCACATTGAGGATGAAGACGACGCCCGCTACGCCAGTGTCTCAAACGCCCAAGGCCTGTACCTGGGCACCGTGCGCGCGGCCCCACCTTGGCATCAGACGCCCCACACCCTGTACATCCGCCAAGCGATACGTGCACTGCACAAACGGCGCCTGCTGCACCTGTCCACCCAATGCGATGCCGTCGAGGAGCTGGTCCAATACGCGGAATCTTCACCCGACAAAAAACTGCCCGCCCACCCAGCCTACCTTGAAGCCAGGCGCGTCTTGCAGCGCCACGCCGAGTCGATGGCCGGCCAATCCATGGTGTCTCTGGCCAGAAACGCACTCACAGCCCATGCGGGGTCGGCGCCGCCGGTGCCAGAAGCAGTGACAGAACCATCGACAACACGACCTCAACGTGAGGTTGCCCCTGAAAAGTGGAGTTCTTAACCCTTGTTGAAAATACCGACAAGGAGTTCAGAGATGAGTGACAGGCAGGTGCGTGCGCAGT
>Ga0156178_148_pt1 | contig 12661 bp, 12 predicted proteins | sample RifCSPlowO2_12_FD_107831 | JGI IMG/M metagenome (GOLD analysis project Ga0156178, IMG submission 107831) | Burkholderiales bacterium RIFCSPLOWO2_12_FULL_65_40 | reverse complement strand
AGAACAACCCGGCCTCATCATCCTGGGCAAACAAGCCATCGACGACGACGCCAACCAGACCGGCCAGATGCTCGCCGCCCTGGCAGACCTGCCGCAGGCCACCTTCGCCTCCAAGGTCGAAGTGGCGGGCGACAAGGTCAACGTCACCCGTGAAGTGGACGGCGGCCTGGAAACCCTGAGCCTCACGCTGCCCGCCGTGGTCACCACCGACCTGCGCCTGAACGAGCCGCGCTACGTCACCCTGCCCAACATCATGAAGGCCAAGAAAAAGCAGCTCGACACCGTCAAGCCCGAAGACCTCGGCGTAGACGTCGCCCCGCGCCTCAAGACGATCAAGGTGCAGGAACCCGCCAAGCGCGGCGCAGGCATCAAGGTGCCCGATATCGCCACCCTGGTCGACAAGCTCAAGAACGAAGCGAAGGTCATTTGACCCCCCTGAGCCGCTTCGCGCCTTCCCCCCAGGGGGACGACACCCTCGGTGCGGGGCGGCCCTTCCTCGGTGTCCCGCGCATCGGCCCCGGGTGATCGAAGACCGTGGTTGATGCCGACACCCTCCAAGATTCAAGAGAAAGACGACTGACATGACCTCTCTCGTTATTGCAGAACACGACAACGCCAGCCTCAAGGGCGCCACCCTCAACACCGTCACCGCAGCCGCCCAGTGCGGTGGTGACGTGCACGTCCTCGTCGCCGGCCACAACGCTGGCGCCGCAGCACAAGCCGCCTCCAGAATAGCTGGCGTTGCCAAGGTGATCCACGCCGACGGCGCAGCCCTGGAACAAGGCCTGGCCGAAAACGTCGCCGCCCAGGTGCTCGCCATTGCGGGCAACTACAGCCACATCCTGTTCCCTGCCACCGCCGGTGGCAAGAACATCGCCCCGCGCGTGGCCGCCAAGCTCGACGTGGCCCAGATCAGCGAAATCAGCAAAGTCGACAGCCCCGACACCTTCGAGCGCCCGATCTACGCCGGCAACGCCATCGCCACCGTGCAAAGCGCAGATGCCGTCAAGGTGATCACCGTGCGCACCACCGGCTTTGACGCTGCTGCTGCCACCGGTGGCAGCGCCGCCGTGGAAACCGTGGCTGCTGCCGCTGCCAACGGCAAGACCAGCTTCGTGGGCCGCGAAGTGACCAAGAGCGACCGCCCTGAACTGACCGCCGCCAAGATCATCGTCTCCGGTGGCCGTGCCCTGGGCAGCGCCGAGAAGTTCAACGAAGTGATGACCCCGCTGGCCGACAAGCTGGGCGCCGCCATTGGCGCGAGCCGCGCCGCCGTGGACGCGGGCTACGCCCCCAACGACCTGCAGGTCGGTCAGACCGGCAAGATCGTGGCGCCGCAGCTCTACATCGCCGCCGGCATCTCGGGCGCCATCCAGCACCTGGCGGGCATGAAGGACTCCAAGGTGATCGTGGCGATCAACAAGGACCCCGAGGCCCCGATCTTCAGCGTGGCCGACTATGGCCTGGAGGCGGATCTGTTCACGGCCGTGCCGGAACTGGTCAAGGCCCTCTAACCCCACCGATCAGGCACCGGGGTACTTGCCCTGGTGCTATTGAAACAAGAGCTTATGGCGCATGCCTGACAAGGCTTTTCGCCATAAATCACCCAAAAATCAACCAGAGACAACCCCCCATGAGCACAAACCTCTCCCGCCGCACCTTCGTACACGCTGGCACCGCCGCACTGGCCAGCGCGGCCTTGCCCTCGCTGGCGCAGACGGCCTGGCCGAGCAAACCCATCAAGATCATCGTGCCCTACACGGCCGGCGGCTTCACGGACCAGATGGCGCGCCTGCTGCAGGTGGGCCTGCAAAAAGCATTGGGCCAGCCCATCGTGATCGAGAACAAGGCGGGCGCCAACAGCATCATCGGCGTGGACGCGGTGGCCAAGTCGGCGCCCGACGGGCACACCTTTGGCGTGGTGATCGCGGCCTATGCGGCCAACACCAGCCTGTACCCCAAGCTGCCCTACAACCCGCGTAAGGACCTCGTGGGCGTGTCGCTCATGGGTGTGTCGCCGCTGCTGGCGGCCGTGCCCAACAACGCGCCGTTCAAGAACACCAAAGAACTCGTGGCCTATGCCAAGGCCAACCCGGGCAAGATCAGCTTCGGTTCATCCGGCACCGGCTCGGCCGCGCACCTCACCAGCGAGCTGATGAAGGCGCTGACCAACACCTTCATGCTGCACATTCCCTACCGGGGTGCGGCGCCCGCTTTCACCGACCTGCTGGGCGGCCAGATTCAGCTGTTCTTTGATGCGCCCACGGGCCTGATCCAGGCCGGCAAGTCGGGCCGCGTGCGCCTGATCGGCGTCTCGGGCGAAAAGCGCCTGCCCGCCGTGCCCGACGTGCCCACCTTCATCGAGCAGGGCATCCCTGGCCTGATCGGCAGCACCTGGGCCAGCATGATCGCCCCGGCCGGCACGCCGCGCGACATCGTCAAGCGCATGTCCGACGCCGTCAACGCCATCATCCAAAGCGCAGAGACCCGCGCCAAGCTCGAAGCCATGGGCACCTTCGCCGAAGGCACCACGCCCGAAGCCTGCGACACCTTCATCGAGGCCGAGACGGTGAAATGGGGCAAGGTGATCAAGAACGCGGGCGTGACGCTGGACTGAAGCGAGTACCCATGAAAAAGAGCCTGGCGCACGGTGAATGCGCCAGGCTCTTTGTTTTTTATGGAGCGGGTGATGGGAATCGAACCCACGTTATTTGCTTGGGAAGCAAGAGTCCTACCATTGAACGACACCCGCGAAGCCTTGGATTATAGGCAAGCCTGCCGCACCGCCGGGCATGGAGCGGGATATTTCAGTGTTTGAAGCGATTTTTGCCTGTAGGGCCCATGGATAAAGCGCTGTAAGCTACTGAAAGCATAGCGTTTGCATGCAGTGCCATGGGTTCGGTGCGGATGCTGGACATGGTTGACCACGATATCGATGGAGGCTGGACAGAATGCTGGTGCTGGCCACGGTCAGCAAACGACCCTGAGCGACATTGCACATCGCACTCCACAGCGGTCATTGATTCACAACCCGGCGGGCTCGCAGCATCAAACATTCCCGTTGAGAGCCCGAGCACCGTTCGTTGCAAGCTATAGTTTGTCTGAGGAAAATGTACCGGGTTTCACTGAATTTTTATACCTGGATGCTTGAACAGCAATGCGAGTGAAAACCCAGAATCCAAGCCACTTCCCGGAGGAATCAGTGTCCAGAATATCCCGCAGGGTCCAGCTTATCCCGCAGATTTTGCGGTCCAAATTTCGTTAGATATGAATTACGACCTCCCGAAGATATTTGATCGGGCTACAAAGACGCTGTGTGAGGACAGCCTGCACCTTTGCTACGAAGCGACCGTAGCTCCACACGAAACGGCCAGTAGAGCGCTCGCTCGCGCTTCCTTCTCAGCCACAACGATGTTTTTGGAGGCCGCTGCGAACGCATGCCTCGATACCCTTGATATTTCCGAGCAACTGCTTAAAAAAATTGACAAATTTCCAGTCGCGCAGAAGTTTGAATTTTTTGCACAAACGAGATGCAGTGAACGGATTGACTACTCTTTGCACACGGTCCAACATTTAATTGAGTTGTTTCAAGTAAGGAATAGATTTGTTCATTCAAGAGCGCAAGCTCTTGAATGGAAACCGATTGGCAATGGGGCATGCGTTGGCGTAGCACCGACCTCTAAATCGCTAAATATCCCATTAATATCAACATATTTCACAACAGTGCATGCTGTTTGCTCAATCAACGTCTGCCACCTTTTTTTGAAGTATTTTTTAATTGATCTTTGCAAATTTAATGCTAATTCGTCAACGGCTATAGTTTTTAGCCAGCTAGGACAGCCCACAACGGTCGGGGTGGCCCTTGGCCCCTTTCTCTATAAACATATGCAAACTTGGTTGAAAGCAGAAGGCATCTTGCTTGGGCACTTTGAACATGGATTTCATTCCTAACCCGGCAGTCAAGCGGACTGGCCTACGGCCATCCGCTTACTTTGAGCGTTAAACCGCTATGACAGAGGTCGCGCCAGGATACCGGGAACACTACCAGGCCATCGGGCAAATGATCGTGGCGTTCCAGGGTCTCGAAGCCACTTTGAAGGCGGAGTTGACCTTGTTGATGAACAACGAGCTCGGAACCGTAGCCGGGCAACTTGTCTATGCCATGGTCGCGGAGGCGTCATTCGGAACGGCAGTGAGAATTGCCAGCGCAATTCCTGGCATCTTCACGCCTGCAAGAATCGGCGTGACTAAAGAAGAATCGGTCATTCGGCTTTCACAGTGCCTTCTGGAGACTTCAGAACAGTTGAAGAAGGGCCTGAAGGTCGCAACAGAAGTAGAGGAGCGCAGGAACCAACTTGTTCACAGTCACTGGTTCGAGAGTGCCGGCTATGTAGCGCCTGATGGGGTGATGTCTCGAATGAAGACGAAGACAAGAAAGGGAGGCGTGTCCATCGCATTCGAGCATGAGTCAATAGAAGCCATCGCAGCCGTCACTGCTCAAGCTCGATCGGCGCAGGAACTTGTGGGCGCTGCACTGCGGGACTACAAGCAGATTGTGGCGTACGAATGGTGACACGGCTTAACTGGCCGTTCGACACGGACGCCCTGCGGCGTTCGCGCCCTTCGGTCGTACCTTTGCCCGGTCGTCGGTCAACTTCACGTTAGAAATTTCTATGTCCCGCGCATACCAAAGTTTTGAATACGGCATCAAAGACGCAGAAGAACTGCTCGCGCACTTCGACGCCATAAATACCAATCCCCCGCCCGCAAACGCTGAAGTTCTGAAAAGGGCCGGCCTTGTTATGGCTTTAACAGCTTGGGAAACCTACGTTGAGGATCGGCTTCTGGAAGAAATGAACAAAAAGCTTTGTGTGGTCGCCGGCAGCTATGTCGGTGATTTTGTTCTGAAGAAATTGAACACCGATCTGAAGCAGTTCCACAACCCAAGTTCAGACAAAACAAAGCGCATATTTCAAGAATATCTTGGACTTGATGTCACAGAAGGATGGTCATGGGCTAACTATGACCCCGAAAAAACCAAGACCACTTTGAACAGTTGGATTGGCAAGCGAGGAGATGCTGTGCACCGATCAAAGCCCATAAACAACGGTTCCCCTGTCGCACATCTAATCAAGCGTGATGAACTAGAAAAAGTCATTCGCTTCATTAAAGACCTCGTAAAAGCCACTGACGTCTATGTCGACAACAATCTCTAACATGGCGCGCAAACTTGCTCCCTTCGGTTGCTGGACGACGCTAAAACGCCGCCGGTTAGCTCTACGTTGAGCGTCTGCTTTCTCTGACTGCCACTGAACGCCCTTGGCCGATCTCCACCGGTCAGAGCCAGCGCAGCGGCCAGCCTTGATCGGCGCAGGTGGTCAGTTCCACCGGAACACGCGCTCAGTTGTCGATGACGCGTCGGGCAAAGCGCTCCAGGTAATCCATGAGCTGGTTGGCCCCCGCCACGGCTGCGGCCTCGTTGCCCGTGGCGATGCCCTGGGCCAGTGCCATGTGGGCGCGGGCGCCCTCGGCGATCTCGCCCTCGTGCTGGTAGGCGTACCAGAAGCGGCGGCATTGCACGATGAGCGGCACCACGCACTTGACGGCGGAATGGTTCTGGCTGGCCTGGTGGTTCACAAGGTCCAGCTCGTGGTCGGCGCGCATGTAGGCGTCGAGGTCGCCGCTGTGCGCTGTCTGCAGCATGTGCTCGGCGCAGCGCAGGATGTCGGCGCGCTGGGGCGCGGTGGCGCGGCGGGCGGAACAGGCGGCGATCAGGCATTCGAGCACGCGCCGGGTCTGGATCACGTCGAGGTGGTCGCCCAGGTCGATGGTGGAGACCAGCAGGCCCCGGCGCGGCTGCTGCACGATCAGGCCGATGGAGACCATGCGCAGCAGCGCCTCGCGCACGGGCGTGCGGCCCAGGCCGGTGCGCTCCACGATATCGCCCTCGACCACGGGGCTGCCGGGGCGCATCTCCAGCGTGGAAATCATCGTTTCGATGGCGTCGTAGGCGATGTCGGCCGCGCGCCGTTTGGGGGCGGCGGCGAGGCGGGGCGTCTCGGTGGTCAGGTCGGGGGGCATGGCGTGGGGCCTTGTTGTGACGCGCATCTTAGTGCCTGGTGCATTGGCACCCTGGAATGCACGCTATGGCTCATTCGGCCAAGGCCAGGATTTCGGCGTACAGCGCGCGCGGCACGGCCACGCCCTCAGCCAGGCTGCGCGCGCGGGCCTCGTAGCGGCGCTGCGAGGGCAGGCGCGCGCCCTGGCCGGTAATGGCGGCAAACATTTCCTCGGCGCGCTGCTGGTGCTCGGCGGGGTCGCCGCCGCTCAGGCGGGCCGGGTCGAAGGCCAGGATCAGCTCGCCATGGCAGGGCGCGGCGCCGTCGCCCGCGTCGAAGGCCAGCGACTCGCGGCTCATCCAGTCGCCGATGAGGGCGCCAGCCATCAGCTCCACCATGGCCGACAGGGCAGAGCCCTTGTGGCCGCCAAACGCCAGCATGGCGCCCTGGGCGATGGCCACGGGGTCGGTGCTGGGTTGGCCCTGGGCATCCACGCCGCAGCCCGGCGGCAGCGGCTTGCCCGCGCGGCGGTGCAGCTCCAGGTCGCCGCGCGCGATGGCGCTGGTGGCAAAGTCGAAGACAAAGGGCGTGGGCCCCGGGCGCGGCCAGCCGAAGGCGATGGGGTTGGTGCCGAACACCGGCTGGTGGCCGCCCGCTGGCGCCACCCAGGCGTGGCTGGGCGTGAGCGCCAGCGCGGCCAGGCCGTGCGCGGTGATGGCCTCGATCTCGGGCCAGAGCGCCGAGAAATGGAAGCAGTGCTGGATGACCAGCGCGCCCAGGCCGTGCGTGCGCGCGGCTTCCACCAGGGCGCTCAAGCCGCGTTCGAAGGCCAGCGGCGAGAAGGCGTAGCGCGCGTCCACGCGCACCACGGCGCCGCTGGCGGGCGCGAGCACGGGTTCGGCCTGCAGGTCCACCTTGCCCGCGCGGATGGTGTGCGCGCAGGTGACGAGGCGGTAGACGCCGTGCGACTGGCAGTCGTCGCGCTGCCCGGCCACGATGGTGCGGGCCATGGCCTCGGCATGCGGTTGCGACAGGCCCTGGCGCCGCAGCACGCGGCAGGCGAGGTCGTGCAGCTCCGGCAGGGGAATACGAACAGTGTCGGTGGCGGGGGTGTGGCTCATGGGGTGCTTTCGTCGTTGCTGCAGCTGGCCAATGTGGCGATGCGCGCGGGGGCCAGCAGGTGGCGCGCGGGCGCGGGCGTCCAGCCGAACAGGAATTGCGTGGCGGCGCCGCACACGCGGCCCTGGCAGGGGCCCATGCCGCAGCGCGTGTGCAGCTTGGCGTCGATCCAGCCGCCGCGTTTGCTCAGGTCGGCGTGGCGCACGTCCTCGCAGCGGCAGACCAGGGTGTCGGGGCGCGGCAGGCCGCGCAGCCGGGGCGAGAGTGCAAAGTGGTGGTGCAGCGCATCGGCAAAGCCCTGCCAGCGTGCCCGCTGCGGGGCCAGGGCCAGCGCGGTCGTGGCGTCGCCTGTGGCGGCGTGGCCCGCCATGGCGCCTTCGACGAGTGCTTTCTCGCTGCCGCCAAAGCCGGTGCATTCGCCAGCGGCGAACACGCCGGGCACGGCGGTGGCCTGCACCGCGTCCACGGCCAGGCCCAGCTGGTCATTGAGTTCGCAGCCCAGCATCTGGCCCAGGTGGGTGTGGGGCACCAGGCCAAAGCCGCAGGCCAGGCGGTCGCATGCCAGCACCTCTTCGCCCGCGCCGCGCTGCAGCCGCACCGCTTGCACCTGTTGCGTGCCCGTGGCCTCCAGCACATGGCTGGCGGCGCGCAGGGCCGGGTGGAGCAGCGGCAGGGCCTGCACGGCCTTGGCGGGCCAGCGCGGTAGCTGCAGGCCGAAGGCCGCAAGCTGGCTCCAGTGCGCTTGCTCGGCGATGCGCAGCACCTGCGCGCCGGCCTCGCGCGCGGTGTGCGCGGCGGCCAGCAGCAGCGGGCCGGTGCCGGCGATGACGATGCGCTGGCCGCGCACCGCCAGCCCGGCCTTGATGAGCGCCTGCAGGCCGCCCGCGCCGGTGACACCGGGCAGCGTCCAGCCGGGGAAGGGCAGCAGCAGCTCGCGCGCACCGGTGCACAGGATGAGGCGGCCGCAGTGCTGGGTCCAGCCGCGCTCGCCGTCTTCCAGCAGCAGCGCGGGCGCGTCGCCCGGCTGTGCGCCATCGCCCAGGCCCACCACGCGCGTGCCGGTGAGTACGCGCACGTTGGGGGCTGCGGCGAGGCGTTCGCGGTGTGTGCGCGCCAGCGGCGGCAGGTGGGCGCCGGGGCCGTCGCGCCAGATCTGGCCGCCGGGGGCGGGGTTGTCGTCCACCAGCACGATGGCGCCGCCGCTGGGCGCGGCGGCCAGCGCCGCCGCCATGCCGGCCGGGCCGGCGCCGATGATGAGGATGTCGCAGCGCCGGACGGGCGCGGCGGGGGAGTGCGGTGCGCTGTTCATGGGCGTTGCGTGGCGGTGTCGATGCGCATGCCGTCGCGGCACACCGTTTGGCAGGCGAGCTGGCGGCGGCCGTCGATGGTGACGCGGCATTCGTGGCAGATGCCCATGCCGCAGAACGGCGCGCGCGGCTCGCCGCTGACGGAAAGGCGTGAGCAGCCCGTGGGCGTGGCGGCCAGCGCGGCGGCCACGCTGCTGCCCGTGGGCACGGCCAGCGCCTGGCCGTCGATGTGGATGTGCACGGAGGAAGTCATGTTCACAGATCGAAGCGCGTGGCGGCGTAGGGTGCGGGGTCGATGGGCGGCGTGGCGCCCGTGATCTGCGCGGCGATGAGCTGGGCAGTGGCCGGGGCGGTGGTCACGCCCAGGCCCTCGTGCCCCACGGCCAGCCACAGGCCGTCCTGGCCGGGGTGCGCGCCGATGAGGGGCAGGCTGTCGGGCGTGGCGGCGCGAAAGCCGGTCCAGGTGCGGATGATGGCGAGATCGGCCAGGCCGGGCGCGTATTCCAGGGCGCGGCGCAGCATGCGCGCGAGGATGGCGTTTTCCACGGCCGGGTCGGTGGTGTCGAACTGGCGCGACGAGCCGAGCAGCAACTGCCCCGTGGGCCGGGGCTGCAGGTTGAAGGCCACCGAGGTGCCATCGCTGTGGTGTGCGCTGGTGATGTAGCCCAGCTCCACGAGCTGGTGGCGCAGCAGGCCGGGGTGGCGTTCGGTGATGGCGAGATGCCCCTTCTTGGGGCGGATGGGCAGGCCGGGGCACAGGCGCGGCGCTTCGATGCCCGCAGCCAGCAGCACGGCGCCCGCGCTGCGGGTGCCGCCATCGGCCAGGTGCACGGTGCGGCCCTTGATGCGCGAGACCTCGGCTTGCTCGAAGAGGATGGGGCGCGGCGCGTGGGTGAGCAGCCATTCGGCGGCGTTGGGGGCGTAGACCACGCTGTCGCCCGAAACTTTGAGCGCGCCCGCCAGACCCGGGCGCAGCAAGGGCTCGGCGGCGGCCAGCGCGGCCGGGCCGAGCAGCTCGCAGGCGATGCCGTGCGCGCGCAGGCGCTCCTGCTTTTCCTCGGCGGCGGCCATTTCCTCGGCGTTGGCGGCCACCCACAGCGTGCCGCAGTTCGTGAACTGGCAGGCCAGCTGGTCCGCGTTCATGCGCGGGCCCCATTGGTGCCAGAGATCCAGCGAGGACTGGCTCAGCGCGAGCTCGGCCGGGTTGTCGTCCATCACCACGAGGTGGCCCATGCCGGCGTTGGTGGCGCCGCCCTTGCGCGCGTCGATCACATGGACTGACAGGCCGGCGGCGGCCAGTTCGTGGGCGCAGGCGGCGCCGACGATGCCGGCGCCGATGACGATGACGTCAGGGTGAATCGACATTCAAACGCCCCCGTCGTTGCCCATAGCAGCCCGCAAGGCTAGGCGCGAGGAGGGCGCTGGTAGGCACCAGCAACCGAGGAGCAACGACGCCTGGCGGGCTGCTATGGGCAACCCTTCGGGCCAAGGCCCTGGGCCGCCCCTGGCGTTGTTGCTCGCCGCTGGTGTATCCCGATACACGGCGCGGCTCGCGCCTAGCCATGTGCAGCCCAGGGCCTTGGCGACGAGGGCGTTTGAATGTCGATTCACCCTGGAGCTCACAGACGGATGCCCCATCCGAACGGGTCGTCTTTTTCAATGAGCAGTGTTGCTTCCGCACTCATGTGCGCGCGGCCGCGCAGCGTGGGGATGACCTTGCCGTCCTGCCATTCGTAGCTGGCGTCGAAATGGCTGCCGATGATGCTGGCTTGGCGCCACACCTGGCCGGGCTGCAGCTTGCCATCGGCGGCCAGGCAGGCGAGCTTGGCGCTGGTGCCGGTGCCGCAGGGCGAGCGGTCGTAGGCGCGGCCGGGGCAGAGCACGAAGTTGCGGCTGTCGAAGCGCTCGTCGTCGGCGAACAGCTCCACATGGTCGATGATGCCGCCGTCGTCGCCGCGCACGCCCTGGGCTTCGAGCGCCTGGCGGATGGCCCAAGCGAAGTCGGTCAGGGCCTCGATGTTGCTGCTTTCCACGCGCTGCTGGTGTTCGGTAACGAGGAAGAACCAGTTGCCGCCCCAGGCGACGTCGCCGGTCACGGTGCCATGGCCGGGCACCTCGACCTGCAGGCGGTGGTGCAGGCGGTAGGCGGGCACGTTGCGCACGCTGACCGAACCGTCTTCGTGCAGCGTGGTGGTGACGGTGCCCACGGGTGTCTCGATGCCGTGCTCGCCGGGCTGGATGCGACCCAGGTAGGCCAGCGAGGCCACCAGGCCGATGGTGCCGTGGCCGCACATGCCCAGATACCCGGTGTTGTTGAAGAAGATCACGCCGGCCGTGTTGGTGGCGTCTTGGGGCGCGCAGAGCAGGGCGCCGACGATCACGTCGTTGCCGCGCGGCTCCAGCACCGTGGTGGCGCGCCAGGCGTCGTGCTGCTGCGCCAGCAGGGCACGGCGCTCGGCCATGCTGCCGGTGCCAAGGTCGGGGAAGCCGTCCACCACCAGCCGCGTGGGCTCGCCGCCGGTGTGGGAGTCGATGATCTGGATGCGTTTCATGGGGAGTCCCTGAGGGTTGGGTGCCCGATATCGGTGGTGTGCCCATGGCCCCGCCGGGGGGCCATGGGCAGCGGCTAACAAAACTCAGCCTAGCGGTCTAGGCGCTGCGTCGCAGACAGTACGGGTAGTACGACAAGACGCAGCAACGACGCCAGAAGCGTATTGTTAGTCGCGATTAGTGGCTGGCCACCGGGGCGGGCTTGCCGCCCTTGAAGGTGTTGACCACCGTGGGGGCCTTCAGGCGGTTGCCCTTGTCGTCATAGCCGTACTCGCCCAGAACGCCCTTGTAGGGGTTCTTGCGCATCCAGTCGCCCACCTTGCTGGGGTCGGTGGAACCGCTCTTGTGCATCGCCTCGCCGATGAACATGACCTGGTCGTAGTAGGCCGGGCCGTACACGTCGGGGTTCATGCCGAAGCGCTTGTTGAACTTGGCCTGGAAGGCCTTGGTGGTGTCGTTGGCGTCCATCAGCATGCCGGCGTAGGCGCAGAACACGAGGTCGTTCACTGCCTCGCCGCCCAGCTTGCCCATTTCGGGGCTGCACAGCGTGTCGCCGCCCAGCAGCTTGGCGCTGACGCCGAGTTGCTTCATCTGGCGCGCCATGGGTGCGGCCTGGGGCGCGTAGCCGCCGTAGAAGATGGCTTCAGGCTGCTTGCCCTTGAGGCTGGTGAGGATGGCCATGAAATCGGTGGCCTTGTCGTTGGTGAATTCGCGGCCCACGATGGTCAGGCCGAGCTTCTGCGCTTCCTTGGCGAACTCTTCGGCCACGCCCTGGCCGAAGGCGGTGCGGTCGTCGATCACGCCGACCTTCTTCACCTTCATGACGTTGGCGGCATAGGCTGCCATGTTGCCGCCGATCTGCGAGTCGCTGGCGATGATGCGGAACAGGTGCTTGTAGCCGCCTTGCGTGACCTTGGGGTTGGTGCCCACGGTCGAGACCATGGTGCCGCCGCCGTCGTACACGCGCGAGGCGGGGATGGCCACGCCCGAGCAGTAGGGGCCCATGACGTATTTCACGTCCGAGTCCACGAGTTTCTGTGCCACGGCCACGCCGGACTTGGCGTCGCACTGGTCGTCTTCGGAGATGACTTCAAACTTCAGGGTCTTGCCGCCCACGCTGATCTTGCGGGCGTTGAGTTCCTCGACGGCCAGGCGCACGCCGTTGTCGTTGTCACGGCCGGCGAAGGTGTTGGGGCCGGAGAGGGGGCCGCTGTGGCCGATCTTGACGATCTGTTCCTGCGCAAAGGCCGAAGCGGCGCAGGCGATGGCTGCGGCGGCCACGAGGGTGGATTTCAGGGAGGGGTATTGCATAGCGAATGTTCCGGTGAGGGTTGCGGAAAAAAGCCCTGGGCGCCAGGCGGATAGCCTGGTGCCTATGGGCGACGGTGTCTGGATACAGACCGGTTCGGCTGAACCGCGCCGGGAGTCTGCCAGAGTTCGGCGCTGCCTTTGTCTGGATTAGATTGATTCATAAGATATTCAACCAGCAGCGTTGGACTTATGGAAGCATGGGTTTCAAGGGTTTTCGGCCTCTATCGCTTACCTGGTAAGCGCTGTCAGCTATCAAACCAATAGTGCATTGCGCAGCTCACTTGAGGATGTCGCCCATGCAGAGGTACTTGATCT
>Ga0156178_146_pt1 | contig 12820 bp, 15 predicted proteins | sample RifCSPlowO2_12_FD_107831 | JGI IMG/M metagenome (GOLD analysis project Ga0156178, IMG submission 107831) | Burkholderiales bacterium RIFCSPLOWO2_12_FULL_65_40 | reverse complement strand
CTACACTTATCCACAGCCGACCTTCACAGGTTGGCCATTAGCCCTGGCTCAAAATTCAATCGGCACGGTGGCTCAATTTTGAATCGGCGCCAACACGTTGTAACCATCGCGGATACCCACGCACTCCCAGCCCCGGCCCAGAGCCGCCGACACCGTCGCACGGATCACTGCGTTGAGCCCCGGCGCATCGCCGCCCCCGGTGCTGATGGCAATGCGCTTGATCGGACGGGTCATGGGGAATCTCTTTCTTGTTGGAATGTGTCCGGCCCACAGGGAATCAGCCCTGGTTTCGCTTCCAGATCCAGCGCAGCAAGGCAATGGCAGCCACGTCCGCCACCCCCGTCAAAGCCAGCGCCAAGGCAAGGTACGGTGCCGTGTGCGCATCCACCCAGGCCGGCCGCTGAAGCCAGAACCAGACGCCAGCGGCGCACATCAGCAGCGCGCTGAAGCCCAAGGCTGCCAGCACCAGCGATTGCTGCGGCGTCAGCGTACGCGGCGCCTGTGCCTGCAATGCGGAACGCGGGTCACGAAAATCCACCGTCATGGCGCTTCTCCCAGCCTGCGGGGCACCCGTGGCACCAACACCGCAGGTGCACACGGTACAACGGTTGGCCTTATTTGACCAGTGCCAGCATGTCCTTGAACGCAGGATGCTCGCAGCTGCGCAACCACTCGAAGGCCACCATTTCGGTCGTCACCAGTTCGGCGCCCGCACCGGCAAGGCGGTCGTAGGCAGCATCGCGGTTGCGCTCGGTACGCGAGCCACAGGCATCGGTCACCACCCACACGTCAAACTCGTCCTCGATCAGGTCCAGCGCCGTCTGCAGCAGGCAGACATGCGCCTCGCACCCGGCCATGACGATGGTGGCGCGCTCAGGGCCGCTCTGCGCCGTCTTCTGCAGGTGCTTGGGCAGGCTGCGGGCATTGCCAGCCGGTGGCTTGGCCGGCGGGCGCAGCCACTCGCCCAGGCCCTCCTCGGCGGCGCTGAAATGCATTTTGGACAGCGTCTTGCGGCACAGCGCGCGCAGCGCCGCATCGTTGGCGCCCAGGCGCGAGGGGTTTTGCTCGGTGCCCCACACCGGCACCTCCACCATCTGAGCTATCTGCGCCAGGCGGCGCGCGTTCGCCAACACGGCTGGCCCCTCAAAAATGGCGGGCATGAGCTTTTCCTGGAAGTCCACCAGCACAAGCTGGGATTCGGCGGCGTCAAGCAGCATGGCAGGGTCTTTCTCTCTTGTGGGTGCAATGGCCGGATTGTCGCAGCCAAGGCGCCGCGCCGGTGGCTTGGCGCCCGCAGGCGTATATTGAACCTTGCGGGTGCGGCCCAGCGCGCTTGCCTGGCAGGATTACCGGAGGTGGCTTCATGCAACCCTTGGCTCTGAACAAGGCTTTTACCCTGATGGAACCCGGGCCTGTGGTCCTGGTGACCACCCGGGATGGTGCGAAGGACAACATCATGAGCCAGGCTTGTCGGGCCTCCCTTGATTCAGGAGTGCCTTGCCAACCTGGAGTGCAAAGTCATCGGCATCTTTGAAAGGCACCCATGGTGGTGTAGCAGGCGGTGGCCGTCTACATCGACACCACCCGCAAGGAAAGGCGCACGGTGCACGCGGTAGGCGATGGAACCTTCATTGTCGCGACGAGCGCAGGATCGACCATATCTTCTCGCCCATATGGGCCATCAGCCGAGTCAATGACCGTCACAAGCCATTGAATGGTGTTCTCGATCAGCGGCGGCATGGGTAGCCTCGCAGAGCCGCTGGGATTGCCTTGCTCAGGCAGGCCGACCATGCAAGCACTCCAAGCAGTCTGGCGGCAATCGGCCGGCGAGGCAGTCTTACCGACCTTCATTCAAACCAGCCAGTCTGCTCATAATCCGGGGCTATTCATGTCGAGGCAAACGATAAAGTCTGCACATCAGAACACCGACCAGCCGGTGAACTCTGACAACTCTTGCAGCGCGCGCGTGCCGAGCAGTGAATTGCCAAACGCATTCAGGCCAGGAGACCAGACCGCGATCGATGCATGTCCCGGAACGACGGCAAGAATGCCGCCTCCGACGCCACTCTTGCCGGGGAAGCCGACCGAATAGGCGAAGTCGCCTGAACCATCATAGTGCCCCGCGACCAGCATCAAGGCGTTGATGCTGCGTGCCTGAGCTGGGTTCAGCAGGTGGGCTGCGGAGTCGAAGCCGGCCAGGAACCGGCCGACGCTGGCCAATTGCTGGCAGTTCATCGCGATCGCGCATTGGCGACAGTAAATCTGCAGCAGCCGTTCGCATTCCGTGTGCAGATTGCCGCACGAGCGTAGAAAGTACGCCAGGGAGAAGTTGCGGTAGGCCGTGCGGTATTCCGAGGCGGCAACCTGTTCATCAATCGAGATCCGGTCATCTCCAGCCGCCGTGCGAACGAAATCCATCAGTTCGTCGAGTCCGCCGCCCGCGTCGGGCGCATCAAGCATGGCGTCGGTGGTGACCAGTGCACCCGCATTGACGAAAGGATTGCGCGGTTTGCCGCCTTCCTGCTCAAGCTCAATGACCGAGTTGAAGGTGTAGTTAGATGGTTCCTTGCCCACCCGCTTCCAGAGCCGGTCGCCGTGACGGCCCAATGCGATCGCCAGCGAGAAGACCTTTGAGATGCTCTGGATCGAAAACGGCGTCGCAGCGTCGCCCGCGCTCAGCTGCTCACCACTGGCCAGGCACACACTGATCCCGAACTGGTGCACGTCAACGCTGGCCAGTTGCGGAATGTAGTGCGCCACCTGGCCGCGTTTGTGTGCGCGCTTCATGCGCGCGTCGAGCCCTACCAGAAAGCCCTGGAGCGTTTCCAAAGCGGCGCGGTCCATCGTTCAAACCAGATAACGCCGCGCCAGCAGCGTCCAGTATGCAGCGCCAATGGCCAGGTTGGCGTCGTTGAAGTCGTAACCCGGGTTGTGCACCATGCAGGCGCCCAGCTTGTCGCCGTCCCCGTTTCCGATCAACAGGTAGCTGCCGGGGCACTTCTCCAGCATGAAAGCGAAATCTTCGCTGCCGGTGAGAGGCGGGGCCTGCGGCACGATGCGCTCGGCACCAACCAATTCGCTGCCAATCTGGCGGGCGAAGTCGGTTTCGTACTTGCTGTTGACCAGTGCCGCGTAGCCGCGCCGATAGTCGATTTCAGCCTTGACGCCAAAGCTCTGCGCCTGAGCGTGGGCGATTTCGGTAATGCGCTGCTGCAGCAGGCTGCGCACCTCAGAATGGAGCGCGCGCACGCTCAGCTCAAGATATGCGCTGTCGGGGATGACGTTATTGGCGCGCCCGGATTGCAGCACCCCCACAGTAACCACCGCTGTTTGCAGTGGATCGACGTTGCGCGAGACCACGGTCTGCAACGCCATCACCAGGCTGGCCGCCGCCACCACCGGATCGGCTGCCTTGTGCGGCACAGCACCGTGACCACCGTGGCCTACCAGCGTAATGTAGACCTTGTCAGAGGAGGCCATCATTGGGCCTTCGCGAAAGATCAAGTGCCCCTGCGGCCAGCCGGGCATGTTGTGCATGCTGAAGATAGCGTCACACGGGTATTTGTCGAACAGGCCGTCGTTGATCATGCGTACAGCGCCACAGTCGCTGGTGCCGTATTCCTCTGCGGGCTGGAAGATCAGGTTGAGTGTCCCTGAAAAATCACCCTGCTCTGCCAGCACCTTGGCTGCCGCCAGCAGCATGGCCGTATGTCCGTCGTGGCCGCAGGCGTGCATGACGCCCTGGTTGCGACTTGCGTACTGCAGCCCCGTGGTTTCCTGGATCGGCAGTGCATCCATGTCCGCGCGCAGACCCAGGGTGCGCTTGCCGTCGCCACGCTGGAGTTGCCCGACCACACCGGTGCCGCCCAGGCCGCGCTCAACGTGGTAACCCCAGTCCCGCAGGCGCGCAGCCACCAAATCACTGGTGCGCAGCTCTTCGAATGGCAGCTCGGGGTGCTGATGGATATCACGGCGCAGAGCGATGAATTCGTCTTCGTGTGCGCGTACCGCCTGCAAGGTGTCTTGAACAGTCATGCTATGAACTCACAGTCCGCAAAAATTCGCCTGGTGATCATTTCTGTAGTTCCTGGTCACCGCCGGTTTCGCGCATGAGCAGAATGCCGACGATGGCGATCAAGCTGGTGACAAGTACGTAGAGCGCTGGCGCCGCCGGGTTGTTGGTCACCTTGATCAGCCAGGTGATCACCAGTTGCGCGGTGCCGCCAAACAGCGCCACACCAAAGGCATAGGCAATCGACAGCCCGAGCGCGCGTACATGACCAGGGAACAGCTCCGGGATGGCCACCAGCGTTGGCGCGCCACCAATGCCCGTGAGCAATGCCAGCACCGCAGTCGCCAGTGCCAGAGTGGCAACGCTGGTATGGTCGATGAGCAGCATGTAAGCCGGATAGACCAGAACAAACAACGCTACGCGAGCCCAGAGCATCACAGGTTTGCGCCCATACAGATCTGACAGCCAGCCCCCAAGCAGCGCACCCGCCCAGGTCGCCACGCCGAATACGATGGTCGCCGACATGGCGATCGTCGCGGAGAGCTTGAGCGTGGTCACGGCATAAGTGGTCATGTAGATCGCCGCATAGGTCGAGATCGTCACACCCAGGATGACCATGAGCGCCAGCATGATCGGTCGCAGATGGTGCCGGATATCGGCCAGCGGGCTCTTGATGGGTCCGCTATGCGTGGGCTGCTCGAGGCTCTCGGGCATGTGGCGGCGCAGAAAGACGGCAATGGGGATCAATGCCAGACCGAGCAAGAAAGGGATACGCCAACCCCACGCCAGCATCTGCTCCTTGCTTAGCGCCAGCGTGAGCACAATGCCGACGATGCCAGCCGCCAGCGAGGCTATGCCCTGGCTGGCAAGCTGCCAGCTGCCATACAGGCCGCGCCGGCCCTGGGGTGCGATCTCGATCAGATAGGTCGTAGACGGCCCGACCTCGCCGCCCAGGGCCAGCCCCTGCACCAGCCGACAGGCAATGACGATGATGGGTGCCGCCAATCCGATGCTTGCGTACGAGGGTGTGAGCGCCATGCCGATCGTGCCGATCGTGATGAGCGCAATGGTCAACAGCATGGCCGGCTTGCGGCCGACACGATCAGCGAAAGAGCCGATCAGCAGCCCGCCCAAAGGGCGCGTGATGAAGCCAACGCCAAAGACCGCTACCGACAGCATCACGGTGACCAGCGGCTCGTCAGCAGGAAAGAAGGTCTGGCCGATATACACCGCGAAGAACGCGTAGGTGGTGAAATCAAAGAACTCCAGCGCGTTGCCCGCCACTGTTGCAGCCACGACGCGGGGCTGCACCTTGCTCTTCGCGGCAGTTGAATTGTTCGATACGCGCTGGGATGTGGGCGGCAACGCGACGTCGCCCATACTGGAATTTTGAACGCCCATGAATTTGTCTCCGGATGATTGCTGCTGCCCTGGACGACAGCGTGCGAAATCATATGAATCGTGATCAAATACGTCTAATGCATAATTTATTCGGAATGCATTCAAAAAACTCATGCGACAAACGAAATGAACCTGCGCCATCTGGAGTACCTGCTGGCTGTGGCGGACACCGGTTCGTTCAGCCGCGCCGCGGAGCGGTGCCACATCACCCAGTCCGCCCTGAGTCGCAGCATCCAGACCCTCGAAGACGACCTCGGAGCACGTCTGATAGACCGAATGGGCAAGCGCAACGAGTTGACGCCGTTCGGCCAGACCGTTGCAAGCCGGGCGCGCCGCATGGTGCTGGATGCCGTTGAGCTAAAACGCAGCGCACAGCTATTGCAAGAGGGCTACTTGGGGGTCATTCGCATAGGGCTCGGCGCGGGGCCTACTGCACTGCTGATGCAGCCCTTTCTGCGTTACATGGCCTGCATGCATCCAAGAGTGCAGGTCAGCCTCGAATCAGGCCCCCCCGAGTTGCAGACCAACCGCTTGCGCGAACGTGGATTCGACGCACTGGTTGTGGATCTACGCAGCGTCACGCCAGCTGATGACCTGTTGATCGAAGATTTGGGTCAAATGCGCGGTGGTTTCATCTGTCGCGCGGGTCACCCCCTTACCAAATTCAACACCCCCATTACATTTGCACACCTCCAACGCTATCCGTTAGCGTCGACTTCACTCAATCCGGAGTTGGCACGTCTTCTGATCACCCGCTATGGGCCCGCAGCTGACCCCCAGGTCGCGGTGACCCTGCGCTGCAACAATATCAACAGTTTGCTACACGCGGTACACGGCAGTGACGCGGTGTTCCTCGGCCTCATCAGCCCCGCGCGTGAAGCCATCGCCAATGGTAGCTTGGTGGAGTTGCCCATCACTCCGGCGTTGAATGAGGGCGCACGCTTTGCGTTCGTTACCCTGGCCGACCGCACTGAAGCGCCTGCCATGGGAATTTTTCGCCAGTTTGTGGCCGAGCATCTGCATGACTGAGAGCCCCTTGGGGGCTACGTTGAATCTTCTAAGCTGCCCGATGACCTTATCAGTTGAGAGTAGCTCAGTCGTAACAATACCCGGTCGGTTTCTGCCATTGGGGCACTGCGGCCCACCAGACCTCCAGTTTCGGAAAATTGTGCGCTACGCCGTCGCAATGGCCTGCGACCGCTTTATGCCATGGAGCGTGGGTTCGGCCTTGTACCGCTAAGGACCGCAACCGCTGCCAAGCAGACGCTGAGAAATTTGTCGATGCTGCGAATCAGAGCAGTTTCGCTCCTGGGTTGTCTTTAGACGGGCGGTAATATCCTACAACGCTTGCAACGCTCCGATGCCCCGTCATCGCCATCGCATCAGCGAGCGGAACCTTTTGAACTGCAGCCTCTGTCACAAAACCAGACCGCAGCGAGTGCGCAGAAAACACCTCAGGCAGGCCGGCAAATTTTGCCCGCGATCGAACAATATCTCGGACGGCGGCAGGGGCGAGCGGTTCTCCAAGGTATCCGCCTTTCCTCACCTGCCTAAAAATTGCTCCGTCCTCAATACCTGACGCCGTCAACCACGCCTGTAAGGCCACGCCCGCAATGCCCTCAAGAGGTTTCACGTTCTCCGGTCGATCCGCCGCAGTCTGGTTGCTCTTTGAGTAGGCGAGGGTGTAGGTGAAGCTGTCCGGTCCATGGCGTCGAAGATTTTTCATGGTCGCGCCAGCCACTTCAGACCGTCGGCGTCCTCCCGATGCCCAAGCAAACAGGAGGAGGGCGCGGTCACGTATCCCTTTGAGTGATTCATCGCAGGTGTCCAAGATGGACATCAGCGGATCTTTGGTCAGCGCTTCTTTCTTCTGCGGTAGCGCACCACGTTTGCCGTAGGCGCGGCGCGTCTTGCCTAACAACTCACGCACCTTAGGATCTAGGCACGGATTCTTGACCTCACGCAGTTGATGGACCTTTGACAGAACGGCAATTCGGTGGATCAACGTGTTGAGTGCCATCGGGCCCGGCTTTCCCTTGAATCCCGCATTCACCAGTGCCTGGTCAATGGCAATCGGCAGCTCGTGAGCCAAGCCATCAGCGGTGGTCCGCTGCGCATGATCCACGATGAACTGCAGGACGACGTTCGCCGGCAATGGCAACGTGATGGCCTGGCCGTACCGAACACCATACCAGGCAGCCCAATAGCGCAATGCAGAGCGATAGCTTGCCAGCGTGTTAGCGGACTCACCTTCGCGCATCAATTCTTCAACGGCCTGCGCCGTCACTTGTGACAGGGAGGATGGCTCAAGTGAAGAAACATTTTTCAAGGACGGTAGGCGCATGATCAAAACAATAGATTTATGAGTATTATTCCAATTTCAATACATATGATGTATTGTTTACAACATATTTCGCAAATAAATGACGATAAGCATCGATTATCGTTGGTAAAATTGGGTGGAGTAGGGCGATGCAGTCAAAAATTGTTCGAGGTCCGCGTGGTGTGCAAATGGAAGAGGTCTGGGCAGCCGCCGACACCGTCCTCAGCTTGGGCGAGCGGCCGACGATTGAGCGCGTGCGACAACAGCTCGGCCGTGGCTCCCCAAATACCGTGGGGCCGATGCTCGACGCCTGGTACAGCTCCCTTGCCAAGCGACTGCAGGCGGCGCCGAGCAACTCCACGGAAAACGAACCTGAGTCCAAAGAACCCATCCCGGCCCCCGTAATTAGAGCCGCGAAAGCCATGTGGGGAAGGGCGCTTCAACAGGCCGAAGAGCGGGCCAAGAACAATTTCGCCCAGCGGCGGGAAGAGTTGAGCGTTCAGGCTGAAGCCCTACAAAGGGCGCAGGGCGAGTTAGAGCAAGAAGCGCGGCGTTTGGCCGACAGCAGCGCGGTATATGAGTTAGCGATGCAGGCCCGCGATGCCCAAATTGCCGACCTCGGCAGGCTGACCCAGGATCTGCAGCAGCAGCTCTTGAACAGCCAACATGCCCTGGACGCCATCCGCGCGGAATGCGTGCATTTGCGCCTTGCGACAGATGCGGAGCGGCGGCGCCAAGAGGTCAGGGAGGCGGAACACCAATCCGAACGCGCGCGACTGGAAGAACGTGCCCAGGCGCAGGAGCGCAGGCTGAACGCGGAGGTGGACCGGGCACGACAAGAGTCGAAAAGACTCGCACAGCAGGTTGATAGCGAGAGTAAGAAGGCCGCCAAATCACTCGCCGATGCGCTGGACAGGGCACGCGAATTCGAAACTCAACATGGAGCTTTGGAGATCGAAAAGGCAAGTCTTTCCCAAGAGTTGCTACTGGCCCGAGAAGAAATCAAAGACCTTAAGGCGAAATTAGATGAGCGGAGCAACGATATGTTTGCAGTGCTCAACGAACTACGGGACCGGTTGCCCCCAAGCCCCCTCCAAGAAACTACTCCGCACGGAAGGATTAGAAAGGCTAAAGTTAAACGCAAGGTTTAACGAGCGGATCGGTCGAGGCGGACTTCCAGGATGATCTGGATCAAATTCGTCACTGGTAGCCTGGCGAGCTATCTGCAGAATCACCATCACTGTATTTAGTCCAGCCGGGATTAGAGCGGCATTTTCTGGGCTAGCTCCGCCAAGCTGAGCGTTTGGTTTGGCCAACCACTCTCTTGCACGCTCCTCGATTGGAAGGCCGCAAATGCGGATTCATCTAGCATTGCCAAGCGCTCTGGTGTGGCGCCTTGTCTTCGTATGGCTTGCTTCCTAACGGAATGTCAAACGCATTACCTGGAGTTGTTGAGACGAATTGAATAGAAGCTCAATAGATCAACAGGTTGCGTTAGAAAACTCGAAGAGCATCAAAGCGTTTACCCAGAAAAATGTCAAACGAATTACCTCACCCGCCTCTGACGCCTTGCATATCTGATTATCAAAGAAGATTTTATTTAACATAATATACATCGTATCTAGTTATGGATGCCTGTGCTGGGTTGTGCTACCTTCGTCGTCATGGACTACGTAGTACTAGCCGTGTCATGGACCGCAAGACATCCATGGTGGGCATCGTTAGCGCTGGTGGTTCTGGCGGGAACGGCTATGGCAGTCGCATTTCGACGCCGACGTTCGAAGCGACAAGTGAACTTCAGACTTTTACGACCTCGCAATGAGCAAGCCGCCTTCAAGCCTGTCTCGACTGTCTACGATCCGCGCCGCTACAGGCGGGAGCGCAAAGCGAAGAATTAACCTACGGCGAGACGCACTGCTGTTGATTTGCTCTCTTAAGTCTGCGGTAGCCGCCGCAGCAAACCAGCCATGCTGCGCGGTCGGCCCACGGGGCCGAACCAGGCTCCGCCGGCGACGGCCCAGGCATTGACCAGACCGTACAGCACCAGCGCCACGGCTTGTGCGGCAAACACCGCCGCCAGGCCGCCGCCCCCGCGCAGTGCCAGCCAGCCACCCGTCACTGCCACCGCAAGGCGCACGATGTTGCCGAACACTGGCCACAGCAGGCGCCCCGCACCTTGCGAAGCAAAGTACAGCACCAGGCCGAGGCCAAAGAATCCGTACACCGGCCCGACGATGCGCAGGTATTGCGCGCCGGCCGCGAGCATGGCCGGGTCGCTGTTGAACAGAGACAGCCATGCCCCGGGGAACGCTGCAGCCCACAGGCCGATGGCTTCGGCCATCGCAAACGCCATGGCGGCACCGATCCAGGTGGCTCGCAGGGCGCGCTCGCGCTGACCCGCGCCCATGCAGGTGCCCACCATCGCCACCAGTGGCGCGCCCAGGCCAAAAACCAGCGGAACCAGCAGGTATTCAAGCCGCGATGCCGTGCCATAACCCGCGATGGCCGCCGTGCCAAAACCGCCCACCAGCGCGGTGGTGACGCCAATGGCCAGGTTGGTCGCCACGGTGGAGACGGTGCCCACCAGCCCCACCCGCAAAATGTCCTTGAACAAGGCCCAGCGAAAACGGATGTGCGCAAACGACGGCCGAAGCAGGCTGCGCGGAGACCAAAGATACGCCGCAAGCACCAGGCTACCGGCCAGGTAGTACCCTATCAAGGCGATGGCGCCCCCGGCGATGCCCAGGCCGGGCACTGGCCCCCAGCCAAAGATCAGCAGCGGCGACAGCGGTACCAGCACCAGCGCACCCAGCACCGTGACATAGGCAGGCACGGCCATGTTGCCCGTGCCCCGAATCACGGCCGACAGCGTGTTGAACACCCACACCAGCAAGGCACCCGCAAACACCCAGTTCGAATAGGTGAGCGCCGCATCCAGCGCACCACCGGTGCCGCCCATGCGGGTGTAGAGCCAGCGCCCTCCTCCCACGACGGCCAGTGTGAAGATGAGCGAGAAGACGGCGGCAATGACCAGGGCATGCAGCACCAGCGCATCAGCGTCGGCCCTGCGCCGTGCGCCCAGGGCCCGGGCAATCGCCGATGCAATGCCACCGCCCATCGCCCCGGCAGACGTCATCTGCATCAGCATGACGACCGGAAACACCAGCGCCATGCCCGCCAGGGCATCGGTGCCGAGCTGGCCCACAAAGTAGGTTTCGATCAGCCCTACACCGGCTTGCGCCAGCATCACCAGCACATTGGGTGCGGCCAGCCGCAGCAGCGTCGGGGCAATGGGCGCCTCCAGCAGCATGCGGGTGCGCGAGTCCCGCACGGTGTCACTCCCCATCGCCCGGCTCCTGCGCAGGAAGGGCCAGCAAGGCCAGGGCATCGTCCACCAGCGTGTGCAGTGCCAGCACGCGCTCTACCCCCAGCGCTTCATTCAGCGCCAGTTGCGCCGCCTTCCAGCGGCGCTGTGCTTCAACGCGCTTGTCGCGGCCAGCATCGGTGATGTGCACCAGGCGGCTGCGGGCGTCAGCGCCTGGCTCCAGCGTCACCCAGCCGGCATCGACCAAGGGGCGCAGGTTGCGCGTCAGGGTTGAGGCGTCCATCTTCATGGCGACGGCCAGGTCGCCCGGACGGATGGGACCGAGTTTCAGCACGTGCGAGAGCAATGAATACTGCGTGGTCTTGAGGCCACATTGCGCCATCTCGGCGTCATAGTGGTGGGCCACACGGCGCATGAGCTGGCGCAGCTTGAAATTGGTGCAACCCTGCGGCAATGCGGTTGCCGCGGGAGGAGGAGCGGTCTCGGTGGGAGGTTTTTCGGCTTGCATGGTTTTGATTGTATCTGCAATAATTGCATATGCAAGTTATTCATCGCCGCCACCCAACCTCCCTCCAGACACCATGACCACACACCACCTTCTTGAACACTGGCTCGCGCAGGAGCGCGACATTCTGACGCGGCTGGATGCCGGCCCGGGCCCCGGCGTGGCCCGGCGCGAGCAGATCGCCCACATGACGGGCCTGGAGCAGATGCAGGCGATGCTGCGCGGTGAACTGCCTTATGCGGCCATAGCCCGAACGCTGGATTTCCTCATCGTGGAGGTGGGTGATGGCAGCGCCGTCTTTCAGGGAACACCCCGCCTTGAGCACCTCAACCCCATGGGCACCGTGCACGGCGGCTGGTTTGCCACCCTGCTCGACTCCGCGCTGGGCTGCGCGGTGCACACACGCATGGAGCCGGGGCGTGGCTACACCACGGCCGAACTGGGCATCAACCTGGTCAAGGCCATCACCCCCAAGGTGCAGCGCGTGCGCGCCGAGGGCCGGGTGATCCACAGCGGGCGCCAGCTCGCCACGGCCGAGGCGCGACTGGTGGGGCCCGACGGCACGCTGTATGCCCACGCCACCACCACCTGCCTGGTTTTCGATCTGCCGGCACAATCACGGGCATGAGAATCCTGCACACCATGCTGCGCGTTGGCAATCTCCAGCGCTCCATCGACTTCTACACCCAGGTGCTGGGCATGCAACTGCTGCGCCAGTCGGAGAACCCCGAGTACAAGTATTCGCTGGCCTTCCTGGGCTTTGACGGGGGCAACCCCGGCCAGGCCGAGATCGAGCTGACTTACAACTGGGGCGTGGAAAGCTACGACCACGGCAACGCCTATGGCCACATCGCCCTGGGCGTGCCAGACGCCTACGCCGCTTGCGAAAAAATCAGGGCCGCCGGCGGCAACGTGACGCGCGAGGCCGGCCCGGTCAAGGGCGGCACCACGGTGATTGCTTTCGTGACGGACCCCGATGGCTACAAGATCGAACTGATCCAGCGCGCACCAAGCGGCAGCGGCGCGGGCTTGCGCTGATTTTGCTTTGTTTTTGATAGCTTATAGCGCTTGATGGACGGGCGCTAAAGGCTTTTTCCGTTCAAAATTTAAACCATTGCCCGGCTCTGCATCGGCGTGGTGCGGCGCGGTTCCGTCTGCCGTGTGGTGCACCCCAGCGGGCATCGCCGCATCAATGCGTGCTGGGCAGGTCGTCACCGGGCCGCTTGCAAACCACGCGGTTGCGCCCCTGCTCCT
>Ga0156178_138_pt1 | contig 16372 bp, 14 predicted proteins | sample RifCSPlowO2_12_FD_107831 | JGI IMG/M metagenome (GOLD analysis project Ga0156178, IMG submission 107831) | Burkholderiales bacterium RIFCSPLOWO2_12_FULL_65_40 | reverse complement strand
TTAACAAAGCAGCAGGCTAGGGTTAGTACGTGGATCAGTTTTAGATGGAAATCCTGGGGGTTAGTGGGTCACTTCTGGATGGAAATCAACACGTTGGCCACAGACAGCTACATCGCCCCCCAGAGTGACGGGGGGCAATCGCCCTTGCTGCGTTCGTGTTACTTCAGCGTGAAACGGACCGAGGCAACCGACTTGCCGGCCTTTGAGACAGCGACGACGGCTTTCGTACCGGCGGGGACTTTGAAGCTGCCCGTGGCTTCCAGCTTGCCGTCACCGGGTTGGAGCTGGACATCCTGCTTGTCGCTGCCTGCCAGCAGAGTGACCTTGGCGGTCATTCCCGCCACTGCAACTGGCTTTCCATGGTCGCGCATGTACAGCTGCAACTTGTCGGCGCTGGCTACGAATTCGTATTCGACGTCCTTGGCTTCTGCAACAGCACCACCGTGCATCGGCTTTACGTCGTGGCCATGGTTGTCAGCAGCAAAGGCCGCGCCCGAGATCGACACTGTGAGGGCGAGGATGAGATTGGAGAGTTTCATGACAGTTCCTTTGGGGTTGGAGAAAAGGGAAGGTCCCGCGATCAGCGGGACCTTCTATGGCTACACGGGCTTCGGTGCTTCCGGGTGAGAAGGCTCAGCGGACACGTCCTCAGCTTCTTCATCTGGCCTGTGGGCCAGACGGTAGAGAATCGGTAGCACGAGGAGCGTGAGCAGCGTGGAGGAAAGAATCCCGCCAATCACCACGGTTGCCAGGGGACGCTGGACTTCAGCGCCGGTGCCTGTAGCGATGGCCATGGGAATAAAGCCCAGTGATGCCACCAAGGCGGTCATCAGAACGGGGCGCAAGCGGGTCAGAGCGCCCTCACGGATCGCTTCGTCAAGACCAACACCGCCTTCCCTCAGACTGCGGATGTACGAAATCATCACCAGCCCGTTGAGCACCGCCACCCCAGAGAGCGCGATGAAGCCGACGGCCGCAGAGATGGACATCGGGATGTCTCGAAGCCAAAGCGCAAGAATGCCCCCAGTCAAAGCGAACGGGATGCCTGTGAAGACCAGCAGACCATCCTTGGCATTCCCGAACATCGCGAACAGCAGCACGAAGACCAGCAGCAGGGATACCGGTACAACGATCTGCAGGCGCTTCGTCGCCGACTGCAGGTTCTCAAAGGTTCCGCCCCAGCTCGTCCAGTAGCCGGTGGGAATCTTGATCTGGGCCAGACCCTGCTCGGCATCCGCCACGAAAGATCCCACATCGCGTCCGCGCACGTTGGTGCTCACCACAATGCGCCGCTTTCCGTTCTCGCGGCTGACCTGGTTGGGCCCTGGCGCCAGATCGAACGTAGCGACCTCACCCAGCGGAATGAAGTTGGTCTTGCCTTCCGTACCGGTTCCCGAGCGTGGCAGCGCAATGGGCAGCCGTTTCATTCCCTCGAGGTCGTTGCGCAGGTTTTCCGGCAGGCGCACCAGGATGTCGAACCGGCGGTCGCCTTCGAACATCGTGCCGGCTTCCCGACCGCCGATGGCTGTGGCCACGGTGTCCTGGATGTCGGCAACATTCAGTCCATAGCGCGCGGCCTTCTGACGGTCGATATTGACCGTGAGCATTGGCAAGCCTGTCGTCTGCTCGACCTTGACTTCCGATGAGCCTTGGATCTTCTGCAGCATTGCAGAGACCTCTTCGGCGGACTTGTTCAGCACGTCCATGTCGTCGCCGAAAATCTTCACCGCCACGTCGCTTCGCACACCCGAGATCAGCTCATTGAAGCGCAGTTGGATAGGCTGCGAGAACTCGTAGTTGTTGCCAGGAATCTTGCCAAGGACTTCCTGGATCGCGGCAAGCAACTCGTCCCGGGTCTTGCGAGGCTCAGGCCATTCGTCCACGGGCTTGAGCATGATGTACCCGTCCGAGATATTCGGCGGCATTGGGTCCGAGGCAATCTCTGCGGTACCAGTTCTGGCGAAGATGCGTTCGATCTCGGGAAACTTCGCCTTCAGGGTCCGCTCGATCTGCTGCTGCATGGCCACCGACTGGGACAGGCTGGTGCCCGGAATGCGCAGTGCCTGGATGGCAAGGTCGCCCTCATTGAGGTTGGGAACGAATTCGCTGCCCATGCGGGTGGCAATCAATCCGCACAAGACAACAGCGACTGCGGCAATGGTGAGAACCAGCGTTTTGGCGCCCATCACGCGATCCAGCATCGGGCCGTACATGCGCTTGGCATAGCCAAGAAGAAAGTTTTCCTTCTCGCTGACCCGGTTGCCAATGAACAGCGCAACGGCCGCCGGAATGAAAGTCACCGACAAAATCATGGCGCCGAGCAGTGCGGCAACCACGGTGAATGCCATCGGGTGGAACATCTTTCCTTCAACGCCCGTGAGCGCGAAGATGGGCAGGTACACCACCATGATGATCAGTTGCCCGAACAGCAAGGGGCGGCGCGACTCCTGGGATGCCAGGAACACTTCGTGGAAGCGCTCTGCCCGGGTCAGCGGTCGGCCGTGGTGCGCCTGTGCGTGGGCAAGGCGCCGCACACAGTTTTCCACGATCACGACTGCGCCATCAATGATGATGCCGAAGTCCAGCGCCCCGAGGCTCATCAGGTTGGCGCTCACCTTGTACTGGACCATGCCTGTGAACGTGAAGAGCATCGACAAGGGGATGACCATTGCCGTTATGACCGCCGCGCGGATGTTTCCGAGGAAGAGGAACAGGATGACGATCACGAGAACCGCGCCTTCCAGCAGGTTCTTCTTCACCGTGCCGATGGCCTTGTCGACGAGCACCGTGCGGTCGTAGACCGTCACCGCATGCACACCCTCTGGAAGGCTTTTGTTGACCTCCACCATCTTCTTGTCCACCGCTTGGGAGACGGTCCGGCTGTTCTCGCCAATCAGCATGAACACGGTGCCAAGAACCACCTCGCGCCCGTTATCCGTCGCAGCGCCAGTCCTGAGTTCTCGGCCGATACCCACTTCGGCCACGTCCTTGACGCGCACTGGCACGCCGTTGGCACTGCTGAGGATCACGTTGCCGATGTCTTCCAGGGATTTCACCTGGCCAGGCGCGCGGATGAGGTACTGCTCGCCACGCTTTTCGATGTAGCCGGCGCCCACGTTGCCGTTGTTGCGGTCCAGGGCGGTGACCACATCCTGCAGCGTCACGCCCAGCGAAGCCAAGCGCTCGGGGATGGGCGCGATCTGGTACTCCTTGGCGAAGCCGCCGATGGAGTTGATTTCCGTCACGCCAGGAACGTTTCGCAGCTGCGGCTTGATGATCCAGTCCTGGATCTCGCGCAGGTCGGTCGGGGTGTAGGGTGAGCCGTCGGGCTTCTTCGCTCCGTCCTTGGTTTCGACGGTCCAAAGATAGATTTCCCCCAGCCCTGTCGAGATGGGCCCCAGCGCCGGCGTGATGCCTGCTGGCAGTTTGTCCCGAGCCTCCTGGATACGCTCGTTGACGAGCTGGCGAGCGAAATAGATGTCGGTGCCGTCCTTGAAAATGACGGTGACCTGCGACAGTCCATACCGCGAAAGCGACCGCGTCTGATCCAGGTTCGGCAGGCCGGCCATGACCGTCTCAATCGGGTATGTGACCCGCTGCTCGGTCTCAAGGGGCGAATACCCGGCCGCCTGCGTGTTGATCTGGACCTGGACGTTCGTGATGTCGGGCACGGCGTCAATAGGCAACTTCTGGTAGCTGAAGACGCCGAAGGCCGCCATGGCGAAAGCCGCAAGCAGCACCAGCCATCGCTGCTCGATGGAAAATCGAATGAGTTTTTCAAACATGTATGGGCTCCGGGATCAGTGCGTGTGTTCGGCGGATCCCTTGCCGAGCTCAGACTTCACGACGAAGCTGCCAGTCGAGGCGTAAGGCATGCCGGCCTTGAGGCCTCCAAGGACCTCGATCCGCTTGCCATCGCTGCGGCCCAGCTTCACGGGCTGAGCAATGAACCCACCGTTGACCTTCAGGAAGACAACGGGCTTGTCTCCAAGGTTCTGCACCGCGTCTGCCGAGATCGTCACGGGTGCCGCTGTTTCCTCGGAAATAACCTCGACGTTCACGAACAGGCCGGGGCGCCAGGCTCCTTTGGGGTTGTCCAGAACCACGCGGGCTTTGGCTGTACGGGTTTGCTCGCCGATCAACGCGCCCACAAAAGCGACAGTGCCCGTGGCCGTTGCGTCAAACGCCGTGGCCTTGATGGTGACTTTCTCGCCCACCCGCACCGAAGGCAGGTCCTTCGCTGGAAGGTTGATTTCCGCCCACACGGTGGAGAGGTCCGAGATGGTGAACACGGCGGCATCCTCCTTGACGGCTTCGCCCAGGCTCAGATGCTTCTCGATGACGATCCCGTCAAATGGCGCACGCAACTCGATGCGATTGAGACCGGACGCCGACGAGGTGGACAGGCCCAGCGCACTGAGCTTTTGATTGGCGTTGGCCACAGCCACCTCTGCTTCGCTCAGGGCTTGCCTGGCCTGCAGGTAGTCCTGTTCGGCAGATACCTTCTGCTCCCACAGCTTCTTTTCTCGCTCGTAAGTCGTCTTGGCCAGCGCCAGGCGCTTGTGGGCCGTCTGCAGCTCGCTGCGTTGTTCCGAGGCAGTGGGGCTGGCAATGGCAGCCAGGACTTGTCCCTTCTTGACGACCTGGCCAAGGCTGGCGCTGACGCTTTCCACCACACCGGCGAGCCGTGGAACCACATGCGAGGTGCGGTCCTCGTTGAGCTTTATCTCGCCAGGCAACAAGAGTGCCGTTTTGATGTTGGCAGGGGATGTCGTATCCACCGTGATCGAGGCAGCCTTGATCTGGGCGTCTGCCAATTCAACCTTGCCTTCTTCCTTGCTCATCACGAACATGAAGGGCTCGGTAGCCGTCTGCGCGATGATTTCGATCTCAAATGCATGGGGTTCGGGAACGATTTCCTTACTGACCAGGCTGTCTTTTTCCTGGACGAAAGTCAGCCTCTGCTTTTCGTCGGTGAGGCGGGTCAGCGTTGCGGTGACCGTCGCGGCAGTCAGCGGCAGAGCCTTGTCCTTGTCGAACAACCAGATGCGCAGCCGCGGCTCTCCACCGTCCTCGGACAGCAGTGCCTCCAGGCTGAAATCGCCTTCCTTGAAAACGGTACCGCCGTGAGCGCCCTTGGCCTCGCTCTTTTCATGGTGTTCGCCGTCCGCATGGCCCTTGTCATCACTGTGGCCCTTTTCTCCTGCCTTGCCATGGTGCTCGCCGTCGCCGTGGCCCTTGGCTTCAGTGTGGCCGCCGTGCCCGTGGCCATCGCCTTCGGCAGCAGCCGTCTTGGGCTTTCCGCCGCCCTGCAAGATGAAGGCGCCGGCCCCGACCCCCAATGCGAGGACGACCGCAATGGCGATCAGGTGCTTTTTACTGATGGTGGATTTACTGGTGTTCATGGTCATTCTCAGTTCTGCGTTGCGATCAGGCGGGAAGCGGTGGTACCGCCGAGCAAGCGGTCAACATCGGCTGCTGCACGGTGCGCCTCGCCAAGTGCTTTGAGGTATTGGGCTTTGGCTGTGAAGTAGGTGCGCTGTGCATCCAGCACCTCCAGGAAATTGAACTTGCCGTTCTCAAACCCAATGGTGGCCGCGTCATACGCCGACTTGGCCCCTGGAAGGACGTCCTGCTGCAGGGCCTGGATCTCCGATGCGATCGTGGCGAGCCGCTCACGGGCCTGCGCCACTTCGCTGTGCAGTCGCACCGTGGCGCCCTGCAGCTCGTCGCGCGCCTTGTCTTCCAGCTTGAGGGCTTCGAGGAGGTTGCCTTGATTGCGGTCGAACACCGGCAGAGGCACGGAGACCCCGAAAAGAAGCACGTTTCGCTGCGTTTCGTTGCTGCGCTGCATGCCGACACTCACCGTGACATCCGGCACGCGCTTGCTTTGTTCCAGCTCAGTCAGGGCCTGGCGCCGGTCCACCTCGATCCTGGCCAGGACAACCGCCGGCGAGGAAGCAATGAGCGGCTGCAGATCAACGAGTTCCGGCACCGGCGGAAGCGCTTCGGCCTTGCCCTCCAAAACGGCGACGGGTGCCTCAGTCTTCCCCATGAGCGCAAACAGTCGGGACAGAGCATTGCGCTGCTCACTGGCGGCTTGGGCCATTTCGACGCGAATTCCCGCTTCCGCAACCCGCGCCTTGGACTCCTCGACTGGGGAGACCTTGCCCGCCGCCACGCGCTTGGCGACCGTGTCAGTTGATGACTTGGCCAGAGCGACGCTGTCCCGAGCCAGCACCAGGCGCTCTTGGGCAGTGAGCACATCAAAGTAGGCGGCAGCGACGTTGGCGCGCACGGTCGCCTTCAGTTCGACAAGCTGGGCTTGTGCCTGCTCACGCGCCTTCTCGGCAGCCTTCGTGCGCGCAGCCCGCTTGCCCCCCAGTTCGACCGGGAGATTGAGCTGCCAGTTTTGGGTACGCGTTTTGGAGCGCGCGTCTTCCAGCGAGTAGGCAAACTCTGGATTGGGCCGAGCGCGTCCTTGCAGAACTTGCCCTTGCGTCGCTTCCAACTGGCGCGTCGCAGCAGCCACCTCTGGGTTGCCCTCCAGGGCCAGTTCAATAGCCCTGGCCAGCGACAGCGGCGCTACGGGTGCTGCAACGGCCATGGGGGCATCCGAGCCACCCACGGGCCGTTGTGTCATGCCCTGGGAAAAGGCGCCGGTGGACGTGGCCAGCAATATGGCTGCAGCAGCCGTTGCGAGCTTGATTTTCTTGCGGCCGCGCCATGCGTCCGGCTTTCCTTGAAAGCAAATACCCTTGAACATCCGATTCTCCAGTGATTTCAAAACACGAAGGATCGGCGGGGGGCAACCGTGCAGTTGCTGGCAACTCGTCACTCGTCACAGTCGCGGCATGCGCAACTGCATCCGCCCTTAGGGCGGACACGGACAACTGAGAGAAGGAGAGAAGCCCCGCCGATTAGGCGAGGACAGACCACTGGGGGCGGTCAGGGGGAGTGGGTGTTACACCAGCGAGTTGCACGTGGGGCTGGACACCGACACTGCCATCGTGAGAGGTGCCTTGGCTGGCATAAGAGAAATTGAGGGCCCCGATGCCGGCACCATGGCAAACGGAGCAGTCGATGTCAAACTGGCCAGCGCTTTGACTGCCCTTGTCGGCTTGATGGACCGCGTTGTCGGCATCATGTTTGTGCTCATGATGTCCCACGTGTTGCGCCTGCGCAGCCGTGCTCTCATGCATGCAATACGCGGCCACCGCAGACCAGCTGAACTGGAATGGTAGCAATGCAAGCATAAAAACAGCAATCAAACGGCGCATTATTGGAGTCTAGCACTCGACTATGAAGTCTTCATGTGGGGCACGGATGGACTCTGGATAGGGGCTGGGAGCGTTGAGGAGTCAGCTGCCCGAGCCGTACAGTTCCTGGAGACGCTCCTTTTCAGCGTCGGACATGTTCAGGAATTCCTGTTGCACTTGCTCGCGCGTCTTGGAGGGGCCCATTGCCTTAGCAGGCAAAGCACCGCCGCGCTGGAGAATAGCGAGCGTTCCGTCCTTGCGGGCGGCAACCACCGACTCAAGCACGTCGCTACGGGACAAAGAGCTTTGAAAATGGTCGGGATGGGTGGTAAATCCCACTTCGCCACCGGCGGGGTGATACAGCGAAGATGCAGATGCCAGGCCTGGAGCCGCGATAGCGAAGGCGATCAGAGCGAGCGCGAGGGGGTTGCGAATGGTCATGGTGTTGTCCCTTGATCTAAATGAGCCCTCGGCCATCTGCCGGGACTATGCCTTTCGACACAGAGATACTTTAGAAATGCACGCGCGACAAGGTACCAACAGCCAGTTTACAAATTCGTAATCGCGCAACAGGCCGCATTCTTCGAGAATGACAGAATGAAAATTCTGCTCATCGAAGACGAAGTCAAGCTGGCCGAGTACCTGCGCAAGGGTCTGGGAGCGGTCGGCTACGTGGTGGACGTTGCCCACAACGGCGTGGATGGCCTTCACATGGCTCTGGAGGGCGGGCACGATCTGTTGGTTCTGGATGCGATGCTCCCGGGGATAGACGGCTTCAGCCTGCTGACGGCTTTTCGCAAAACCAAGCAGACTCCAGTTTTAATGTTGACAGCCAGGGTCAGCGTCGAGGATCGGGTCTTAGGACTCCAGACGGGTGCCGATGACTACTTGGTCAAGCCCTTTGCGTTTTCCGAATTGAGCGCTCGCATTCAGGTGCTGCTCCGGCGGTCCCATGGTGAGCGGGATGCCGCAGAGCCCACGCAACTGCGTTTAGCAGATATCGAGGTCGATCTGGTGCGGCGCAAGGCGTCCCGGGGAGGTCAGCGCTTGGAATTGACGGCCAAGGAATTTCTGTTGCTGACTCTGTTCCTGAGAAGAAAAGGCCAAGTGCTTTCTCGCACCGAGATCGCTGAACAGGTGTGGGACATGAACTTCGACAGCGATACCAGCGTGGTGGAGGTCGCGATCCGGCGCCTCCGTACCAAGATCGATGTGCCGTTTGACACTGCGCTGCTCCACACCATTCGCGGCATGGGCTACGTCATGGAGGACCGCAACGAATGAAGGTGCTGGCCCAACATCGCTCATTGCGCCAGCGGTTGTCCTGGTGGCTGGCGCTGCAGAGCTTTGCCGGACTCGGGGTGGTCTGTCTGGCGGTGTATCTGGTGACCGAGTTCAACTTTCGTGATCGGCAAGAGGAAACGCTGGCGCAAAAAGAAACCGTAATTCGGCACTTGCTGCAGGATGGCAAGGAGCATGGGGATACGGAAGACTTTGTGCACAAGCTTGATGACTTCCTTGTGGGGCACGGAGACCTGTCACTCGAAGTCACGCAGGACGACGGAATTGTTCTCTACGCCCATGCCCGTAACCAGAGCGCAAAAGCGGTGTGGCGCCAAAGGCAGTTCGAGGTGCCCCTGACTGCAGGCAATGCTCCCTCAAAGAATTTGAGCGTCCAGCTGTCGCTTGACATCCAAACCGACATCCAATTGCTGCACCGACTTGCTCTTACCTTGCTGGTCGCAGCCATCGGTGGGGTCATCGTTGTATCGCTGGGCGGTCTCTCTCTGGTCAACTTGGGCCTGGCGCCCGTTCGAAGACTGGCTGGCCAGACGCGCGCAGTATCGGCTGACAACCTGCATCAACGGCTCGACAGCGCCGAGCAGCCCCTTGAGCTTGTGCCTCTGATCGACCAGTTCAACGCGCTCCTGGCTCGCATTGAGAAGGCCTACACACAGATGGAGGGCTTCAATGCGGACGTGGCTCACGAGCTATGCACGCCGTTGGCCACGCTCATTGCCAACAATGAACTGGCGCTGCAGCGCCCTGAGCAGGCGGATATTCGCGAGGTGCTGGCGTCCAATTTGGAGGAGCTGCACCGCCTGACCGGCATCGTCAATGACATGCTGTTCTTGTCCCAGGCGGATCGGGGTGTGGGAGCACGTCGCGCGCCCGTGGCGAGCCTTGCATCAATGGCTGCAGACGTACTGGACTACCACGAGGCCGCACTGGCCGAGGCCTGTCTCACGGGGAAAGTCGTCGGCGATGCGCACGGCTCCTTCGACGTGCCGTTGTTGCGCCGGGCCCTTTCAAACTTGCTCGGCAACGCCACTCGATACGCGAGCGCTGGCTCAATCGTCCAGATCAACCTCAGGACTATCGATGAGGGCCGTGTGCTGATCAGTGTCACCAACTACGGCAGCACTATTGATCCCGAGCTACTCCCGCAGCTGTTTGACCGATTCTTCCGTGCAGATCCTGCTCGCAGCCATGGGCAAAGCAACCATGGCCTCGGGTTGGCCATAGTGGGCGCTATTGCACGCATGCATCAGGGAAAGCCAGTGGCATCGTCGGAAAACGGGGTGACGAATGTGGGAATCGAAATTCGCCCGAATTGATGGCGGTTTTCGACGGAGTGGGATCGCTTGGGAGGCTGCTACTGAGCGCCGCGCATTCAAAAATCCGATTTAAGCAGGACAAAGCAACGATATTGTTATTGCTAGTTGACTTTAAAGTCACTTCAAGGTTTCCAATCAGGCCATGAAATCAGAAACCAGTACCTCTCTAGGCGTTGTTGACACCTGCTGCTCCGCAGGCTGTTCCAGTGCCGCCGCTACGCCCCCTACCGCAGCAAGCCGCCCAGACTACGGTAAGCTGTTTAGGATTGCCACTATGGATTGCAGCGCCGAAGAGTCGGAGATCCGGCGAGCGTTAGAGCCGTTGGACGGAATACGCTCTTTGGGCTTTCAGCTCAGCGCGCGTACCCTGAAGATCGACGCGGATGATCGCGCCTTGCCCCTGGCACTCGACGCCATCCGCAGGGCAGGATTCGACCCACAGCCGGTGGCCGATGCAACGGCCAAGGCGAGCCAGAGCCGTGTGTTTCGCATTGCGACCATGGACTGCAGCGCCGAGGAGGCGGAGATTCGCCGGGCGCTGGAGCCTCTGGATGGGATCCGCTCTCTGGGGTTTCAGCTCGGCGAGCGCACGCTGAAAATCGATGCAGAAGAGAATGCCTACCCCTTGGCCCTGGAGGCGATTCGCAACGCGGGCTTCGATCCGCAGCCCGTGGCTGCAACTGGGCAATCCAGAGGCGTCCAGGCAGGAGAACATGCCGACGGCGATGAACACGTGTTTGCCGGTGGTATCTCCCGCTTGGTCGCCGCGCTTGTGTTCGCCACGGGAGCGGAAGTGCTCTCCTTCTTCGCACCCGATCAGATGGCCTGGAAAGTGGCAGGCATGGCCATCGCCGCGTTGGCTATCTGGCTGGCAGGCATCGACACCTACAAGAAGGGCCTTGCAGCGCTGCTGCGCGGCAAGCTCAACATCAATGCACTGATGTCGGTGGCCGTCACAGGCGCCTTCCTCATCGGTCAGTGGCCGGAGGCCGCCATGGTGATGGCCTTGTACGCCATTGCCGAGCTGGTCGAGGCCAAGGCTGTGGATCGGGCGCGCAATGCCATCAAGGGCTTGCTGGAGCTTGCGCCGGAAGAAGCCCTGGTCCAAAGCCCTGACGGCGCATGGAACGCTACGCCGGTTGCCTCGGTGGCCATTGGCGCGACCGTGCGCATCAAACCGGGTGAGCGCGTGCCACTCGACGGCAAGGTGACCAAGGGCAACGGAGCGATCAACCAGGCCCCGGTGACTGGCGAGAGTATCCCCGTAGACAAGGCACCTGGCGACCAAGTGTTCGCCGGCACCATCAACGAGACCGGTGAGCTGGAGTTCGAGGTCACAGCCTTGTCCAGCAACACCACGCTTGCCAGGATCATTCAAGCGGTCGAACAAGCGCAGGGGACCCGCGCACCGACACAACGCTTCGTTGACCGGTTCGCCGCCATCTACACGCCGGCAGTCTTTGCCATCGCTGTGGTGGTGGCCGTGCTCACGCCCTTTCTGATGGGTCTGACCTGGCTTGAGGCCCTGTACAAGGCGCTGGTCCTGCTGGTGATCGCTTGCCCGTGTGCCCTGGTGATTTCCACGCCTGTCACGGTGGTCAGTGGATTGGCCGCAGGAGCGCGCCGGGGGATCCTCATCAAGGGAGGAACCTATTTGGAGGACGCGAGGCTCCTGAAGGCTGTGGCGCTGGACAAGACAGGCACCATCACCGAAGGCAAACCCAAGCTGGTGGAATGGAAGATTTGGGGTTCGGGTGACGAAGCCGCTACCCAGAAAATGGCCGCCAGCTTGGCCGGGCGGTCGGATCACCCGGTCTCCAAAGCGATTGTCCAGGGACTGGACGTGCAAGGGCCGGAGGCCGAGAACTTCAAGGCCTTGCCTGGGCGCGGTGTCGAGGGCGTGGTCGATGGTCAGCTCCTGGCGCTGGGAAATCACCGGCTCATCCATGAGCGTGGACTGTGCACCCCTGAACTGGAGGCGGAGCTGGCCATCCACGAAAAGCAGGGTCGCACGGTGACCCTACTGGCCGACGAAACCCGAGTCCTGGCCCTGTTCGCCGTCGCCGACACGATCCGGGAAACCTCGAAGAAGGCCATTGCCGATCTCAAGGCGCTTGGGGTGACCTCGGTGATGCTGACCGGGGACAACACAGCCACGGCCAAGGCGATCGCATCAGAGGCCGGCATTGATGATGCCCGGGGTGATCTGCTGCCTGAAGCCAAGCTCGACGCGATCAAGGAGATGCAAAAGCGCTACGGAGCCACCGGCATGACCGGCGACGGCATCAACGATGCACCGGCATTGGCCCAGGCCGACATTGGTTTTGCCATGGGCGGCGCAGGTACCGACACCGCCATGGAAGCGGCCGATGTGGTCATCATGAACGACAACCTGGAGCGCGTCGCCGAGACGGTGCGGCTGTCCAAGCGCACCCACGCGATACTCTGGCAGAACATCAGCTTGGCGCTGGGCATCAAGAGCGTGTTCCTGGTGATGGCGGTGGTCGGTACCGCGACCATGTGGATGGCGGTCTTTGCTGACATGGGGGCCAGCCTGCTGGTGGTGGGCAATGGCCTGCGCCTGCTTCACGGTACAGGGGTGCATCCGGCCTCCAAAGCCGGGCGTTTACAGCCGAGGGAACATGTCAATGTTCAATAACAATGGGGAAATTTTGCGCTCAGCGTGTTTGGACTGACCCAATCTTGACCACCAGCGATTTAGTTGGTCAGTTTTGCATCGGCGCTAAGGATAGTCTGCGCGAATCCCTTTTTGAATGAGCCATTGCGGCGCCTGAGCTGCGCCTTTTGCCCGCTTTGAGCCAATGGCACGCTCAACGCCCATTCGAGCGCTGCGCAGAGGCCACCTGCTCCGGTCTTGGAGGCATTGCGCGCCCTGCGCGCGTACCTGAACTAGACCGTTGGGTGGGACGATGGAGCCATCGCCTTCTGCAGCGATTGCGGCCTTGCTTGGACAGGCCAAGCTTGTGGCCCACCCGTTTGCGTTTGCATTACTTAGGCGTGGAACCCGGAGTGGCTTCCTTGTGTGGCGTGGCTTCACGCGCATTGTAAACGGCCGACGATCCCATCTTGATGGGGAGCTGTCCCCCAGTTCCTAGGCAAGCCTTAAGGAATCGGCCGGCAGAGACCAACAGGCAATTCACGCCCCCGGTTGGTACGCAATGATCACCATGCCCAGCAACGTCACAGCGACACCAGCCATATCCCAGTTACTCGGGCGGACGCCGTCCACCGTCCAAAGCCAACCCAGCGCCACGGCCACATAGACGCCGCCATACGCTGCATACACGCGGCCTGAAGGCGCAGCGTGCAGGGTGAGCAGCCAGGCAAACGTTCCCAGGCTCACGGCTGCAGCGGGCAACAGCCACCAGCCCGACCCCTGTCCACGCAGCCACAGCAGTGGCAAGTAGCAGCCAACAATCTCGGCGATGGCGGTAGCGACGTAGAGCAGCAGTGTTTTCATGGGTGAGGAAGGATTTCAAGCTTCCACGGATTTCAACAGCGTGAGGATGTCCTCGGCGATCACACCCGGTTCCGTTCCGTAGCTGGAGAACAGACGTACCCGACCTTCAGTGTCGAACACATACTTACCTGCTGAGTGGTCCATCGTGTATGAAGTTGGCGTGGAGCCTTCGGCCTTGCGGTAGTAAGTCTTGAAGCTATCCGCCACAGCCTTGACTTCGGACGGCTCCGGCCGCAGCGCCAAAAACGTCGGATCAAAGTTCGCCATGTACTCCTTGAGCAGTGGCTGCGTGTCGCGCTCAGGGTCCACCGTGATAAAAAGTACCTGCAAGCGCTGACCTTGATCACCCATGAGGCGTTTGACCTCGGCCAGGGTCGTCATGGAGGTGGGGCACACATCGGGGCACTGCGTGAAGCCAAAAAACACCACTACCGCCTTGCCACGGAAATCCACCATCGTCTTCACTTGGCCGGTGTGGTCGGTCAACCTCAGGTTTTGTGCAAAAGCGGCACCTGCGATGTCCGTGCTCTTGAAAGTGGGAGCCTCGGGTGAACAACCTGCGAGTAGACCACCGGCAGCGAGCCAGGCGACTCTTCGTGCCAAGGCAGTGCGCCGGCTGAAGGAACGAGCGGGTGTCATCGCCTTCATTTCTTCGCCTTGTCAACCTCTTCAGCCACCAGCCTTGCCAACTGCTCAGGACCGAAGCTCGGCAGGCTGCGGCCGTTCACGAAGAAGGTGGGGGTCTTGGTGACTTGCAGCGCGGTGAGGTCTTCAATGTCCTGCTGGAGCAAAGCCTGCATGCCGGGCTTCTCGATATCCTGCCGTGCTTTGACGAGGTCAAGGCCAGCCTGCTCGGCCACCTGGAAGGCGACCTCGATATTGGGCTGACCATGGTCGGCCCAGGAAGGTTGCGCAGCCAGCACGGCCTCCAGCACCGTTTGGTACTTGCCTTGGGTCTTGGCGGCTTCGAGCAGCTTGACCACCCGGTCGGAGCCTTGATGAAAAGGTGCGTATCGGATCACGAGCCTCACGTCATTGGGGTACTGCGCCATCAGGTTCTTCACGATGGGATAGAACGCGCGGCACGTTTCGCAGGCCGGGTCGAAGAACTCGACGATCGTGACGGGTGCTGCCTGCGGGCCAAACACCGGAGAGTGCATGCGCACCAAGCGGGTCTGCTCGGCCTTGACCTGTACTTCCTGAGCGTTCTGCACGCGCTTTTGGTACGCGTTCATGCCCAGATAGAAGAACAGGGAAACGAGGGCCACAAGGCCGATGACGGTGGATTTCTTGGCGTTCATGAACGGGTCTTTCTCAGGTAAACAAAAAGCAGGATGACGATGGCCATGAAGGCGGCGAGGGACAACCAGGGAATCTGGATGCCGCCCAGAATTTCGAGGCTTTGCTCGCTGCACGAGGGACCGGTGCCGCAGGGCACCCACCACTTCGGCACCCACCCGGCGATCAGCGCAGAGTGGTAACCGGCCATGGCTGCACCGCCCAGCGCCAGAGGTAAGGCATACACGGCACCCCGCCGGTCTTCGGCGAAGGCGGCCATGCCAAGGATGAGCGCCAGCGGGAACATGAAGATGCGTTGGTACCAGCAGAGCAGGCAGGGCGTCATTCCCATGACTTCGCCAATGAAAAGCGCCCCCAGCGTGGACGCCAGGGCGAGAACCCAGGCGGCCATGATCCAGACCCAACCACGCCTCATGAATGTGACTCCTCGGGTGTCTTGCGATGCGATTGGCGCGGAGGGGATTTCAGCGATGCGAAACACCAGACCAAGACGGAACTGACGATGAAGACATCGGCCATGTTGAAGGCTGGCCAATGAATGGTCCCCCAGTGGAAGTCGAGAAAGTCCACCACAGCGCCAATCTGAACGCGGTCGACCAGGTTGCCGCCTCCCCCACCCACCACGAATGCACCCACCCACCGATCCAGCGGTTCAGCCTGCCGGGCGAGGCACACCACCGACACCACACCGACCACAACTACCGTCACGCCGATGAAGAACCAACGTTGCCAGCCTCCCGCGTCAGCCAGGAACGAAAACGCTGCGCCAGCGTTGAGCACATGCACGAAGTTGAACCACTCGGTCACCTTGATGGCTTCACCGAGTTCCAGCGCGGTCGAGAAATACGATTTGCTGAGTTGGTCAACTAACAAGAGAGCCGCGACGGCAGCAAGCCAAGTCCATCGCGGGTTTCGCTGGGTCCAGCGAGAATTCATGAGAGAGTCCTTCCAAAACGATCCGGGGATGGCCACCGCGTGAGGTGATGGCCACTTGATGCCAGCGGATCGGGGAAGAGGTGCCTGTCAGCGCATCAGGCGAAAACGTTCATCCCCGACCTTGCGGGGCGGACCATTGGGGCCTGTAGGGTTGCTCGTGCCAGGGCGGCAAGACAAGTTCAACGAGGTGCGCACCTCGCCCGATGCCAGCTGGGTCCACGACGGTCTCGGTCGTTGCCATCACGGCGGCCGCGCAGTTGGCGTGGCAGGTGCCACAGTCAAGATCGAACCCCAACACGTCGGAGCCCGTGTCGTCCGCGCCAGAAATCACCGGCTGGTGGATGGGCTGGTGGTGATTGGTTGGAGATTGCTCGAAGGCCGCCCCATGGCCGCAGCAGTCAGCAGCCACCGCAGCTGAGAATTGCAGCGGCAGCAGAGTGAGCATCAGAAGGACCAAGAACAGGCGCATGGCTGAATTTTAGGGCCGTGGGATAGACCAGTTGAAGCGTGGCAGTTCACGGCGGGAACACTTCGCCCATCGATAACCGCCTAGCGAGCAGGCGCCACCGACGTTGTCGGTGCCGGTAAAACGCCTGTGCAAACAACCAAATTGGGAGCGTGAGCAGGCCCGCATCGATGACTACCGAATCTTTGTAGCGGGTTCGTCCGGCGTTTGATGTGGGGTCCCCTCGTTTTCAGTGCAATAACTGGCGGTACGCAAACCCAGCACTGGCGCGGGGGTGGTGTTGGTAGATCGTTGATTCTGTTGGCTTTCCTGT
>Ga0156178_130_pt1 | contig 19574 bp, 25 predicted proteins | sample RifCSPlowO2_12_FD_107831 | JGI IMG/M metagenome (GOLD analysis project Ga0156178, IMG submission 107831) | Burkholderiales bacterium RIFCSPLOWO2_12_FULL_65_40 | reverse complement strand
TGCTCGATCTGGAAGCGGCTGAACAGGGCGGCGTCGTCGCGGTAGCGCTTCACGCGGGCGGCATGCTCGGGCATGACGTGCGCCATGAACTGCTGCGCCTGTTCGTAGATGTCGTCGGTATCGATGAGGATGTCACCGATGTCGTTGTTGAAGTAGTCGCGGATCGCGCGGATCACCAGGCTCGATTCCTGGTAGATCAGGAAGGCGCCCTTGCCACCCTTGGCGGCGCCGTCGATGGCGTTCCACAGCTTGAGCAGGTAGTTCAGGTCCCACTGCAGCTCGGGGGCGCTGCGGCCGATGCCGGCGGTGCGCGCGATGATGCTCATGCCGTTGGGGTATTCGAGCTGGTCCATCGCCTCCTTGAGCTCGGCGCGGTCCTCGCCCTCGATGCGGCGCGAAACGCCACCGCCACGGGGGTTGTTGGGCATCAGCACGACGTAGCGGCCGGCCAGCGAGATGAAGGTGGTCAGGGCCGCGCCCTTGTTGCCGCGCTCTTCCTTCTCGACCTGGACCAGCAGCTCCTGGCCTTCCTTGATGACTTCGTTGATGCGTGCCTGGCTGGGCGAGACACCGGGGGTGAAGTACTGGCGGGCGATTTCCTTGAACGGCAGAAAACCGTGGCGATCTTCGCCGTAGTCCACAAAACAGGCTTCCAGCGACGGCTCGACGCGCGTGACCACGGCCTTGTAGATGTTGCCCTTGCGCTGCTCGCGCCCTTCGATCTCGATTTCGTAGTCGAGGAGCTTCTGTCCGTCGACGATGGCCAGACGCCGTTCTTCGGGCTGTGTGGCGTTGATGAGCATCCGCTTCATGATGCGATTCCTTCTTCTAGTGCCCGGGAGGGCAGCGCGGCAACAGACATGCCGCCGCACTGCGGACCCGTGATCCAAACAAACAACAGGCTCTGCAGGAGCCAACAATGCCTGGACTGACGCTCTGGAACGAAGGGAATTGCCGGATATGCCGAAACTCCCCGCACAGCTTCTAGCTTTGCGGGGGGGGCAAGGGCGCGTGGATGGGGGCGAGCCTGAGATGGTGCAGGAGAGCTATGAAAACAATAGCTACTTGCGCAGGCTGGATAGGCACTGGAGGATGATTTGATGCCCATAGCGGCAGCAGACGCCACCGCCAGAGGGACAAAAATTTCATCACCAGAGCCAACATGTTCGCTTCGATCCGCTGGCAGGCGAGGCCCGGGTGGGGCCGCCTGCCAGATGGGGTATTCCGTATCAGTGTTCCAATGTGTCAGCCTCCCGTGCGGCGCACCGGCCATGGCAGGCAACTGGCCTGTCATCTGCATGTGCGACGCGCGCTGGCATCGACCTGCCTGCGCGCGGGGAAATGGCCGTGTGGACTAAACTCCAGACGAATCAACCACTTACAAAACACTGCGCAGGTGAAACACATTATAGGGGCCAAACCGGTTTCGCACCGCCCCGGAAATCCCGTAGCCCCGGCCGCGAGCGGGGCGCCCGCCGTGCGCATGATCGGTGTCGATGCCGATTCCGCAGGCCAGCGGCTGGACAACTTCCTGTTGCGCCACCTCAAGGGCGTGCCCAAAACGCATGTCTACCGCATCATCCGCAGCGGCGAGGTGCGCATCAACAAGGGCCGAGCCAGCGCCGACACCCGCGTGCAGGAGGGCGACCAGGTGCGCCTGCCGCCGGTGCGCGTGTCCGAAAAGATCGCCGAAAAGGCCGAACGCCCGGCGCCCGCGCGTGAATTCCCCATCCTGCTGGAGGACGAGCACCTCATTGCCCTCGACAAACCGGCCGGCACGGCCGTGCACGGAGGCAGCGGCGTGAGTTTTGGCGTGATCGAACAATTGCGCCAGGCGCGGCCGCAGGCGAAGTTCCTCGAACTGGTGCACCGGCTCGACCGCGAGACCTCGGGCATCCTGCTGGTGGCCAAGAAGCGCAGCGCGCTCACCCACCTGCAGGACCAGTTCCGCGAACGCGAGACGGGCAAGACCTACCTGGCGCTGGTCCTCGGTGCCTGGCCCGCCAACAAGAAGGTGATCGACACGCCGCTGCACAAGTATCTGCAGGCCGATGGTGAGCGCCGCGTGCGCGTCACCGCCCCGGAAGACCCGGACGGCATGCGCTCCATCACCTTGGTCAAGGTGCGTTCCACCGTGCCGGCGCGCCCGGATGCGGGGCTGCCGGCGTTCTCGCTGCTCGAAGTGACCATCAAAACCGGGCGCACGCACCAGATCCGCGTTCACCTGGCCAGCCAGGGCCATGCGATCGCGGGCGACGAGAAATACGGCGATTTCGACCTCAACCGCCACCTGCACAAGCACGGCCTCAAACGCATGTTCCTGCACGCCTGGCGCCTGCAGTTCAACCACCCCGCCAGCGGCGAGCGCACCGAGCTGCTCGCACCCCTGCCGCCCGATCTGGCCTCTTTTCTGCCGCCCGCACCATGAATGCTGCCCACCGCCCCCGCCGTTTCGACCTGATTGCCTTTGACTGGGACGGCACGCTGTTCGACTCCACCGCCATCATCGTGCGCAGCATCCAGGCCGCCGTGCACGACGTGGGCGGCACCGTGCCCAGCGACCTGGATGCCGCCTACGTCATCGGTATGGCCCTCATGCCGGCCCTGGCCCACGCCGCGCCCGATGTGCCGCCGGAGAAATACCCTGAGCTCAACCTGCGCTACCGCTACCACTACGCGCGCCACCAGGACGATCTGAGCCTGTTTGACGGCGTGCTGCCCTTGCTGGCCAGCCTGCGCGAGCGCGGCCACCTGCTCACCGTGGCCACTGGCAAGAGCCGGCGCGGCCTGGACGAAGCGCTGCACAGCGTCAGCCTGCGCGGCGTGTTCGATGGCTCGCGCACCGCCGACGAGACCGCCGGCAAGCCGCACCCGCTGATGCTCCAGGAGCTGATGGGCGAGTTCGACGTGCCGCCCGAGCGGGTGCTCATGATCGGTGACACCACGCACGACCTGCAGATGGCCCTCAATGCGGGCTGCTCCAGCGTGGCCGTGAGCTACGGGGCGCACGAACCTGACGCCTTTACCGCACTCGGCCCTCTGCATGTGGCGCATTCGGTGGCCGACCTGCACGACTGGCTGTTCCGCGAGGCTTGAGCGATGACGTCCGATCTTTCGCAAGCCATCCCGCTGTGCCCCAGCGCCGACCTCCAGGACGGCGGCTTGGCCGTGCCTTTCGATGTGCTTTACGCCGGGCAGACCAGCCGGGCCTTCGCCATCCGCTTCCAGGGCCGGGCGCACGCCTACCTCAACCGCTGTGCCCATGTGCCCATGGAGATGGATTACCAGGAAAACCGCTTCTTCGATGACAGCGGCCGCTGGCTGATGTGTGCCACCCATGGCGCCACCTACGCGCCGGATACCGGCTCCTGCGTGGCCGGCCCCTGCCGGGGCGGCCTGGTGAAGATCGCCCTCACCGAGCATGATGGCATGGTGCACTGGCATACTGCACACCACATCCAGCCCATCGAGTTCTGATATGACCGAGCCGAACCAGTTCCCCGCCAGCGGATCTGATAAAAATCAGCCTCCAACGCCCGATTTGTGGGCGCAAACAGCTACGAATTCAGGAGCAAAATCCATGGACCCCAATGGCCCGGGCTGGGAGCGCAGCGTGCTGGAAAAGCTGGCCTTTGCCGCGCTCAACGAGCAGCGCGCAGCCCGCCGCTGGCGCATTTTCACGCGCCTGTGCTGGCTGGTGTTCTTCGGTGTTCTGGTCTGGACGCTGATGTCCAGCGAGATGGCCACCACCGCCAGCAAGAGCGCTCCGCACACCGCCGTGGTGGACATCAAGGGCGAAATCGCCTCGGGGGCGGACGCCAGCGCCGAATATGTGGTGGCGGCCCTGCGCAGTGCATTCGAGGACGAGGGCTCCAGGGGCGTGGTGCTGCTCATCAATTCGCCGGGAGGCAGCCCGGTGCAGGCCGGCATCATCAATGACGAGATCGTGCGGCTGAAGGCCAAGCACGGCAAGCCGGTGTATGCCGTGGTCGAGGAAACCTGTGCCTCGGCGGCCTACTACATCGCCGCCGCCGCCGACGATATCTATGTGGACAAGGCCAGCATCGTCGGCAGCATTGGCGTGTTGATGGACGGCTTCGGCTTTACCGGCACCATGGAAAAGCTCGGCGTCGAGCGCCGTCTGCTGATTGCCGGGGAAAACAAGGGTTTTCTCGATCCGTTCAGCCCGCAGACCGAAAAACAGCGCGCCTTTGCGCAGGCCATGCTCGATCAGATTCACCAGCAGTTCATCGCGGTGGTGAAGGCCGGCCGGGGCGATCGGCTCAAGACGACCGATGAAACCTTCAGCGGCCTGTTCTGGACAGGCCAGCAGGCCATCGAGATCGGCCTGGCCGACCAGCTGGGCAGCCTCGACTTTGTAGCGCGTGAAGTCGTCAAGGCCGAGGAGATCATCGACTACACGCGCCGCGAGAATGTCGCCGAACGCCTGGCCAAGCGCTTTGGTGCGGCCATGGGCGCGGGAGCCCTGCAGGCGGCCCGCTCGGTGGCGCCGTCGTTGCGCTGACCGCCCGGGCACGGCCCGGCACGTGCGGCAAATCACCGACAATGCAGACCATGAACTGGCTCAACGAAGTGAAATGGGATGCGCAGGGCCTGGTGCCCGTGATTGCGCAGGAAAAAGACACCGGCGACGTACTGATGTTCGCCTGGATGAACCGCGAAGCGCTCGAAAAGACCGCTGAGCTGGGCCGTGCGGTGTATTTCAGCCGCTCGCGCGGCAAGCTGTGGTTCAAGGGTGAAGAGTCGGGCCATGTGCAGACCGTGCACGAAATTCGCACCGACTGCGACAGCGACGTGGTGCTGCTCAAGGTCACCCAACTGGGCCATGAGCCGGGTATCGCCTGCCACACCGGCCGCCACAGCTGCTTCTTCCAGGTGCTCCAGGACGGTGCCTGGCAGAGTGCCGACCCGGTCCTGAAGGACCCGGAAACCATCTACAAGTGATCTCCATGACAAGCTCCGACACCCTGGCCCGCGTGGCCGCCACCATCGAAAGCCGCAAGGCCCGTCAGGGTGGCGACCCCGAAACAAGCTATGTGGCACGCCTGCTGCACAAGGGGCCAGACGCCTTTCTGAAGAAGATCGGCGAGGAAGCCACCGAGGTGGTGATGGCCGCCAAGGACGTGGACCACGGCGCTGCCCCGTCCAAGCTGGTCTACGAGGTGGCCGACCTGTGGTTCCATTCCCTGATCGCGCTGGCGCACTACGGACTGGGCCCCGCCGAGGTGCTGGCCGAGCTGGAGCGCCGCGAAGGCACCAGCGGTATCGCGGAGAAGGCTGCACGCAAGTAGGAGGTTCCCATGAGCGACAACATTACCGATATCCAGACCAACGATGAACGCGCCGAGGGCCTCAAGGCCTGGGGCTGGGTCAGTTACCTGCTGCACCTCATCGTGGCGGTAGGCGCCGTCATTCCGGGCGCGCAGCCCGGGGCCGTGCTGCTCATCATCGCGCTGGTCATCGACCTGGTGAAGAAGAGCGATGCCGAGGGCACCTGGCAGGCCAGCCACTACTCCTGGCGCATCCGCACGGTGCTCTGGGCCGGGGTGCTGTATGTCGTGACGGCGCCGCTGTGGGTGCTGTTTGTGCTGCCCGGCTGGATTGCCTGGGGCCTGATCTCGATCTGGTTCCTCTACCGCATCGTGCGCGGCATGGTCACCATGAACCAGAGCCGGGCCATCGATGTCTGACGCCCCCGGGCCGCACCTGCGTCTGAATCTGGCGCTGCAGGGAGGGGGCTCGCACGGCGCGTTCACCTGGGGTGTGCTCGATGCTTTGCTGGAAGACGACCATCTCGACTTTGAAGGCATCAGCGGTACCAGTGCCGGTGCGATGAACGCCGTGGCGCTCGCCCAGGGCTTTGCCCAGGCGGCCCAGGAGTACACCGATCCGCAGGAGGCCCGGCTGGCGGGCGCCGCGCTGGCGCGCACCACGCTCACCCGGCTGTGGGAAGGCGTGGGTGCGCTGGGCGGGCTGTCGTGGGGGGCGCCCCTGTCGCAGGCCTTCCCGGCGCTGCAAATGATGACGCAGTGGCTGGCGCCCGCGCAGGCCAACCCCCTTGATATCAACCCCCTGCGCAGGCTGCTGGAGCGGGTGGTGGACTTCGACCTGCTGTGCGCCACGCGCAAGGCCGTGCCGCAGGTGTTCGTGTGTGCCACCAACGTGCGCACCGGGCGGGGCGAAATCTTCGCGGGGCCGCGCCTGTCGGCCGACGCGGTGATGGCCTCGGCCTGTCTGCCCCTGGTGTTCAAGGCGGTGGAAATCGATGGCGACCGGTACTGGGACGGTGGCTATTCGGGCAACCCGGCGCTGCACCCCCTGATCTACCAGACCGAGTGCAGCGACATCCTGCTGGTGCAGATCAATCCCATCGAGCACCTGGGCGTGCCCGACACGGTGCCCGAGATCATGGACCGCATGAACGAGGTGACCTTCAATGCCAGCCTGCTGGCCGAGCTGCGCGCCATCGAGTTTGTGCGCCGCCTGCTGGCCGAGGGCAAGCTGGACCCTCGCCGTTACAAGGACGTGCGCATGCACCGCATCGACGGCGGCTCCGTATTGGCCGGAATGGGCTTTGCCAGCAAGGCGCGTGCAGACCTGGGTTTTCTGCGCCAGCTTTTCGCCCTGGGCCGCACGGCTGGCCTGCAGTGGCTGGCGGCCCACCGGCCGGACGTGGGCGTGCGGGCCAGCCTGAACCTCGCGCACAATGCATGACCTTTTTCAGATCCCCTGCACCCCTTCTTATTGACCATGCACGACCCGAACTGCATCTTCTGCAAAATCATTGCCGGGCATATTCCTTCCCGCAAGGTGTATGAAGACGAGGAAATCTTTGCTTTCCACGACATTCATCCCTGGGCGCCCGTGCATTTCCTCATGGTGCCCAAGCTGCACATCCCCTCGATGGCCCAGGCGCAGCCCGAGCATGCCGGCTTGCTGGGGCGCATGATGGCCCTGGCGCCGCGCCTGGCGCTGGAGCAGGGATGCCGGCCCTACCCCGAGGGTGGATTCCGTCTGGTGGTGAACACCGGGCTTGAAGGAGGACAGGAGGTGCACCATCTGCACATGCATGTCCTGGGCGGACCACGCCCCTGGCTCAAGGGTTGACAGCGCGTGCAGTGTTTCTCTCTTATGGGTACCAATACGAGAGAAACACTGCACTGAACGACAAGCTGAGTGAACGTCCTGTCACGCACCCCGTCTAAAATGAACCGAATTCGTTAGGAGATATTCCATGGGCACTTTTTCCGTCTGGCACTGGTTGATCGTGTTGTTGATCGTCGTGCTGGTCTTTGGCACCAAGAAACTCAAGAACATGGGCTCCGATCTCGGTGGCGCCGTCAAGGGTTTCAAGGATGGCATGAAGGATGGTTCCACCCCCGATGCGGCGGCAACGCCCCCGGCGGGTCAGGTCACGGGCAATGCCTCGGCCGAAAAGACCACCATCGACGTCGAAGCCAAGCAGAAAAGCTGAAGTTGTGAGCGCGTGCACGCATGATTGACATCGGTCTGTCGAAGATGGCGCTGATCGGCGCGGTGGCGCTGATCGTCATCGGGCCTGAAAAGCTCCCTCGCGTGGCACGCACTGTGGGCACTTTGCTGGGCAAGGCGCAGCGCTACGTGGCCGATGTCAAGTCCGAAGTCAACCGTTCCATGGAGCTCGACGAGCTCAAGAAGATGAAGGAAACGGTGGAAAACGCAGCCCGCGACGTGGAGCAATCGGTCCAGACGGCGGCCAGCGATTTCGAGAAGGACTGGGCCGAGGCCACGGGCGAAGCCAGTGCCGCGCTGGAAGACAGCGCCACGGTGGTTCCGGCCTATCACCATCCTGGCAAGAACTGGCGCCTGAAACGAGGTGCCGTGCCGCAGTGGTACAAGTCCCGCAACGGTGTTCGCACCAAGGCCCTGTCGGGCGCGGCGCGCGTGGCGCGCTACCGGCCACAGAAATTCCATTGATGCTGCGGCGCCTGGCGTCGCATGGCCGGGCGTGAAGTCCGCACATTTGCCACATGTCCGAAATCCCCAATAAAGAAGACGAACTGGCCGGTACCGAGCAGCCGTTCGTGCAGCACCTCATGGAGCTGCGCGACCGCCTGGTCAAGGCGGCCATTGCCGTGGGCATTGCCGCCGCGCTGCTGTTCTTTTTTCCTGGCCCGGGCCAGCTCTACGACCTGCTGGCCGCGCCCTTGGTGGCGCACCTGCCCAAGGGCGCCACATTGATCGCCACCTCGGTGATCTCGCCTTTCATGGTGCCGCTCAAGATACTGTTTGTCGCGGCCTTCCTGGTGGCGCTGCCGGTCGTGCTGTGGCAGGTCTGGGGCTTCATTGCGCCGGGCCTGTACGTGCACGAAAAGCGCCTGGTGCTGCCACTGGTGGTGTCGAGCACGTTGCTGTTCTTCGTGGGCGTGGCGTTTTGCTATTTCTTCGTCTTTGGCCAGGTGTTCAGCTTCATCCAGAGCTTTGCACCCAAGAGCATCACGGCCGCGCCTGATATCGAGGCCTACCTGAGCTTCGTGCTGACCATGTTCATCGCCTTCGGGCTGGCCTTCGAGGTGCCCATCGTGGTGATCGTGCTGGCGCGCCTGGGTTTGGTGAGCGTGCAAAAGCTGAAGGAATTCCGCGGCTACTTCATCGTGCTGGCCTTCATCATCGCGGCCGTGGTCACACCCCCGGACGTGGTGTCGCAACTGGCGCTGGCCATCCCCATGTGCCTGCTCTACGAGCTGGGCATCTGGTCGGCGCAGATCTTCATCCGGCACACCAAGGCGCCGGAAGACGCAGAAGAAACCGCGTCTTCCTGAGGCTTCTCAGCGCTGGCGCATGCGCTGAGGCTGGGGCCGCACACCGGGGGTCAGGCCCAGTTCAAGCATGCGGTCGCCGCGCTGCACCTGAAACACCGTCTTTTCGCCTGGGCGCAACGCTGCCACGGCCGACAGCAGCCCGGGCACGCTGTTGATCGGCTTGCCTGCCACCTGCATGATCACGTCGCCGGGCCGGATGCCGCCCAGAGCGGCAGGACCGTCCTGCAGCACACCGGTGATGATCACGCCTTCGGTGGCTTTCACGCCGAAGGTCTCGGCCAGTTCGGGCGAGAGTTCGCTGGGCTCCACACCGATCCAGCCGCGTGTGACCTGGCCGTCGCGCACGATACCGTCGAGCACCATCTTGGCGGTGGACACGGGAATGGCAAAGCCAATGCCCATGCTGCCGCCCGAGCGCGAATAGATGGCGGTATTGATGCCCAGCAGGTTGCCGTGCACATCCACCAGCGCGCCGCCCGAGTTGCCGGGGTTGATGGCCGCGTCGGTCTGGATGAAATTTTCGAAGGTGTTGATGCCCAGCTGGCTGCGCCCGAGCGCGCTGACGATGCCGCTGGTCACCGTCTGGCCCACGCCGAAGGGGTTGCCGATGGCCAGCACCTGGTCACCCACTGCGAGCTGGTCAGAGTCGCCCAGCACGATCACCGGCAGCTTGTCGAGCGCGATCTTCAGGATGGCCAGGTCGGTGTCGGGGTCGGTGCCGATGACCTGGGCGCGCGCGCGTCGGCTGTCCGAGAGGGTGATGTCGATCTCGTCGGCACCCTCGACCACGTGGTTGTTGGTCAGGATGTAGCCATCCGGGCTGATGATGACGCCGCTGCCCAGCCCGGCCTGCGGCTGGCTGCCCTGGTTGCCGAAGAAAAACTGGAACCAGGGGTCGTTGCTGCGCGGGTCGCGCACCGGGGCCTTGCTGGTGTTGATGCTCACCACGGCCGGTGAGGCCTTGCGCGCTGCTGCGCTCAGGCTGCCGGGGGCGGGAATGTCGGGGTTGCCGGGGGGCGCCTCGATCAGCGATATGCCGGCGCTGGAGCGGGTCTTGCCCTGGCGAATCCAGTCGGGCTGGAGTGTGGCCACGACAAAATAGGCCGCGACCAGGACCGTCACGGTTTGCGAAAACAGCAGCCAGATACGTTTCATGGGAATGTGCGGAGAGAAGGCAGTGGCTATTGTCGCGCAAGCGCCCGGCTTGCGCCCGCACGACAATAGGCGCATGAGCACCACCCGAGACTCCCTGCGGCAGACGCTGGACGCGTTGCTGCAACCCGAACGCTTCAAGGACTACGGGCCCAACGGCCTGCAGGTCGAGGGCCGGAACGAGATCACGCGCATCGTCAGTGGCGTGACGGCCAGCCAGGCGCTGATCGACGCCGCCATTGCCGAGCAGGCCGACGCCCTCTTCGTGCACCACGGCCTGTTCTGGCGCGGCCAGGACGGCCGCGTCACCGGCTGGATGAAGCAGCGCCTGCAGCGTCTGCTGGCGCACGACATCAACCTGTTTGCCTACCACCTGCCGCTGGATGCCCACCCGGAGCTGGGCAACAACGCCCGCCTGGGCCAGGAGCTGGGCTGGCAGGCCGACGCACACTTTGGCGAGCAGGACCTGGGCTGTGTGGCGAGCGTGCACTACGACAGCGCTGAGGCGCTGGCGCGCCATGTCGAACAGGTGCTGGGGCGCAGGGCCACGCTGGTGCAGCCCGAGGGCGGCCGCCGCATTGCCCGCGTGGCCTGGTGCAGCGGCGGGGCGCAGGGCTATTTCGAGGCCGCCATCGCGGCCGGTGCCGATGCCTTTGTGACCGGCGAAATCTCCGAGCCCCAGGCCCACCTGGCGCGCGAGACGGGCGTGGCCTTCATCGCTGCCGGACACCATGCCACCGAGCGCTACGGCGCGCCTGCCGTTGCCGCCCATGTGGCGGCGCTGCACGGGCTGGCGCATCGGTTCATCGACATCGACAATCCGGCCTGACCGAATTGCTATTGTTTATATAGCTTTAGGCGCTTGTTGGATAAGCGTTCAAGGCACTTTTTATTCAAATATCATGAGCACCACGCTGCGCCCGTTGGCCATCACCCAGGGAGACCCGGCCGGCATCGGTCCGGAAATCGTTGCCAAGGCCTTCCGCGATGCACCGGCCGACCTGCAAGCCTGCTTTGCCGTGGGCGACCTGGCCACGCTGCGCCGCGCGGCGCAGTGCATCGTGCGGCCCGGCGAGCCTGAACTGCCCGTGGCGCTGATCACCTCACCCGAAGAGGCTCTGGCCGTGCCGCCGCGTTGTCTGCCGGTGCTGCAGCTCCCGGATTTGCCGGGGCCCGTGCCGTGGGGTGCCATCTCGGCCGAGGCCGGGCGTGCGGCCGCCGCCTGCGTGGTGTGGGCGGCGCGGGCCGCGCTGCGGGGTGACATCGCCGGCCTGGTGACGGCGCCGCTGCACAAGGAATCGCTGCACGCGGCCGGGGTTGATTTTCCGGGCCACACCGAGCTGCTGCAGGCCGAGGCCGCCGCCTGCCGGGGCGTGGCGCTGCAAGACATGCCGGTGCGCATGATGCTCGCCAGCGACGAACTGCGCACCGTGCTCGTCAGCATCCATGTGGCGCTGCGCGATGCGCTGGATGCGGTGACCTATGGCAACGTGTTGCAGACCTTGCACATCACGCATGACGCGCTGCTGCGCAGCCTGGGGCGCGCGCCGCGCATCGCTGTGGCGGGGCTGAACCCGCACGCCGGGGAGGGCGGCCTGTTCGGCCGTGAGGAAATCGAGGTGATCGCTCCCGCCGTGGCGGCGGCGCGCGACCAGGGGCTTGACGTGACCGGCCCGCTGGCACCCGACACCGTGTTCATGCGCGCGCGCCATGCGCCCGGGCACCCGGGCGAGTTCGATGTCGTCCTGGCCATGTACCACGACCAGGGCCTGATCCCCGTGAAGTACCTCGGGGTGGACAAGGGCGTGAACGTCACGCTGGGTCTGCCGCTGGTGCGCACCAGCCCGGACCATGGCACCGCCTTCGACATCGCCGGCCAGGGCGTGGCCGATGCGGCCAGCCTCATTGAAGCGGTGCGTGTGGCGCGCAAGCTTTCTCAATGAAAAGAGCGGCTGGCGCTTATCCATAAAGCGCGAGCAGCTATTGAAAATAGAGCGTTCAGCAGCTGCCGAACGCCATGGCCGGCAGGATGTTACCGCTTCAGGCTGTCGCGGATTTCGCGCAGCAGCACGATGTCTTCGGGCGTGGGCGGCGCTGCGGCCGGAACCGCGGGCTCGGCGGGGGCTTCGCGCTTGAGCCGGTTGATCTGCTTGATCATCAGGAAGATGATGAACGCCAGGATGACGAAGTTGACGGCCACGGTGATGAAACTGCCATAGGCCAGCACCGGAACGCCCGCCTTCTTGAGTGCGTCAAGCGTCAGGGCCGTGCCCTCGGGGACCGTGCCCAGCACCAGGAACAGGTTGGAAAAATCGAGCTTGCCGAACACCAGCCCGACCACCGGCATGATCAGGTCGGAGACGACCGAATCGACGATCTTGCCGAACGCGCCACCAATGATCACGCCCACCGCCAGGTCAATCACGTTGCCCTTGACGGCAAACTCGCGGAACTCTTGCATCATGCCCATGAAAAATCTCCCTCAAGTCACTATGGCGCACAGTATCGGCCAAATGGAGCACGCGTGCAGCAACAGCCGTAACGGGTTGAAAGCACGTTTGGCCCAGGTGACCGGGGTGGGCGCTTTTCAGTCCGCTACAATTTACGGTTGACTCCCAACCCCTAGCGATGTTCATCGAGGACCCCCATGAGTGACACTCCAATCGACTCCAGCAAACGGACGTGGCTGATCGCGACCGGCTGCGCGGGCGCTGTGGGCGGCGTGGCAACCGCCGTTCCTTTCGTGAGTACTTTCCAGCCATCGGAAAAGGCCAAGGCCGCCGGTGCTGCAGTCGAGGTGGATATTTCCGAGCTCAAGCCCGGTGAACGTGTCACCGTCGAGTGGCGCGGCAAACCTGTCTGGATCATCAAGCGCACGCCCGAGCAGCTGGCCGAACTGCCCAAAATCGACCCCCAGCTGGCCGACCCGCAATCCAAGCGCAAGCCTGACGAATTCACGCCGCCCTACGCGCGCAACGTCCACCGCTCCATCAAGCCCGAAATCCTCGTGGCCGTGGGTATCTGCCCGCACCTGGGCTGCTCGCCCACCGAAAAGTTCGCCATGGGCGCCCAGCCCTCGCTGCCCGACGACTGGAAGGGCGGCTTCCTCTGCCCCTGCCATGGCTCGACCTTCGACATGGCAGGCCGCGTGTACAAGAACAAGCCATCGCCCGACAACCTTGAGGTGCCTCCGCACGTCTACCTGTCTGACACACGCCTGCTCATCGGCGACGACAAGAAAGCCTGAAGGAACGCACCATGGCTGAATTCAAGGAAATCTCCCCCAACGCTTCGGCGGGCGCCAAGCTCACGAACTGGTTTGAAAACCGCTTCCCCACGGCATTCGACGCCTACCGCGTCCACATGTCCGAGTACTACGCTCCGAAGAACTTCAACTTCTGGTACATCTTCGGCTCGCTGGCCCTGCTGGTGCTGGTGATCCAGATTGTCACCGGCATCTTCCTCGTGATGCACTACAAGCCCGACGCCGCCAAGGCTTTCGAGTCGGTCGAGTACATCATGCGCGACGTGCCCTGGGGCTGGCTGATCCGCTACATGCACTCTACCGGTGCCTCGGCGTTCTTCATCGTTGTCTACCTCCACATGTTCCGTGGTCTGCTCTACGGCAGCTACCGCAAACCGCGCGAGCTGGTCTGGATCTTCGGCTGCGCCATCTTCCTGGCGCTGATGGCCGAAGCCTTCATGGGCTACCTGCTGCCCTGGGGCCAGATGTCGTACTGGGGCGCCCAGGTGATCGTGAACCTGTTTGCCGCCATTCCCTTCGTTGGCCCGGATCTGGCCCTGCTGATCCGTGGTGACTACGTGGTGGGCGACGCCACGCTGAACCGCTTCTTCAGCTTCCACGTCATCGCCGTGCCGCTGGTACTGCTCGGTCTGGTGGTGGCCCATCTGCTGGCCCTGCACGACGTGGGTTCGAACAACCCCGACGGCATCGAGATCAAGGGCCCCAACGCCCCCAAGGACGCCAAGGGCAAGCCGCTGGACGGCATTCCCTTCCACCCGTACTACACGGTGCATGACATCCTGGGGGTCTGCCTGTTCCTGATGGCTTTCACCGCGGTGGTCTTCTTCGCCCCTGAAGCCGGTGGCTACTTCCTGGAGTACAACAACTTCATCCCGGCCGACCCGCTGGTGACGCCGGCGCACATCGCCCCAGTGTGGTACTTCACGCCGTTCTACTCGATGCTGCGTGCCATCACCACCGAAATGATGTATGCCCTGATCGCCTGCGTGGTGCTCGCTGCCGCCTTCGGCGTGCTCAAGGGCCGCATGCCTGCCATCTTCAAGGGCATCATCGTGGTGGCTGCTGCCGTGGGCGTGCTTCTGATGCTCTCCATTGACGCCAAGTTCTGGGGCGTGGTGGTGATGGGCGGTGCCGTGATCATCCTGTTCTTCCTGCCCTGGCTCGACTGCAGCCCGGTCAAGTCGATCCGTTACCGTCCGAGCTGGCACAAGTATGTGTACGCCGTTTTCGTCGTCAACTTCGTGATCCTCGCCTACCTGGGCGTGCAGGCGCCATCGCCCATTGGCGAGCGTGTGTCGCAAGTCGGTACGCTGTTCTATTTTGGCTTCTTCCTGCTGATGCCATGGTGGAGCCGCCTGGGTGAACCCAAGCAGGTGCCCGACCGCGTCACCTTCGCCGCGCACTGAGCTGGAGCCGAAAACCATGAAAAAAATCATTCTCTCGTTCATCGCAGCGCTCGGTCTGGTAGCTGGCGCAGCCCAGGCCGCCACGGGCGGCATGGCCTGGGACAAGGCGCCCAACAAGACCAACGACCTGCCCGCGCTGCAAAACGGCGCCAAGCTGTTCGTCAACTACTGCCTCAGCTGCCACTCGGCCGCCTTCATGCGCTACAACCGCCTGAAGGACATCGGTCTGACCGAGCAGCAGATCAAGGACAACCTTCTGTTCACCACCGAAAAGATCGGTGAGACGATGAAGTCCAACATCGACCCCAAGCAGGCCAAGGAATGGTTCGGCGCCAACCCGCCCGACCTCACCGTGATCGCACGTTCGCGTGCCGGGGCAGGTGGCACGGGTGCCGACTATCTGTACACCTTCCTGCGCAGCTTCTACCGTGACGAGGCCAAGGCCACCGGCTGGAACAACGTGCTGTTCCCCAACGTCGGCATGCCGCACGCGCTGTGGCAGCTGCAGGGTGAACGCCGTGCCGTGTTCGATGAAAAAACCCACGCCTTCAAGGGCTGGGAACAGATCACGCCCGGCCAGCTCAGTGCCCAGGACTACGACAAGCAGATCGCCGACCTGGTGGGCTTCCTGCAGTGGATGGGCGAGCCTGCCCAGAACACCCGCGTGCGCATCGGCGTGTGGGTGCTGGTCTTCCTGGGTGTCATGACCTTCTTTGCCTGGAGGCTCAACGCAGCTTTCTGGAAAGACGTCAAGTAAGGTTCGCCTTGCCCTGCCGCGCCCCAAGGGCGCGGCCCTGTTTTTCTAGAGTGGACGCATCCCTGCGTTCCACTCTTTTGGTTTTTAGGAGTCTCTAGCCATGATGGTGCTTTACTCGGGTACAACCTGCCCCTTTTCCCACCGCTGCCGTTTCGTGTTGTTCGAGAAAGGCATGGACTTCGAGATCCGTGACGTGGACCTCTACAACAAGCCCGAAGACATCAGCGTGATGAACCCCTACGGCCAGGTTCCGATCCTGGTCGAGCGCGACCTCATCCTGTACGAGTCGAACATCATCAACGAGTACATCGACGAGCGCTTCCCGCACCCTCAGCTCATGCCCGGCGACCCGGTCGACCGCGCCCGCGTGCGCCTGTTCCTGCTCAACTTCGAGAAGGAACTGTTCGTGCACGTGAACACGCTCGAATCGCGTGCCACCAAGGGCAACGAGAAGACCCTGGAAAAGGCCCGCGCCCACATCCGCGACCGCCTGACCCAGCTCGCCCCGGTGTTCCTCAAGAACAAATACATGCTGGGCGACAACTTCTCGATGCTCGACGTGGCCATCGCGCCGCTGCTGTGGCGCCTGGACTACTACGGCATCGACCTGAGCAAGAACGCCGCGCCCCTGCTGAAGTACGCCGAGCGCATCTTCTCGCGCCCCGCCTACATCGAGGCGCTCACGCCCTCCGAAAAGGTCATGCGCAAGTAATACCCTTCCAGATCAGCCGTGCCGTTGTTGCTTCGCCCTGTCGTGCTAATGCACTGCCTGCGGCTTGGCGCTTAGGCATGATCGATCGGGAAACGGAATTTGCGCTGTTTCGCATCTCCACGAATTGACAGGCCCATGACCGTACAGGAATCCACCTCCACGCGCCCCTACCTCATCCGTGCCCTGCACGAGTGGTGCACCGACAACGGCTTCACGCCGTACATCGCGGTGCGCGTGGACGATTCCGTGCAGGTGCCGCGTGAATACGTGAACGATGGCGAAATCGTGCTGAACGTCGGCTTTGACGCCACCAGCAGCCTGCAGCTGGGCAACGACTACATCGAGTTCAAGGCCCGCTTTGGCGGCAAACCGCGCGACATCATGGTGCCCGTGGGCCGCGTGATTGCCATCTACGCCCGTGAAAATGGCCAGGGCATGGCCTTCCCGCCGCCGGTGGACCTGCTGTCCACCATCGACGAAGAAAGTGCCCAGTCCGATGACGCCGATACCGCGCAAGAATCCGGAGCCCCTGACGCCACCCGCGTGGTGCAGCTGGTCCCCACCGAGCCTGGCCCGGAAGGCGAAGACGACCCGCGTCCGCCCACCCCGGCCGGCGCATCGCGCCCCACCCTCAAGCGCGTCAAGTAAGGCGCAGGGCGGGTGGAAACCCGCCTGCTTCGCGATTAGAATACGCGCTTCGCCGATTTAGCTCAGTGGTAGAGCAACCGCCTTGTAAGCGGTAGGTCGTCAGTTCAATCCCGACAATCGGCACCAGACACCCCCAAAAACCCGCACTGCCAAGGCCTGCGGGTTTTTTTGTGCCCGCAGGGATTTGCGGCGCCATGGACTGTGCAAGAAAAAACCCGCCATGCCATGCGGCATGCGGGTTTGCAGAAGGTGCCTGGTCCCCTCGACAGGAATCGCAAGACAGGCTGAAACCCGCATGGATGCTAGGTTTAAAGTTCAGTTTGCGAAAAAGTACCGTCAAAAGTACCGTTAACTTAAGAAGTGTCCCTTCAAAGCGGGTTTGCCTTTGCTTTGCAAGCCGCCTACGAAGGAGTGGGTCAACATTTTTGCATACAAGGATAGGCGCTGCACTGTCATTCGATGCCGCCTACCGCATCCGTGTCGATCGGTCGTAGCAATACGCCGTCTGCATACGACAGTTCGCAATAGCGCGCGATTTTGGGGGCCAACGCCTCTACGTCCCCGCATAGCTCATGAAAGACCTGTGCGGCTTCGATCAAGCGCACGCGGTCAGCGGCATACATCTGCAGTTGTGAGACGTCGAGGGCGGCGCGACCAAGCCGTGCGGCTTCTGCCATCGCCAGGGGAATGCTCGCTTCAATGATCGGTAGTCGCACCAGCTGGGCGGAGGCGTCATCGATGCTCAGGCGACCGGCGGCGACCTCTTCGCTTGCAGTCGTCGCCAGCTTTTTGACAGTGATCAAATCGCGGCGCAAATCGTCCACTCGTGCACGCGCTAGTGCGGCCACCTGATTGGCCATTTCTACGGTCTGGCTCTTGGCTGTAAGACCGGCCCGCGCAGCCGGAAGGTCGGCAGCTGTGAGGTAATCGTCATTGTGGTCATGCTCGCAGCCGGGGTGCATGCTTAGCAACATGTCAACACTGTCCAGGCCGACTACACGGAGGGTCAAGGGCTGCTTCATTTTTTGGTTTCCGTTGATTGATTGAGTTTCGCCAACCAAGCGTCGTAATTCACGCGACGGCGGCCGGCGATGCGAATGCTGGGGATGTGCTCCTGTCGGACTGCGCGAACAACGGTCCGGTAACCCAGACCCTGCGCGACGGCAAACTCCTGCAAGGTCATCAGTCGGGGGGCGGCAGGAGGGGCTTCAGTTGAGTCGTCGCGCATATGCACCCTCCATGTAGTCGATGCTGGCAATCAACACCTCGACACGTGCCGACATCCAGTGTTCGAGTGCGATCCGGACTAGATCGTGTTTTGTTTCGTGCGGTTGTTGTGCATGCAGCTTTCTGAGTTCGGCACAGATCGCGCCCAGTTCGGCGCGGTCGATCACAGCTGCCTCCCGGCTCTATGCGCCGCTTGCATCACGGTGGACGGGATACCCTGAAGCGCAGCCAGGCGGTCGCTTAGCCAGTCTGGCAAAGCTACGGGCTCGTCGTCCTCGTGCGTGCAATCCGCCAGCATTGCGGTCAGACCTGCCATGTCTCCGTCTGGTCGTGCGCTGTACAGGCTTAGAGCATCCCGCAACGCCAGCCGGGCGGCTTCTTGGCGGACCAGAGCTTTTAGCAACTCGTACTCAGGCGTGGGATGGGGTGCGTGCAAACCACACAGCCAGCGGCTGAGCGTGCCCAATTCGTTCGGATCGTCAGGTGAGGTAGGTTTCATCGGGATGCAGTGTCCATTCGCACCCAACTAAACCCTCTGCGGCACAATTTCGCCCAACCGGGACAAAGTTGACCCGAACCCTTTCGTAGGAGGTTTGCAAGCCGGCTCCCGTTGGTGGCGACATTCAAGTTTCATATTATGAAATTGCGTGCTCTGTGCGCCTCTGCGTCCCCGCACGGCTGAACTTAAGTGCCAGGGTCCCCCGCGTTTGGTGGCGCGTCGCCGCACCCTCGTAAGCCATCAGAACGGGGCAGGGGACAGCATGACATCCACAGGCCCGAGGCCGTTGTAAATCTGCTCTCCTGTGGCGCGGACCTGCACGCTCCAACGGTCGCCAGGATGACCCGATACGCATTAGGGGGCAGGGGCAGTATTTGTTCTTCTGCGACCGCCACAGGCCAAGACGGGAAACGCAGCAGGGTGAAACGGAATAGCGGGGGTTATCGATAGTCCAGTGGGCCGTAAGGGTCGCATTCATCGGAATCGTCTTCTGGGCTGAAGCCACTGGCGCGGTCTACACGAACCCGCTCCAGCAGGGGCAGGGCATCGGCACGGTCCAGGGCACAAAGCCACGACTGGCCCACCGGCCGCGTGCTGGCCTTGGTGTTGCCGCGCCCCGCGCGCTCCCGGCCTGCCAGGTGCATCACCCCGCCGATACGCACCAGCCGGGCGTAATAGAGAGGCGGAATCAGGTCTTTGCCACCGGTGCGGTCCAGCAAGTGCGCCTCCATGCGGGGTCCATAGCTATCAAGTGGCGAGCGCCTGTATTCAAGCCAGCCCTGCACACTTTGGAGCAAGCTAGGGTCAGTGCCAGCCAGACGGTGGCCGTCCCTGCGCAATCTGAAGATATGACAAAACACTGTGTTAATTTTCAGTATCTAGTGTGTTTTGGGAATGGATAGGATGCGCCATGTGCAATCGCTACGAAGCCCCAACTCGCAGTGCCGTCGAGCGCGTGTGGGCCGCGCGCCAAGTTGTCGAGAAAGAATGGGATGTTGACGCCGACCGAAAACTGAGCCACTTTTTGGTGTGATGCCGACCTAAAACTGAGCCAGGTGTTTTACCTACCCTGCTGTTTTGTGCAGC
>Ga0156178_124_pt1 | contig 23013 bp, 22 predicted proteins | sample RifCSPlowO2_12_FD_107831 | JGI IMG/M metagenome (GOLD analysis project Ga0156178, IMG submission 107831) | Burkholderiales bacterium RIFCSPLOWO2_12_FULL_65_40 | reverse complement strand
CTGCTGACCATGCTCAACGCGATCGCTAAACACGGCACCCCCTGGAATCCAGCCCTGCATCGCGCTTGACTTTCAAGACGGTTGCTTCTCTTGCCTGGATCGCGCCCTTTGCAAACGCTGTGGGCGATGCGCAGCCGGGCGGCCGGGCCGAGATCAGGCCTTCAGCAAAAAGGCCACGGCCCGCGCCTCGATGGCCAAGCACTGGCCCACCGGGCCCATGCGCTCTGCCGTCTTGGCCTTGACGTTCACCTGGTCCAGGCCCAGGCCGAGCGCTTCGGCAATGCGCTCGCGCATGGCTGGAATGTGCGCCGCCAGGCGCGGCGCCTGCGCCACCACGGTGCTGTCGATGTTGCCGACCTCGTAACCCTGCGTGCGCACGCGGCGTACCGCCTCCTGCAACAGCACCACCGAATCGGCGCCCCGAAACTGCGCATCGGTGTCGGGGAAATGCGTGCCGATGTCGCCCAGCGCGGCAGCACCCAGCAGGGCGTCGGTGATGGCGTGCAGCAGCACGTCGGCATCGGAATGCCCCAGCAATCCCGCCGTGTGCGGAATGTCCACCCCGCCAATGACGAGCCGGCGCCCTGGCACCAGCGCGTGCACATCCCAACCTTCCCCGATCCTGAAATTCATGTCTGGTCCCTGCCGTATCAGAAAATTTTGCCCGACGCCGCGCCCGCCACCCCGCGCGCGCTGCCAAAGCGCTCCAGCGTGGCGCCATGCCCGCGCTGCGCCAGCACGGCCTGCGCCAGCACGAAATCTTCCGGGTAGGTCACCTTGAAGTTCAACGCGCTGCCAGGCACCAGGCGCGGGTGCAGGCCCATGGCCTCCATGGCGCTGGCCTCGTCCGTCACGATCGGCCCCACATGCTCCAGCGCCTTGCGCAGCGGGCCAATGCGGAACATCTGCGGTGTCTGGGCCAGCCATTTGTCGGCACGGTCCACCGTGGATGCCACACGGATCCCCCCCGGCCCGGCCGTCGCTGTCTTGAGAGTGTCGGCCAGCTTGTGTGCCAGCAGGCCGCCCACGCCATCATGCGCGCAGGCATCAATGAGCGCATCAATCTGCTCGGACGTCACGAGGCAGCGTGCCGCATCGTGCACGAGCACCCAGTCCAGTTCGCGCGCACCTCGCTCGATCAACGCGCGCAGTCCGCCGAGTACCGTGTCTGCGCGCGTGGGCCCGCCGCAATCGACCGTGAAAAACGAGGGATTGGCGTAGGCGTCAAGAAAATGATCCCCCGGCGCCACGGCCACCAGCGTGCCACGCAGCCGGTTCACGCCGGCAAAAGCGGCCAGGGTGTGCAGCACCATCGGCTGGCCTGCCACCAGGTGATACTGCTTGGGCAAACCCGGGGCCGAGGCATGGGCGTCCGCCGCTACCGCGCGCGAACCCGTGCCCGCACAGGGCAGCAGAGCCCAGTAGTCTCCCGGCGCAGACGGAGACACGCTGATGGACGTGGCCAAGGGAGGGATCAGAGGTTCGGTCATGGGGGCATTCTAAAATCCACCTCCCGCTGCGTCCGGCTGGCGCATCATTGGCTTGCCGCGTGCAGATGTGCGGCCCTCCTTTCCTGCGCATGGATCTACCCAAACTCTCCCCCGGCAAACGTTTCACCCTGCCCCGCCCCACCGGCAGCGCCGACGCGCTGCTGCTGGCGCGCCTGGGTGAACGCGAGAAAGCCGCCCACCGCACCACGGCCATCGTCACCGCCGACGCAACCGACGCCCAGCGTCTCATTGACGAGATGGCGTTCTTCGCGCCCGAGCTACGCTGCGCGCTGTTTCCCGACTGGGAAACCCTGCCCTACGACCAGTTCTCGCCGCACCAGGACCTGATCAGCGAGCGGCTCGCCGCGCTGTGGCGCATCAGCCAGAAAGACCGCGAGACCGGGGCCGACGTGGTCATCGTGCCGGCCACCACGGCGCTGTACCGGCTCGCGCCGCCGTCCTTCCTGGCAGGCTACACCTTCCATTTCAAGGTCAAGCAAAAGCTCGACGAGGCCCGACTCAAGGCCCAGCTCACGCTGGCCGGCTACAGCCATGTGACCCAGGTGGTAAGCCCGGGCGAATACGCGGTGCGCGGCGGCCTGATCGACCTGTTCCCCATGGGTTCGCTGCAGCCCTTCCGCGTGGACCTGTTCGACGACGAGATCGACTCGATCCGCACCTTCGACCCGGACAGCCAGCGCAGCCTCTACCCCGTGCCCGAGGTGCGCCTGCTGCCCGGGCGCGAATTCCCGATGGACGAAGCGGCGCGCGCGCGCTTTCGCGCGCGCTGGCGTGAGATGCTCGAAGGCGATCCAACCAAGAGCCGCATCTACAAGGACATGGGCGCCGGCGTGGCCACCGCCGGCATCGAGTACTACCTGCCGCTGTTCTTCGACGAAACCGCCACGGTGTTCGACTACCTGGGCGAAGCCGCCACGGTGGTGCTGCATGGCGACCTGGAGCCCGCCTTCCAGCGCTTCTGGCAGGACACGCGCGAGCGCTTCCGCCTGCTGCAGGGCGACCCCGAACGCCCGGTGCTGCCACCCGAGGCCCTGTTCCTGAGCGCCGACCAGTTCTACACCCAGTGCAAGGCCCATGCACAACTGGCCCTGCGTCCGGGCGTCGAAGACGTGGTCGACAGCGCGCATTTTCAGCCGCACACCGACCTGTCGGTGGTGCGCGGCGCCGAAGACCCACTGGCCCGCCTGCACGCGCACATCCGCAACACGCAGCACCGCGTGCTGCTGCTGGCCGAGAGCGACGGCCGGCGCGAAAGCCTGCTCGACTTCCTGCGTGCCTCGCAACTGAACCCGCCAGCCTTCGATTCGCTGGCCGAGTTCCAGAGCCATGGCGAAGAGAAGGTGGGCATCGCCACGGCCGCGCTCACCACGGGCTTCCGCTGGATGGAGGAAGGTCTCGATTTCGTCACCGAGACAGAGCTGTTCGCCGCCGGACCCACCACGCGCCGGCGAAAGAAGCAAGAGCAGGTGAGCGACGTCGAGGCGCTCATCAAGGACCTCTCGGAACTCAACGTAGGCGACCCCGTGGTGCACAGCCAGCACGGCATCGGCCGCTACCGGGGCCTGGTCAACATGGACGTGGGCAACAAGAACCCGGATGGTTCGCCCGCGCTGCAGGAGTTTCTGCACCTCGAGTACGCGGGCGAGGCGGTGCTTTACGTGCCCGTGAGCCAGCTGCAGCTCATCAGCCGCTACACGGGTGTTTCCGCCGACGAGGCGCCGCTGCACAAGCTGGGCAGCGGCCAGTGGGAGAAAGCCAAGCGCAAGGCTGCCGAGCAGGTGCGCGACTCGGCCGCCGAGCTGCTCAACATCTACGCCCGCCGCGCCGCACGCGAGGGCCATGCGTTCCGCTATTCACCGCAGGACTACGAGCAGTTCGTGGCCGACTTCGGTTTCGAGGAAACCGCCGACCAGAACGCCGCCATCCACGCCGTCATCCAGGACATGATTTCGCCCCGCCCCATGGACCGCCTGGTCTGCGGCGACGTGGGCTTTGGCAAGACCGAGGTCGCCCTGCGCGCGGCCTTCGTGGCCGTCACCGGCGGCAAGCAGGTTGCGTTTCTGGCGCCCACCACGCTGCTGGCCGAGCAGCACTACCAGACGCTCGTGGACCGCTTCAGCAAGTGGCCCGTGAAGGTGGCCGAGGTCTCGCGCTTTCGCTCAGGCAAGGAGATCACGGCGGCCATCAAGGGCATTGGCGACGGCACGGTGGACATCGTGGTGGGCACGCACAAACTGTTGAGCGAATCCACCAAGTTCCACAACCTGGGCCTGCTCATCATCGACGAGGAACACCGCTTCGGCGTGCGCCACAAGGAGCAGATGAAGGCCCTGCGTGCCGAGGTGGACGTGCTCACGCTCACGGCCACGCCCATCCCGCGCACGCTGGGCATGGCGCTCGAAGGCCTGCGCGACCTGAGCGTCATCGCCACCGCGCCGCAGCGGCGCCTGGCGATCAAGACCTTCGTGCGCAACGAGGGTACGGGCGTGATCCGCGAAGCCGTGCTGCGCGAGTTGAAGCGCGGCGGCCAGTGCTACTTCCTGCACAACGAGGTTGAGACCATCGAGAACCGCCGCCAGAAGCTCGAAGAGATATTGCCCGAAGCCCGCATCGCTGTGGCCCACGGCCAGATGCCCGAGCGCGAGCTGGAGCGCGTGATGCGCGACTTCGTGGCGCAGCGCTACAACATCCTGCTGTGCTCGACCATCATCGAAACCGGGATCGACGTACCCACGGCCAACACCATTATCATGAGCCGTGCCGACAAGTTCGGCCTGGCGCAGCTGCACCAGCTGCGCGGCCGCGTGGGCCGCAGCCACCACCAAGCCTACGCTTACCTCATGGTGCCCGACACCGAGGGGCTGACGAAGCAGGCCCAGCAGCGGCTCGATGCCATCCAGCAGATGGAAGAGCTGGGCAGCGGCTTCTACCTTGCCATGCACGACCTGGAGATCCGCGGCGCCGGTGAGGTGCTGGGCGAGAACCAGAGCGGCAACATGCTGGAGGTGGGCTTCCAGCTCTACAACGAGATGCTGGCCGAGGCCGTGCGCTGCCTCAAGGCAGGCAAGGAACCCGACCTGCTGGCACCACTGTCTGTCACCACCGACATCAACCTGCACGCCCCGGCCCTGCTGCCCGACGACTACTGCGGCGACGTGCACCTGCGCCTTTCGTTCTACAAAAAGCTCGCCACGGCCCGCACCAGCGACCAGATCGACGGCCTGCTCGAAGAGATCGTGGACCGTTTCGGCAAACTCCCTGCCCAGGCGCAGACACTCATCGACGTGCACCGCCTGCGGTGCCTGAGCCAACCCTACGGTGTGGTCAAGGTCGATGCGGCGCCCGGCGTGATCCACATCACCTTCAAACCCCAGCCGCCGGTGGAGCCGATGCGCATCATCGAACTGATCCAGAAGAACAAGCACATCAAGCTGGCCGGCAATGAAAAGCTGCGTATCGAACGCGAACTGCCCGACCCCAAGGCCCGCGCGCAGATGGTGCGCGACGTGCTGCGCAGCCTGGGCCAGCCTCTGGCTTGAAACGGAACACCCCCCTGTGTCGCTTCGCTCCTTACACCCTCTCTCGCTACGCGTTGCTTCGCGGGAGGGGGGACGACGCCCGCGCGGCGGGGCGGCCCTTGCGCGGCTTCTGCTGGCCTGGGCCGCGCCAGTGGCATCGATTGCCGACGATAGCTCACATAGTCTGCCGCCATGTTGATCGAGCTGCTCATTGCCGTGCTGGCGCTCGCCGCATCGCTGTCCACCCGGCCCTGGCGCCTGTTGGCGGGCGGGCAAGGGCCAGACGGCGAGCCCCAGGCCAGCCCGCTGCTCTCGCCGCTGCTGGCCACGCTGGTGCTCCAGCCCTGGCTATGGGCCCTGCCCGCGCTGCACGCCATGCCGCTGCAGCTGCAGTGGTCCGGCGCCTGCCTGGTGGTACTCATGCTGGGCTGGCCGCTGGCCGTTCCGGTGATGCTGGGCGTGGGCGCCATCACCGGACTGATTTCGCCCATGGACTGGCAGCAAAGCCTGCATGCCACGGTCTGGCAGGGTCTGGTGCCGGGTACGCTGGCCCTTCTGATGGGCGCCCTGCTGCGGCGCCTGACCGGCGAGCAGATGTTTGTCTACATCCTCGGCCGGGCCTTCCTGGGCACCGTGCTCTGCGTCTTCACCACCGCCGTGCTGGCTCAGTGGATCGGCAGCCCGCTGCCCGGCGTAGACCCTCAGCTTTCGCTGGTGGCGCACTGGCTCATGGCCTGGGGCGACGCCATCGTCACGGGTATGCTCTGCGCCATCTTCGTGGCGTTCCGGCCGCAGTGGCTGGCCACCTGGTCCGACCGGTTGTACCTGCGCCCCTGAAAGTTAAGATTCCACATCCTCGCTGCTCGCCACACCCATGACCCACGCTATCGAATTCGCGCCCGGCATCATCGTCCAGGGCATTGCCCCTCCCCTGAAGCTCTCCGACTTCAAGCTGATCGCCTTCGACATGGACTCCACGCTCATCAACATCGAGTGTGTGGATGAAATCGCCGACGCCGCTGGCCGCAAGGCCGAGGTGGCCGCCATCACCGAGGCGGCCATGCAGGGCGTCATCACCGACTACAAGGAAAGCCTGCGCCAGCGTGTGGCCCTGCTGCGCGGCGTGCCCGTCTCGCATATGGACCAGGTGCTGCGCGAGCGCATGCAATACACCCCCGGCGCGCAGGCCCTGGTGGCGGCGTGCCGGAGCGCAGGGCTCGCCACACTGCTGGTGTCCGGCGGGTTCACCTACTTTGCCCGCCCCGTGCAGGCTGCACTGGGCATCCAGTTCTCGCGCTCGAACCTGCTGGAGGTGGAAGGCGGCCACCTCACCGGCCGCATGGTGGATCAGGACTGGGGCGATATCTGTGACGGTGCCGAAAAGCGCCGTACCTTGCTGGAACTGGCGGCCCTCATGGGCATCGATCCATCGCAAACCATTGCCGTGGGCGATGGCGCCAACGATCTGCCCATGATGGAAGCTGCGGGCCTGTCGGTAGCCTACCGCGCCAAGCCCTCGGTGCGCGCCCAGGCCCAGGTCGCCATCAATACCGGCGGGCTCGACCGCCTGCTGGAAGTGGTGCAACCCTGACAGGCCGGGCGGCCATGTCCTTCGTCCAGCCACTGTGGCGGCGCCTGATCGCACGGCTGCGATTTCACTGGCGGTCCCATGTCGGCACCCTGCTGCTGGTTCTGGCCGTGCTGGCAGGCGCCCACCTCTGGCAAACCCGCCATGTGCCGTCCGGGCCTGTTCCAGACCTGCCCCTGCTGCTGAGCACCGGCGAATCGACCACGCTCAGCGCCTGGCGGGCCCGCCACCCGGGCCAGCCGGTGGCCCTGCATGTCTGGGCCGAATGGTGCCCCATCTGCCGCGCCGAGGAGCACAACATCACCCGGCTGCAGACCGACTGGCCTGTGCTCACGGTGGCCATGCAATCAGGTGGTGCGGCCCAGATTCAGCGCGTGCTGGACCAGCGCAGCCTGCCCTGGGCTACCGTGGTCGATGACAGCGGCGCACTTGCACGCCGCCTGGGCGTGCAGTCCGTACCGGCCCTGCTGGTGCTGGACGCGCAGGGCCACCTGCGGGCGGCCTCTGTGGGCTACACCAGCGAGATCGGCATGCGCCTTCGGCTGCTATGGGCCCGTGCACTGAGCCGAGCGCCCGCCTGAAAGCGGGCTACGGCGTCCCCAGGGCGCGGGGCAAGCCCGGCACCAGCGGCACGTAGCCATCGCCCGACAGGGACTGGCTGGCCGATGGGGGGGGGGCCATCAGGTCTTCGAGGGTGAGGTTGTCCAGTACCGCAAAAAAGCTCTTGATGGCCTGCCCCAGCACGCTTTGCAGGCGGCAATGGCTGCTCAGCCGGCACTGGTTGTTGTCGGGATCAAAGCACTCGACCACGGTGAAGTCGGTTTCGGTCGCGCGCACGACCGCACCGACGTTGATCATGCGCGCCGGCTTCATCAGGCGCATGCCGCCGCCCCGCCCGCGCGTGGTTTCCAGCAACCCCATGGCAGAGAGTTCCTGGACGATTTTGGTCAGATGGCTGCGGGAAATGCCATAGCTGTCAGCCACCTCGCTGATCGTGACGGGTTGCTCGCGCCCTTCACAGGCTGCGCAGTACATCAGTACCCGCAGGGTGAAGTCAGTCCACTGGGTGAGCCTCATAGAGCTTGTCCTAGATCAAGGAAAACAGGCATGCGACATGCATTTTATCATATAAAATGTATAGATATTATGCACCTTTCCTAGGGTTATCCCCATGAACGCTCCTGTATTGCCCCCTGAAGTCGCTGCTTATGCACTGAGCCCCAACCAGACGATCGGACAGATCGCCGTTGAAATTCCCGGTGCCACTGCGGTATTCCGTCGATTGAAACTCGACTTTTGCTGCGGCGGGCACCTCAGCCTGACCAGCGCCGTGGCCGAAAAGGGGCTGGACCTGGAGGCCGTCATGGCCGAGCTGTCGCAGTTGCAGCGCACCGACACCGCGCCCGAAGCCTCCGACCCCGTGGCACTGATCGACCACATCCTCTCGCGCTACCACGAAGTGCACCGCGCGCAACTGCCCGAACTCATTCGCATGGCGCACCGCGTGGAAAGCGTGCACCGCGCCAACCCCGACGTTCCCGCCGGTCTGGGCGAACTGCTGGAGTTCATGCAGGCCGACCTGATCTCGCACATGCAGAAGGAAGAAGGCATCCTGTTCCCCATGCTCAAGGCCGGTGGCAACCCCTTCGTGACCCAGCCCATCAATGTGATGCGTGCGGAGCATGTGAGCCACACCAACGTCATCGAAAAACTCAATGCCCTGACGAACAACGCCACGCCCCCCATGGGTGCCTGCAACACCTGGCGCGCGCTCTACACCGGCATTGGTCAGCTCATCGAAGACCTGATGAACCACATTCACCTCGAAAACAACGTGCTGTTCCCCTACTACGAAGCCAAGGTGCGCCAGAATGCGGGTGGCTGTGGCGGCTCGGGGGGTTGCCAGTGCAGTTGAGCACCGTTTCGGCGGCGCACTGAAGACGCTTTCCCGAGTGCCCGACAGCGCAAGCTGTCGGGCATTTTTTTGGCCCGCGCACGAGCAAGATCATCCCGACGGACACGAGGACACCCCATTGCACTGCCCTGTCTGCGAAGCCGACGCAACGCGCCCTTTCCAGCGCATCGACACACGCAACTACTGGCGCTGCGAAGCGTGCGACGCAACGTTTCTCGACCCGGCCCAGCGACCCGACCATGCCGCCGAGCGGGCCGAATACGACCTGCACCAGAACGACCCGCGCGACAGCGGCTACCGGGCTTTCCTGGCCCGCCTGGCGACACCCCTGCTGGAGCGCCTGCCACCCGGTGCGCACGGGCTGGACTATGGCTGTGGCCCCGGCCCCGCTCTGGCGGGCATGCTGCGCGAGGCAGGGCATGCGGTGGCGCTGTACGACCCGCTGTTCTTCAACGACCCCGAGGTGCTGGGTGGGGCGTATGACTTCATCACCTGCACCGAAGTCGCGGAACATTTCCACCACCCCGCCGAAGAGTTTGCCCGGCTCGACCAGCTGCTGCGCCCGGGCGGCTGGCTGGGCATCATGACGGGCTTCCAGACCCGGGACGAGGCCTTTGCCCAGTGGCATTACCGGCGCGACCCGACGCATGTGGTGTTCTACCGCGCCAGCACCTTCGAGGTCATTGCTCGGCGCCACGCATGGCAGTGCGAGATCCCCCGCGCCAACGTCGTGCTGATGCGCAAGCCGGGCTGAGCTTCAGTTTTTCGGACGCAAAGGGTCGAGCAGGGCGGACAGGCCGTTGTGGTCGATCTCGTGCATCAGGGCCAGCAAGCGCCCCAGTTCGCCGCGTGGAAAACCCTCGCGCGCAAACCAGTTGAGGTAATTGCCGGGCAGGTCGGCCAGCAGACGGCCCTCGTATTTGCCAAAGGGCATGCGGGTTTCGCCCAGCTTGCGCAGGTGCTCGGGGTTCATCGGCGCGGCTCCTTCATTCCTTTTCCAATTCGTGTCCAGGCGCGAAGCCGCAGGCAGTGCTGTCGCACGACAAGGCGAAGCAACGACGACCCGGGTGATTCAAAAAGGAATCAGCCACCAGCCCGCTTGGCGGCATGACCCTGCTTGCGCAGCCATTCGAGCACCTTGTCGGCATGGTCGCCCTGCACCTCGATCACGCCGTCTTTGACCGTGCCACCACTGCCGCAAGCCGCCTTGAGCTGCTTGCCCAGTTGCACCAGCGCCGCATCGTCCAGCGCCAGGCCGCGCACCAGGGTGACGGTCTTGCCGCCGCGTCCCTTGCTCTCGCGGGCCACGCGCGCAATGCCGTCCCCAGCCGGGCGCACCGGGGCGCTCTTGCAGGCGCACTGCGCCACGGGTTGACGGCAGGCCGGGCACATGCGGCCCGCCTCGGTGGAATACACCAGCCCGCCCAGACCGGACAGCGACTTCATGGCGCGCGGTCTGCTTGCAGCAGGTGAAAGTTGAGCAGGCGCGTGGCCATCACGGTTTCGGCCAGAAAGCACACCAGCGCCAGCAGAAACGACCCCACCCCGGCCAGGAAGCCCGCCACCGCCATGCGGTTGGCCTGGAAATCAGTGGTTTCGCCCAAAAACAGCAGGATGATGGTGATGCCGATCAGGAAGGAGCACAAGGTCAGCAGGGCAATGCAGCCATTGGCCAGCCGCCCGCGCGTGCGCAATCGGCCCAATTCCTGGTACGCCTGCGCCACAAAATCGGGCTGGGTGCGGGCGCGCTCTTCCACCACGCGGGCCCGGTCGATGATGCGGGCCAGGCGCCCGGCCACCGCGCCGATCATGCCCGCCACGGCGGTGAGCAGAAACACAGGGGCCACCGCGAGCTGGATGCCGTGGGTGATGGCAGCAGAGTCAAGGGCAACGGCCATGGTGGGGTCTTCAAGAATTGCGGGCCCCGGATTATGGCGGCCTTGGCGCCCGTGCCGCACAATGCCGGGTTGTTTTCACCCGTTTTGCGGCCCGGCCGCACCGCCATGCCCTTTGCCTCCCTTGGTCTTTCCCCTGCCCTTGTTGCCGCCGCCGGTGCGCTGGGCTTTCGCAGCCCCACCCCCATCCAGGCCGAGGCGATTCCGGCCATCCTGCGCGGCGCCGACCTGGTGGGACAGGCACAAACCGGCTCGGGTAAAACCGCCGCGTTTGCCCTGCCGCTGCTGCAGCAACTGCAGGGCACGCAGCCCTCGCGGCGCCCACGCGCCCTGGTGCTGACCCCCACGCGGGAGCTGGCAGCCCAGGTGGGCGAGGTGCTGCAAAACCTGGCGCGGCACCTGCCCCATGCGCCCCGCGTGGCCGTGGTGTTTGGCGGTGTTTCCATCAACCCGCAGATGATGGCGCTGCGCGGCGGCGCCGATGTGGTGGTGGCCACGCCGGGCCGCCTGCTCGACCTGGTGGAGCACAACGCGCTGAGCTTGGCTGACGTGGGCCTGCTGGTGCTCGACGAAGCCGACCGCCTGCTCGACCTGGGCTTTGCCGAAGAACTGCAACGCGTGCTGGCCCTGCTGCCACGCCAGCGCCAGAACCTGCTGTTCTCGGCCACCTTCCCGCCCGGGGTGGAACAACTGGTGCAGGGCCTGCTGCACGACCCCGTGCGCGTGCAGGTGGCCGAGAGCGCCGAAAACACCCCCGACATCGCGCAGCGCGCCATTGAGGTCGATGCCGCGCGCCGCACCCAGCTGCTGCGCCATCTGGTGCAGGAGCAGCAATGGCCGCGCGTGCTGGTCTTTGTGGCCACGCAATATGCGGCCGAGCATGTGGCCGAAAAGCTCTATAAGGCAGGCATCTACGCCTCGCCGTTCCATGGCGGGCTGAGCCAGGGCGCACGCAAGCAGGTGCTGCAGGAATTCAAGGACGAGCGCTGGCAGGTGGTCGTGACCACCGACCTGGCGGCGCGCGGCATCGACATTGCGCAACTGCCGGCCGTGGTCAACTACGACCTGCCGCGCTCTGCCGTGGACCATGTGCACCGCATTGGCCGCACCGGGCGCGCGGGCGAGCGTGGCGTGGCCATCAGCTTCATCACCCCCGAGGCCGAGGCCCATTTCCGGCTGATTGAAAAACGCCAGCACCAAGCCGTGCCGCGCGAGCAGATTCCCGGATTCGAGCCCACACAGAGCCCGCCCGACACCCCGGCACCCGGCACCGGGGGCATCAAGGGCAAGCGCCCGAGCAAAAAAGACAAGCTGCGCGCTGCGGCCGCCGCGCTGCAGCCCCCTTTGGACTGAGCTGGCTGCCGTGGTTTCTGGCCACCCACGGCATTCCCTAAACCCTGCCGTGGTGCCACAATGGGTTACAACTCAGGTAGCCCTTGCCCATGCTTACCGACCCCGAACTGCTGCACGCCCTGCCCGTAGCCGTGCTGGTCACCCAGCAAGGAGTGATCCGCATGGTCAACGCGGCCAGCGTGGCACTGCTCGAAGCCGACAGCCCTGAACAGCTCCTGGGAAGGCCCCCTTCGGACTTCGTCCATACGCTCGACAAGCTGCGCTCGAGCAACCGCATCCACCAGGCCAGCGAGCCGGAGCAGGCAGGACAAGCCAACAAGCCGTCTGAGTTCCGCATTCGCACCTGCCAGGGCCATCTGCGCATGGTGCTGATCTCCACGGTGGCCATCGCCCTGGACGGCGCACCCGCGCTGCTGATGTGCGGCATGGACGTGACCCACCAGAACGAAATCCAGGAACAGCTGCGCGAGAGCGAGCAGACCTTCCGCCGCCTGTTCGAGAGCATGCAGGATGTGTACTACCGCACCAACGCCCAGGGCGTGGTGCAGCACGTGGGGCCCGGCGTGCGCCGCGTGCTGGGTTACGAGCCGCACGAGATCGAGGGCCGCACGGCCGAGTCGTACTACCCGCAAAGCTCCGACCGCGACGCCTTCAAGGCCGCCATCATGGAAAAGGGCGAGGTGTCCGACTTCCCGGGCCAGATGGTGCGCAAGGACGGCACCGTGATCGACATCTCCATCAGCAGCCACGCGCTGTTCGACCACAACGGCAACTTCGCGGGCGTCGAAGGCATCTACCGCGATGTCACCCAGCGCAAAAACCTGGAACGCGAGCTGCAGCGCCTGGCCACCACCGACATGCTCACCGGCATGGCCAACCGGCGGGCCTTCCTGGAACTGGCCGAATCCACCTTCCAGCGCGCATGCGCTCAAGGGGAGCCGCTGACCCTGCTGATGCTCGACCTGGACCACTTCAAGGCCATCAACGACCGTTTTGGCCACCTGGAGGGAGACCGGGTGCTGGTGGAGTTTGCCCGCACCATCAAGACCCATCTGCGCGCCAGCGACACCGTGGGGCGCCTGGGCGGCGAAGAATTCGGCCTGCTGCTGCCGCTGACCACCCCGTCGGAAGGCGGCGACGTGGCCGCGCGCATTCTCGACGCCATCCGCACGCTGGAGCTGACCGACAGCACCGGGCAAAGCTACCGCATCACCACCAGCATGGGCCTGAGCGCCCACCACCCCTCCGACCGCAACCTGCGCGAACTGCTGGACCGCGCCGACCAGGCTCTCTACCTGGCCAAGCGCCGGGGGCGCGACCAGATTGCCATGCTCGGCACCGACGACGCGTACGACGCGCCCCTGCCGGGCACGCCGCACTGATTTGGTCCACATGGCGCAGAATGCGCCCATGCACACCCACCACCCCATTCCGGGCAAGGAGCAGATCGCGCTGCTCGAACCCTTTGAGCGCCTGGGCCTGGACCGCATCCACCAGGTCACCACAGGCGCCCAGGCCGAACGCGCGTGCGCCGCGCTCGCAGCCGCGCGCTTTTGGGGGTTTGACACGGAATCCCGGCCCACCTTCGCCAAGGGACAGGAATCCGAGGGGCCGCACATCGTGCAACTCGCCACGCTCGACGCCGCCTGGGTCTTCCAGCTGCACGACCCCGACTGCAGCGACCTGGTGGCCGAACTGCTGACCCGGCCCGGTGTGACCAAGGCCGGCTTTGGCCTGGGCGACGACCGCAAGCGCATCCAGCACAAGCTGGGCGTGCAGGCCACCGATGTGCTGGAACTCAACACCGTGCTGCGCCAGCGCGGCTACCGCAAGGACATGGGCGTAAAAGCCACGGTGGCCGTGCTGTTCAATCGCCGCTTCATCAAGTCGAAAAAGGCGGCCACCTCCAACTGGGCCAACCTGCGCCTGACCGAGTCGCAACTGGTGTACGCGGCCAACGACGCCTATGCCGCAGCACGCGTATTCCACGCGCTGGGGCTAGCGGGATGAACCCTGCGGCGCTTCGAAAGCGCTATCAAATAAAGAGCTTTTGGCGCTTATATTCATTGGCTTTCAGATATAAAACACCTGATTAGCTACGTACCTCAGACACGCAGCTCCTTCAATGGAAGGGGCCTTGTGGTCGCCAGCGCCCGCAGCAGCCTCTGTAGCATGGCGGGCAGGTCATATCGGCGGTTGAAGCGGTAACAGAACTCAGCCAAGTAGCGTGCAGCATATTTGGCATGATCAAACGAATGGTACGTGCCCGCCATGCTGGTCTTGAGATTGCCCAGCAGGGTGTTGACCCAGTGCAGCTGGGGCGTCTGCGCCCCCTGGCGGCCACCACCCGTGACGTGGCGCTCATGCGTGGCGCTGGCCTGGCGTACCTGGGCAAAGGCATGCGTGCCATCGCTGACCACATGACAGCCCGGCGCCAAATGGCGCTGCGCCCACTGCGCCATCTCCTGGTTCGTGAAGTCCACTACTGGCACCAGCCGCAGGTACAGCGGCCTGCCATCCTCGCTGGTCTGTACGGCCGCCACAAAGGCCGTCTTGTTGGCTGCCTTGCGTCCACCGTTGATGCTGCCTGCGCGCTCGCCCCCAAGGTAGGCATCATCAATCTCCACACGCCCGCTCAGCACATAGCGTGCATCGCGCTGGCCCATGGTCTGCATCAGCTTGTGTTTGAGCAGCCACGCTGTCTTGTAAGACACCCCGAGCTGGCGCTTGAGCGCCAGGGCGCTGATGGCGTTCTTGTGCTGGGTGAGAAGGTACATGGCCAGAAACCACAGCCGTAGCGGCAGATGGGTGTGCTCCATCACGGTGCCCACGATGCTGGAGCTTTGGTAGCCACAGATAAAACACTCCCACAGCTGGCGGCCGGAGCCATTGCGGGTGAGAAAGAAGCGCTTGCAACCGCAGTGGGCACACTGCCAGCCATGGGGCCAGCGGGCGGCCACCAGGGCGCGCTCACATTGATCTTCACTGCCGTAGAGAGCCTGAAACTGGGGCAGTGAGAGGCCGCGCTGGAACTGGATGGCATTCATGGACATTGCCTGCTCCTGGGCCGATGACTCGGCATTGCTTGTTGGAGCACTGCTATGGCTGAATGTTCACGACAATCTGAGGTATGTCGCTAATCAGGTAAAACATATTGAAACCCAATAAATACAAGCGCAGCACGCTCCTATTTTTGATGCACTCCCGGCAGCGTTAGAGGGCTTGCGCCAGGCGCGCCACACCCTCACGGATCTTGTCCACGTCCGCCGTGGCGAACGACAGGCGCAACGTGGCGGGGTCGGGGTTGGCGCAGAAGAACGGCGTGCCGGGCACGAAGGCCACGCCCTTGTCGATGGCTCGCTTGGCAAACACGTTGCCATCCGCCACCTTGCCGCCCGCGCCCGTGAGGCGCGCCCACACGAACAGGCCGCCCTGGGGTTGCACGAACTCGACGGCATCGCCCAGCTCCTTGCGCAGCGCATCGCCCATGGCCTGGGCACGCTCGGCGTACACCGTGCGCACATGGGCCAGCGTGCCGGGCATGCGGCCGGCCTTGAGGTACTGCGCGGCCGTGGCCTGGGCAAAGGTGCTGGTGTGCGCATCGCTGAACTGCTTGCACATGGTGGCCCGGGCCAAGAGCGGATCGGGACCGATCATCCAGCCCACGCGCAGGCCGGGCGAAAGCACCTTGCTCAAGCTGCCGCAGTGCACCAGCAGTTCGCGACTGCCCGGCACGGTGGCCGAGAGCGCCAGCAGGCTGGGTGGCGGCGCCTCGCCAAAATACAGATCGCCATAGGGGTCATCCTCGACCACCACGGTCTGGTACTTCACGGCAAGTTCCAGCACCTTCTTGCGGCGCTCCAGGTTCAGCATGGCACCGCTGGGGTTGCCGAAGGTGGGGATCAGGTACACAAACTTGGGGCGGTGTTCGACGATCAGTTTTTCCAGCGCGTCGATCTGCACCCCATGGCCATCAATGGGTGCACTGACGAGATCGGCGCCGTAGAGGCGGAAGCACTGGATCGTGGCCAGAAACGTGGGGCCTTCGACGATCACCTTGTCGCCGGGGCTGATGAGCGTCTTGCCCAGCAGGTCCAGCGCCTGCTGGCTGCCGGTGGTGACGATGAGGTTTTCGGGCGCCACGCCCTGCGCGCCCTTGCTGGCCATGAACGCGCTGAGCTGCTCGCGCAGCGGCTGGTAGCCCTCGGTGGCGCCGTACTGCAGCGCCGCGCCGGCCTCTTCGGTCAGCGCCTGGTCCACGGCCGCGCGGATGCCGTCCACGTCGAACATGGCGCTGTCCGGAAAGCCCCCGGCAAAGCTGATGATGCCGGGCTTGCCCAGCAGTTTGAAGAGTTCGCGGATGGCGGAGGTTTCGACGTTGTTCAGGCGGTCGGCGAATTGCATGGCGTGGAGTTCTGGTTGGCAGGAGACTGCACATTGTCGCCAATCGGAATGCAGGTTTCCTGCATCCGGGCGCCCATACCCCCGGCAGGCGCTCTGCCCCTACACTGCGCGGCATGAAAACCGCGCAGATCGAACCCTTCTTCGCCACCCTCAAGGCCGCCAACCCGATGCCCAACACCGAGCTGGAATACACCAGCGTGTTCGAGCTGCTGGCCGCCGTGCTGCTGTCGGCCCAGGCCACCGACGTGGGCGTGAACAAGGCCACACGCAAGCTGTTCCCGGTGGCGAACACGCCGCAGGCCATCCTGAGCCTCGGGCTCGAAGGGCTGGAGGGCTACATCAAGACCATCGGCCTCTACAAGAGCAAGGCCCGGCACCTGCTGCAGACCTGCCGCATCCTGGTGGAGCACCATGGCGGCGAGGTGCCGCGCACGCGCGAGGCGCTCGAAGCCTTGCCCGGCGTGGGCCGCAAGACGGCCAACGTGGTGCTCAACGTGGCGTTTGGCCAGCCCACCATGGCGGTGGACACGCACATCTTCCGCGTCAGCAACCGCACGGGCCTGGCGCCCGGCAAGAACCCGCTGGCGGTGGAGCAGCAACTGATAAAGCGCGTGCCGCCGCAGTACGCGGTGGACTCGCACCATTGGCTCATTTTGCTGGGCCGCTATGTGTGCCAGGCACGCAAGCCGCGCTGCTGGGAATGCGCCGTGGCGCCGTACTGCGACTTCCAGCCCAAGACTCCGACACCCTGAAAACGCTATCAACTACATAGCTTTCAGCGCTTGAATCCAGGGCGCTTGAGACCCAAATCCCCTTTCAATTCTTCATCCTGCGCGGCCATGGCGCACCGCGATTGCCCCCGCACAGCAGCATCGGGCGGCGATGGCTATACTGAAAAAACCACTCCCGCGCAGCGCCCACCCGCCCGATGACCCAACTTGACCCGCGCTCCCTGATTGCCATGGCGGGCTTGATGGCGGCCTTGATGGCGGTGGTGCTGTATTTCATGCGGCGCTACTACCCACCGAGCATCCAGGGCATTGGCTATTGGGCCAGCGCGCCATTGATGTGGCTGGTGGCCACCGTGATGTTCAGCGGGCGCGGCGTGTTCCCCGACCTGTTCTCGATGGTGGTGGCCAACACGCTGTTGCTGTTGGGCACCACGGCCTTTTACGTCGGTTGCCGCCGCTTTCTGGGCCACGGTGGCGGCTGGCGTCTGTGGGGCACGGTTGCAGCACTCTCGGCGCTGGTGTTCGCCTGGCTCACCTATGGCCACCCCAGCTACCCCCTGCGGCTCGGGAGCTTCACCGCGCTGATGATCTGCATCTATGCCGCCAACCTGCGCTTTCTGCTGTGCCATGGCGGCAAGCGCTTTCCGGTACGGCTGGTGGAGGTGGTGCTGGCACTGCACATCGCGGTGCTGGCTGTCCGGCTTTCATCCACCCTGGTCGGCCGTGCCGGTAGCGACCTGATGGAGCCCTCGCTCTACCAGACCCTGTACATCGGCGCCTATGTGCTGACCGTGCTGATGCTGTCCATTGGTGCCGTGCTCATGGCCACCGACCGCCTGACCACCGAGCTGAATCACCTGGCCACGCACGACGCACTCACGCACACGCTCAACCGCCGCGCGCTGCTCGAGCGTTTCGAGGAAGAACTGGCGCGCAGCCAGCGCACCGGCAAAGGCCCGTCCCTCATGATGCTGGACCTCGACCACTTCAAGGCGGTGAACGACACGCGTGGCCACCAGCATGGCGACGCCGTGCTGGTGCACTTCGTCCAGCGCGCGCAGGCCGTGCTGCGCCGCCCCGACCGGCTGGGCCGCTACGGCGGCGAAGAATTCGTGGTGCTGCTGCCCGAAACCGGCGCCCAGGATGCCCAGGCCGTGGCCCAGCGCATCCATGCGGCTGCCGCCTCGGGCCATGCGCTGGACTGTCGGCTGAGCATCGGCCTCACCACCTGGCTCGGCCCCCAGGACACCCTGGACGCCATGCTGGCCCGCGCCGACAAGGCGCTCTATCAAGCCAAGGCACAGGGACGCAACCAGACCTGCGTGGCCTGACCAAGTCCGACAGGCTCCTATAGCCAGATCACGGGCCTCTTGCCAAACAGTGCTGTATGCGCATACAGTATTGGTGTGCGGCCTGCGCACGACCACCCCCACAGGAGCCACCCCATGCTTGACCACATGACCTTCCGCGTCACCGACATTCAACGCACCAAGGCGTTTTACAGCGCAGCCCTTGCGCCCCTGGGCTACAGCGTTTCCTTCGACGGCAACTTCGGCATGAACATCCTCGGGTTCGCCTACCCCGACCCCTCCGAACCCGACGGCAAGAAGGCGGACGTGTGGTTCATCGATGGCCCCTCCCCCTACGGCGGTCCACCGGCCACCACGGGCTGCCATCTGGCATGGAAGGCCCGGACCCGCGCCCAGGTGGACGCCTTCCATGCCGCCGCCATTGCCGCCGGCGGCAAGGACAACGGCGCGCCCGGCCTGCGCCCCGACTACCACCCCCATTACTACGGCGCCTTCGTCATTGACCCTGAGGGCAACAACATCGAGGCGGTGTGCCATCTGCCGGAGTAAGCAGCACACCGTGCCTCGGTGCCATGGGCCGGGCAGGGGTTCATTCAGATGGGGCTGTTCCATTTCGGGTGGCGTACAACATTCCCTACGGAGTCCATGCTTGGCTGCTTGCAGCAGTGAGTTGGCCGGCTCCACATAGCCATTGTGCAAGTGGAAGGCGTCAAACGCCCTGAACGTTCCGTCCCAGTGTGCAGTCACCTCCTGAATTGTTGGCTACATCGGTGTCTGAATTCCTGTGGATCGTCCTCAGCGCCTCCTTCAATCTGCACGCTCTGGCGGTATTCAATTGATATGGGGCAGGAGTGGCTGAGCAGGAGATGCGCCGTCAAACGGTTTTACAATTTGAATACAAATAGTTCTCATTAGTATACAATTCAACTCCCTGATCTGAAGGCTCCCGTCACAAAGCGCAATCCCCAAGCGGTCGATGATGGCCTTCACAAATTACCCAGCAGCTGCACGGGCTGCAAGGCACTGCCCAGGGCATCGCCGGGCCTCATTCCTTGAAGGTCCATGGACAACCTCTAAGCCGAAAACAGATGAACAGCAACATCCTGTGGGCGCTGCCACGCGCATTCAAACCAAATCGCCTTCCCAGCCAAGCGCTAGCCTTGGCTGTCGCTGCCGCATGCACAACACTGGCACATGCCCAAGAGACTGCGTCCGAGACGCCATTGTCCGAAGTAACTGTTACAGCCACCCGCTCCGAGGCATTGATCAACTCGGTTCCGCAATCGATCACCGTCGTGCGCCGTGAAGAAATCGAGAAACAAGTCGGCGCGGGCGGCGGCCTGGGCGACATCCTCGGCAAGCTGGTGCCCGGCTTTGGCCTGGGGCGCGAATCCCCCAGCACCTTCACGCAGACCTTGCGTGGCCGCAACCTCAATGTCTTGATTGACGGCGTGCCGCAAAGCACCAACCGCAACGGCGCCCGTATCCTCACACTGATTGACCCCTCCGCAGTGGAGCGCATCGAAGTGATCCGGGGAGCGACGGCCATCTACGGCGACGGCGCCACGGGCGGTGTGGTCAACATCATCACCCGCAAAGGCAGTGGCTCTGCCAGTCACGTGACAGAAATAGGCAGCAATCTGGCGCTGCCCCACCCCTCGGGAGGCTTGGGCACGGTGATCCGGCACACCTCCTCTGGTTCGAAAGACAGTTTGAACTTCCTGGCCAACCTGGCCGTGGAGCAAACCGGCGCCTTCTTTGATGCCAACGGTGACCGCATCCCCCCCTCGGGCGCGAACCAAGGCAGCCTGGCTGAAACCCGCAGCTACAGCCTGCTGGGCAAGCTGGGCTACCAACTGGACACCCAGCAGAATATTCAGCTGACAGCGCAGGCTTACAAGGCTCATCAGGACACGGACTACACCACTGACCCTTCCGTGCCGACATCCCCTCTGCGCGGACACACCTCACGCGCCATTTCCGGGCTGAAACTGGACAAGAAGGAAGGCACGGAAAACAGCCTACTTTCAGCGGATTACCACAACAAAGACATTTTCGGCAGCAAGCTTCACGCTCAGCTCTTCACCCGGGATTACAAGACCATCTACGCCCCGTTTCAGCGCCACAACGGCTCGGGCGCCGGCCCCCAGATCTTCCAGTCCTTCATCGACTCCTCAAAGAACGGCGGGCGACTGGAATTCGATACTCTCTTGTCGGAAAAATACGGCGTGACCATGACCTGGGGAGCCGATCACATACGTGAAACGACCTCGCAGTCCGGCTACGTCCATGATGCGGCGGTTTATGCCGCGACGGGAGGGCGCGTGTTCCAGAGCACCGGCAAGGTCGTGACCTGGGCGCCTCCCTACGACATCATCAGCACGGGCCTGTACGGCCAATTCGAGTGGCAGACCACTGATCAGTTGATGTTACGGGGTGGCTTGCGCCACGAGAAGCTGGACGCCAAGGTCAACGACTTCACGAACATCAACGGCGGCGTCGTGGGTGGTGGCCGCAAGAGCTACAGCGATACGCTCTTCAATGTGGGCGCGGTGTACGACCTGAACGACCGGATCAACCTCTACGCCAGCTACAACCAAGGCTTCTCCTTGCCGGACATGGGCCTCACGCTTCGCAACGCGGCGGCTGGCGCCTCCTTTGCCACACTGAACACCCAGCCACAGGTGGTGGACAACTACGAGGTGGGCGTGCGCGCCAACTGGAACAAGACCCAGGCCAGCTTTGCCATGTTCTGGAGCAAGAACGACCTAGGGGCCCGCTCGGGCGGCATCAACGCCCCGATCGTCCGGGCGCCGGAGAAAATCTATGGTTTCGAAGCGACGCTCGACCAGCAACTGTCCAAGACCTGGCGTACAGGTGGCACGTTCTCCTGGGTGGAAGGCAAGAAGTACACCTCGACGGGCACAGAGATCGGCTATCTGGGCAATGATGCGATTTCACCGCCCAAGCTGACGCTCTACGTCGAGCACCAGACCACTCCTCAGTGGTTCAACCGTTTGCAACTGGCCTTCAGCGGCGTGCGTGACCGTTTCCCAGCGACCAGCACGACGCCCTACCAGAATCGCATCCAGAGTTATGCGGTGCTCGATTGGGTCAGCCAGTACAAGGTCAGCCAGCAGGGTGTTTTGACGTTCGGCGTCAACAACTTGCTGAACCGTCACTACCACAACACGTTTGCCCAAACGGTGGTGACGCCTGGCGTGTATGGAAACACAGCCTACGCAGCCGCTTCCGGCGCAACCCTGCATGTCGCCTACAAGCACACCTGGTAAACCTGCCAGGGTCGCCACCCCTGCGGTGCGTCTTCGCACACGGAGATGGTGGCTGAAGGTACACCGCTGGCTGGGGCTCAGCCTCGGCATCGTACTGCTGGTGGCTGCGGCCACGGGCAGCGCCATGCTGATGGCCGACCCGCTGGACAAGGCCCTGAACGCGCCGTTGTTTCGCGCCCCCAACGCATCCGAGGTCGATTACCCGGCGGTGGTGACTCGATTGAAGGCGAACACCGGCCCGGGCGCATCTCTGACCCTTCGCCCCCCCAGGAGCGAGGGCGAGTCCCTTCAGGCCAACGTCAGAGGGGGCTGGAGTGGAACCATCTTCATGGACCCAGCCACCGGCGAGGTGCTCGGGCGCCGTGCGGAGAGCGGCACGGTGGTGGGATTTCTATTCACCTTGCACAGCAGCCTTCTGGGAGGAGAAACCGGCAAAGCCGTGCTGACGCTGGCCGCGTTCGCCTACGTGCTCATGCTTGTGTCGGGCATTTATTTGTGGTGGCCCGTGCGCTGGAGCCAGGCCTTTACCATCCGTTGGACGGCCAGCAGGCTACGCACCTGGTTTGACTGGCATCGCGTCACCGGCGCCGTGCTAGGCATGCTCGTGCTAATCTCGGTGGTCTCGGGTGCCTATATGGCATGGCCTCCACTGGCCCAATCTGTGACGAAACTCAGCGGAGCCTCTCTTGCTTCACCACCCGCCGTGGTAGGCGGCCCACCCCAGGCAGAGGCCATTGGGCGCGCGGTTGACATGGCATCGACTGCATTCCCGCAAGCCATGGTGGGATACGTCCAGGTGCCTGCAAAGGCCCATCAACCCATTCGCGTGCGTTTGCGCTTGCCGGACGACCCCCACCCCAACGGCCTGACATCCGTGTGGCTGCACCCGGACACGACGCAGATTCTGCAGATCAACCGCTGGTCTGAACTGGACCCGGGTACACGTGCCTATGCCTACATTTATCCCCTGCATACTGGCGAACTGTGGGGATGGGTATGGACGGTACTGACTTTTTTCATCGGCATCGCCTTGTCGGCTTATGCCATCACAGGCCTATGGCTTTGGTGGCGTCGCCGTTGAGCCAAGCGGTTGAGAAAAGGGCCTGAGCGCGGCCTTCAACGGCTAGGGCATGTGCCGCACCCGGCCCCCGTGCGACCGATGCCCCGATAAGCCCGCGAGGGCCTGGGCCATCTAATCTTACTGTGTCATAAAAAATGAGGCATGATGTGCCCATCTTTTTTCCCTGTGGCGGGGTCGCGATGGGCATATCCAAAGAGTTTGATCGATACATGGCTCATCTGGCCGAAGGACTGGGCCATGCCGACCGTCACGCAGGATTAAGTGGGTATTGCACCGGGCTGATGCTGCCCCTGTCGCGCAAGAGTATTGAGCCCATGGCCGCCCGGGTGGACCCCTTGCGCGCCAGCGCCCGGCACCAAGCCCTGCATCACTTTGTCGCCAAGGCCCAATGGAGCGATCAGCAACTGCTCAATC
>Ga0156178_119_pt1 | contig 23657 bp, 22 predicted proteins | sample RifCSPlowO2_12_FD_107831 | JGI IMG/M metagenome (GOLD analysis project Ga0156178, IMG submission 107831) | Burkholderiales bacterium RIFCSPLOWO2_12_FULL_65_40 | reverse complement strand
CCTCGATGAGGCTCTACACCCCATACTCCCTTAGCAGGGGAGCACCTTCGGCCACTCGGTCACGTTTCCAATCCCGCTATTATGCCTCAGATTGAGGGCCGTTTCACTCTGCGGGCTTGTCCAAATCGAAGGCGGTGTGCAGTGCGCGCACGGCCAGTTCGAGGTATTTTTCGTCGATGACGACAGAGGTCTTGATCTCCGAGGTGGAGATCATCTGGATGTTGATGCCCTCTTCGCTGAGCACGCGGAACATGGTGCTGGCCACGCCCACATGGCTGCGCATGCCGATGCCGACGATGCTGACCTTGCAGATTTTGGCGTCGCCCACGACGTCCTGGGCGCCCAGGGCGGGCAACACCTTTTCCTTGAGAAGCTCGATGGTGCGCGCGTAGTCGTTGCGGTGCACGGTGAAGCTGAAGTCGGTCTTGCCGTCCTTGCTCAGGTTCTGGATGATGACGTCGACTTCGATGTTGGCATCGGCCACGGGGCCGAGGATGCGGTAGGCGATGCCGGGGGTGTCGGGCACGCCGAGCACGGAAATCTTGGCTTCATCGCGGTTGAAGGCGATGCCGGATACGACGGCTTGTTCCATTTTTTCGTCTTCCTCAAAAGTGATCAGCGTGCCGGACTTGGCTTCTTCGTGGATGTCGATGTCCCAGGGCGTGAAGCTCGAGAGCACGCGCATGGGCACCTTGTATTTGCCGGCGAATTCGACCGAGCGGATCTGCAGCACCTTGCTGCCGAGGCTGGCCATTTCCAGCATTTCCTCGAAGCTCACCGTGGTCAGGCGACGGGCGGCAGGCGCCACGCGCGGGTCGGTGGTGTAGACGCCATCGACGTCGGTGTAGATCAGGCACTCGTCGGCCTTCATCGCGGCCGCCACGGCCACGGCCGAGGTGTCGGAGCCGCCACGACCGAGCGTGGTGATGTGACCCTGCTCGTCGATGCCCTGGAAACCGGTGACGATGACCACCTTGCCGGCGTTCAGATCGGCGCGCACGCGCTGGTCGTCAATCGATTCGATGCGTGCCTTGGTGTAGCTGCTGTCGGTGCGGATGGGCACCTGCCAGCCGGCATAGCTGACGGACTCCATGCCCTCGGCCTGCAGGGCGATGGCCAGCAGCGCCGAAGACGCCTGCTCGCCCGTAGCGGCCAGCATATCGAGTTCGCGGTTGTAGGCGGGCGATACGCGCGATGGGGCCAGTTCCTTGGCCAGGGCCAACAGGCGGTTGGTCTCGCCGCTCATGGCGCTGGGCACCACGACCATCTGGTGGCCGGCACGCGCCCACTTGGCCACGCGCTTGGCGACGTTGCGGATGCGCTCGGGCGAACCCATCGAGGTGCCGCCGTATTTGTGAACGATCAATGGCATGGGATAGCTTGGTGACGAAGCCGTGGTCCGCGGCGCGGGGTGGACACTGTTTTGGGGCGCCGCCGGCTCTCGTGCGTGTTGGGGCCAAAACTCAGGGATTGTACCAACGCAGCACCGCCCCCTCGCGCTCGACGAAGCCGCGCCCCACCTTGATGTGGATGCGGTGGCCGCGCGTGGTACAGGCGGTGATCTGCACGCGCAGCGCATCGAGCTGCGCACTCGACGGCGTGGTCTGGTGCGCCTGGCGCAGCCAGAGGCGCAGCACGTTGCCCTGGCGCGCCGGGCTGAGCGGCTGCAGCGACGCGATGCGGGGCGGGTCACCGACCTCGGCCAGGTCCTGCCGGGCCAGGTCGTCGAGCAGTTCGCTGGCCTGGGCCGCATGGCGTGCGCTGCGCGCGAAGGTGTCGCGGAACTGCGGAAATGCGGCCTCCAGCGCGGGCAGCAGGCGCGCACGAATGCGGTTGCGCGTGTAGCGCTCGTCCTGGTTGCTCGGATCCTCCACCCAGGACTCGCCGCGCACGTGCAGCCAGGCGCGCAATGCGGCGCCGGGTACCGTCAGCAGCGGGCGATGCCATTCCAGGCCGCCGCGCTGCCAGAAGGCGGGCATGGCAGCCAGCCCGGCCACGCCGGCACCGCGCGAGAGCGCGAGCAGCAGCGTTTCCACCTGGTCGTCGGCATGCTGCGCCAGCGCTATAGATTGAATAGCACCTTCCGCTGGACCAGCTTGCGCTGCAGCCTCAAAAGCCTTGTAACGGGCGATGCGGGCGGCGTCTTCGGGGCTTTGGCCGGGGGCGTGGCGCGCGTCCACGCGCTGCACCTGCAGCGGCACCTGCAGGCGCGCGCACAGGTCCACGCAGTGGCGCTCGAAAGCATCGGCCGCACTCTGCAGCCCGTGGTGCACATGGATGGCCCGCACCTGGCCGGGCCAGCGCTCTGCGCAGCCCAGCAGCAGGGCGGTGGAGTCGGCGCCGCCGCTCAGGCCCACGGCCAGCGGCAGGGCCGGGGTGAAGGCGTCGAGGGCCGCGTCAACGGTCTGCGTCATGGCGGGGATGCCCGACCGCGCAGGCGCGGGTCAGCGACTATCGGCTTTGGTGTCGGTAAAGCGGCCGTAGCTCTGCAGGCGCTCGTAGCGGCGCTCCAGCAGGTCTTTCACCTTGAGGTCGGCGACCTGGCGGAAGGCGTCGCCCAGGGCGCGTTTGAGCAGGGACGACATCTGCTTGGGATCGCGGTGCGCGCCGCCCACGGGCTCGCTGACAATCTTGTCCACCAGACCCAGCGCCTTGAGGCGGTGCGCCGTGATGCCCAAGGCCTCGGCGGCCTCCTGGGCCTTGTCGCTGGTCTTCCAGAGGATGGAGGCGCAGCCTTCGGGGCTGATGACGGAGTAGATCGAATACTGCAGCATCAGCAGCTGGTCGCCCACAGACAGCGCCAGTGCGCCACCCGAGCCGCCCTCGCCGATGATGGTGGTGATGATGGGCACTTCGAGCTGCGCCATCTCGTAGATGTTGCGGCCGATGGCCTCGGACTGGCCGCGCTCCTCGGCATCGATGCCGGGGAAGGCACCGGGCGTGTCCACGAAGGTGAACACCGGCAGGTGGAACTTCTCGGCCGTCTTCATCAGGCGCAGCGCCTTGCGGTAGCCCTCGGGGCGCGTCATGCCGAAGTTGCGCAGCGCGCGCTCCTTGGTGTCGCGCCCTTTCTGGTGACCCATCACCATGCAGGCATGGCCATTGAAGCGTGCCAGACCGCCGACGATGGACTTGTCGTCAGAAAAATGCCGGTCGCCGTGCATCTCGACGAAGTCGGTGAACAGGTCGCGCACATAGTCGAGCGTGTAGGGGCGCTCGGGGTGGCGTGCAATCTTGGTGATCTGCCAGGGGGTCAGATCGGAGTAGATGTCCTTGGTGAGCTGCTGGCTCTTCTTGCTGAGCTGGTCGATCTCGTCGGAGATATCGACCGCGCTCTCGGTCTGTACGTAACGCAGTTCTTCGATTTTGGATTCGAGGTCGGCAATCGGGGTCTCGAAATCCAGGAAAGTTTTTTTCGCCAAGATGGTTCTCCTCTTGTCTTTCAAATACTCATTGCGCTGCGCACCACCCGCGACACGCGAAACTGGCGCTGCCCAGGCCAGGGCTCCCGCGCAAGGGCCGCCCCGCCGCGCTGGGAGCGTCCCCCTGCCCGCAGCGCATAGCGCTGCGAGAGCGGGGGGAAGGCCCGCAGGGCCTCAGGGGGGTGTTCCACTTCAATACGTCACCGGCAGGGGGTCCAGCGAGCGCCAAATATACCAAGTGGCGACGCTGCACCAGGGCTTCCAGGCCTCGGCGACCTCACGGGCGTCGCTGCGGCTGACCGGGTCGCCGGAAAAATAGTTCTGGCTGATGCCGTTGATCAGCCCCACGTCGTCCAGCGGCAGCACGTTGGGCCGCATCAGGTGGAAGATGAGGAACATCTCGGCCGTCCAGCGGCCGATGCCGCGGATGGCCACCAGCTCGGCGATGATGGCTTCGTCCTCCATACCGTGCCAGCCGTCCACATGCAGCTTGCCGGCATCGAAATGCAGGGCCAGGTCCACCAAATACTCCACCTTGCGCGCCGACAGGCCGGCGGCGCGCATGTCGTCGATCTTGAGCTTGAGCACTGCCGCAGGCGTCATGGCACGCGGCAGCGCGGCAAAGCGCTCCCACACCGTCTGCGCGGCTTTCACCGAGATCTGCTGGCCCACGATACTGCGCGCCAGCGTGACAAAGGCGTCGCCGCGCGACTGCAGCGCGGCATCGCCGTACTGCGGGATCAGGCGCTTCATCACCCGGTCCTTCTTCATCAGGTGCTTGCAGGCCTCGGTCCAGTAGCCGGGCGACGCCAGGCCAGACGCCTCGATAGCTATCTTTTTAGTAGCTGGCACCGCATACCCCAATTGCCCTGGAGGCCATTTTTTGCATAAAAATCGTCACTGGGCAGCTTCCCAGGTGGTGCCCGTAGGCGAATCCTTGAGCACGATGCCCGCCGCCAGCAGCTCGTTGCGGATGCGGTCGGCCTCGGCAAAGTTCTTCGCGGCCTTGGCGGCAGCGCGTGCGGCGATCTGGGCCTGGATGGCGGCTTCGTCGAAACCCGCGCCCGCCTGCAGGAAAGCCTGCGGGTCGCCCTGCAGCAGGCCCAGGCAACCACCCAGGGCCTTGAGCAGGCCGGCGGCCTGCGCCGACTTGTTGCGGTTGACCTCTCCCGCCAAGTCGAACAGCACGGCCACGGCCTCGGGCGTGCCGAAGTCTTCGTCCATCGCGGCCCGGAAGCGCGCGGCATGGGGTTCCGTCCATTCGATGGCCACCTCGGCGGGCGCCACGAGCGAAAGCGCGGTGTACAGGCGCTTGAGCGCGGCGCGGGCGTCATCCAGATGCATGTCGCTGTAGTTCAGCGGGCTGCGGTAGTGGCTGCGTACGACGAAGAAGCGCACCGTCTCGGCGTCGTACTCTTTCAGCACATCGCGGATGGTGAAGAAGTTGCCCAGGCTCTTGGACATCTTCTCGTTGTCCACGTTGATGAAGCCGTTGTGCATCCAGAAGCGCGCGAACGGCTGGCCGTTGGCACCCTCGCTCTGGGCGATCTCGTTCTCGTGGTGCGGAAACTGCAGGTCGGCGCCGCCGCCATGGATGTCGAAACTTTGGCCGAGCAGCTCGCAGCCCATGGCCGAGCACTCGATGTGCCAGCCCGGGCGGCCCTCGCCCCAGCGGCTGGGCCATTTCACCTCGGCGGGCTCGGCGGGCTTGGCGCTCTTCCAGAGCACGAAGTCCAGCGGATCGCCCTTGCCCTCCTGCACGGCCACGCGCTCGCCGGCCTGCAGCTCGTCGAGCGACTTGCCCGAGAGCTTGCCGTAGCCAGGAAACTTGCGCACGGCATAGTTCACGTCGCCATTGCTCGCCTGGTAGGCCAGGCCCTTGCCTTCAAGCTGGCCGATCATCGCCAGCATCTGCGGCACGTACTCGGTGGCACGCGGCTCGTGGTCGGGGCGCTGGATGCCCAGGGCGTCGGCGTCCTGGTGCAGCGCGGCGATCATGCGGTCGGTCAGGCCACGGATGGTCTCGCCGTTCTCCACGGCGCGCTTGATGATCTTGTCGTCGATGTCGGTGATGTTGCGCACATAGGTCACGGCATAGCCGCTGGCGCGCAGCCAGCGCTGCACGACATCGAAGGCCACCATGGAACGCGCATGGCCCAGGTGGCACAGGTCGTACACGGTCATGCCACACACGTACATGCGCACACGGCCGGGTTCGATCGGGGAAAAGTCCTCCAGGGCACGCGAAAGCGTGTTGTAGATGCGCAAACTCATGGGATGTCAGTCACGGAAAACGGGGGAGATGGGCAAAGCGGGTTCACCCGGCAGCACGGGGATGCGGTGCACCGCCCGAGGGGCGCGCCCGGCACCGGGCGCCATGCAAATCAGCAGCGGCAACAGCACACTGTCATGACACCCCCTCAGCTACAATCCGCCGCAGTATAAGCCCGGCCCGGGTCCGGGCACGCCCCCACACGATCGCATGCCCATGAAGCAAGTCCGCCGCACCCTCCCCCGTCTCCTGCGCCTGCTGGCCCTGACAGCTCTCGTAGGCACGGGCCTGGCCCAGGCCAACGACTACGCCGAAATCACCCAGCTGCTCAAGGCCGGCAAGCCCACCGAAGCACTGGCCAAGGCCGACCAGCGCCTGGCCGCCACTCCGCGCGACCCGCAGTTGCGCTTTTTGCGCGGTGTGGCACAGGCCGATGCGGGCAAACAGAACGACGCCATCGTCACCTTCACCAAGCTGACGGAAGAGTACCCCGAGCTGCCCGAGCCCTACAACAACCTGGCCGTGATCTACGCCAGCCAGAACCAGCTCGACAAGTCCCGCGCGGCGCTGGAGATGGCCATCCGCACCAACCCCAGCTACGCCACCGCGCACGAGAACCTGGGCGACATCTACGCCAAGCTGGCCAGCCAGGCCTACAACAAGGCCTTGCAGATCGATGCCAACAACGCAGGCTCGGTCAAACCCAAGCTGGCACTGATCCGCGACATATTCACTGCAGACGCCCCGCCCCGCCCGGCGGCCGCAGCAGCGCCCGTGGCGGCAGTCAAACCCGCAACCCCGGCACCGGCCCCGGCCCCGGCCCCAGCGCCCGCCCCGGCGCCTGCATCTGTCGCAGCGCCGGCTCCTGCCCCGCAGGCTGCGCCGGCCACTCCGGCGCCCACACCCGCCAAGGCCCCCGACAGCGATTCCGGCGCCGAGAAGGCCGTCACCGCCGCCATCCAGGCCTGGGCAGACGCCTGGGCCGCCAAGAACATGAAGGCCTACCTGGCGGCCTACGGCAAGGACTTCACCCCCCCTGGCCGCCAGACCCGCGCCGCCTGGGAAAAAGAGCGCGAGGCGCGCATCGTGAGCAAGAAGCGCATCAGCGTGAAACTGTCGGACATCCAGGTCACTGTGGACGGCAACAAGGCCACGGCCCGCTTCCATCAGGCCTACAGCGCAGACGCGCTCAATGTCTCCAGCCGCAAGACGCTGGACCTGGTGCAACACCAGGGCCGCTGGACCATCGTGCGCGAATCGACGGGGGGCTGATGGCGCACTTTCTGACCCACGCACCGTGGCCCGCTCCGGTGGCCCTGACCCGACTTTGAGACAACGCATGTTTGTGGTTTCCTCCACGGGCCGTCGCCTGGTGGCCGTGGGTGTATTGATTGCCTCGCAGCTGGTGGCCCTGCCAGCGCTCTCCCAGGGAACGGCTGGCAAGGGCAAGGCACGGCGTGCCGCCACCACCCAGCCCACTCCCCCTCTGCGCGACGGCCAGGCCGAGACCCGGTTGCTGCAGGTCTTTCAGCTCACCAGCGAAGGCCGCACCCGCGAGGCCCTGGCCAGCGCCGAGCGCCTGGTCAACGACTATCCCAACTTCCAGCTGGCCCAGCTCGCCCTGGGCGACCTGCTCTCGGCGCGCACCCGGGCGCTGCAGCGCCTGGGCGACGTGCCCGCCCCCTCTGGGGCCGGCAGCGCCAGCGCCAAAACGGTTCTGGACGAACTGCGCACCGAATCGCGCCAGCGCGTGGTGGCCCGGCGTGCACGCCCGGCCGAGCACAGCATTCCCTCGCAATTCTTGCAACTGGCGCCCCGCTACCGCCATGCCATCGCGGTCGATGCGGCGCTCTCGCGCCTGTACCTGTTCGAGAACACCCCCAAGGGCCTGCGGCTGGTGGCCGACTACTACGCCTCGGTGGGCAAACTCGGTATCGAGAAGGTGGTCGAAGGCGACCAGCGCACCCCGCTGGGCGTGTACTTCATCACCAGCCGCCTCGACCCGGCCACGCTGCGCGACTTTTACGGCTCGGGCGCGCTGCCCCTGAATTACCCCAACGCGCTCGACCAGCTGCGCGGCAAGACCGGCAGCGGCATCTGGCTGCATGGCACGCCGCCCGACCAGTTTGCGCGCGCCCCCCAGGCCACCGACGGCTGCGTCGCGCTGGCCAACCCCGACCTGGAGCGCCTGCTGCGCACCGTGGAGCCGCGCACCACGCCCGTGGTCATTGCCCGGCAACTGGACTGGGTGCAGCCGCACAGCGTCCAGGCCGACCGCCAGTCGTTCGAGGCCGTGCTCAATGCCTGGCGCAGCGCCAAGACCAACGGTGACATGCAGCGCCTGATGGGCTTTTATGCCCCCGATTTCCAGGGCCACAAGAAGAAGACGCTGGCCGAGTGGTCCACCGTGCTGCAGGCCGAAACCCGTGCGCTGGGCGGCCGGGACATCGAACTCAAGGACAAGTCCTACCTGCGCTGGACCGATACCACCGATACCATGGTGGTGACGTTCGGCGAGGTGGCCGAAGGCGCCCGCACCGGGCCCGTCAAGCGGCAGTTCTGGGCCCGCCGGGGCGACCGCTGGCAGATATTTTTCGAAGGAGTAATTGGATGATTTCCAGAAGAAATTCGACTCTGGCGCTTGCTGGTATTGCGCTGACAGCTATGCTTTCAGTAGCGCCCGTGCACGCCCAGGAAGCCCCCAAGGTCAAGCTGTCCACCTCGATGGGCGACATCGTCGTGCAACTCGACCCCGCCAAGGCGCCCAAGACCGTGGAAAACTTTCTCACCTATGTGAAAGACAAGCACTACGACGGCACCATCTTCCACCGCGTGATCGACGGTTTCATGATCCAGGGCGGCGGCTTCACCGCCGACATGACGCAAAAGCCGATGCGCTCCCCGATCCCGCTCGAAGCCGCCAACGGGCTGAAGAACGACAAATACACGATTGCCATGGCGCGCACCAACGTGCCCGATTCCGCCACGGCACAGTTCTTCATCAACGTGAAGGACAACGCCATGCTCAACGCCCCCCAGCCTGACGGTCACGGCTATGCCGTGTTCGGCAAGGTGGTGAGCGGAACCGAGGTGGTGGACAAGATCAAGGCCGTGGCCACGGGCAACAAGGGCCCGTTCCAGAACGTGCCCACCACGCCCGTCACCATCACTTCCGCCACGCTGGTGAAGTAACCCATTCTTGAAGGAAAACACCATGAGCAACCCCCAGGTCGAACTGCACATCACCGGCTACGGTGTCATCACCCTCGAACTCGACGCTGAAAAAGCCCCCAAGTCCACGGAGAACTTCCTGTCCTACGTGAACAAGGGCCACTACAACAACACCATCTTCCACCGCGTGATCCCCGGCTTCATGGTCCAGGGCGGCGGCTTCGAGCCCGGCATGAACCAGAAGGGCACCGACGCGCCCATCGAGAACGAAGCCAAGAACGGCCTGAAGAACGCCAACTACACCGTGGCCATGGCCCGCACCAGCGACCCGCACTCGGCCACCGCGCAGTTCTTCATCAACGTGGCCGACAACGGCTTCCTGAACCACACCGCCCCCAACGCCCAGGGCTGGGGCTATGCCGTGTTCGGCAAGGTGGTCGGCGGCACCGACGTGGTGGACAAGATCAAGGCCGTCAAGACGGGCCGCAAGGGCTTCCATGACGACGTGCCCAAGGACGACGTGGTGATCGAAAAGGCTGTAGCCCTCTGATCCCCTGACACGGCCCCTCCCGTGACCCCGACCGTGCCCCGGTTCGAGGAGCTTGCCGCTCCTTCGCACTGGCGCACGGTCGATTTCATTTCCGACCTGCACCTGCAGGCCACCGAGCCCGCCACCGTGGCGGCGTGGCAAGGCTACCTGCAGACCACGCCCGCCGACGCGCTGTTCATCCTGGGCGACCTGTTCGAGGTCTGGGTGGGCGACGATGCCCTGCAGGAGCCCGGCAGCTTTGAAGCGCAGGCCTGCGCCGCGCTGCAGCAGGCCGCGCAGCGCCTGCCCGTGTTCTTCATGCACGGCAACCGCGATTTTCTCGCGGGCGACGCCTTCCTGCGCCACTGCGGCATCAACGGCCTGCAGGATCCCACTGTGCTGAGCTTCGGCGGCCAGCGCTCCGTGCTGAGCCACGGCGACCTGCTGTGCCTGGACGATGTGGACTACCAGCGCTTTCGCGTGCAGGCGCGCAGCGCCGAATGGCAAGAGCGCTTTCTGGCCCAGCCCCTGGCGCAGCGCCGCGCGCAAGCGCGCGGTATCCGGCAGGAGAGCGAGGCGCGCAAGCAGTCCGGAGCGCCCTATGCCGATGTGGACACCCCCGCCGCCATCGTCTGGCTGCACACCGCCCAGGCCACCACCCTGATCCATGGCCACACGCACCGCCCGGCCGAACACGCCCTGGCCCTCGGCCTGCGGCGTGTGGTGCTGAGCGACTGGGACGCCGCCGCCCGGCCCCCGCGTGCCGATGTGCTGCGGCTGACCGCTGCAGGACTGGAACGCATCGCCATCGTCCCCATGTAGCGGTATGCCCGCTTTCTGGAACCGCCTGCGCAGCAGCCTGCGCGCCACCCTCGCCCCCGTGCCCGACATTCCGGCCACGCAGTGGCTGGAAACCCTGCAGCGCCACCCCTTTCTGGCCGCCCTGCCCCTGCCCGACCAGGCCAAGCTGCGCGCGCTCAGCGCGCTGTTCCTGGACGGCAAGCAGTTCCACGGCGCGCACGGCCTGGAGGTGACCGACGCCATGGCCATCGACATCGCCGCCCAGGCCTGCCTGCCGCTGCTGCACTGGGGCGATCCGCAGGATGCGCTGGGCTGGTACGACGATTTCGTGACCATCGTGGTCCACCCCGGCGAAGCCGTGGCCCGGCGCGAGAGCCGCGACGAGGCCGGCGTGGTGCACCACTACACCGAGGTGCTGGCCGGCGAAGCCATGGAGCGCGGCCCCATCATGCTGAGCTGGCAGCATGTGGAGGACGCCGCCCACACGGCGCACCACGGCAGCAATGTGGTGGTGCATGAGTTCGTGCACAAGCTCGACATGAGGAACGGCCCCCCCAACGGCTGCCCGCCACTGCCCGCCGGTTTCATGGGCACACGCGGCGGCCGCGCAGCCTACGAGGCCTGGTGGGCCGCCTGGGAGCCCGCCTATGCGCAGTTCCGCGAAGCCGTCATCAAGGCCGAGCGCTTTGGCACCGCACGGCCCTGGCTCGATGCTTATGGCGCGACGTCACCCACCGAGTTTTTTGCGGTGGCCTGCGAGGCCTATTTCGTGAACCGCACGCGGTTTGCGCAGGAGTTTCCCGGGCTGATGGAAGTGCTGGATGCGTTCTTCCACCCACCCCACTGAAGCTCAAGGCTTTGGCTGCGCCACCGCGCCCTTGGCCACCAGACCACGCAGCACCTTCAGCCGCACCTTGAGCCGACGCTCGTTCTCCAGCCCCACGCGCACCATGATTTTCTGCCCGCTCGACAGGCTTTGCAGCTGCGGGTCGGCAAACTCGTAGCGCACCCAGGGGCGGGTGGACGGCACGTTACCCTTCACCTCGGTCAGCCTCACCGCCACGGGGCTGGCGGGCTCAGGGGCCTGAAGCAGATGGTCGATCACGGCCACCAGGCGGTCGTTGAAATAGCGGCCGGGGTAGCCGAGTTCTTCGTAGGCCTGCTGGAACAACGGGTAGAGCCGCGCATACAGCGCCACGGCCCGTTCCATGTCCACCGATTCGATCCAACGCACCATCGCGCCGTAGCGTGCGGCATTGCCGGAGGCAATGGTCTGCACCGTACCCTCCTCCTCCACGGCAAAGCGCTCGGGCGTGGGGTTCACAGGCCACAAACGCGCTGGGGCATGCTCTCGGCCCAGGTTGTCCACTGTGGCGACGACGCGGCGCACCACGCCATCCATCTGCAGAAAGGCTGCCACGTCGCGGGAGCCCAGCAGCTCGCTCAGCGCACGGGCGACGTGATCGTCTGACCCTGCCAGGGCAGGCAGGGCCCCCTCTGGCGGTGCCACGACTTCGATGGGATTCAGCGGACCCGAAGCCGGCTCCGATGCAGGCAGCGCAGGGGGTGCCGCTTCAACCGGTGGAGCACTGGCCACAGCGGGCAGCGGTGCGGGGGGCGCCACGGGGCCCTGGGCTTGCCACCACCGCCAGGCGCCACCGGCCCCCACCAGCAAGACCAGCACCACGACAACAAGACCCCAACGGGACGACTCCCGGGGTGGGTGCAGTGTGGATCGCTCTGGTTCAGACATAGGCGCCTCCCGGTGCTGGTTGGAGAAAGCCTATTGGAAACCCCAACGCCACAGAAGTTCGCAACGCCCTGTGCGCATGGGCAGATCAGCCCTCCAGAACAAACTTCGCCGCCTTCGCTATCGCCTTTGCATCCACTCCAAAAAACTCCCGCAACGCCGCCCGTGTATCACTGCGGCCAAACCCGTCGGTGCCCAGGGTGATGAAGCGGCGCCCCTCGGGCACGAAGGCACGTACCGTCTCGGGCACCGCGCGCACGTAATCGGTGGCGGCGATGACCGGCCCGTGCGTGCCAGCAAGCTGCTGCGTCAGCCACGGCACGCCGGGCGCGGCCTTGCCTGCCAGGGCGCGCTGCTCGCAGGCCACACCCTCGCGGGCCAGTTCGCTCCAGCTCGTCACGCTGAGCACGGTCACGTTCACCCCCTCGGCCGCCAGCAGTTCGGCGGCCTTGACCACTTCAGTCAGGATGGCCCCCGAGCCCAAGAGCGTCACATTTTTAGATGAAATTGGCATTTCAACCCCACCCATCATGCGCGAGTAGCTATTGAATAAATAGCATCCACGGAGCACACCTTCGTGCGCTTGTGGCGGCAGGTCGGGCTGGGCGTAGTTCTCGTTCATGAGCGTGACGTAGTAGAAAACATCGCGCTGCTCGGTCACCATCTCGCGCATGCCTGCGTCGATGATGACGGCCATCTCGCCCGCAAAGGCCGGGTCATAGGCCTTGCAGTTGGGGATGGTGGCGGCCGCGAGGTGGCTGCTGCCGTCCTGGTGCTGCAGGCCCTCGCCGCCCAGCGTGGTGCGGCCCGAGGTGGCGCCCAGCAGGAAGCCGCGCGCGCGCTGGTCGGCGGCGGCCCAGATGGCGTCGCCCACGCGCTGGAAGCCGAACATGGAGTAGTAGATGTAGAACGGTAGCATGGCCAGGCCGTGCACGCTGTAGCTGGTGGCGGCGGCCGTCCAGCTGGCGATGGCACCGGCTTCGCTGATGCCTTCTTCGAGGATCTGGCCATCGAGCGCCTCGCGGTAGCTCAGCACCGAGCCGATGTCCTCCGGCGCGTAGCGCTGGCCCACGCTGCTGTAGATGCCGACCTGCTTGAACAGGTTGGCCATGCCAAAGGTGCGCGCCTCGTCGGCCACGATGGGCACGATGCGCGGGCCGAGCGTAGCGTCCTTGAGCAGCGTGCCCAGCATGCGCACGAAGGCCATGGTGGTGCTCATCTCCTTGCCATCGGCCGCCAGCGCAAACTGCGCATAGCTGGCAATGGGCGGCACGGGCAGCGCGTCGCACACCGTTTCGCGCCGGGGCAGGTAGCCGCCCAACTGCTGGCGGTGGCGGCGCAGGTACTGCATCTCGGCGCTGTCCTCCTTCGGCTGGTAGAAGGCCAGACCGGTGGCCTGCGCGTCGCTGAGCGGCAGGTTGAAACGGTTGCGGAATTCGATGAGGTCACCTTCGTCCAGCTTCTTCTGGCTGTGCGTGGTCATCTTGCCCTGGCCCGCCTGGCCCATGCCGTAGCCCTTCTTGGTATGGGCCAGGATCACCGTGGGCTGGCCCTGGTGCGCGCTGGCGGCGGCGTAGGCGGCGTGGATCTTCACCAGGTCATGGCCGCCGCGCTTGAGGCGGTCGATCTGCTCGTCCGTCATGCCCTGGGCCAGCGCGGCCAGTTCGGGGTTCTGGCCGAAGAAGTTGTCGCGGTTGAAGCGCCCGTCCTTGGCGGCGAAGGTCTGCATCTGGCCGTCCACCGTGCCCTCTAGCGCCCGCGCCAGCGCGCCCGTAAGGTCGCGCGCGAACAGGCCGTCCCAGTCGCTGCCCCAGACCAGCTTGACCACGTTCCAGCCCGCGCCGGCAAACAGGCGCTCCAGCTCGTCGATGATGCGGCCGTTGCCACGCACCGGGCCATCCAGGCGCTGCAGGTTGCAGTTGACCACCCACACCAGGTTGTCCAGGCCCTCGCGCGCGGCGAGCGTGAGCGCGCTCATGCTCTCGGGTTCGTCCATCTCGCCGTCGCCGAACACGCCCCACACTTTGCGGCCCGCGCAGTCCAGCAAGTTGCGGTGCGTGAGGTAGCGCATAAAGCGCGCGTGGTAGATGCTGCTGATGGGGCCGATGCCCATCGAGCCCGTGGGGAACTGCCAGAAGTCGGGCATGAGCCAGGGGTGCGGGTAGCTCGACAACCCGCACGCGCCCTGCGCCGGGGCGGTGATCTCCTGGCGGTAGTGCAGCAGGTCCTGCTCGCTCAAACGCCCTTCAAGGAAGGCACGCGCATACACACCCGGCGCACTGTGCGGCTGGAAGAACACCAGGTCGCCCCGGTGCTGGCCTTCGCCCAGGCCCTCGCGTGCGCGGAAGAAGTGGTTGAAGCCGCTCTCGAACAAATCCGCCGCACTGGCGTAGCTGGCGATGTGGCCGCCCAGTTCGCCATAGGCCTGGTTGGCGCGCACCACCATGGCCAGCGCATTCCAGCGCATGATGGACGCCAGCCGTTCCTCCACGGCCAGGTCGCCGGGGAACACGCCCTGGTCCTGCACCGCCACGGTGTTCACGTAGGGCGTGTTCAGGCCGGGGTGCCAGCCTACCTGCTGCGCGCGCGCCAGGCGCGCAAGTTCCGCCAGCACAAAGCGGGCGCGCTCGGGGCCTTCGGTGGCCACCAGCGCGAGGAAAGCGTCGCGCCACTCGGCGGTCTCCTGGGGGTCGGTATCGAGCAGGCCCTCGGCAGGTGCCAGGGCGGAAAGGGACGTGGGTGCATTCATGGCTGCGACTCTATTCCTGTACAAGAAAAATGGGGTGCTGATTCGGGGGCACAATCGCCGGTACGAAGCACGACGTGCCGCCAAACCGATCGATCACCGCATATGAAACTGGACGCCATCGATTTGCGCATCCTGGCCGAGCTGCAGGCCGACGGCTCGCTCTCCAACGTGGAGCTGGCCCGGCGCGTGCACCTCTCGCCCTCGCCCTGCCTGGCGCGCGTGAAGGCGCTGGAGGCCGCGGGCGTCATCAGCCGCTACGTGGCGCTGGCCAGCGCCGCCGCGCTGGGCCTGGGGCTCAATGTGTTCATCAGCATCAGCCTCAAGACCCAAAGCAAAGAGGCCCTGGCCGACTTCGAACAGCGCATCGCGGAGCAGGACGAGGTGATGGAGTGCTACCTGATGACCGGCGATAGCGATTACCTGGTGCGCGTGGCCGTGGCCGACATGGCGGCGCTGGAAAAGCTCATTCTGGAGCGGCTCTCGCCCATCCCGGGGGTGGAGAAGATCCGCTCCAGCTTCGCCATCAAGCAGGTGCGCTACAAGACGGCGCTGCCGCTGCCCCAGCCGTCATCGCTTGGGCGCAGCTGAAGTCCAGCGCCTGCACCAGGTCCAATGCCTGGCCGATGTCGGCCAGGATGTCCTGCACATCCTCCAGCCCCACCGACAAACGCACCAGTCCTTCAGAGATGCCGTGCGCAGCGCGCTGCTCGGGCGTGTAGGTGGAGTGCGTCATGCTGGCCGGGTGCTGGGCCAGCGTCTCGGCATCGCCCAGGCTCACGGCGCGGGTGACGAGGCGCAGCGCATCCATGAAGCGCACACCCGCCGGCAGGCCACCGTGCAGTTCGAAGGCGATCATGCCGCCCATCTGGCGCATCTGCTGTTTCGCCAGCGCGTGCTGTGGGAAGCTGGCCAGGCCCGGGTAGTGCACCACCGCCGTGGCCGGGTGCGCAGCCAGAAACTCGGCCACCGTCTGCGCGCTCTGGCAATGGCGGTCCATGCGCAGCGTGAGGGTCTTGAGGCCGCGCATCACCAGGTGTGCATCCTGCGCCGACATCACGGCACCCGTCATGTCTTTCAGGCCGTACAGGCGCACGCGCAGGGCCAGCTCGGCATCGGCAAAGATGGCGGCGCCCGCCGTCAGGTCGCCATGGCCACCGAGGTACTTGGTCATGGAGTGCACGCTCACATCGGCACCCAGCAACAGCGGCTGCTGCAGGTAGGGCGTGCAGTAGGTGTTGTCGACCACCACCTTGGCGCCCCGGGCGTGCGCCAGGGCCGACACCGCAGCAATGTCCACCAGTCGCATATTGGGGTTGGCAGGGGTTTCGAGGTAGACCACACGCGTCTTGTCGCTCAGCGCTGCGGCCACGTTGGCCGGGTCGGTCATGTCCACATGGCGCACCGTGACGCCAAAGCGCCCCAGGCCGTGGTGCAGGAAGGAGAAGGTGCAGCCGTACAACGTGAGGTCGGCCAGCACCTCGTCGCCCGGCTCCAGCATGGACCACAGCGTGGCCGTGATCGCGCCCATGCCCGAGCCGAACACCACCGCGCCCGCGCCCTGCTCCAGGCTGGCCAGCCGCCCTTCGAGCAGCGCCAGCGTGGGGTTGGCGATGCGCGTGTAGAAATAGCCGTTTTCCTCCCCCGTGAAGCACCGGGCACCATAGCCCACGTCGGGGAACGCAAACGTGGCCGAGGTGTGGATGGGCGGCACCAGCGCGCCTTGGTGGTCTGCCGGGTCGTAGCCGAAATGGATGGCGCGGGTGCTGAAGCCGCCGGTGCTGTCGTGTGCCTTGCCCATGGGGATGTCTCCGGGTGGTGTTGGAATACCCCAAATTGTTTGCCAGTGGCATGGGAAATATTTCGCCATTTGTGCAGCAAAAATCCAGAACATTGGAAATAATTACCCCAATATTTCAATATTCAGGAAATTCATGCCCACCCCCCTTCCATCCCTGGATGCTGTGGACCGCGCCCTGCTCGACGCTCTGCAGAAGAATGGCCGCGCCACCGTGGGCGAATTGGCCGAGCAGGTGTCGCTCTCGCCCTCGCCCTGCTGGCGCCGCGTGCGGCAACTGGAGGAAGCGGGCCTGATCAGCGGCTACCACGCCCATCTGGACCGGCACCGCGTGGGCTATGGCGTGCTGGGCTTTGTGCAGATTGGCTTGCACAACCACACGGCCGAGATCACGGCCGCCTTCGAGCGCGAGGTGCTGGCGCTGCCGCAGGTGCTGTCGTGCCACAACCTTTCGGGCCGGTACGACTACCAGCTCGAACTGGTGGCGCCCGACCTGGGGTTCTTCGCCGAATTCGTGCGCACCCGCATCCGCAGCTTGCCGGGGGTGCGCGAAATCTCCACCAGCTTCTCGCTCAAGGAGGTGAAGCGCACGGTGGCGCTGCCCGTCGATCGATAATTAGAACGCCGTGGGCGTGGTGGACAGCGCTTCGAGCCACGCCACCGTGGCCGCCAGCTCCGAGGGGCGGATATCGTGGGCGCTCGCAAACTCGCGGTAGGTCACCTGCACCGGCAGGGCATCGAAATGGTGGCAGATGGCCTGCGCGCTGGCCACCGGAATCACGTCGTCGTGCGTGCCGTGGCTCACCCACAGCTTGCGTCCGTGCAGTGCATCGGCCGGGGCCGCGTGCGGCAACACCTGCGGCACCAGCCGGCCGTGCCACACCAGCGCGGCGCCCATCAGCTCGGGGCGCGTCAGCAGCATCGACAAGGCCATGGCACCCCCCTGGCTGAAGCCGCCCACCACCGTGCGTTCGGCCGGAATGCCCAGTTGCTTCGCTGCGGATTCGACCGCCTGCGCCACCAGCGCACGGCTGGCCGCCTCTTGCGACTCGTTGATGCTGCGGGCACCGCCGGGCTCGATCGAAAAATCGAACCACGCAAAAGCCCCGGGCCCCATGCGGTGCGGCGCGCGCAGGCTCAGCACATGAAAGCGCTCGGAGATCTGCGGTGACAGGGCAAACAGGTCTTGCTCGTTGCTGCCCACGCCGTGCATCAGCACCAGCAGCCAGGGCCTGGGCGTGGTGGATGCGGCAGGGCGTTGCAGAAAGGTGAGTGGCAGTTCAAGCATGGCGAGCCCCAAACAGTGTGGTGTGGGGCAATTCTGCCACCGGAACTCAGGCGGTGGCCTGCAAGGCGAAGGCGTCCATGGCGAGCATGCTGTACATCACCTCGCGGCTCAGGTAGTCGGCCTGCAGATCATCGCCCGCCGCCCCCAGCGCGAAGAACAGAGGCAGAAAGTGGTCGTCAGTCGGGTGGGCACGTTCAGCGTGCGGCGCCTGCTCGCGGTAGGCCAGCAGTGCGGGCAGGTCGCCACGCTGCAGGGCCGCCTCGATCCAGCGGCTGAACTCCAGCACATAGGGCGCGGGCTCGCGCGCGCCGCCAAAAAACTCGGCCAGGTTGTGCGTCATGCTGCCCGAGCCGACCAGCAGCACACCCTGGTTGCGCAGGCCGCGCAGCGCGGCGCCCAGTGCATGGACATCGGCAGGGCCGGCGCCCACGGGCAGCGACACCTGCACCACGGGCAGGTCGGCCTGCGGAAACAGGTGCATCAGCGGCACCCAGGCGCCGTGGTCAAACGGGCGCTCGGCGTCGCCCTGCGCGGCCACGCCAGCGGCCTGCAGCAGCGCCAGCACTTCGTGTGCCAGCGCAGGTGCGCCCGGTGCGGGGTATTGCAGTTCATACAACGCGGGGGGAAAGCCGCCAAAGTCGTGCCAGGTGGCGGGCTGCGCGCCCGTCATCACGCGCACACCGCGCGCCATCCAGTGCGGCGACAGGATGACCACGCCGCGCAGGCCCGGAAACTGCGTCCGCAGCGCCTGCCCCCAGCGGGTCAGCGCCGGGCCGGTTTCGCCCGCTTCCACGGCGAACAGCGGCGCGCCGTGCGACACGAAAAGCACGGGCACGGTGCTGTGGGTGGCATGGGCGGCGGGAGGGGCGGAAGCATTCATGACGGGACTCCTTGAAGACTCCAATGTAGGAGTTATCGGGGCATGCATAAAGCCCCGATCAGGAGATGGTTCGTTCCAGAATTGGCACCAATTCTGCGGCCCTGTCCCTGCGCCGCAGGAAACCAAGTTTTACTCTTGCACCTTGCCGCGCAGGGCTTTCGTCTGGCCGCGCTGGCTTTTGGACTCCAGCCGGCGCTGTTTCGATCCGTAGGTGGGCTTGGTGGGCCGCCGCACCAGCGGCGGGCGGGCCACACTCTGCACCAGCGCGTTGAGCCGCGCCAGCGCATCGGCGCGGTTCTGCTCCTGGCTGCGGTATTGCTGGGCCTTGATGACCACCACGCCGTCTTGCGTGATGCGGCTGTCGCGCAGCGCCAGCAGGCGCGCCTTCACGTCGATGGGCAGGGACGATGCCCCGATGTCAAAGCGCAGGTGCACCGCGCTCGACACCTTGTTGACGTTCTGCCCGCCCGCGCCCTGGGCGCGCATGGCGGTGATCTCAACCTCGTCCTCGGTGATTTCGGGCAGCGCCGCAGTCATCATCGCGCCCGGCCCATGCTGCGGCTCAAGGCTGCATCTGCGCCAGCGCGTCGATGGCCAGCCCGTAGCCCGGCACGCCGAAGCCGCACATCACGGCCCGCGCCACCGCCGACAGATAGGAATGGTGGCGAAACGCCTCGCGCGCGTGCACGTTGCTGATGTGCAGCTCGATCAGCGTCACGCCCGTGCCCTTGACGGCGTCCGCCAGCGCCACGCTGGTGTGCGTGTAGGCCCCGGCATTGAGCACCAGGCCCGCCAGCGTGCCCGCAGCCTGCAGGCGCCCGGCTTCGTGGATCCAGTCGATCAGCGCGCCCTCGTGGTTGCTTTGGTGAAAGCGCAGCGCAAAGCCGTGGCGCACGCAGGCGGCAGCGCAAAGCTGCTCCACGTCGGCCAGCGTTTGCGCACCGTACACGGCGGGCTCGCGCGTGCCCAGCAGGTTCAGGTTGGGGCCATTGAGGACGAAAACGGTTTTCACGGGGGGCTCTCCAGGCGTTGCGCCCGCCGGGCAGCAACGCCAGCAGGCCAGAACGCAGGATTATGCGGCGCCCAAGACAAAGGCGGCCCGCAGGCCGCCTTGTGCACCGAATACGCTGGCCGAGAATCAGCGACGATCCCAGCGGTCATACCGGTCGTGCCGGTCATGCCTGTTGTGACGGTGGTGGCGATGGCCACGGTCACGGTCGCGGTAGTAATAGGCGGGGGGCGGCGCATAGTAAGCCGGGGGCGCAGAGTAATACACCGGAGCTGGCGCGTAATACACCGGGCGCGGGGCCACATACACGGGTGGCGGCGCCACATACATGGGGTAGCCATTGCTCACCCCCACCACCACGCCCGGCGAACTCAAGCCCACCGACCAGTTGACATCGCGCGCCTGGGCGGCACCGGCACCAGCCAGAAGGGCCACTGCCACACCGGCTGCGGCAAGCAGGGACTGGATAGAACGGGTTTTGGTCATGAAAATCTCCTTTGCGAGGGGCGCCTGACACACTGCCAAGCTTTCTCATAGGTGCATAACGCACGAGGTGGTGATTAGGATGGCATGAAAACCGCCCGATATTGTTTCCGGACGTACATGCGCTTGTTTCCGTGCGTAAAGCTTCACGAAACCGCCGCCTAAAATGCCCGCATGAGCACCCCCACCCCCGCCAACACCCCCGCCGCAGCCGCCGCTGCGGCCCAAGAAGCCGCCAAACCCAGCAACTTCCTGCGCCAGATCATCGAGAACGACCTCGAAAAAGGCACTTACGCCAGCCGCCGCTGGGCCGGCAGCCCAGGTGACGCCGCACACCATGCGGCCGGCCAGCCCGACCCCGCCAAGATCCGCACCCGCTTCCCGCCCGAGCCCAACGGCTACCTGCACATCGGCCACGCCAAGAGCATCTGCATCAACTTTGGCCTGGCACACGACTACGGCGGCGTGTGCCACCTGCGCTTTGACGACACCAACCCCGAGAAGGAAGACCAGGAGTACGTCAACAGCATCATCGATGCCGTGCAATGGCTGGGTTTTGACTGGAGCCAGCCCGGCAACGACAAGCCCTACCAGGCCAGCGACTACTTCGACTTCATGTACCGCGCGGCCGAAACCCTGATTGAAGCCGGCCACGCCTACGTGGACGAGCAGACGGTGGAACAGATCCGCATCAACCGAGGCGACTTCAGCAAGCCCGGCGTGGACAGCCCTTTTCGCACCCGCACCCCGGCAGAAAACCTGGCGCGCTTCCGCGAAATGCGCGACGGCCAGCACGAAGACGGCAGCATGGTGCTGCGCGCCAAGATCGACATGGCCAGCCCCAACATCAACATGCGCGACCCGGCCATTTACCGCATCCGCCGCGCCACGCACCACAACACGGGCGACAAGTGGTGCATCTACCCCATGTACACCTTTGCGCACCCCATCGAGGACGCGCTGGAGCAGATCACCCACAGCATCTGCACGCTGGAATTTGAAGACCAGCGCCCCTTCTACGACTGGCTGATGGACCGCCTGTGTGAGAGCGGCCTACTCGCCGCCCCCGCGCCACACCAGTACGAATTTGCCCGCCTGAACCTCACCTACGTCATCACCAGCAAGCGCAAGCTGGCGCAACTGGTGTACGACCACAAGGTGAGCGGCTGGGACGACCCGCGCATGCCAACAATAGTCGGCCTGCGCCGCCGGGGCTACACCCCCGCCGCACTGCAAATGTTTGCCGAACGCATCGGCGTGACCAAGAGCGACAGCTGGATCGACTACGGCACCCTCGAAGGCTGCCTGCGCGAAGACCTCGAAGCCAAGGCCCACCGGGGCATGGCCGTCATCAACCCCGTCAAGCTCGTGCTGACCAACTGGGACGAAGTGATGGGCGCCGGTCACCTGGAACCCTGCAGCCTGCCCGCCCTGCCGCATGCAGCGGAAGGCGTGGAAAGCCCCGTGCGCCACTTCACCATCGGCAAGGAAGTGTGGATTGAGCGCGAAGACTTCGAAGAAGTGCCGCCCAAGGGCTACAAGCGCCTCTTCCCCGGCAACAAGGTGCGCCTCAAGGGCGGCTACGTCGTCGAATGCACCGGTGCTACCCGCGATGCCGACGGCAACATCACCGAAGTGCTGGCCACCGTGGTGCCCGACACCAAGAGCGGCACCCCCGGCGCCGACAGCGTGAAGGTGAAGGCCGCCATCACCTGGGTGGGCGTGGCAGACGGCGTGCAGGCCGAAGTGCGCATGTACGACCGCCTGTTCCTCGACGCCCAGCCCGACGCGGGCGGCAAGGACTTCATCGAAAGCCTGAACCCCAACAGCCTGAAGGTGGTGACGGCCATCGTGGAGCCGTCACTGGCCAACGCCAAGCCGGACGACAAGTTCCAGTTTGAACGGCACGGGTACTTTGTGGCGGACCGGGTGGATCACAAGGCGGAGAAGCCGGTGTTTAACTTGGCGGTGGGGTTGAAGGATTCTTGGGGAAAGTGATTTCTCTTTGAATAAAGAAAGGCCAGCAGGTTTGAGATCTGCTGGCCTTTTTCTTTTGGGCTGATGACTGTTTACGACCCAACGGAGACATGAACCGCACCACGCAAGGTAGCCGCCTGTCATACTCCCAACGCTGCAGCCTCGGCACACGAGAGGCGGCGACTTTGTCGTTTCTGTTATACCGGCACGTTCATACAGAACCCTTGGCTAACTTGATGATTTCTAACAATTTTTCCACTGTGAGCGAGCGATGTTATCCAGCAGGCACGCTGGCATATCCGGTAAATTGCCGACCACATCAAAGTTAGACCTCACATAAAAACCATGCAGCAATTCGAAGAAAAACTCACAGCCATCGCTGATAGTCTGAAAAAGGGAGTTGCACCACAAAAGGAATCGGTGCGTTCTTTTCTTCTTTGGTTCAATGCTGAGCGAAGGGGCTATCGTGTTGTGCGCCAGATTCGCCACGCACTTCGTCGACACGGACTAACGACAAAACCAGACTTTGAGTGGGCTTACATTGATGGTTTTATTGGTTTCGAAAAAGCTCCTGCAGAAGCAGCAGGCAACGCCATCTCTGACGATTCTGCGCCGGATCCGACATATCGAATCGGGCTGCTCCCCTCTGCGAACAAAAAGCCTGTCTATGTAGCGCCGAACGCACCGTTACAAGAAATTGTGACGCAGATGATGGTCAATAGTTTCTCCCAACTGCCAGTAATGACTGGCCCTCGCGATCTAAAGGGTGCAGTGAGTTGGAAAACCATTGGCAGCAGACTGGCATTGAGAAAGGCATGCGTCACTGCACAAGACTGCATGGAAGAGGCAAAAGTTGTAAAGCTGGATGAGCCGCTTTTTTCAGCAATTTCCGTAATCGCCGCAAATGATTATGTTCTTGTGCAAGCGCAAGACAAAACGATTTGTGGAATCGTCACGGCCAGCGACCTTAACGATCAATTTTTGGCCCTTGCTGAACCATTCCTACTTGTCGGCGAGATTGAAAATAGCATCCGTCGATTACTTCACGGAAAATTCACTCTCCAAGACCTGGAGGGTGCAAAAGTACCAGGCGACGACAGAAAAATTGAGACTCCTGCGGACTTAACGTTTGGTGAGTACATTCGCCTAATGCAACCCGAAGGCAATTGGAAGAAGTTGAATGTCGCTATCGACAAGGCAATTTTCATATCCAACCTAACAAAAGTTAAGGACATCAGAAATGATGTAATGCACTTTGACCCAGATGGGCTTGATGAAGATGACTTGAAGTTTCTCAGAGAGTTTGCTGAGTTTTTGAAGAAACTCAGAGACATTGGCGCGTTTTAGTTCGTCAGGCAAAAAATGTCTAACTGTCGTATATGGACTCCCCCACAACAGCAAGAGCCTGACCGATTGGGGACCAGGGGGTAAAACACCTGCAGTCGTATATCCGGCATCTGTAGTGGGATCGTGAATGTCCCGTGCCGACATGGAATCTGCGTCACCGCTTCGCCACACGTTACAAGCGACA
>Ga0156178_127_pt1 | contig 24004 bp, 18 predicted proteins | sample RifCSPlowO2_12_FD_107831 | JGI IMG/M metagenome (GOLD analysis project Ga0156178, IMG submission 107831) | Burkholderiales bacterium RIFCSPLOWO2_12_FULL_65_40 | reverse complement strand
GACTTGGTGAATTGCCAAACAATCTCGCCTTGCTTTCCTGGTGCAAGCGTCACTTTTCCCGGTTCGTCATGCTCCATGTCGGGGTACTTTTTCATGGCCTCCAGATGTTCCAGCAGATCCTGCTCGGTGCCCAGGCTCAGCTCGTGCTTGACCTGGCCTTGATTCTTGACGATGAAACGCACGGTGTCGTTCTTGTCGACCTGGATTGCGGAAGGCGTGAACCGCATGTCGTCACTCATGTTTACGGTGATCTTGTGGGTGACTTTCGCGGCCGTGCCGGGCCTGCCGAGCGCGGTTTCATTGGCGCCGTGACTGTGTTCGCCGGAATGGCTATCGCTGGCATGGGCGAAACCAGCGGCAGCACACAGCAGCAGCGCGATGAGCTTGGGAGTTGTGTTGCTTGTGTTATTCATCGGATTCATCCATCTAGGGTTGGCTTGTCAGTGGCCATGGTGCGAAGTGGGTTTACGCACCTGGACCTCGGTGGGGTTGCTGGACTCTTGGATTCGGCGCATGGACTGCCCGCATTCAGCCTTGAACCTGGCAGATTCGGCCATGGGCCCTTGGTACTCGTGGGCGACCTTACCTTCCGGATGCTCGAACCAGGCTGGGTCCTTGCATTTACCAGGCCTTTGCTCTCGGCGCACCTTCAACATGCTGAACATGCCGCCCATCTCGACCGAGCCAAAGGAGCCTTTGCCGGTCATCATGGGCTCGGTGTTCTCGGGGACCCACGGGGACCCACGGTGAATCTCGGGTTTCATGGGTGAGATTCTTGAACGATATCCATGACTTAAAGCTGTGCGCCACATTACATTTTTGTTATCTGCATGTCAGGCGCCCCAAATCTCGTCAAACTATCATCACGCCAGCAAGTGGAGCACCGTCGTGAAGATATTGATTGTGGAAGATGAGCCCAAAGCGGGTGAATATCTGCGCCAAGGCCTGGGCGAGGCAGGATTCGTCGTGGACCTGGCCCATAACGGCAATGACGGCCTGCACCTGGCATTGCAGGGCACCTACGATCTGGTGATCCTGGATGTGATGCTTCCCGGGCTCAACGGCTGGCAGGTCCTGCAATCGATGCGCAAGCACGACTTGCAGATGCCAGCTATGTTTCTCACCGCCAGAGACCAAGTGGAGGACCGGGTGAAGGGTTTGGAATTGGGCGCCGATGACTATCTGGTCAAACCGTTCTCGTTCGCCGAACTGCTGGCCCGTGTCCGCACCATCCTCCGGCGCGGGCGCAGCGGAACCGAGAGCACGACGCTGTGCGTGGCGGACCTGGAACTGGACTTGCTGCGGCGCCGGGTCACGCGCGCGGGCAAGCGCATTGACCTGACGGCCAAGGAGTTTGGCTTGCTGGAGCTTTTGATGCGGCGCAGCGGCGAAGTGCTGCCGCGCTCGTTGATTGCCTCACAGGTGTGGGACATGAACTTCGACAGCGACACCAATGTGATCGAGGTGGCCATGCGCCGCCTGCGCATCAAGATTGACGAAGGACAGGATGTCAAACTCATCCAGACCGTACGGGGCATGGGCTACGTACTGGAAGCACCCGAGGAACCGTAAGTGCTGCGCCATCTTTCGCTGACCAGTCGCCTGACGGCTTTTTTCACGATGGTGGCCGCAGCGGTCGTCCTTGGGTTGGGTGTCCTGTTCATGATCGCCACGGGCCGCCATTTTCTGGAACTCGATCGCACCGCCTTAAGAGACAAAAAACTCCTGATCGACAACATTCTGGCCCGCGCGAATTCACCCGAGGATGCACGCGGGCGCCTGAACGAAGCTTTGAGCCATCACCATGGCCTCTATGTCCTGGTCAAGGACGAAAAAGGCGCGGCGCTCTTTCAATCCGACGGCTTCAACCCGCCCGAGACGCCCGCTTCGCAACATTCTTCTCCCGACCGGCACACGCTTGACGTCTGGAGAGAGGGGGGAAGCGAGTTCCACTCCATCCACTATCAGACGCGCATGGCGAATGCGGCCACAACGGTTCTTGAGGTTTCCATCGCCGTCGATACCGATCATCACACGCAATTTCTGTCCGATTTGCGGCGCAGCCTGGCGATATATGCCGCCATCGCAACGCTGATCAGCGGCGTGCTGGGCTGGTTGGCGGCACACCAGGGGATGGCCCCGCTGCGCGCCATGAAGACCCGGGCAGCCGCAGTCACCGGGCAACAGCTGGAAGAGCGCATGCCCGTGGAAGCCGTTCCCATTGAAATGGCCGATCTGGCGCAAGAACTGAACCATATGCTGGACCGGCTGCAGGAAGACTTCCTGCGTCTGTCCGAGTTCTCATCGGATCTGGCACATGAACTGCGCACACCCATCAGCAATCTGCTCACGCAAACCCAGGTCACCCTGTCTGCCAGACGTGACGCCGAAACCTATCGCGACATACTGGCCTCCAATGCCGAGGAGTTGCAGCGCCTGGCCCGCATGGTGTCGGACATGCTGTTTCTCGCCAAGACAGAACGCGGCGTTGATTTGCCCAGCAAGGAACGATTTTCCGCAGCGGCGGAGGTCCGTGCACTGCTGGAATTTTATGAAGCAGTCGCTGAAGAAAAAAACATCAACCTGAGCACGCATGGAGACGGTGAAATTCAGGGCGATCGACTGATGTTCCGCCGCGCGTTGAGCAACCTGCTCTCCAATGCGCTGCGCCACACGCCGGAACGGGGAGAGGTTCAGGTTGCAGTGGCCAGGGAAGAGGGCGCCGTGAGAGTCACCGTCGAAAATACCGGCAACGAAATCGACCCCAAAGATCTCCCTCGGTTGTTCGACCGCTTCTATCGTGCGGACCCTGCAAGAACACATCCTGGGTCCGATGGTTCCGGGCTGGGTCTTTCTATCACCAAAGCCATTGTTGAAGCGCATGGGGGCCATGTTTCGGCCCGTTCCGAGCAAGGAAAAACACGGTTCTCGCTGGCTTTTCCAGTCGAATCCAACGGGCATTAATGGGCCTGTCCCACCTGAGTCGGCGATTTTTCAGCAAAGAGTGCACTCAGCACCTGCATTTGTGCTGCTTCTCCTTACCGAGCATCAGACCTGGATGTTCATCACATCGGTGTAAGCCTGAACTAAGCGGTTGCGGGTATGAAGCGTCGCTTGAAATGCAATGTTCGACTTGACTCCTGCAAACATCGTTTCTTCAAGACTGACAGTGGGGTTGCCTAAGGTGACCTCGCGGCTCAGGCGCCCAGATTCACTTTGCAATTGGCTCGTGGTCGTGAGTGCCTGCTTCATCACGTCCAAAAATCCACGATCCTGAACTGTGGGTGCTTTGGACGGCAACGTTCCCGCCGGATTGACTGGCAGTAGTGCGCCGAGCGGGTTGGTGGTGATGTTCATGGTGTGTCCATTGTCGAACTGACTGGGGGTATGAGGGGTCTTTTTGCGGGGAGATCGAGAGCAGCGATCGATACGAAATAATAAGTGCCGCCAGCCCATCAAGAAGCCCTACGACGGGTGCGTCAGCCGTTCAATTGCGCAGCTATGAATGACAGCAACGTCATCTTGCCGACATCGCCGAGAGTGGCCGATACGCACAGTGGTGAACATCGACAAAGCATGAATATGGCGGGTTGCCACGCCGAAGGGAGCGTGGTTTACAGCCGTTGCGAAATCTCTAGCAGTGGTTTGATGCTGGAGCCAAAGCGGCTCATTGATGCGTGGTTCTGCTCCAGTTGGCTGTAGGGCAGATAACGGATCCCCAGCTCTGACACCCGGGAAAACGCGGGTCTTCGAAGTTGTTCCGCCACCTTGTCTCGGCGATTGTCTGGGGCTACCAGAAACAGCGCGCATTTGCCAGCAACCCGCGTGCCAAGGGCCAAATCAAGCATGCGAACGATCCCTGAGTAGATGGACGTGGTGTGCTCGACTTCAAATGCTGCAGCCACCTGCGAGGTCTGGGTATCAACCCATACAACATCAATCAACCGCACCGACTCTAGACCCGGGTCCACGGTGTCCGGCAACTGTGTCAGGCATCCGTCTCCCAGCAGGCCGCGGCCATGGGTGCGACCCCGGTCGTTGGATGCAATCCATACGTCAAAGCCCAGCGCCTTTCCTAGGTCTCGCAGCGAAGCCTGAGTATCCGTGTGGGTCGCATCGCTCGCGTTAGCTTGGGAGGGTTTCGTTTGCAACGCTGTGGATTCTCGACGCACACGTTCGAGATCCTCTTGCCATAGTGCTGCTGCTGCCGCATCCATTGCCAGGGGTGGAGCGGCATATCGGCCGCTACCGATATCAAACATGAGTCCCGCGATAGCACCCAGATCGTTCGATAGCTTCAGGCGGTACTGCTCATTGAGGCGCAGCAAGCCCTCTCGCATCGAAAGGTAATGATCCCAGCGCCCGAGCTTCAGGCGTCCCCCTGTCACGGCGTTGAAACCGTTGACGATGCCTGTGTTGAAGGGGGATACCAACGTAGGGTGAATGAAGTACAGCAGGTTCGCGACGGCGGGGCCCAGGCCCTTGATGCCTATCGCATCGATGCGCTGTATGGCGGCCACCACGTCTTCCGCGCAGTCACAATGGTCGCAGGTGTGAAGCAGATCGGCAAAGGCGCGCTGGTGGTTGACGTTCTCGTAGATGTCTGGAATGCGCAGCTTGGGTTTCCAAAGAAACGCGTGGTCCGCACCCTTGAAAATCTGGCGCTGCTCTGCGATCGAACCCACGATCGTCTCCAGCGAAGAGCCTCTATAGGTGTTGCCGAACGTCCCTGCGCGGATATCCACCACCACCTGCGCGATGCCACGACGTATTGACCGGAAGTTTTTTACCCGCTGATCCCACAAAAACCAGGTGTGGTAAGTGCTGCTGGGGTCAAACTTCCAGCAGTCGATGAGTGCGGCAAGGGGATCATGCATTTGTCGTAGGGTGCTAGCAATTACTTTGCGTACTGAGGAAATACATGGGAAACCCGATATTGCCGTTGAGGACGTCCTGATTAACCTGGATGTGGGAGTGCGACAGGGCGATGTGTTTCAGATGACGCATTGCAGCCGTTTTACCTCGCATCTTCGGGCTATTTTTACGCACTTTCGGGCTTCTTTCTTCCCTTTTGCGGCATGCGCTGGGTTTTCTGGCGCACTCATCCCTGCGCCCGTCAATCGACGGCCCACCGTTTCAATAATCTGCAGCTGACGGCTGGATCAACAGTAGCTGTGGGTTTTGTTGTCAGCCAATTTCTCCTTGCAGGTCGGGTGTGACCTCAGCGGAGTGCCTATTTTGATTGAACAACGACATTTGGTTGGAGGGCGAGCATCCCTGGCACTGCGTCTGGCAGGAGGCGCGCCAGCAGATCTCTAGCTTTCTTGTGCATGACAAAGATGTAATGAAACCGTTCTGTCTTTGAAAGCCACGGGCCAGCACAATGACCCAAGTCAAAAACATATCGCAAACTATGAAAAATCATCGGCTTTTACGATTTATCTCAAGATACTGGTTGGCTGCTGCGGTAACCGCGCCATCCCTTGCGTTCGCACAGATGCCAGAGGACGAAACCGAAAAGGTGGACTATCCGCTTTCGTACCGATCGACACTGCTGGACTACGAGGCCTACAAAGATCAATCCGTCCAGCCTTGGAAGGCGGCTAACGACACGGTGGGCGAGATTGGCGGATGGCGCGCCTACGCCAAGGAGATGCGCCAGACGGCACCCACGACCGGGCTGGATCAACCCGCCCGGGACCAAGACGCGCACCACGGGGGCAAACAATGAGCCGCCTATTGCACCTGCCCCGCGCAAAAATAGTGATCGCCTTGGCCGCTATTGCGGTGCTGTCTGGCTGCGCCAGCGTGAATCTTGAGCAAAACCTCTCCAGCGCCAACGCAGCGGCAATCAGTTTCACGGATGGCCAGCTCAACCTGGCCCGTGACCAGAACGAGCGTGACGCCTTGCGCCAGCGCGCTTCGGATCTGCTGGCCAAGCCGCTCGGACAAACGGATGCCGTGCAACTCGCGCTGGTCAATAGCCCGTCCATGCAGGCCATCGTGGCCCAAAACTGGGCGGACGCTTCAACGGCAGCCCAGTCCGGCCGCATTGCAAACCCCATTGTGAACCTTGAGCGCGTGCGCCTGGGTGATGAGACGGAGATCGGGCGCCTGCTGTCCTTCGGACTTCTGGACCTGCTGACCTTGCCGACGCGCAAAGGCATCGCCGAGCGGCGCATCAAGCAGGCCCAGTTGCGCCTGAGTAGCGATGTGGTGGACCAAGTCACACAGGTGCGACAGTCCTGGGTACGCGCCGTCGCGGCGCAACAAACCCTGACCTACACACAACAAGTTTTCGCCAGCGCCCAGGCCAGCGCCGAATTGGCCAAGCGCATGCAGGCGGTGGGTAATTTCAACAAGCTCGATCGCGCACGCCAGCAGGCGTTCTATGCCGACACAGCGACCCAGCTGGCCAGTGCTCAGCACCAGGTCACGGCGGCCCGTGAGCAACTTGTCCGATTGCTGGGCTTGGACGACGGTCAAGCCCAGCAGCTCAGGTTGCCTGAGCGCCTGCCCGCGCTGCCCAAGGAGCCACTGTCTCCAACGGACGCGGGCCGCCAGGCGTCAAAAGGCCGCCTGGACCTGCAAATCGCGAAGGCAGACTATGACGCAGCTGCCCGCGCCCAGGGCTGGAACACGATTTCGACGTTCACGGATATCGAGCTGGGAGTCCGGCGCGACTCGGTCTTTGATGCTGCTGAGAACTCCCACTCCACGCGGCGTGGCTTTGAGATCAGCCTGCAACTGCCTATCTTTGACTGGGGTGGCATGCGGCGCAGCGCCATGAACGCCCAGACCCTGGCAGCAGCTAACCGCCTGGAAGCAACTGCCCGCGCAGCGGGGTCGAACCTGCGTGAAAGCTACTCCGCGTACCGCACGGCGTATGACATCGCGCGCCACCACCGCGACGAGGTGATCCCACTGAGAAAAACCATCTCCGAAGAAAACCAGCTTCGCTACAACGGGATGCTGATCAGCGTCTTCGAGTTGCTGGCCGACTCCCGCGATCAGGTGAACTCGGTGATGGCGACTCTGAACGCCGAGCAACAGTTCTGGCAGGCGGACGCCGCACTTCAGGCCTCTCTCATCGGCAAGCCCATCAGCGCCGGTGTCTCCGGCGGTCCAGCCGCTGCGGAGTCTGGCCAAGGTCACTGATCCCCAAAGGAAATCTAAATGAGTTCGAGAAGAGACTTTTTCCGCTTTGCTGGCATTGCCGGCGGGGCCGTGGCTGCAGCAAGTGTGAGCCGGGTGGCGATGGCGGCTTTGCCAGAGCCGGTTTTTCAGACGGGTCCCGATACCATGGCGCCTCTGGTGCCCAATACAGGACGTCCGTATAACCCTGTGGTCACGCTCAATGGGTGGACGCTGCCTTGGCGCATGAACCAAGGTGTCAAGGAATTCCATCTCGTAGCAGAACCTGTGGTGCGCGAAATGGCCCCCGGGTTCAAGGCGCACCTTTGGGGTTACAACGGCCAGAGCCCTGGCCCGACCATCGAGGTTGTAGAGGGTGACCGCGTACGCATCTTCGTGACCAACAAGCTACCCGAGCACACCAGTGTTCACTGGCACGGGCAACGATTGCCCAATGGCATGGACGGAGTCACAGGCCTCACACAGCCTGCCATTCCAGCCGGGAAGACCTTTGTCTACGAGTTCGTGGCGCGGCGCCCGGGCACTTTCATGTACCACCCGCATGGCGACGAAATGGTGCAGCTGGCCATGGGCATGATGGGTTTCTGGATCACCCACCCGAAGACAAAGCATCCGCTCATTGATGAGGTGCAACGAGACTTTTGCTTCCTTCTGAGTGCGTACGACATCGAGCCGGGGGCGGCTACGCCAAAGGTCGCAGAGATGACCAACTTCAACATTTGGGCTTGGAACAGTCGCATCTTCCCTGGTATCGACTCCCTGAATGTGCGTCTGAACGACAAGGTGCGCATTCGGATGGGCAATCTGACGATGACCAACCATCCGATGCATCTGCATGGGCACGAATTCCTGATCACGGGTACTGATGGCGGTCCTACCCCAAAAAGCACTCGCATGTATGAGGTGACAACCGATATGGCCGTGGGCCAGATGCGCCAGATCGAGTTTTTGGCCGACGAGGAAGGCGATTGGGCTTTTCATTGCCACAAGAGCCACCACACGATGAACGCCATGGGGCACGACCTTCCCACGTTGATCGGTGTGGACCACCGTGAAGTAGGGAAAAAAATCAACAGCCTTATCCCGGACTACATGGTGATGGGCGAGCGGGGGATGGGGGACATGACCGAAATGGAGATGCCGATTCCTGACAACACGATCCCGATGATGACCGGTGACGGTCCTTTTGGCTCGGTAGAGATGGGCGGAATGTTCAGCGTCGTCAAGGTCCGCCGAGACCAAAGGCCGGGCGATTACACCAACCCCGGCTGGTACAAACATCCTGAGGGAACGGTTGCCTACGAGTACACCGGTCCCGTGGTCGAACCGACACGCGCCAAGGCCGAGGGAGGCCAGTCCATGCCGCGCAAGAACAGGTCCGCAACGGACACGGTTGTCAAAGTCAAAAAGCCTTCGTCCCATGGCGGGCACTGACAACGATTTCCACAATTTCACTCCACGAGGTATCTATGAAACGCACTCTTTCGTTGATCGCAGCTTCCGCCCTCGCTGCTCTATCTTTGAGCAGCTTTGCAGCTGGCAGCCACGGCGGTGGCCACGGCAGCGATGAATCCGCCATTGGTCAGCCCGGCAAGGTCAGCAAGGTCAGCCGCACCATCCATGTCGACATGGCCGACACCATGCGCTATGCGCCTGCAGCAATTTCCGTCAAACAGGGCGATACCATCAAGTTCGTGATCAAGAACAGCGGCCAGGTCAAGCACGAGTTCAGCCTGGGGACCGATGCCGAAATCAAGGAACACTACGAGGCCATGAAGAAATTCCCGGATATGGAACATGACGAGCCCAGCAAGGTGTCGCTCGCCCCGGGCAAGCAAGGCGAGATCATCTGGCAGTTCACGAAGGCTGGCGAAGTCAAGTTTGCCTGTCTCTACCCGGGCCACTACGACGCAGGCATGAAGGGCCAGGTCACAGTGGTCAAGAAGTAAACGGGAACATCTCCACGTGATTGAATCGCCCCGGTTTTGAACTGACTCGACGGCGAACAGTCATCGAGCGTTCTCCACCAAGGCAGAGGTTTCGCCTCGCGCGGCGATCAGATGCAGTGCAACAACGATGCTCATTGCCGCCGCGAAGAAGCACCAGACGGAGATGAACCAGTGGGCGTAGAAGGCGTACGCCGCTACGGCCGACCCGAGGCAAAGCACGCCGAACAGTTTGACCCAGCGGTGGCTTGAAAGAATCAGGCTTACGGTCGTCGCCGTCAGATAAAGGCCCATGGAGGCTGCGATGTAGAAATGTGGGGATGCGTAGTCGATATGGCCTCCAACCGGGGTGGCGACGATGGGGTAGGCAAACATCGCGTACAGCAGGTATGCCCCGACCCCGAGCCCGGCGAGGCAGATGACGGCCAGGACGCGTCGCCGGTTGCGGTCAGGCTCGATCAGCCATGCCACAACAGGCACGTATACGGGCCAGAGCACGTGCGAGAAGAAGGAATACAGCTGTGTCGCCGCTGCTGTCACCGCGTCAATGCCCCAGCCGAAGCTGAGCCAGACCACGCCTTCTGTAAGCTGCTGGATGGCAAACAGCAGTGGGATCGCCGCGTAAACCCGATCTCCACCGGTACGGGCCATGCGCGTGGTCATCATGCCCACGCCCAAGAGGAAAGTACCGGCTGTCAGGCTGGCGGTCGCTGAAAAACACATCGATCAGGAACTCCGTGAAATCGTGGGAAGCATGCACACCATGCCAACGATCTGATCCAGCCACCCCAAGTGCCCTCTAGATCCATATTGATCTTCAACAGGCGGGACAAGGCGTGCATGGCCAAACGAGGGGCTGCGAGCGATGATAATGGCAGTGCTTGAATCCCGTTCGCATGACATTGACTGACTGTGCTGCGCAACCTGGACAATGGCAGCCGACACTTCACCATCAATGAACCCGGATCTCATCAAACTTGGAAGCGCCGCACAAGCGTTGGGCGGCGCGCTCGGCGTGGGTCTGCTGGTGGGGCTGGAGCGCGGCTGGCGTGACCGCGATTTGCCCGAGGGTGGTCGCGTCGCCGGGCTGCGCACATTCGCCCTCATCGGCTTGCTGGGCGGACTTCTCGCACTGCTCTCCTCCACTCCCGGTCTCCTCCTTGCCGCCGGCCTGATCGGCATCGTCCTGCTGTTCGCAGTCTCTTTCCGGCGTGCCTCGGAGGCCGCCGGCACCCTCAGCATCACGACAGCTGTCGCAGCAATGGCCACCTTCTGTCTGGGCGCTTTGGCCGCAAGCGGTCAGGCCCTCCTCGCCGTGGGTGCGGCCGTGGTCCTCGCGTTGCTGCTCGATCTGAAACCAGTGCTGCACCGCTGGCTGCGCCTGATCCAGCCGGTCGAACTTAATGCCCTCCTGCAAATGGGCGTGCTCACCGCAGTGGTGCTGCCGCTGCTCCCGGACCGGGGCTATGGGCCCTACGCCGCGCTTAACCCCTACCAGCTGTGGTTCGCAGTGATCCTGATCGCGGGGCTGTCGCTACTGGGCCACGTGGCGGTGCGGCTCAGGGGGGAGCAACAGGGGCTGCTCTGGACGGGACTGCTGGGCGGCCTTGCGTCTTCCACCGCTGCGACGCTGGCGCTTGCTCGAACCGCAAGGAACCAACCAGGCTGGCATGTGCCCGTGGCGGCGGCGATCGTCGCTGCCTGCGGCGTGATGTTCCTGCGTATGGCCGTGGTCGTCGCCGTCCTGCAGCCCAGCCTTGTGCCTCGCATGGGCCTGTTCCTGGTGCTGCTCGCCGCGGCGGCGTTCCTCTTTGCGGGATGGCAATGGCGCCGCCGGCAAGCCAGCGGTCCGGCCACGCAGCCGGCCTCGCGCCGCGTCTTCGACCTGCCCACGGCGCTCGGATTCGGCGTCGTGCTCGGCGTGGTAGCCCTGGCTGCCAGGGCCGCGCGCGAGGCCCTTGGCACGGCCGGCGTTTACGCCGTCGCATTCGTCTCCGGTCTGGCTGACGTGGATGCCATTCTGGTTTCCAGCGTGCAGATGCTGGCGCAGGGCGACCTCCCGGCTGCCACTACTGCCATCGCCATCCTACTTGCCGTCTCTGCCAACATGCTCACCAAGGCGACCCTCGCCTGGACCATTGCCGGCCGCGCGGTGGGTGTCCGCGTGGCGGCGGGCTATGTGGTGGTAGCTCTTGTCGGCTTGGCGGCGGCAGCTTTCCAGGCGCGCTGACCACTATTCCCCGAACGGCTGCGCCACTATGGTTGCTGCTTGGCCGCTTAGTTCGGGCCGCCCTTCAGGTCCTCATCGCGGGTAAGCGGCGCGGCTGGCGCAGGCGTTTCTCCCGAGATACCCATCGCCTCAGCGTTGCGGCCAGACCGCTCAGCCCGACGGGGCACACGGACCCTGGTCCGGTCCCGCCCAATCGTCACGTACTCGTATTCCTTCGATTCGGCCGGGGACGCTTGATCTTGCGGTTGCAGGTCGGGCGAGCCCGAGCTATCGGCCGGGCGGTCGAGGTGGGTCTTGATGCGGTCCCTACCGATATATACGTAGCGGTGCTGATGCGGCTCGGAAACCGCCGACTCCTGCAGCTGCCTGGGCTGGGGCTCGGGACCACCGTGTGACAGGGTGGCTTGGGCGAACGCACTTGCGGAGAATGTGAACAGGGCAACGGCGAGGATGTTGGCGGAAGTCATGGAAAGCTCCTTGGATTACGGTTTGTATACTGCGAAAAATATTCTTGGCTGGCTTGTGAGCAGCAGCTGTGCCCGCCCCCCGAAACGACATATTCGGGCTTACCACCGTGGGAAGGTCAAGCGGCTTCAACTCCGCTCGGTTATTTTGGGGCGCCGTTCGATGCCTGCTCACGACAGCAGCAGTTCCTGCATCCGTCTACGCTCCGCAGGAGTCGGCCACGCGGTGTCCCCTGGGGCAGCCTCCAAATTGAAGCGCCCCTCGCCGTCGAAGCGAACGAGCCCATAGGTCTCGTTGACCACCGCCCCCGGTTCCCCGCCGGCCTGGAGCCGGACATACCAGTCCGCCAGGCGCAGCGTCCGGCCCGCCAACATCGGTGCCAAGGCCTGACCCCGGGCGAGCGCCACATACAGCACATGCGGCAAGGCGTGCACCTCGCCCTCCGCGTCCAGCAGGAACACGTAGGAGGCATATTCGCCCTCCGCTTCGCCCATTCCGCGGCCGGATGCATCCACGGTGGTGTAAACGGGAGCAAACCCGCTGCCCGGCTGGCGGAAGTTCGTGGTTTGCCCTTGGTACACGCGTGCCGCGACCCACTGCACGCCTCCCGCATAGGCATAGGCGCGCAAATCGAACTTCATAGACTGTGATGATCCTCCCTCATTCGGAATGACGCGCTCGCCCGGAGGCACAAAGGCCTGTGCCACGTAGGCTCCTGTCATGATCTCCTCCCAGACTCGACGCGTGACCTTGTCGCCCCGGTACGCAGCGCGGCTACCGAAGCCCGCCGCTGGCTTGAAGAACAGGCTCCGGCGCGCCGCCCACAGCCGGTCGCCATGCGCTGCATCGACCACTTCGGTGCGCGGCACGTTCGCCAGCAGCACCTGGCGGTCGTCATCGGCAACGCCCAACGCCCGCAGCGCAGCTTCGTCACTGAACAACGCCAGACGGCGTTTGTCGGCGTAGAGCGCGTGTGCCTGGGGATGGGGCGTGAGAACTGCCGCCTGCTCTTGCCACGCCTGCCGCAACACGGCGTTCGCAGGCAGATCCAGATAGAAATCCGTGACTCGGTTGTAAACCACGTCGATGGCCAGCTCGCCGTGCCAGAGCCTGCCGTGGCGGCATGCCAGTTCGGACGGATCGGCAATGACGGCCTGCAGTCCATGGCGCTCGAACAACTGTCGAAATAGCAGGAATTCTGGATACAGGTATTGCTGCTGCGGTGCCTCGTCCACGATCGCGATTGAGGCCAGCGGCCGAGAGTTGCCCGCCAGTCGCCATTCACGGCGAAACATATCCACCAGCCGCTGTTCGAACGTTGTGACGCTGGCGCCGTCGGGCGCCATTGCCTGTACAGCCTGGCAGCAGCTGCGCTGAGCGCGAGCCAGCACCGCATTCAGCATCGCGCCACCCGCGTTCGTGTTGATTTCGATCAGGCCGAGACGGTCCTGATCCAGATGGAAGTCATAGCCGAAGAACACACCCTGCGCGCCACCTGCGCCAATGTGCGCAATGGCTGGGGCATCCGCCAGAACCTGTTCCCGGTACGCCGGGAGTGCCACTACCGCCTCAATGGCTCGCACGACGTGCGCCATTCGATCCAGCGGGGGCCGCGCCACAAAGACTGGTTGCGCGGCAAACAGGTAGGGGCATCGCTCCCTCACCAGCTGCGACAAGCTCGGGGAACCGAGTTCAGCATCGAGCGCGGCCGCCAGCGCCGCTGGATCCAGGCTCAGGCAGAAGCAATCGTGGTTGAGCCGCTCGAAGGGAGTCAGTTCACAGTTTGATGTGTGGTGCATTGAGAAAGAGGGTCTAAGCAGTCGATGAAATGGGTAGAGCGCCTCATCATTGAGCCGGTCCCACGCTCGCAGTTCGCGCCAGGTTTCCTGAGCGACTAGACGGTCGCCGTCAGCGGTACCGCAGCTCCCCCAAGCCATCAGACCCCGTGCAGCCAAGCCCAACTTGTCACGAAGAAAAAGCCTGGGCGTTCGATGCGCGCCAAGCGCGTGATGAATTGACCGGTGCATGCTGAAATAAGCGTCTTGATCCGGCTATCCCGACACGCTGCCTACTCGCGCACGAACGGCCTGGGCCACGTCGCCCATTACGTCGATGCCGTTGCTCGGATGCGGCAGCGTATTGCAGGTCACCACGCTGGCCGCGCCGGCGTCCTCAAGCAGCTGCATTGCATCTAGGGCGAACACCGCATGCACGCCGATGCACACGGGATCGTTCTTGAACACCGATCGCACCTGCCGCACAGCCACAGCCATCGTGCGTGCACTGGAGATGATGTCGTCGATCAGCACAGGACGGCGGCCTGCGTGTGCCTCGACCTTGGGTACGCTGATCTCGACACTACGGTCACCGAGCCTGCGCTTGGACAGGACAATGAATGGACAGCCGACGCGAGCAGCTACGTCGCTGGCCCACTGCTCGCTTTCTGAATCTGGGCCAACGATCACCGGCTCTGGGACGTGGGCGGCCACCCAGCGCGCGATCGCAGGTGCACTGGCCACGTTCTCGGCCGGAATCGAGTACACCTCGTCGAGCGAGGCGCGGCGATGCAGGTGCGGATCAACCGTCACCAGCCAATCGAACGCCTGCGACAAGAAGCGAGCGAAGGTCACGGAAGTTACGGCCTCGCCTGGCTGGAAGCGCTTGTCCTGGCGCATATAGGGCAAGTAGGGAGTAACAATACCGACCCGGCTGGCGCCCAGTTCACGGGCGGTCTGCGCCAGGTACCACAGGCGCAGCGCCTGCGGATCTGGGTCGCGCAGGGATGCAACGACCACAACGTCCTTACCAGAGAGATCGTCGTGCAGCCGCAGGTAGGACTCGCCGTCGGGGAAGTGACGCGCCTCCACTCGGCCGACCAGGGCCTGCAGGTGCACCGCGAGATCGGCCGCCGCCTGCTCGGCGCCAGGTGCGGGAAGAATGATCATGTTCATGCTGTTTCCTTGATGGTGACCAGCCCCTGCTGGCGGTTTGCATAGGACTGCGCGTACTCCAGCTCTCCGGTGGTCTGGGCATGAACGTGGAACAGCGGCTGGCCGCGCGCGATCCGATCCCCGAGCTTCACTTCCAGCGTGATGCCTGCGGCCGGCGCCCCTGGCGCTCCTGCCAACTTGGCAACCATCGCCAGCTTCCGGTTGTCGACGGCGGTAACCACGCCCGCTACACCGGCAAGGCACGGTCGCATGTGCGGTGCCACGGGCGGCTGGCGCAGGCCACCCTGCGCCTCGCAGATGGCAACAAACTGGGTCCAGGCCTGCCCGCTGTCCAGCGCCTGCTGCGCAAGCAAATAGCCCGCACCGGGGCCGGCTTTTCCGCCCATCTCCAGAAGGTGTCCGGCGAGCAGCAACGCCCGCTCGCGCAGATCTGCCGGAGCTGCAGAGCCCCTTTGCAGGACGGCGAGGACATCCCGCGCCTCTAGGGCGGGACCGACGCCTCGACCGACAGGCTGCGTGCCGTCGGTGCGGACGACACGCAATTGCAAGCCTACCGCCTCGCCGACATGCTTCAGGAGGTCGCCGAGTTCATCTGCCGCTTGTTCGGATCGAACCTTGGCCGTCGGGCCGACCGGAATATCGATCAGCACGCGCTCCGACCCCGCCGCTGCCTTTTTAGACAACACAGAGGCGACCAGTTGCGCGGCGCCATCGAGGTCGAGCGGACGCGAGACACGGATCAACACGTCGTCCGCCGGGCTCAGCTGCACGGAGCCTCCCCAGACGATGCAACCGCCGACCTTCTCGACCACCCGGCGCATGGCCTGCAGATCCAGGTTGACTGGCGCCAGGGTTTCCATGGTGTCCGCGGTACCCGCCGGAGAGGTAATGGCCCGGGAGGACGTCTTGGGCATGACCAGACCGCAGGCGGTGACGATGGCCACCACCAGCGGCGTCGTCCGGTTGCCAGGCAGCCCCCCAACGCAATGCTTGTCCATCACCGGCGAGAATGGCCAGTGCAGCCGCTCGCCGACGTCGATCATGGCGCGGGTGAGGGCGACCGTCTCCTCGTGCGACATCCGGCCACCCGCCGTGGCGGTGACGAAGGACGCCAGGTGCAGGTCGGACAACCGGCCAGCTGCCACATCGAGCATGATGGTTTTGAGCTTCTCATAGTCCAGCGGCGCACCATAGGTTTTGCCGCGGATATGCCGCTCGGATTCGAGCACCGGGGGATGGCGGATAGCGAGCATCTCGCCCCCAGAGAGGCCGAGAGCCCGCCAGGCAGGCTCCGACAGGCCCGCTTCTCCGTGGCCTAGCCATTCAGCGGCCACGTGGTGCACAGTGGCGATGACCGTTCGACCATCCCATTCGATCTCCACGCGCGTCTGGGCCTCGAACCCTTCCGAACGGCAGATTTCGCAGTCGACCCGCATGTAGACAACCGGCGACTGGTACGTGAGGATCCCCGCGCGGCGTGCGATCAGCCCCGCGCCATGCGGCAGATGGGCAGCCAGCGCGTTCATCCCAGCTCCACGGCTTGCATATGCTCCGGGACAGTGCACGCCCAGCCATGCTGTTCCTGGATGGCGATGCGCAAGCTGTCGGCAGCGACAGACTCGCCGTGGGTGACAAACACCCGCTTGGGCGGCTGCGGCATCCGTCCCACCCAGCGCAGCAGCTCCTCCCGGTCAGCATGTGCGGACAAGGAGCCCAGGCTAGCGACTTCCGCGCGAACGGGAACGTAGTCGCCGTGAATCTTGATCTGCTTTGCGCCGTTAACGAGCGCTGCGCCACGTGTCCCGGCAGCCTGATAGCCGGCCAGCAGGATGGTGTTGCGCGGGTTCGGTGCCATCGCCTTCAGGTGATGCACTACGCGCCCGCCGGTGGCCATGCCGCTGGCCGAAATGATGACGGCGGGATAGCGCATGTCGTTCAGCTTGCGCGACTCCTCCACAGAGTTCACCACCTTGGCTGCGGTGCACATCATCCGGCACTGGTCGGGCGTCAACCGGTGCTGCGAACGGTGTTTGTGGTACAGCTCCGTCGTATCGGCGGCCATCGGGCTATTAAGGAAAGCCGGCAGGTCTGGAATGCGGCCTTCGCGCTTCAGGGTGGCCAGCACGTACATGAGTGACTGCGCTCGTCCGACCGCAAAGGCGGGGACGATGACCACACCTCCGCGCGCTGCAGTGCGGTTGATCACCTCTGCAAAAGCAGTGGCGGGATCTTCCTTCTCATGCGATCGGTCGCCATAGGTCGATTCCATGACGACGTAGTCCGCCGCAGGCGGTGACTCCGGCGGCCGCATGACGACGTCCTCGTCGCGCCCAAGGTCGCCCGAAAACAGCAACGACCCTGAACCCCACTGCACATGAACGCTGGCGGCACCAAGGATGTGGCCGGCGAGCGAGAAACGCATTCGCAGCCCCTCGACCGGCTCGAACTCGGCGTCGAACTGCTGAGGCTGGAACAGGCGCAAGGTCTTGCGGGCGTCCTGTTCCGTGTAAAGAGGCAGGGCCGGACTGTGCTTCGAGAAACCGCGACGATTGGCGTAGAGCGCATCTTCCTCCTGCAGGTGCCCCGAATCCGGCAGCAGCAACGCGCAGAGGTCGCGCGTGGCTTCGGTGCAAAACACCGGGCCTCTGAACCCCTGGCGCGCCAGTGCGGGCAGGTAACCACTATGGTCGATGTGCGCGTGGGTGAGCACGACAGCATCGATCGTCTCAGGCTGCAGCGGGAAGACATCCCAGTTGCGCAGCCGCAGCTGCTTCAAGCCCTGGAACAGCCCGCAGTCGACCAGCACGCGCTTGCCCCCGTGCTCCAGCAGGTATTTCGATCCGGTGACAGTGCCCGCGGCACCCAGGAAAGTAATTCGCATATTGTTCCTTTCGATCAGTAAGAACTCATGATGATCCGGGGATCGCCGCTGCCTCGGACAGCCTGCAATTCCGGCGCGTCGAGCAGCCGTTCCACTTCCAGACCTGCCGCTTTCGATGCGGCACAAACCGCGTGGGCCCATGTCGTTCGGTTCGCGAACAGCATGCCTGCAACGTCCAGCGTCCCGCCGCGGCTCACGTACCCGAGCACGCGAGTCGTTTGCGCGCCGGTGTCAAGGGGCCGCAGTAAACCAACCAGAGCTTCCGGACGTGTATGCGTGAGGAAGATGCGCACATCCTGCGTAGCAGGGAAAAGTGCACCGGTCGCTGCACTCTGGTGCGCAGCCTCGCGGGCGTCCCGACCGACGCGGAAACGCCCGGGCTCGATGATGTAGTTCACGGCAGCCGCGACGCCGCGCTGCTCCAGCCTTTCGGCGGCCTTGAGAGCCTCACCCAGCTGGTAGGCACCGACAGCAGTGAACAGAATGCGTGCCTGGGGTGCGGGTCGGATGCACAGGGCGCCATCGCGCACCAAACGCGCAGCTTCTTGCGCAGAGAACCAGACCGGCAACGCCCTCTTCGGCACGACCATCGTCCAGAACTGGCCGTGCGTCTGGTAGGCGGCCTGCAAGGCGACTTGGGCCGTGTTCCAGTCCGGCGGGTACAGGACACGGGAGACGTCGCTCATCTCGCCCTGCAGCGTCTCGCCGAACGAAGGATCCTGGTGTGACTGCTCGTTCTTGCCGTTCTCCCACGTGTGAGAAGTAGCCACCACCACCACCGACACCCAGCCGGGGGGACGCCCTGCATCCGCAAGTTGGCGGGCAAACAAGATTTCCTGCCGAAGAGCGCCCAGCATCTTGGCTGCGAAGGCCTCATAGGAAACGACCAGATTGAGCCCCCCCTTGTTGGCGAGGGCCGCACTGACCACAGCCTCCTCGTTGAGGGCGGTGACCACGGACCCGCTAATGGACTCGGCCACGCCCTGCTCCGGCGCCACGACGCGGTGCTTGAGCAGGTCGAGCGTGCGGCCCATGCGGTTGCTGCGCAGCTCGTCCGGGTTACCAACCCGCACCCGCAGCTGCGGGTTGGCGGCCACCAGCGCCGTGAACGCCTGGTCGATCCCCTCCATCGGCGAGCATTCGCGCTCACCGGGCGCGAGCGACGCAAGAGGTGGAAGAGACGGGAATGGCACGTTGCGTGTGGCGAAGGCGTGATCCCGTTCGCGCACCCGACGCTGCTCATCATGCCGATTCAAAACCGCTGCGGCGGAGCTTAGGTCTTCGCGTGAGACCCACAACGCCTTCGACCCCTCTTCGAAGAGCGCGCGAGCCCCCGCGTCAACCCGGGGGTTGGCACCGAGCGGAAGGTTGTGCGCATCGTTGGAACCAGCGCCGGGAAAGCCGTAGCCTTTCGGGGCTTCCGCAATGGTGTAGTGCAACGGTACCGGGTAGCCGCCGGCACCCGTGCGGATGGCCTCGGTGCAGGCATCGAGGCGATCCTCCATCGTGAAGATCGCCCAGGCAAAAGCTGCCGGGTCGGTGCCGTCGATCTCCATCGGGTCAAAGCCGTTCAGGCGCAGGTGGTCTTTCAGCCACTGCACGCCGCCCTGCTGTTGCAGTGTGCTGCGCTGCTCGATGCGACGGCCATTGAGGATCATGATCGGCGCCACGTGGCCGCTGTCCTCGGCGCGCCACCAGCGGGGCGCCCAGTCGCTGCCCCGTTGCTCCTCAAAGGCGCCGTCGCTCAGGAAGGCCACCAGGCGCTCGCCCGGCAGCGGGATGTGGACGTACTGCAGCTCGGCGAACCCGAGATAGCCGCCCTCGGAGATGCCACCGGCTGTACTAGCGTTGACATGGCTGCCCAGCGGGGATTCCGGCCGCCCATCGGGCCCGATGGCATAGGAATAGAAATCGCCCACGAAGCGCGTCAGGCCGGCATCGCTTACGTCGTATCGCTGCGCCTGGACCGGCAGCATGTTGCCCACCAGCAGATTCACTGCCTCCACGCCAGCGACGCTGTGGCCCTGCCCCATGATCCAGCCGCGCGTATGGCCGGTCAACGAGTTCGCCGCCAGGTAGCCGGCGTAGGCAGGCACCATGTTGAGCGACCCACCGGTATGACCCTCAGGCGTTTGCTTGTACTCGTCGGGTTGCAGAGGGGCACCGTCCCACCGTACCCGCTGGGCGTAGGTCATATGAACTGTCAGCCACATGGCCGCCGACGCGACGCAGTCTGCGGCGCGTAGGAGGTGATAGACGTCCGCTGGCGAAGCGGCCCGGCATTGCGCCACCAGCAGCTGCGCCATCTCGAAGATGCGCAACTGTGTCTGTGGTGAGTGCTGGATCACACCGTATCCGGCGGCCCACTGCGCGAACGCTGCGTCGGCCTCGCGGTGCAGACGGGCGCGATGCGTTAGGAGATGGTTTCGATGGTCTTGCATGTGCATCCGTTCGTGATCTGCTGTTATGCAGCGCCCGGTTCGCGCGGGGGCTTCCCGGTACCCCATCCGCGGTTGAAAGGTTGGCTAGCAGGAGCGCCCCGGTGTGTTTGTCGGGTTGGGAGTGATCCATAAATTTCGTCGCCGCTGGGGTAGATTAACGGCGCAAATCCTCGTCTACTTGAGTTGCATCAATTAAAATCCGACGAAATTTGTATATGACAGATTTGTAATCAAGCCGCGTCCTGCCACGAAATATGCTTTCCACCAGGGATTCCTGCTGACCCGGTTATGGTCGCGCAGGACGGTCTGCCACTCGTGGCCGGAGAACTGGCAGTCCTGATCGGAATGGACCATGATCGGCGCATGCGGCTGGCGGTGCCATAGTGCCATGAGCAGTGCATCGAGGGACTAGGCTCGTGTCAATGCGGCTGCCCATAGGCCAGCCCACTACTTGGCGCGAGAACAGATCAACCACAGCCGCCAGGTACAGCCAGCCTTCGTGGGTTCGGATGTAGGTGATGTCGGTGACCCAGGACTGGTTAGGCTCGGCTACCTTGACTGGCGCTGCAGGTGATTTGGCGCAACCACTGCGGGCTTGCCCCCTCGCATCCCAGGCCTGTGGCCGCAGCCCGTCTACGAGCGCAGGCCTTCGAGTTTGAGCAACCGCGCCACGCGATGCTTGCCGCAGCGCTCGCCCAGGTCGCACATGTCCAGCGTGAGCTTGCTGTAGCCGAAGACGGGGTCCCCTCGTTTTCAGTGCAATAACTGGCGGTACGCAAACCCAGCACTGGCGCGGGGGTGGTGTTGGTAGATCGTTGATTCTGTTGGCTTTCCTGTTCACTTCTCAAACGGGTATCGTGGCCTCCCACTAATGGGGTTCACGATGCAGGACTGGCAAACGACGTTTTTGGGGATGCGTGAGCTGCCCCGCGATATCAGTGACTTCGAGATGAAGGCGTTTTTCACCTTCGATGGTGCAGAGCGCGAGGCAATCAATGCGCGCCGGGGTGACGCCCACAAGCTCGGTCTGGCGCTGCATATCGGGTTTTTGCGCATGAGTGGCCGCCTGCTGTATGCCTTTCGGGTGGTTCCCGTCGCCCTGTGGCGCCACTTGAGCGAGGAACTTGGCATTGCCACCCCTGATGTGGCTTCGCTGCGCACGCTGTACGGGCGGGAGAAGACACTGTTCGATCACCAGCAAGTAGCGTGCACGGCCCTTGGTTTTCGGTGGATGAGCGAGCACCAACGCCGCTCCCTGGTGCGTGAACTGCGGGACGAAGTGGCCCGTTGCGCCGACCGCGATCAACTGCTCGGGAGGGCCCGCCAATGGCTGTACAAGAATAAGCTGGTGATCGTGCACGAGCGGGCCATCCGGACTTTGATTGCGAGCGCACTCACCCAGCTCGAAGCGGAGACAGGTGCTGCAATCGCCGCCAGCGTCGATCCGGCAACCCTTGATCGGTGGCGAACCTCGGTTGCAGAGCTGCGCCCAGATGGACAAACCCAACAAAGCTGGCTGTGGTCGGCGCCGGCCAAGCACTCAACCCGCCAAATCAGCGAGGTACTTGAACGCATCGATCTGCTGTACGAGCTGGACGTTCATAAACACCTGACCGACATCCCCGATCTCATCTTGCGCCGTTACGCGCGCCGACTAGTCTCTCGGCCGCCGTCTGCCGGCGCCAAGATCAAGGAACCCGCGCGCACCGTGGAGGTCGCCTGCTTTCTGCGGTATTGCCTGTTCACCACCACGGACCAGTTGATTTTGATGGTGCAGCGCCGGATTGCCGATCTGTGGCGCCAGACCGCTGCCGAGGTCCCCGCCACCGTCAACTGGGCGGCGATGTACAAAACGCTACTGGCCGAACTCGTGGCCTTGAGCGCCCAGGGCGCTGTGCCGGACGCCGAGCTGCGCGCACGGCTTGAAGCCTTGGTCATCGAAACCCAGAAACGCAAGCCACCCAGTCGGGCCTCCCTTGTGCGCGAAGGATTGATTGATGTCATTCGCCCCGTACGCTCACTGCTTGTGGCAATTGCAAAGCTTCCATGGCAAGCCACCGGAGAGCATCCCACCATCGACGCCCTGACGAAATTGAGCGCCTATTACGCCAGTAACATCAGAAAGTTGCCGGATGGCGTTGTCGCGCCAGGCCTGGGGAAGGTCTGGCAAGCCGCCATATCCAGCCCAGACCGGGAACGGGCGTTTCGGGCATTGGAGGTTGCCACCTTGTTTGCCCTGCGCCGCGCGGTGCGCAATGGATCGGTCTGGATCGAGCACAGCTTGAGTTTTAGGGGCCGTGCACGCCTGTTCTTCACGGACGAACGTTGGAAGGACGAGTCCAAGAAGCACTATGCCCGTCTGTCGCTGCCCGGCAAGGCGGCCACCTTTCTGAAGCCATTGTTGGCCAAGGTAACTGCAGGTGTCGATGCTGTGGCTGCGGCGGCACGCAGTGGCGTACTGCGCGTCGACGATGAACTCCACCTCTCAGTTTTACCCGCCGAAGACGAAGACCCCGAAGTCACCAAGCTACGGGCGGCTTTGGATCACCGCATCGGCGAAGTGCAATTGCCTGAAGTGATTCTGGCCGTTGACGCCCAGGTGCGCTTCAGCTGGATCATGCTCGGCCGTGAACCACGGTCAACAGCGGAACTGCTGATGGTCTATGCCGGCATCATGGCCCACGGCACCAGTCTGACAGCCATCGAATGCGCGCGCATGATTCCGCAGTTGTCTGCCACCAGCATCCGCCAGGCCATGCGCTGGGCACGGGACGAACGCCGTCTGAGTCAGGCTTGCCAGGCGGTGCTGGAGTTTATGCAACGCCACCCGATCGCCACCACTTGGGGCCGTTCAGACCTGGCATCTTCTGACATGATGAGCATGGAGACAACCAAGCGGGTATGGCAGGCCCGGCTTGATCCCCGGCGCAACACGCCCTCCATTGGCATCTACTCCCATGTACGCGACCGCTGGGGAATCTTTCACGCACAGCCCTTCGTGCTCAATGAGCGCCAAGCTGGCGTGGCCATTGAAGGCGTCATACGTCAGGAACGCCTTGAAACCAGCCAACTGGCGGTGGACACCCACGGCTACACCGATTTTGCGATGGCACTGGCCCGGTTGTTGGGCTTTGATCTTTGCCCGCGGTTGAAGGAATTGAAACAACGCCACCTGTTCGTGCCTCGCGGCGCCAAGGTGCCAGCCGAAATAGCTGCGGTGTGCGAGGCCAATGTTGACGTTGCCCTGATCGAAAAGCATTGGGACAGCCTGGTGCATCTGGCGGCTTCGGTCATGAGTGGTCACGCCAGTGCGGTGGCAGCACTGGCGCGGTTTGGCTCTGCTGCCCAGGGTGACCCCATCTATGACGCTGGCGTGCAATTGGGACGTTTGCTGCGAACCGCGTTCCTTGCCGACTACTTTGTTAAGGACGCTTTCAGGAATGAATTGCGCCGGGTGCTCAACCGGGGGGAGGCGGTCAACGCCCTCAAGCGCGCCATTTACACCGGCCGGATCAGCCCGGCACAGGCCAAACGTGTGGACGAAATGCAGGCTGTGGCCGACGCGTTGAGTCTGCTGGCCAACATCGTCATGGCGTGGAACACGTCACAAATGCAGGCTGTTCTGGATCGCTGGTCGAACCGCCGCCAGGCCATTCCGCCGGAACTGATCGGAAAAATTGCTCCCACCAGGCTGGAAAGCATCAACCTGCGAGGCGTGTTCCGCTTTCCTGTTGACCGTTATGCCGACCAAATCCTGCCCTCGCGGCAGGGAGCACCGATAACTGGCACCAACGGATGAAACCGATCACGGTTTGACGCCACGAATCCCGGATTTGAAGGTGAACAGGAAAGCCAACAGAATCAACGATCTACCAACACCACCCCCGCGCCAGTGCTGGGTTTGCGTACCGCCAGTTATTGCACTGAAAACGAGG
>Ga0156178_114_pt1 | contig 27288 bp, 21 predicted proteins | sample RifCSPlowO2_12_FD_107831 | JGI IMG/M metagenome (GOLD analysis project Ga0156178, IMG submission 107831) | Burkholderiales bacterium RIFCSPLOWO2_12_FULL_65_40 | reverse complement strand
CTGAGGCAAACTACTACCGGCAACTAGCCAGTCAGCCCTCCATGATGGTGGGCTGACTTAAACCAACCGGCCTCCACGAATCCCGGGGCGATTCATACCAGGCTATTGAGCCAGGATTTCAAAAGATGCTGGCCAATGTGTTTGGTAGCGCAATCAAGCTCGATGCGGCACCGACCGCAACTGACTTAGCTAGCAAGGAAATCACCTACCTAATCGTGCCCACTGTCGTGACAACCTCGGGGAGTACCGGATTCTTTACTTGGCCACCGACGAACTTCTCCGTGGATCTGACTAGTCAGGTTCGTTCGCGCGATGGTGCAGTCATTGCATCCCCGCGGGTGGTAGGGGTAGGTAGTGCAGAGACGGGTGAGCGCTTGAGCGATCACGGTATCGCTGGTCGGCGCGCGATGGCCGACGCTTTGACCAAGATGCAGGCAGCGCTCCTTGAGACTCGACTAAGCCCGGCTGCAGTACAGGGCACTTCGGCAACGCCTTCCGCCAAGACACCAAATAATTTGGACTCAATCTCGGAGCGCTTAGGTCGCCTCAAATCACTATTTGATCAAGGCTTGCTCACTAAGGATGAATACGAAAAAAAGAGAAAGGCGCTTGTGGACGAACTGTAGTCGTAAGTCGAAAGTCGGGCGGCACTAATTCGTTGGAACTAGAACCACATGTCGTGGCTGTCCTTGGACTGTCACTATTAACATTGCCATAGCTTGATAACCCCCTCTGCTTCGGGTCGAAAGCGCTCAACCACTCGCCGCCCCAACCCTCACGCCGAAAGCGCGTGCAGCAACTCTGTCTCGATCTCGATCTGCCGCAGGTTGTTCTGCAGTTCCGGGCCTTGCACGAGGAAGGTGTCTTCCACCCGCTCACCCAGCGTGCTGACCTTGGCCAGTTGCACGCTGAGCCCGTGGCGGGCCAGCACGCGGGCCACGAGGTAGAGCAGGCCGGCGCGGTCGCTGGCGGAGATGCCCAGCAGCCAGCGCTGCGCCTTTTCGTCGGGCCGCAGTGTGACGCGGGGCGTGATGGGAAAGCTTTTCACGCGGCGCGAGACGCGGCGGCGGCCGGGTTCGGGCAGGGGGCCGCCCTGCACGATGGCCTGCATCAGGTCGTTCTCGACCATGTGCGTGAGTTCGCGGTAGTGCCCCTGCAGCGCATCGCTGACGACCTGGAAGGTGTCGAGCGCGTAGCCGTTGTTGGCGGTGTGCACGCGCGCGTCGAGGATGGAGAAGCCCGCGCGGTCGAAATAGCCGCAGATGCGCGCGAACAGGTCGCTCTGGTCGGCGGCGTACACCAGCACCTGCAGGCCTTCGCCCGCGAGCGATTGGCGTGCGCGCACCACGGGCTGCGGCGTGCCCACGTGGCGCGAGAGGTGGCGCGTGTGCCAGGCGATGTCGGCGGCCTCGTGGCGCATGAAGTAACTCACGTCCAGCGTGTCCCACAGCTTCTTGTGCGCCTCGAAGGGCAGGGCGCTCAGGGCCAGCAGCACCAGGGCTTCGCGCTTGCGCGCCTCGATCATGGCCTCTGCGTCGGGGGCGCGCCCGCCCAGCACGCGCAGCGTGGCGCGGTACAGGTCTTCGAGCAGCTTGCCCTTCCACGCATTCCACACCTTGGGGCTGGTGCCCCGGATATCGGCCACGGTGAGCAGGTACAGCGCAGTGAGGTAGCGCTCGTTGCCCACGCGCTGGGCAAAGGCAGTGATGACATCGGGGTCGGAAAGGTCCTGCTTCTGCGCCACGTTGCTCATGGTCAGGTGCTCGCGCACCAGGAATTCGATGAGTCGGGTGTCCTCGCGCGCCACGCCGTGCTGACGGCAAAAGCGCCGTGCCTCCACGGCGCCGATCTGCGAATGGTCGCCGCCCCGGCCCTTGCCGATGTCGTGGAACAGTGCGGCGGTGAACAGCACCCAGGGCTTGTCCCAGCCGCCCGCAAGCTGTGAGCAGAAGGGGTATTCGTGCGCGTGCTCGGCGATGAAGAAGCGCCGCGCGTTGCGCAGCACCATGAGGATGTGCTGGTCCACCGTGTAGGCGTGGAACAGGTCGTGCTGCATCTGCCCGACGATGCGGCGGAACGGCCACAGATAGCGCCCCAGCACCGAGGTCTGGTTCATCAGCCGCATGGCGTGCGTGATGCCCGAGGGCTGCTGCAGGATGCGCATGAAGGCGGCGCGGTTCACCGGGTCGCGCCGGAAGGCGGCGTCCATCACGCCGCGCGCGTTGTAGAGCGCACGCAGCGTGCGCGCCGAAAGGTTCTGCAGCCCGGTGGAGCTTTGGTAGAGCAGGAAGGTTTCGAGGATGGCGTGCGGGTCGCGCTGGTACAGGTCGTCGCTGGCCACCTCGATCATGCCGCCCCGGTCCAGAAAGCGCTCGTTGATGGGCTGGGGCGCCTGGGCAGGCGGGTTCAGCCGGTCTTCGATGTTGAGCAGCAGGATCTGGCATAGCTGCGTCACCGCCTTGGCAGCCCAGTAGTAGCGGCGCATCAGCGCCTCGCTGGCGCGCAAGGCCAAGCGCGTGCCGTCGGGCGCCTGCGAGCGGTAACCGAGCGATTCGGCCACGGCGGTCTGCAGGTCGAATACCAGCCGGTCTTCGCGCCGCCCGGCCAGGGCGTGCAGGCGCGCGCGCACCATGAACAGCAGGGCTTCGTTGCGCTGGATCTGGCGCACCTCGTAGGGCGTGGCCAGGCCGCTTTCGGCCAGCTCCGGCCAGCTGCGGCCCAGCCCGGCGGCGCGTGCCACCCACAGGATGAGGTGCAGGTCGCGCAGCCCGCCGGGGGATTCCTTGCAGTTGGGTTCCAGCGCGTAGGGGGTGTTCTCGTGCTTGGTGTGGCGCTGGCGCATCTCCAGCGTCTTGGCCGTGAGGAAGGCGTGGGGGTCGAGCTGCGCACCAAACTGGTGCTCGAAGTGGGCGAACAGCGCCGCGTCGCCGCACACGCGGCGGGCTTCGAGCAGCGAGGTCTGCACGGTCACGTCGTTGGCCGCCTCGGCCAGGCATTCCTCCACGGTGCGCACGCTGGAGCCAATCTCCAGCCCGGCGTCCCAGCAGCTGCGGATGAAGCCCTCGATCTGGGTGCGCACGGCCTCGGGCTGCGGCAGATCCCCGGGCAGCAGCACCAGCACGTCGATGTCGGAGTACGGAAAGAGTTGTTCGCGGCCATAGCCGCCCACGGCCGCCAGCACCAGCCCGGGGGGCAGGGCGGCGCGCTGCCACAGCGTGCACAGCAGGCCGTCGGCCAGGCGTGAGAGCTTGCGCAGCAAGGCATGGATGCCGCGCGAGGAGCTGCCTTTGGCCAGCAGCGCGGTCAGCAGGGTTTTCTTCTGGAGGCGGTAGGCGTCGCGCAGGGCGTGGAGTTCGGTCATGGCCTTACCAAGCAATAACCATGCACGTGGTTGGTTTTGTGGCTCCACCGCGCTGCATACGGTCCCTTACGCTTGACACCGACGCGGCCCAGGCCAGCGGCCCCCGTGGAAGGGCCGCCAGTATTCCCATGTACGGGCACTGGGGGCGTCCCCCTGGGGGGAAGACGCGAAGCGGCTCAGGGGGGGGCTTCACTTCAGGTCGTGGTGGCTTGAACGAAGGAGGGCAGCGGGGGCGAGCCAGCCGAGAGCGTCATCACCTCGTAGCCCGTGGGCGTGACGAGCACGGTGTGCTCCCATTGCGCCGAGAGGCTGCGGTCCTTGGTGACGATGGTCCAGCCGTCGTTGCCGAACTCCTTGATCTCGCGCCGGCCGGCGTTGATCATGGGTTCGATGGTGAACACCATGCCGGGCTTGAGCTCTTCGAGCGTGCCGGGGCGGCCGTAGTGCAGCACCTGGGGCTCTTCATGGAAGTTCTTGCCGATGCCGTGGCCGCAGAACTCGCGCACGATCGAAAACCCATGGCCTTCGGCAAACTTCTGGATCGCGTGGCCGATATCTCCCAGGCGCGCACCGGGCTTGACCTGCACGATGCCGTGCCACATCGCCTCGAAAGTGATGGCGCACAGGCGCTTGGCGGCAATCGAACATTCGCCGATCAGGTACATGCGGCTGTTGTCGCCATACCAGCCGTCCTTGGTGATGACGGTGACGTCCACGTTCACGATGTCGCCTTTCTTCAGGGGCTTGTCGTTCGGGATGCCGTGGCACACCACGTGGTTCACCGAGGTGCACAGCGAGGCGGGGTAGGCCGGGTAACCCGGCGGCTGGTAGCCGACGGTAGCCGAAATGGTGCCCTGCTGGGCCATGCATTCGGCGCCGAGGCGGTCGATTTCCGCCGTGGTGATGCCCGGCTTGATGTGGGGCGCGATGTAGTCCAGGACTTCCGAGGCCAGGCGGCACGCCAGGCGCATGCCTTCAATGTCCGCAGCGTCTTTGATAGTGATGCTCATGGGGCAGAATTATCCCATCGGCCTCTGGTTCGTGCAGGGCGACGCCTGCGTGCCCACCCGGTAGCCCGGTAAAATGGCGGGCTTCGATCGCGCGGGCCGCTGCCCGGTCATCCTCTCCCTCACCACCTACCCAGGCCGTCAACGTGACCTTGCACCTGACCACGATTGCGGGCGGCAACGCCCTCAGCCCCTTTCGCGCCCAGCAACTCCAGCCCGCACTTGAAGCCATCCACCCGAAAATCGCCGCCATCGCGGCGCGCTTCGTGCACCTGGTGGCTACCGATGCACCGCCCACGCCCGAGCAGCACGAGCGCCTGGCCGCGCTGCTGACTTACGGCGACCCGTACCAAGGCCCGGCTGATGGCGCGGCCATCATCGTCACGCCGCGCCTGGGCACCGTCTCGCCCTGGGCCTCCAAGGCCACCGACATCGCGCACAACTGCGGGCTGCCGCTGCGCCGCGTCGAGCGCGCCACCGAATACCGCATCCAGATGGCGAGCGGTCTGCTGGGCAAGCCCACTTTGAGCGCCGAGCAGCTGGCCCAGGTCGCCGCGCTCTTGCACGACCGCATGACCGAATCGGTGCTGTTCGACCTGGCCGATATGCAGGCCCTGTTCACCGAGCTGCCGCCCCAGCCCATGGAGCATGTGGACGTGCTGGCCGGCGGCCGCGCCGCTTTGGTGGCCGCCAACACCCAGTGGGGCCTGGCGCTGGCCGATGACGAAATCGACTACCTCGTCACCGCCTTTCAGGGCCTGCAGCGCAACCCCACGGACGTGGAGCTGATGATGTTCGCGCAGGCCAACAGCGAGCACTGCCGCCACAAGATCTTCAACGCCCAGTTCACCATCGACGGCGTGGCGCAGGACAAGAGCCTGTTCGGCATGATCCGCCACACGCACCAGACCAGCCCGCAGCACACCGTGGTGGCCTACTCCGACAACGCTTCGGTGATGGAAGGCCACCAGGTCGAGCGTTTTGTGGCAAAAATGGCCTCCAGCGCCCAAGGGAAGAGCGCGAGTAGCTATGAAAAAGAGAGCGTGCTCCAGCATGTACTGATGAAGGTGGAGACGCACAACCACCCCACGGCCATCTCGCCCTTCCCGGGCGCCTCCACCGGCGCGGGCGGCGAGATCCGCGACGAGGGCGCCACCGGGCGCGGCTCCGAGCCCAAGGCGGGCCTGACGGGCTTCACCGTCTCCAAGCTGTGGGGCGGCGCGTCGGACCAGGAAGGCGGCAAGCCGTCGCACATCGCCAGCCCGCTGCAGATCATGACCGAGGGGCCGCTGGGCGGCGCCGCGTTCAACAACGAGTTCGGCCGCCCCAACCTGGCAGGCTACTTCCGCGAGTACGAGCAGACCGTGGCGGGTGTGGCGCGCGGCTACCACAAGCCCATCATGATCGCGGGCGGCCTGGGCAGCATCGACGCCCGGCTCACGCAAAAGATCGAATTCCCCGCCGGCTCGCTGCTGGTGCAGCTCGGCGGCCCCGGCATGCGCATCGGCATGGGCGGCAGCGCGGCCAGCTCCATGGCCACGGGCCAGAACGCGGCGGAGCTGGACTTCGACTCCGTGCAGCGCGGCAACCCCGAGATCGAGCGCCGCGCGCAGGAAGTCATCAACCACTGCTGGGCGCTGGGCGAGGGCAACCCCATCCTGGCCATCCACGACGTGGGCGCGGGCGGCCTGTCCAACGCCTTCCCCGAGCTGACGAACGACGCGGGCCGGGGCGCGCGCTTTGATCTGCGCGCCGTGCAGCTCGAAGAATCGGGCATGGCGCCCAAGGAAATCTGGTCCAACGAAAGCCAGGAGCGCTACGTGCTGGCCATCGCGCCCGAGTCGCTGGAACTGTTCCGCGCCTTCTGTGAGCGCGAGCGCTGCCCCTTCGCCGTGATCGGCACCGCCACCGAGGAACGCCAGCTCGTGCTGGAAGACACCGCCGCACCGGCCGGCGACCAGAAGCTGCCAGTCTGCATGCCCATGTCGGTGCTGCTGGGCAAGCCGCCCAAGATGCACCGCGACGTGACCACCGTGCAGCGCCAGTTCACGCCCATCGACCTGACCGGCGTGCCGCTGCAGAAGGCCGTGATCGACGTGCTGAGCCACCCCACCGTGGCGTCCAAGCGCTTTCTCATCACCATTGGCGACCGCACCGTGGGCGGCCTCACGCACCGCGACCAGATGGTCGGCCCCTGGCAGGTGCCCGTGGCCGACTGCGCCGTCACGCTGGCCGATTACAAGGGCTTCGCCGGCGAGGCCATGGCCATGGGCGAGCGCACGCCGCTGGCCGCCATCAACGCCCCGGCCTCGGGCCGCATGGCGGTGGCCGAAGCCATCACCAACCTGCTGGCCGCGCCCATCGAACTGCCGCGCGTCAAACTCAGCGCCAACTGGATGGCCGCTTGCGGCGAGCCCGGTGAAGACGCCGCGCTGTACGCCACCGTCAAGGCCGTGGGCCTGGAGCTGTGCCCGCAACTGGGCGTGAGCATCCCCGTGGGCAAGGACAGCTTGTCCATGCGCACGCAGTGGAAAGATGGCGACGCGCAGAAGAAGGTGGTCTCGCCCGTGAGCCTGATCGTCACCGGCTTCGCCACGCTGCAGGACGTGCGCGGCACGCTCACGTCGCAGCTTGACGCCACCGAAGAAGACACTACGCTGGTGCTGGTGGACCTGGGCAAGGGCCAGTGCCGCATGGGCGGCAGCATCCTGGGCCAGGTGCTGGACCAGGCGGGCGACACCGTGCCCGACCTCGACGACGCCAAGGACCTGGTGAACCTGGTGAACGCCGTGAACGCGCTGCGCGCCAAGGGCCAGATCCTGGCCTACCACGACCGCAGTGACGGCGGCCTGCTCGCCGCCGTGGCCGAGATGGCCTTTGCCGGTCATGTGGGCGTGGCGCTGAACGTGGACATGCTCGTCACCGAGGGCGACGGCATCCATGACAGCCGCATGGACGCGGGCGACGCCAAGAACTGGGCCGGCCAGGTCAGCGCGCGCCGCGAAGAGCTCACGCTCAAGGCCCTGTTCAACGAAGAGCTGGGCGTGGTGCTGCAGGTGCGCACCGCCGAGCGCAACGAGGTCATGCAGACGCTGCGCGCGCACGGCCTCTCGGCCTGCAGCCACTTCATCGGCAAGACGCGCCCGCTGTCCAGCCCCATCGACGCGGGCAAGGGCGAGCTGCAGGTGTGGCGCGACGCCAAGAGCGTGTTCAGCGCCAAGCTCGAAGACCTGCACCAGGTCTGGGACAGCGTGAGCTGGCAGATCTGCCAGCGCCGCGACAACCCCGCCTGCGCCGACGCCGAGCACGCGGCAGCCGGTGCACCGGCCGACCCGGGCCTGCATGTGCACCTGACGTTCGACCCGGCCCAGGACGTGGCTGCGCCCTACCTCAACCTCGCGCGCCCCAAGGTGGCCGTGCTGCGTGAGCAGGGCGTGAACTCGCATGTGGAAATGGCCTACGCCTTCACCGAGGCGGGCTTCGAGGCGCACGACGTGCACATGACCGACCTGCAGAGCGGCCGTGCGCGCCTGGAGGACTTCAAGGGCATCGTGGCCTGCGGGGGCTTCAGCTACGGCGACACGCTGGGTGCGGGCATTGGCTGGGCGCGTTCCATCACCTTCAACAAAGTGCTGGCCGAGCAGTTCCAGGGCTTCTTCGCGCGCCAGGACACCTTTGGCCTGGGCGTGTGCAACGGCTGCCAGATGTTCGCCGAACTGGCCGACATCATCCCCGGCGCGCAGGACTGGCCGCGCTTCACCACGAACCAGAGCGAGCGTTTCGAGGCGCGGCTGTCGCTGGTGGAGGTGCTCGAATCGCCCAGCCTGTTCCTGCAAGGCATGGCCGGCAGCCGCCTGCCGATCGCCGTGGCGCACGGCGAGGGCTACGCCAACTTCAAATACCGTGGCAACGCCGCCAAGGCCATCGCGGCCATGCGCTTTGTGGACAACGCGGGTGCGGCCACCGAGCAATACCCGTTCAACCCCAACGGCAGCCCCGGCGGCCTGACGGCGGTGACCACGGCAGACGGGCGCTTTACGGCCATGATGCCGCACCCCGAGCGCGTGTTCCGCAACATCCAGATGAGCTGGATGGACGGCGACGCCTCGCAGTTGAGCCCCTGGATGCACCTGTGGCGCAACGCGCGCAAGTGGGTCGGCTGACACCGTTTAGTCACCATTCACTACTAAAACAATAGCTTCCAGCGCTTGATGCACAAGCGCTGGAAGCTATTTTTGTTCATAATCTGCGCTTTCCCGAATCACCAGGAGTACCACCCATGGCCGGAGCCAGTCTGCTGACGCTGCTTGACGACATTGCCACCATCCTTGACGACGTGGCCGTGATGACCAAGGTGGCTGCCAAGAAGAGCGCCGCCGTGGCCGATGATGTGGCGGCCATGACCAAGGTGGCCACGCAAAAGACGGCGGGGGTGCTGGGCGACGATCTGGCGCTCAACGCCCAGCAGGTCACCGGCGTGAATGCCGACCGTGAACTGCCCGTGGTCTGGGCCGTGGCCAAGGGGTCGATGGTGAACAAGGCCATCCTGGTGCCGGCGGCGCTGGCCATCAGTGCCTTTCTGCCCTGGCTCATCACGCCGCTGCTGATGCTGGGTGGGGCCTTCCTCTGCTTCGAGGGCGTGGAAAAGCTGGCGCACAAGTTCCTGCATGCCGAGGAGGAGGCCGTGGAGGAAGAACGCCTCCTGCAGGCCAACGCCAACCCGGCGGTAGACATGGTGGCTTTCGAGAAGGACAAGATCAAGGGCGCGGTGCGCACCGACTTCATCCTCTCGGCAGAAATCATCGTCATCGCGCTGGGCACGGTGGCGGCGGCGCCGTTCATGCAGCAGGTGGCCGTGCTGGTGGGCATCGCGCTCATCATGACGGTGGGGGTCTATGGGCTGGTGGGCGGTATCGTCAAGCTCGACGATCTGGGCCTGTGGCTCAGCCAGAAAGCCAGCAGCATTGCGCAGGCGCTGGGCCGGGGGCTGCTGGTGGCAGCGCCCTGGCTGATGAAGTTTCTCTCGGTGGCCGGCACGGCCGCCATGTTTCTGGTGGGGGGCGGCATTCTGGTGCACGGCATTGCGCCGCTGCACCACGCCATCGAGGGTGCCGGGGCCGCCGTGGCGCAGGGTGCGCTGGGGGGCCTGTGGCAGGCCCTCACCACCAACGCGCTCAATGGCGTGGCGGGCATCGTGGCCGGCGCGCTGGTGCTGGGCGCCGTCACGGTAATCCAAAAACTGCGCAAGCGCTGAAGAAGCGCCGCGCAGTCTGCCCCCCGGGTCAGGGAAGGGCGGGGTAGTCCGTATAGCCGTGGGGACCGGTGCCACCATACACCGGTGCATCGGCGAAGGGCTCGTTGAGCGGCAGGTTGTCGCGGAAACGGCGCGGCAGGTCGGGAGTGCTGATCATCGGGCGGCCAAAAGAGACCATGTCGGCGCGGCCGCTGCTCAGGGCCTCGACCGCCATTTCCTTGGTGTAGCCGTTGTTCAGCATCCACACGCCCGAATACAGGCGGTGCAGGGCTTCGTAGTCGAACGGCGCGTTGTCACGCGGGCCGCCAGTCTGGCCTTCGACGACGTGGATGTACACCGGGTGGAGCTTCTCCAGCTCGCGCACCACATATTCGAACAGCGGCTGCGGGTTGCTCTCCGACGAGTCGTTCACGGGCGAGACGGGTGAGAGGCGGATACCCACGCGGTCGGCGCCGATTTCCTGGGTCACGGCGGCCATCACTTCGAGCAGGAAGCGGGCGCGGTTCTCGATGCTGCCACCGTACTGGTCGGTGCGGTGGTTGGAGCCGTCGCGCAGGAAGGCGTCGATCAGGTAGCCGTGGGCGCCGTGGATTTCCACGCCGTCAAAACCGGCCTGGATGGCATTGGCGGCGGCCTGGCGGAAGTCGTTCACGACACCCGCAATCTCGGCCGTTTCCAGCGCGCGCGGCACGGCGCAATCGACATAGCCCTGGCCGACGATGTAGGTCTTGGCCTTGGGGGCGATGGCCGAGGGGGCCACGGGCGCCTGCTGGTTTGGCTGGAAGGCGTTGTGCGACATGCGGCCGGTGTGCCAGAGCTGCACGAAGATCTTGCCGCCCTTGGCGTGCACGGCGTCGGTCACCTGTTTCCAGGCGGCGATTTGCCCGGGGGTGTGGATGCCGGGGGTGTTGGTGTAGCCCTGGGCGGTGTCCGACACTTGGGTGGCCTCGGCGATGATCAGGCCCACGCTGGCGCGCTGGCGGTAGTACTCCACCACCATGTCGGTGGGCTCCAGCGCGTCGTTGGCGCGGCTGCGGGTCAGCGGCGCCATGGCCATGCGGTTGGCGAGTTCGGTCTTGCCCAGCTTGATCGGCTGGAACAGGATGTCGGTGATGAAGGCTTCGTTCTGGGTACCCATGGGGCTTACTCCTTGGTGGTGGCGGGAATGCCCGCCGCGGGCGCGGCGGGCTGGAAAAGGTGGTCGAGCACCAGGGCCATGCTCTCGTGCAGCGGCGTGGTGGATTTTTCGAGCTTCATGCGCAGCAGGGCGCCTTCCCAGGTGTCCCAGGCCAGGGCTGAGAGCACGGGAGCGGGCAGGTCCGCACGGATTTCACCGGCCGACTGGGCGCGGGCGATCATTCCGGCCAGGCGTTCACGCCAGGCCAGCTGGGCGGCCAGCAGGCTGGTACGGCAGGCGTCGCTGGCCAGCGCCATCTCGGCGGCGAAGTTGCCCACCAGGCAGCCGGACTGCAGTTCCCTGCGCTCGTGGTACGCAATCATCTGCGCGAAGACGTACCGGATGGCGCCCATGGGCTGCGCCGGCGCGGCGGCCATCATGGCCTCCCAGGAGTGCTGCAGGTGCTCTGCGTACTGCCCGATGATGGCCACGGCAAACACTTCCTTGCTCTCGAAGTGGTTGTAGAACGAGCCCTTGGGCACGCCTGCATGGTCGGTGATCTGCTGGATGCCCGTGGCGTTGTAGCCCTGGCGCGAGAACAGGTCGCGGCCGGCCTGGGTCAGGCGGTTGGGGATATCGGTTTTGTCGGCGGTGCGGGACATGATTCAATAATATGACCAGTCGTCTTAAAACTCAAGGGCGCTTCGGGTCTTGTCTGTCGCCCGGGCGACGCCGTTCCGCGAGAAGCGGCCCCCACTGCGGGAACGCTGGCAAAATATCCACAATCAAAGTAAGGTTGATATGAATCAACTGGAGAAACTAGGGTTAATACGGATGCTTGATGCAGAACAAGAAAGACCACAATCAAAGTAGGCCTAATGGTTTCACGGGGGTCGTCCCCGTGAAACCTGATTGAAATCACCATGAAAAAGAACCTGCTGGCTGTGGCCGTTCTCTGTGCTTTGACTTCTGGTGCTGCGTTGGCGCAGCAGTCGGAAGGCCCCTGGATGGTTCGTGCCCGCGCCGTGCACCTGGACAGCGCCAACAAGGACAGCACCCCCCTGGGTCTGACCGTCAACAACAAGACCATCCCCGAAGTGGATGTGTCTTACTTCTTCACCCCCAATGTGGCGGCCGAGCTGATCCTCACCGTGCCGCAGAAGCACACGCTGCGTGCGGGTGGCGTCGCCATCGGTTCGCTCAAGCACCTGCCACCCACGCTGCTGGCCCAGTACCACTTCAACCTGAACGGTTTCAAGCCGTACGTGGGTGCGGGTCTGAACTACACGCGCTTCTCCAGCGTGAAGGCACCTGCCGGTGTGGATATCGACCGCAACAGTTTTGGCGCCGCGCTGCAGGTGGGTGTGGACATTCCGCTGCAAAAGAACCTGTACCTGAACTTCGACGTCAAGAAGGTCTTCATCAAGACCGACGTGACCGCCGGCGGCGCCAAGCTGGGCACGTTCAAGGTCGATCCTGTTCTGGTGGGTGTGGGTCTGGGCTGGCGCTTCTGAGTGCGCGCGCTGCCCATAGGCAGCGCTTTCGATTTTCTCCAAGGTACTTGATAGCCAGCGCATGCGCTGGCTTTTTTTCGCGCGCGATGGCGGCATCCTGCCGGCTGTTTGCCGGCAGGCCTCAAGGCGTTGTGCCGCAGCCGGCGCCGCCCGGCAGCGCGGAAAGGGTGCCGGCCGAGGGGTCTGTCAGGCGACGCCACCACCAGGGCAGTGCCACCGAAAGATCGGGGCGCTGCCATTGCTGAAGAACCTGGACCGTCTCGCCCACCTGGGGTTGTGCCGGGCCGATGTCGAAGTGGAAGGAATAGCACGGCTCCAGCCCCATGCGCAGGTCGGTGATGGTCAGCCGTCCCTGGCTGCTCGCCTGCATCCGCATGAAGCCGTGGCTGAACCATGCCAGTCGCTGTACATGGGGGTTGTCTGCGTGTTGCGCCCGCAGATCGGCGCCGCGCGGATGGGAGTTCCAGGTGACGGGGTGCGCGCCGTCGAGCAGGGAGTAATACGCCTCATGGTAGTGCTCGGGCCCCATGGCCACCGCACGCCAGAGCACGGTGCTGAACGGGGCCGGGGTGACCAGCATCTGGCTGGCTGCCATTCCGTTCTGGCGCAAGGAGGCATCCAGCACGCCTCGCACATGCTGTTGTGCCAGCACGCTCCAGCCCAGGTAGGCGGTGCTCAGCGCCAGCATCGCCGCATTCCAGCGCAGTCCCTTGGTGAAGGGCCAGAGCAGGGCTGCCAGCACCCCTGCCAGCAGTGGCAGGGTGTAGAGCGGGTCGATGATGAAGACGCTGCCGACGGCAAAGGGGTGGTTGCTGAATGGCTGCAGCAACTGCGTGCCGTACACCGTCAGGGTGTCGAGCAGCGGGTGGGTAACGAGTGCCAGCGCCATGGCCAGCCACCAACGCCGCCACAGGTCCGGCTGACCCGTCAGGCGCGCGGCCAGCCAGCCCAGTGGGGCCGACGCCAGCGCAAGGAGCACCAGGCCATGGCTCTCGGCCCGGTGGCGCACCATGTTGAGCAGCGGGTCGCCATGGTCGATGAAGGCGTCCAGGTCGGGCAGGGTGCCTGCGGCGGCGCCCCACAGGGCGGCTTTCCAAGCGGCGGTGCGGCGCCCGAGGGTGGCCAGAACCACGGCGCTGCCCAGGGCGGCCTGGCTGATGGAGTCCATGTGCTACCGATGAAGTGAAGGTCTGCGCATTCTTGCAGCGCCGCGCGCCCTCTGCCCGCGAAGGGCTTTGGTGTGGCGGGCGCTCACTCGACGGCTTGGGGCGCGGGCTCTTCCTCGGTATCGAGCCGCTTCATGTTGTCCAGCAGCTTGAGCAGGTAGTGCAGCGAATGGGTGATGTCACCGATCGAGAAATCCGCCAGCACCTGCGCGTAATACGCGTGGATCTTGGGGCGGGCCTGAACCACCCAGACCTCGCGGCCGGTGTCGGTCATCTGGATGCGTTTGGAGCGCCGGTCGCGTCCGTCCGGAGTGCTGTGTACATGGCCGTCACGTTCCATCCGGCTGATCAGTCCGGAGAGGTTCTGCCGGCTGACCATGAGATACCGGGCCAGGTCGCCCACGCTCATGCCCCCTTCGGCTTCGGGGCGCGACAGCGCACCCAGCACGGCCCATTGCTGGGTGGTCAGTCCTTCGTCTTCCACCGCTCGGGTGCCTGTTTTATGCAACATGTTTGCGCATTGATACAGTCTGAAGAACAAGCGGTTGGCCAGTTCCATGCGCACGATTTCACTGTTTTCATTAGGGTTAACCATGATTTGTCCTTAAAAATTCTTCTTGCAAAAACACGTCTCAATGCCTACTATACGACAATATGTTTACATAAATGCGTGTTTTGAACATTCAGGTAAGCATACCAACCCCCCAACAGACGATGGAGAGCAAGATGCAAAGATTCGATGGAAAGACGGCGATCGTGACCGGTGGCGGTGGTGGCATTGGCGGGGCCACCTGCCGCCGCCTGGCGGCCGAAGGTGCCAAGGTCGCGGTGTTCGACATGAACCTGGAAGCCGCCGAAAAAGTGGCGGCTGACATTCGCGCCAGCGGTGGCCAGGCGGCCGCCTTTGCCTGCAACATCACCGACCGCGCCCAGGTGGATGCCGCTGTGGCCGCCGCACAAGCGCAGCTCGGCCCGATTGCCGTGCTGGTGAATAACGCTGGTTGGGACATCTTCAAGCCCTTCACCAAGACAGTGCCTGCCGAGTGGGACAAGCTGATTTCCATCAACCTCACCGGCGCGCTGCACATGCTGCACGCCGTGCTGCCGGGCATGGTCGAGCGCAAATATGGCCGCATCGTGAACGTGGCATCGGACGCCGCACGCGGTGGCTCGTCGGGTGAAGCGGTCTATTCCGCCTGCAAGGGCGGCCTGGTGGCGCTGTCCAAGACCCTGGCGCGTGAGCATGCCCGCCAGAGCATCACCGTCAACGTGGTCTGCCCCGGCCCGACCGATACCGCCCTGCTGGCCGGCGTGGCCGAAGGTGCCCGTGACCCGGCCAAGCTGATCGAAGCCTTCAAGAGCGCCATTCCGCTGGGCCGTCTGGGCCAGGGCGACGACCTGGCCTCGGCCATTGCCTTCTTTGGCAGCGACGACGCTGGCTTTGTCACCGGCCAGGTGCTCAGCGTCTCCGGCGGCCTGACCATGCACGGCTAAAGATGTGCGCCCCCACGCTTGCCACTGCGTGTGCTGCGCTGCCCCCCAAGGGGGCCCAGCACGCCTTGGGGCGGCCCGGCGGCGTGCTGATTGTTTTTATCTGAACCCTTTCTGAGAGAACACCATGAACTTTGAAGACATCCTGTACGAAGTCCGCAACGGCGTGGCCTGGATCACCATCAACCGCGCCGACAAGATGAATGCGTTTCGCGGCCAGACCTGCGACGAGATCATCCGCGCCCTGAACAAGGCCGGCTACGACCGCGAAGTCGGCGCCATCGTGCTGGCCGGCGCGGGCGACCGGGCGTTTTGCACTGGCGGCGACCAGTCGGCCCACAACGGCAACTACGACGGACGCGGCACCATCGGCCTGCCGATGGAAGAGCTGCACACGGCCATCCGCGACGTGCCCAAGCCTGTCATTGCCCGCGTGCAGGGCTTTGCGATTGGCGGCGGCAACGTGCTGGCCACCATTTGCGACCTGACCATCTGCTCCGACAAGGCCCAGTTCGGCCAGGTCGGTCCCAAGATGGGTTCGGTCGATCCTGGTTACGGCACCGCTTTCCTGGCCCGCGTGGTCGGCGAAAAGAAGGCGCGCGAAATCTGGTACCTCAACCGCCGCTACAGCGGTGAGCAGGCCGTGGCCATGGGTCTGGCCAACTTCTGCTTCCCGCACGACCAGCTTGACGCCGAAGTGCAGAAGATCGGCGAAGAGCTGTGCGAGCGCAGCCCCACGGCGCTGGCGATTGCCAAGCGCAGCTTCAATGCCGACACGGCCCACCAGGCCGGCATTGCGGGCCTGGGCATGTACGCGCTCAAGCTGTACTACGACACCGAAGAGTCGCGCGAAGGTGTGAATGCGCTGAAAGACAAGCGCAAACCTGAATTCCGCAAATACGCCAAGTAATTCCGAATCCATCGCCCACTCTGGAGTCCCCCTGATGAACCCGAACCCCTACATCGACGAAGACCTGCAGGCGCTGGCCGACACGGCGCGCCGATTTGCCGAAGAACGCGTCAAGCCCGGCTTTCTGGAGCGCGACCAGACCCGCGACCTGGACCGCGTGCTGCTGCGCGAGATGGGTGAACTGGGCTTCATCTGCCCCGAGCTGCCCGAGCAGTTCGGCGGCCTGGGGCTGGGCTGCCTGGCGGCTGGTGTGATCCACGAGGAAATCGCCCGCGCCGATCTGAGCTTTTCGTACCTGAATTTGCTGGCCTCGCTCAACGGCCAGATCCTGTCCAAGTACGGCAACCCCGAGGTGGTGGGGCCCTGGCTGCAAAAGCTCACGAAGGGCGAGGCGATCTGCTGCATCGCACTGACCGAGCCGCGCGGTGGGTCGGACGCCGCCAACCTGCGCCTGCGCATCGAGCGCGAGGGCGACTTCTACGTCATCAACGGCGAAAAGACGTCGATTTCTGCCGCCGACCAGGCCGATATCGCGGTGGTCTTTGGCCGCACCGGCAAGCCCGAGGACGGCGCCCACGGCGTCACCGCCGTGATGGTGCCGATGGACACCCCCGGCATCACCACCAGCCGCTTCGACTGCCACGGCCAGCGCGCCATTGGCCGCGGCTCGATCTTTTTCGAGAACGTGCGCGTGCCTGTCACCCACCGCCTGGGCGACGAGAACAAGGGATTTGTGCAGGTGATGCACGGCTTTGACTTCTCGCGCTCGCTGATCGGCCTGCAGTGCCTGGCCGTGGCGCGCGTGGCGCTGGAAGAAACCTGGGAATACATCACCCAGCGCCAGGCGTTTGGCCAGCCGCTATCAAGCTTCCAGGGCGTGACGCACCCGCTGGCGCAGTACGACACCGAAGTCGAAGGCGCCCGCCTGCTGTGCCTGCAGGGCCTGTGGCTCAAGGACAAGGGCCTGCCGCACACCGCCGAGGCCGGCATGGCCAAGTGGTGGGGCCCCAAGCTGTCCTACGACGTGATCCACCAGTGCCTGCTGTGCTTCGGCCACGGCGGCTACGACCGCGGCCTGATGGAGCAGCGCCTGCGTGACGTGCTGGGCTTCCAGATTGGCGATGGCACAGCGCAGATCATGAAAACCATCATCGCCCGTGCCCGCGCCGGCCGCAAGTTCGTGCCCGCATAAGGCGGTACCGGCACTGCAAAAACCATAGCTGGCGGCGCTTCATCCATAAGCATTTCAATATCAAATATGTCTGAAATGATTGTTTTATAAGCGCTGGCAGCTCCTATTTTGATAACACCGACACCGGAGACACACCATGGAATTTGACGCCGTATTGCTACCCCCCCGCCGTGCCCGCATGGTTGCCCAGGGCTTCTGGCACGACCGCACCATCAACGACAGCCTCGACGCCTGCGTGGCCCAGTGCCCCGACAAGCTGGCGCTGACGGCCGTGCAGGTCGAGACAGGGAACGTCCAGCGCTTCACCTACCGCGAGCTGGCGCGCATGGCCGACCGCATTGCCGTGGGCCTGACCCGCCTGGGCGTGGGCAAGAACGACATCGTGGCCTGCCAGTTGCCCAACTGGTGGCAGTTCACGCTGACCTACCTGGCCTGCTCGCGGATTGGCGCGGTCATGAACCCGCTGATGCACATCTTCCGCGAGCGCGAACTGTCGTTCATGCTCAAGCATGGCGAGGCCAAGGTGATGATCGTGCCCAAGACCTTCCGGGGCTTCGACTTCGAAAAGATGGTGACCGACCTGCAGCCCAGCCTGCCCGACCTCAAGCATGTGGTGGTAGTCGGCGGCCAGGGCGCCAACAGCTTCGAGGCCCTGCTGAGCAACCCCAGCTGGGAAGAGGCGAGCGATGCGCAGCAGATCCTGACGCGCCACCGCCCAGGCCCGGACGATGTGACCCAGCTCATCTACACGTCGGGGACCACCGGCGAGCCCAAGGGCGTGATGCACTCGGCCAACACGGTGATGGCCAACATCATTCCCTACGCCCAGCGCCTGCGCCTGGACGCCGAGGACGTGGTCCTCATGGCCTCGCCCATGGCGCACCAGACCGGCTTCATGTACGGGCTGATGATGCCCATCCTGCTCAAGGCCAGCGTGGTGCTGCAGGATATCTGGGAGCCGAAGAAGGCCATCGAACTCATCCGCACCGAAGGCGTGACCTTCACCATGGCGTCCACCCCGTTCCTCACCGATCTGGCCAAGACCGTGACCGAGACGGGGCAGGGCGTGCCCTCGCTGCGCACCTTCCTGTGTGCGGGCGCGCCCATCCCCGGGCCGCTGGTGGAGCAGGCCCGCGCTGCGCTGGGGGCGAAGATCGTGTCGGCCTGGGGCATGACGGAAAACGGCGCCGTCACCCTGACGAAGCTCGATGACGATGACGAACGCTCTTTCTCCACCGATGGCTGCCCGCTGCCCGGTGTGGAGGTCCAGGTGGTCGATGGTGACGACAAGCCGCTGCCCGTGGGCGAGACGGGGCGGCTGATGCTGCGCTCGTGCTCCAACTTTGGCGGCTACCTGCACCGCCCGCACCTCAATGGCACCGACGCCGACGACTGGTTCGACACCGGCGACCTGGCCCGCATCGACGCGCAAGGCTACATCCGCATCACCGGCCGCAGCAAGGACGTGATCATCCGGGGCGGGGAGAACATCCCGGTGGTGGAGATCGAGTCGCTGCTCTACCGTCACCCCGCCGTGGCCATGGCCGCCATCGTGGCCTACCCCGACGAGCGCCTGGGCGAGCGCGCCTGCGCCGTGGTGGTGCCCAAAACAGGGCAGACCATCGACCTGCCCGAGGTGGTGGAGTACCTCAAGGCCCAGAAGGTGGCCGTGCAGTACATCCCCGAGCGCCTGGTGGTGATGGACGCCATGCCGGCCACGCCGTCCGGAAAGATCCAGAAGTTCAAGCTGCGCGAGCTGATGCGCCAGGCCGCCGCCTGAACCTGTCTGCGGGCCTGCCGCAGGCCCCGATGGAGGAGACCAAGTGGCGCCTGTCTGCCAACCGTTGCCCCGATAGCGGGGCAGCGGCTCTGCTGACGGCCGTGCGTTGGCTGCATCGCCCTTGCACAGGGGATGGTGTGGTCACCGCAAACCGCACACGGCGCCCGATCGGGCCGCGCGCCACCTGTGGAATGCAACCCGGCAGACCGGCACCGCCGCTGGCGCAACCACCTGAAACCCCCCGATACACCGCGAGATACCTGGCAAGCCGTTCGGATGCATTGCACCGCCCCTGGCTGCCGGTAGCGCTTCCTTGTCAGATCGCGCGATGGGAAATATGTTTACATATTAAACCGTGCGGACGACATTCCATCGTCTCATTTCCTGCATCCGTTGCGCCCAATTGCATAGGTGAAAACCATAGGTTTGCTGAAAAATGCCCATCAATGGCTTGTGTGGCAGTGAAATGAATATGACAATACATTTACTTAATATCGTCAAAGACAGCGCAGCAGCCGAGCGATCGACGGCGCGCTGACCGAAGGAGAACGCGATGCAGAAACACCAGACGGTGCCATGTGCCATTCAGGGCGTGACACTTGCAAAGCTCCCGGCCCCCGTGCTGCGGGGGTGCGCGCCCGCAGCCATCCGCCACCGCACCGGAGGCGCCGCATGACCGACGCCCGCCCGATCCGCGTGGAGACCCAGGGCCGCGTGGGCCTGATCGCCCTGCACCGTCCGCAGCAGCTCAATGCCCTGAACGACGCCCTGATGGACGCACTGGGCGCGGCCCTGCAGGCCTTCGATGCCGACCCCGGCATTGGCGCCATCGTCATCACCGGCAGCGACAAGGCGTTTGCGGCCGGGGCCGACATCGATGCCATGCAGGATTGGTCGTACATGGACGTCTATCAGAGCGACTTCATCACGCGCAACTGGGAAACCATTCGCACGATCCGCAAGCCCGTCCTTGCGGCCGTGGCCGGCTACGCCATGGGCGGTGGCTGCGAGCTGGCGCTGGCCTGCGACGTCATCGTGGCGGCCGAATCGGCACGCTTTGCCTTGCCGGAAGTCAAGCTGGCCATGCTGCCCGGCGCCGGGGGCACGCAGCGCCTGCCGCGCGCCGTCGGCAAGGCCAAGGCGATGGACATGTGCCTCTCGGCACGCATGCTTGACGCACAGGAGGCCGACCGCTACGGCCTGGTCTCGCGCGTGGTGCCCGATGCCGAGCTGCTGGAGCGCACCCTGGCGCTGGCCACGCAGATCGCATCGTTCTCGCTGCCCGCGCTCATGGCGATCAAGGAGTCGGTGAACCGCGCCTGGGAGAGCCCGCTGACCGAGGGCATCCTGTTCGAGCGCCGCGCGCTGCACGCGCGCTTCGCCAGCAGCGATGCGCACGAAGGCATGCACGCCTTCCTGGCCAAGCGCAAGCCCGCTTTCGAGCACCGGTGAGCACCTTGATTTTCAACAACGGGCCGTGGCTGCGGGGCCTTTCCGCACGTGGCTGACCACAAGGATGGGGCAGGGCGCCAGACGGCGATCCTGACCCGCCAGGAGACAAAAACATGTTGACGATCAATCTTTTCAACGGCCTGGTGTACGGGGCCCTGCTCATCGTGATGAGTTCGGGCCTGGCACTGATCTACGGCCTGCGGCGCGTGGTGAACTTTGCCCATGGTGCGCTCTACATGCTGGGGGCCTACATCGGTTTTTCGGTGGCGCAGCACAGCAATTTCTGGGTGGCCCTGGTGGCGGCGCCTGCGGCCATGGCCGTGGTGGGCGTGCTGCTGGACCGCTATGGCTTTCGCCTGTTGCAAGACCGTGAGCCGCTCAACGTCATGCTGGTCACCTTCGGCCTGCTGCTGATTCTGGAAGACCTCGTGGTCTTCATCTGGGGCAAGAGCAACTACTCGCTGTTCACGCCCGAGCTGCTCAACTTCTCGGTCAACCTGTTCGGCAACGACGTGCCAGCCTACCGCATCGGGGTGATCGCCATGGGCGCCGTGGTGGCGCTGGGCCTGACACTCTGGCTGCGCTTTTCCCGGATGGGCCTGTTCGTGCGCGCCGCCAGCACCGACCCCGTCACCACCTCGATGCAGGGCGTCAACACCGACGTGCTCAGTGCGGGCGTGGTGGGCCTGGGCAGCGCGCTGGCCGGGCTGGCCGGCGTGGTGGCCGCACCCTTCCTGTCCCTGACGCCGCACATGAGCTCGGACGTGCTGATCGACTCCTTCGTGGTGGTGGTGATTGGCGGTCTGGGCTCGCTTGCCGGTGCCTTCATCGCGGCCCTGCTGCTCGGAATGATGCAGGCCATTGGCGCCGTCTATCTGCCGGAGGTGTCGGTGCTGCTGCCCTTCATCTTCATGATCGCCATCCTGATCTGGAAGCCGTCCGGTCTGGCCGGCAGCCGCACCTGAACGCCCGGAGAAAGCACATGAGTCTTGTACGTACCGGCGCTCTGTCGCTCCTGGCCCTCGGTGGTGGCGTGGCCATCATGCAGCTGACCCCGTCCAGCAGCCTGCTGGGCATGTTCACCCAGGCCGTCATCTACGCCATTTTCGCCCTGGGCGTGGGCGTGCTGCTCAAGCAGAACGGCCTGGTCAGCTTCGGCCATGCGCTGTATTTCGGTGCTGCCGGCTATGGCATGGGTGTCATTCTGGCGCTCGGCTGGATGCCGGCCGAATGGGCCATTCCCGTGGTCCTTGTGGGCATTGGCGTGCTGGCCTTTCTGATCGGTCTGGTCATCGTGCGCGTGCCGGGCATTGCCTTCGGCATGCTGACCCTGGCCATCGGCCAGATGGTCTATCTGATGGCCACGCGGGCCCGGGGCCTGACCGGGGGCGCCGACGGCATGAGCATCAACTGGCCCACCACCGTGTTTGGCCTGCCGCAGTCGATGCTGCTCAAGCCGGCCATGCTTTTCATGATCGCCTGGACCGTGATGGTGCTGGTGACGTTCGTGCTGCTGTGGGTGCTGCGCACGCGCTTTGGCTCCATCACCGAGGCCATCCGCGACAACGAGGAGCGGGCCCGCTTCATCGGCATCACCACCACGGTGCCGCGCGCTGCGGTGTATGCCTTGTCGGCCGTGGTCACGGGCGTGGCGGGCGTGCTGTCTTCGTTCAACACGGGCTTCGTCTCGCCCGAAAGCCTGCACTGGAGTGTGTCGGCCATCACCCTGCTGATGGTCGTGGTCGGTGGCTTCAAGCGCGCCATCGGGCCCATCGTCGGTGCCATTGTGTATTTCCTGTTCAAGGATTTGCTCGGTGAGTACGCCACGCATTCGATGGCCCTTTTTGGTGCCGCGTTGATCGCCGTCATCGTGTTCTCGCCCGACGGCATCGTGGGCGCCGTCGAGCGCCTGTTCAAGCGGGGCAGCCTGCAGGGCGGGCGCCGCCATGCCAGTGGCCACTGACCGCACGATGGAAAGGACATCCCCATGAACTCCTACGTATTGCAGGCCGAAGACGTGGCCATCCACTACGGCGGCGTCAAGGCGCTCGACGGTGTGGGTATCACGCTCGAAAAAGGGCAGATCCGCGGCCTGATCGGCCCCAACGGCGCGGGCAAGTCCACCGTGATCGATGCCATCACCGGCCGGCGCAAGCTCACGCGCGGCACGGTGCTGCTCGATGGCGAGGACGTCAGCCACATGGGCGCCGTCGAGCGGCGTTTGCGCGGCCTCTCGCGCAGCTTCCAGCGCACCAGCATCTTTGGCGGCATGACGGTGCGCCAGCAGGTCGAACTGGCCTCCTACAAGATGGGCGTGCAGGATTCGGCCGCCGATGCCGACGCCGTGCTGAAAGAGCTCGACCTCGACCGCCTGAGCCATGCCATCGCCGAAGACCTGGGCTATGGCGAGCAACGGCGCCTCGACCTGGCACTCGCCCTGGTGGGCCGCCCCAAGCTGCTGATGCTCGACGAGCCCATGGCCGGCCTGTCGGTGAAGGAATCACAGGACCTGGCGCAGCACCTGAAGGCGCTGACCTCGCGCTGGGAGGTGTCGGTGCTGCTGGTCGAGCACGACATGGACGTGGTGTTCGGCATCTCGGACGTCGTCACCGTTTTTGAACTGGGCCGCGTCATCGCCAGCGGCGAGCCCGCCAGCGTGCGTGCCAACCCGCGCGTGCGCGAAGCCTACCTCGGGAGCGCCGCATGACCGCCTTGCTCAGCCTGAACCAAGTCCATTCCTACTACGGCTCTGCGCACATCCTGCACGGCCTGGGCCTGCAGGTGCATGCCGGCGAGCGCGTGGCGCTGATCGGCCGCAACGGCGTGGGCAAGACCACCGTGGTCAACACCATCTTGGGCCTGGCCCAGATGAGGGAAGGCACCATCCATTTCGGCAGCACGCCGATGGCCCGGCCACGCCCCTACATCGCGGCGCAGCACGGCATCGTGGTGGTGCCGCAAGGGCGCCGCATCGTCGCCAACCTGACGGTGGAGGAAAACCTCATGCTCGGCGCCGCCACGGGCCGCAAGGGTCCGTGGACGGTGCCCGAAATTTACAAGCTGTTCCCCATCCTGCAGGAGCGCGCCCACACCCCGGGCACGGCGCTGTCGGGCGGGCAGCAGCAGATGCTGGCCGTGGGCCGGGCGCTGATGGCCAACCCCGGCCTGATCCTGCTCGACGAACCCACCGAAGGGCTGGCGCCCGTCATCGTGGACCAGCTGGCCGACATATTCAACCAGGTGGCCGACCAGGGCACGGCGCTGCTGTTGATCGAGCAGAACCTGAGCCTGGTGGTGCGCGTGGCGCACCGTTTCCTGGCCATGGCCAAGGGCTCGGTGGTGGCCGAAGGCCCGGTGGTGAATTCGCCGCAAGGCCTCCACGACATTGAAGAACACGTGATGGTGTGACCCGCGCGGGTACAGGCAGAAAGTGGCCGCCGGACCCTCTCCGGCAATTTATTCAGGAGACAGACATGTTCAAAACCTCAAAAATCCAAAAAATGCTGGCGGGTGTGGTGCTGGTTGCAGCCCTGCCGCTGACCGCTGCTGCGCAGGCCAAGGACCCGGTCAAGATCGCCCTGGTCACGTCCAAGTCGGGCGGCTTCTCGACCATGGGCGCCGACGTGGCCAACGGCATCAAGTTTGCCGTGGAAGAGGCCAACGCCAAGGGCGGCGTGGACGGCCGCAAGATCATGCTGGCCGAGGGCGACGATGAAAGCACGCCCGACGCAGGCCGCCGCGTCGCCGAGAAGCTGGCCCGCGAAGGCCACAACCTGATCATCGGCCCCATCACCTCGTCGATCTCGCTGGCCATCAGCCAGAACCTGGCGCGCTGGGACGCCGCCTTCATCGGCACCATGAGCAAGGCCGACAAGCTCACCCAGGACGCATGCAACCCGCGCTTCATCCGCACCAACCACTCGGACGCCATGGACCTGGCGATGATCAACGAGTGGGTCAAGGGCATTCCGGGCAACAACTTCGCCATCATGGCGGCCGACTACGTGTGGGGCCAGGACTCGGCCAAGTCCTTCGAGGCCGCCGTGACGGCGCAGGGCAAGAAGGTCGCGCTCAAGCTCTTCGTGCCCCTGGGCACCAAGGACTACGCGCCCTACATCCAGCAGCTCAAGGCCGCCAACGTCGATGCGGTCTGGGTGGCCGACGTCTCGGGCGCCATCGCCTTCACCAAGCAGGCTGCCGACTTCGGCCTGATTCCCAAGACACCGCTGATCGGCCACGCCCTGCTGTCGAACTTCGTGGTCAACGCCACGGGCAATGCGCTGACCAACACGCCGGGCAACGTCGGTTACACGCCCGACATCGACACGCCGCAGAGCAAGGCCTTCGCCGCCGCCTTCAAGGCCAAGCACAACCGCCTGCCGTCGGACACCGAGGGCCAGGCCTATAACGGCGCCATGGTGCTGTTCCAGGGCGTGGCGCTGGCCAAGAGCGTCAAGCCCGAGGATGTGACCAAGGCCCTGCGCGGTGCCCAGGTGGACACGCTGTATGGCAAGGCCACCGTGCGTGCAGCCGACAACCAGATGGTCATCCCCAACTACGTCGCGCGTGTCAAGACGGCCGACGGTGTGCTGCGCCCCGTGATCGAGCAAACCTACCCGGTCTCGATCGTTCCGGCGGCATCGCCTCTGTGCAAGATGTGACCGGAGGGGCATCGTGAAAGCGGCCTATATCACCGGCCATGGGGGGAACGAGGTCGTCCAGGTCGGGCAGTGCGAGAAGCCGGCAGCTGCCCCGGGGCAGGTGGTGGTGCGTATGCATGCGGCCACGCTCAACCGCGTGGACCTCTACATGCGCGACAGCGGTGCCGGCATCACGCACCACCTGCCGCAGATCCTGGGGCTCGATGGCGCGGGCACGGTGGAATCCGTGGATGCCGATGAGCCCCTGCTGCGCCCCGGGCAGGACGTGGTGCTGCACCCCGGCATCGGCTGCGGCCGCTGTGAGTTCTGCCAGCGCGGTGACACGGCACTGTGCGTGCGCATCCAGTTCCTGGGGGAGCACCGCGACGGCACCTTCGCCCAGTGGGTGGGGCTGCCGGCGGCGCAGGTGTTCCCCAAGCCCGCCCACCTGAACTTTGCCGAGGCGGCCGCCCTCGGTGTCAACCACCTCACGGCTTGGCGCATGCTGTTTTCCAAGGCGCGGCTCCAGCCCTGGGAGACGGTGCTGGTCTTCGGCATCGGCGGCGGCGTTTCGCTGGCAGCGTTGCAGCTGGCCAAGGCCATCGGCGCGCGCGTGATCGTGACCTCGCGCGACGACGCCAAGCTCGAACGCGCGCGCGCCCTGGGGGCCGACCACGCGGTCAACGGCAAGACCCAGGACGTGGCCAGGGAGGTCATGGCCCTTACGGGCGGGCGCGGTGTGGACGTGGTGTTCGAGAACACGGGCGCGGCCACCTGGCCGTCGGCCCTGAAGTCGCTGGTGCGCGGTGGCCGCCTGGTCACCTGCGGCGCCACCACGGGCGACCAGCCAGGTGCGGACCTGCGCCGCCTCTTCGTGCGCCAGTTGCAGGTTTTTGGCTCCAGCCTGGGCAGCCTCGGCGAGTTCCGTGATCTGCTCGGCTTTGTCGAGCGCACCGGCCTGCGGCCGGTGATCGACAGCGAATACCTGCTCGACGATGTGCATGCCGCGCTCGACCGCCTGGAGTCGGGCGCGCAGTTCGGCAAGGTCGTCCTGCGCATCGACCACTGAAATGAAATCACCCTTGAACGTGTTGACCCCATGACCCAAGCCTTCATCTGCGACGCCATCCGCACCCCCATCGGCCGCTACGGCGGCGCCCTCAGCTCGGTGCGCACCGACGACCTGGGCGCCATCCCCCTCAAGGCGCTGATGGAGCGCAACCCCGGCGTGGACTGGGCCTGCGTCACCGACGTGCTCTATGGCTGTGCCAACCAGGCGGGCGAAGACAACCGCAACGTCGCCCACATGGCCAGTCTGCTCGCCGGCCTGCCCGTGGAAGTACCCGGCGCCACCATCAACCGCCTGTGCGGCTCCGGCCTGGACGCCGTGGGCACGGCCGCGCGTGCCATCAAGGCCGGTGAAGCCGGCCTCATGATCGCCGGCGGTGTGGAAAGCATGAGCCGCGCCCCCTTCGTCATGCCCAAGGCGGAAAGCGCCTTCAGCCGCAGCAACGCGGTGTACGACACGACGATCGGCTGGCGCTTCGTCAATAAGCTCATGAAAGAGAAGTACGGCGTCGATTCCATGCCCGAAACCGCCGAGAACGTCGCCATCGAGTTCAAGATCGAACGCGAAGCGCAAGACCGCATGGCGCTGCGCAGCCAGTTGAACGCCGTGGCCGCCATCCAGGCCGGCCACCTGGCGCGCGAGATCGTACCCGTGCACATCCCGCAGAAGAAGGGCGACGCCCTCATCGTCAGCCAGGACGAGCACCCGCGTGAAACCAGCCTGGAAGCGCTGGCCAAGCTCAAGGGCGTGGTGCGGCCGGACGGCAGCGTCACCGCCGGCAACGCCTCGGGCGTGAACGACGGCGCCTGCGCCCTGCTGCTGGCGAGCGAAGCCAGCGCCGCCAAGAACGGCCTCACGCCCCGCGCCCGCGTGGTCGGCATGGCCACTGCCGGTGTGGCGCCGCGCATCATGGGCTTTGGCCCCACGCCCGCCACGCTCAAGGTGCTGGCACAGACCGGCCTCACCATCGACCACATGGACGTGATCGAACTCAACGAAGCCTTCGCGGCCCAGGGCCTGGCCGTGCTGCGCGCACTGGGCCTGAAAGATGACGACGCACGCGTCAACGCCTGGGGCGGCGCCATCGCACTGGGCCACCCGCTGGGGGCCAGCGGCGCGCGCCTGGCGACCACCGCCGTCAACCGCCTGCACGCCACGGGCGGGCGCTACGCGCTGTGCACCATGTGCATTGGCGTGGGGCAGGGCATTGCCGTGATTCTGGAGCGCGTGTGAGCGGCGCCATGACAAACGAAGAAATCCTCGCCCAGTTCGGTCCCCGAGAGTCCATGGAATACGACGTGGTGGTGGTCGGTGGGGGCCCTGGCGGCCTGTCCA
>Ga0156178_115_pt2 | contig 28849 bp, 24 predicted proteins | sample RifCSPlowO2_12_FD_107831 | JGI IMG/M metagenome (GOLD analysis project Ga0156178, IMG submission 107831) | Burkholderiales bacterium RIFCSPLOWO2_12_FULL_65_40 | reverse complement strand
CTGCACAAAACAGCAGGGTAGGTAAAACACCTGGCTCAGTTTTAGGTCGGCATCACACCAAAAAGTGGCTCAGTTTTCGGTCGGCGTCAACAGGAAGCAGTGTCCAGAATATCCCGCATCGTCCAGTTTATCCCGCAGATTCTGCGAGATACGTCGCTACAAGGGCTTCCCCCAAAAAGTCAAACGAATATCCACCGCAATGAATCGTGCAGCGATTGATTGCGGAATCTGACTTCACTTCTTCCAGCGACCACCGTACCCGAGACAACGCTGAGCCTGAATGCAAAGAGTGCAGACAGCGAAACTACAAACGGTCATTGATGCAAGCCGTCTGCGGCCTGCGGACCCTGATGAAAGACGCACGCGAGGCACCCATTCGTTAGCCGAGGACGCAGATTTGCGCCTCTTTAATGTATTAGGCTACACCCCGCGCAGGTCCCAACCTTTGCTCATCAACGCTGGCTTTCACACGGGGGAAGTTTCCTCAGACAGACAAGCGAAACGCCTCACCCCGGTTCAGCACAGCCCAGCACATACGGGCATTCTTTGCGGCAATCGCCACCACCGCACGCCAGTATCCCCGGCGCTCGGCCAACGCACAGGCCCAGCGACTGACCGGGTCCGTTCGGTTCTTGGCCATCTGGAGCACCGACCGTGCTCCGAGTACCAGCAAAGAGCGCAAGTAAGGGTCGCCGGCCTTGGTGATGTGCCCCAGACGCGACTTACCGCCCGAGCTGCATTGCCCTGGGACCAAACCCAACCAGGCGCTGAGCTGACGACCGCATTTGAAATCCCGTCCATGGCCAATGGTGCTCAACAAAGCGGTCGCCGTTGTTGGTCCCACGCCCGGCAACTGCATCAACTGCTTGATCTCGGTGCTGTGCTGCGCCAGCGCGGCAATATGCTGGTCGTATTGGGCAATGCGCTCATCCAGCCGCGTGACCTCGCTGAGCAAATCGCCGATGACGGTATTGGCCCAACCGGGAAGATCTTCCAGATGCAACATGGCCTCTCGGCGCACTACGGCCGCCTTCAGGGGCAGCACGATGCCAAATTCGGTCAGCAGGCCGCGAATGCGATTGAACGTGGAGGTGCGTTGCTCTACAAACCCCTGGCGGGCGCGGTGCACCATAAGCTGGCTCTGTTGCTCCAAACTCTTGACGGGCACAAAGCGCATGTTGGGACGGGCGACGGCCTCGCAGATGGCCGCTGCATCGGCAGCATCGTTCTTGCCTCGCTTGCCAGACAACCGATAGGGCACCACGAACTTGGGCGCCATCAGGCGCACGGTGTGGCCGAACTTCTGGAACTCACGCGCCAATGGTGGCCGCCGGAGCAGGCCTCCATGCCGATGAGGCACGGCGGCAATGTCGCGATGAGTTCGAGCAGCTTGGCACGCGGCACACTGGGGCACACCAGCGCTGGCTTGCCTGTGACATCAACGCCATGAACAGCAAAGACGTTCTTGGCGAGATCGATACCGATGGTGACAATGGCAGACATGGACTTCCCCTTCCAAAAACGAGTGAATTGATGAGAGATCGAATTTCCCATCGCGGCACTTTGATGCCGTACTTCGCAGCTGTGCGGATCACTCAGGACGGGGAAGTCCCTTTCATTCGTTAGGCTGCACGCGCGTATGCCCCTGCCCTTCGAGTACCAGAACGCGTCGCTTGAGTTTGACCGATTCATGGCTGACGCACGGGACTATGCTGGCCTGACCACGACAAACATGGCATGGAACATGGTTGTGGGCGTCCTCCACACCTTTCGCAAGAGGCTCACCCTCCACCAAGCGCTTCGGTTCGCAGCTATCCTGCCGCCCGTGATCCGAGCGATATTCGTAGAAGACTGGGACCCTGACGGACCCGTACTCGAATTCGCTTCGGACGCCAAGCTCCCAGAAGAAGTTCGGGCCGTTCGCCGGGAGCACAACTTCTCCCCGCCCAACGCAATCTCTGCAGTCTCCGCAGCGCTACGTCGTCATGTAGACCAAGAAGCCTTCGAAGAGGTGCTGTCGCAGCTTCCAGCCGGGGCAAAGCACTACTGGCAAGTTACTAAAAGTGCGGCCTAACTCCGCCGTCGAGCGTCGGCTCTCGCTAGCCGCCACCGACTGCTCGTCTGGCCGAAAGCCGTCTTCACCCGCGCACAAAACAAAAACGGCGGCACTGCTCTCCACAGTCCCACCGCTTTTATTTTGATAGCCGCTGGGGCTTACTGCATAAGCACCAGAGCCCATTTTTTCTTGAAACTCAAGCCGGTGCGCTGGCCCGGATCAGGTGGTCGAACGCGCTCAGCGCAGCCGTGGCACCCGCGCCTGCGGCGATGATGATCTGCTTGTAGGGCACCGTGGTGCAGTCGCCGGCGGCAAACACGCCGGGCACGCTGGTGTGGCCTTTGGCGTCCACCATGATCTCGCCGAACCGGCTCAGTTCCACCGTGCCTTTGAGCCAGTCGGTGTTGGGCAGCAGGCCGATCTGCACGAAGATGCCTTCGAGCGCAATCTGCTTCACTGCGTCGTTGGTGCGGTCCTTGTAGGTGATGCCGGTGACCTTGTGGCCGTCGCCGTTGACCTCGGTCGTCTGGGCGTTGAGGATGACCTGAACGTTCGGCAGGCTGTGCAGCTTGCGCTGCAGCACGGCATCGGCCTTCAGTTCGGGGGCGAATTCGAGCACGGTGACATGCGCCACCACGCCCGCCAGGTCGATGGCGGCCTCGATGCCCGAGTTGCCGCCGCCGATCACCGCCACGCGCTTGCCCTTGAACAGGGGGCCGTCGCAGTGCGGGCAGTAGGTCACGCCCTTGGTGCGGTACTGCTCCTCGCCGGGCACGTTCATGTTGCGCCAGCGCGCGCCGGTGGACAGGATCACGGAGCGGCTGCGCAGCGTGGCGCCGCTTTCCAGCTCCACCTCGATCAGGCCGCCCTCGGTGGTGGCGGGCGTAAGCTGCTTGGCGCGCTGCAGGTTCATGATGTCCACCTCGTAGTCGCGCACATGGCGCTCCAGCGCGGCGGCGAACTGCGGGCCTTCGGTCTTCTGGATGGAGATGTAGTTCTCGATGTCCACGGTGTCGAGCACCTGGCCGCCAAAGCGCTCAGCAGCCACGCCGGTGCGGATGCCCTTGCGCGCCGCATACACGGCAGCGGCGGCGCCAGCGGGGCCCCCGCCGACGATGAGCACATCAAACGCCTCTTTGGCATTGAGCTTGGCCGCGTCCTTGGCAGCAGCGCCCTTGTCGATCTTTCCGACGATTTCAGCCAGCTCCATGCGGCCCTGCGCGAAGCGCTCGCCGTTCAGGAACACGGTGGGCACGCCCATGATTTCGCGCGCCTCGATTTCGCTCTGGAACACGCCGCCATCAATGGCGGTGTGCGTGATGCGCGGGTTGAGCGCACTCATCAGATTGAGCGCCTGCACCACATCGGGGCAGTTGTGGCAGCTCAGGGAGTAATACGTCTCGAAGTGGTAGTCGCCGTCCAGGCCCTTGATCTGCTCCAGCAGGTCGGCCGCCTCCTTGGAGGGGTGGCCGCCCACATGCAGCAGCGCCAGCACGAGGGAGGTGAATTCATGGCCCAGGGGCACGCCAGCGAAGCGCACGCCGGTGTCCACGCCGGGGTTGGTGATGAGGAACGAGGGCTTGCGCACGCCCGGGTCGTTCTTCTCGACCACGGTGATCTTGTCCGACTGGGCGCGGATGTCTTCCAGCAGCTCGCGCAGCTCGTTCGACGTGGCGCTGTCGTCCAGCGTGGCCACCAGTTCCACCGGGCGCTGCAGGCGTTCCAGGTAGGCTTTCAACTGGGTTTTGAGGGTGTCGTCGAGCATGGCAAAACTCCTGAGTTTTCGATTTATGGGCGTAAAAAAGCCCGGGCGCCAGGCACCCGGGCGTCTTCAGTCAGTAGCACTGACGGGGGTGGCGTTCCGCTTAGATCTTGCCGACCAGGTCGAGCGACGGGGCTATGGTCTTGGCGCCTTCGTTCCACTTGGCGGGGCACACTTCGCCAGGATGCGCTGCGGTGTACTGGGCTGCCTTGAGCTTGCGCAGGGTTTCCTTCACATCGCGGGCGATTTCGTTGGAATGCACTTCCATGGTCTTGATGACGCCATCGGGGTTGATGATGAAGGTGCCGCGCAGTGCCAGGCCTTCTTCGGCGATATGCACGTCAAAAGCGTTGGTCAGCTGGTGCGTGGGGTCGCCCACCAGCGGGAACTTGGCCTTGCCCACGGCGGGGGAGGTTTCGTGCCAGACCTTGTGCGAGAAGTGCGTGTCGGTGGTGACGATGTACACCTCGGTGCCGGCCTTCTGGAATTCGGCGTAGTGCTCGGCGGCGTCTTCCACCTCGGTCGGGCAGTTGAAGGTGAAGGCGGCGGGCATGAAGATCACCACGGACCACTTGCCCTTGAGCGACTGTTCGGTCACTTCGATGAACTTGCCGTTGTGGAAAGCCTGGGTCTTGAAGGGCTGGACTTGGGTGTTGATCAGGGACATGGTTGCTTACCTTTCTTGGTTGGAGGTGAATACAGGACGAAGTATGGGGAAATTCAGCGAATCAATCCAATCAATTGATTGCATTGAGTGAATATGTTTTAACTATTAACCCGCACCCCCGCCGCGCCCGCAGGCACCTACCAGCGCTGTTCCAGCGCCCGCGCGATGCGGTGGCGCGCCACCGTGGTCTTGGGCACCTTGAACGGGAACCAGCTGCGCACATCTTCCTCCAGCCCGATGCCGTGCATGTAGTTGTAGATGGCTTTTTTGAGCACGGCGCCCAGGGCGTCGTGGTCCACGCCGGTGGGGTCGTGAAAGCCGATGTCGTTCTTGGCAAAGCTCACCGGCGGCAGGGGCACCAGGGTGATGCCGAACTCTTCAGGTGCTTTGCCCACGGGCGAGTGCACGGTGCAGGCGAAACGGTGAAAAAATCCACTCTGGATGCAGCCGTTGGCAAAGAGTTGGCGCACGAACTCCAGCGCATCCACGGTGTCCTGCACCGTCTGGGTGGGAAAGCCGTACATCAGGTAGGCATGCACCAGGATGCCCGCGTCGCTGAAGGCGCGGGTGACGCGCGCCACCTGGTCCACCGAGACGCCTTTCTTCATGAGGCCGAGCAGCCGGTCCGACGCCACCTCCAGCCCGCCCGAGATGGCGATGCAGCCGCTGTCGGCCAGCAGGTTGCACAGCTCGGGGTTGAAGGTTTTCTCGAACCGGATGTTGCCCCACCACGAAATGCCCGTCTGGCGCGCCAGCAGTTCGGTGGCCAGGGCCTTGAGGGCCTTGGGCGGCGCGGCTTCATCGACGAAGTGAAAGCCCGTCTGACCCGTTTCACCCACGATGCGCTCGATGCGGTCGGCCAGCACGCTGGCCTCGGCGCCTTCGTAGCGGCCGATGTAGTCCAGGCTCACATCACAGAAGGTGCACTTCTTCCAGTAGCAACCCTGCGCCACCGTGAGCTTGTTCCAGCGCCCGTCGCTCCACAGCCGGTGCATGGGGTTGAGCATGTCGAGCAGCGAGAGGTATTGGCCCAGCGGCAGCCCGTCCCAGGTGGGCGTTCCCACGTCAGCGAAGGGCACGTCGGCTTCCATCAGGTTCACGTACTGGACGGCGCCCGCATCGTCGCGCACAAAAGTGCGCACCAGGCGCTGGCGGCCGCGCTGGCCCTGCAGATGTTCCAGCAAGGCCAGCAGCGGGCGCTCGCCCGCGTCCAGCGTGACGTAGTCGAAATAGTCGAACACGCGCGGCTCGGTCAGCTCGCGCAGTTCGGTGTTGACAAAGCCGCCGCCCAGCACCGTGACGATGTGCGGGTGCTGCGCCTTGATCGTCTGCGCGATGCGGAACGCCGCATACACCGAGCCCGGAAAGGGCACCGACAGCAGCACCACATCGGGCGCATGGCGCTGCACGGCATCCAATGTGAGTTCGCGCAGCGTGTCGTCCACCAGGTTGGGGGCCTGCGCCAGCGCCTGCGCCAGCGGCTCGAAGGTGGGCTGGCTGCCCGCCAGCGACTCGGCATAGCGCACGAATTCAAAGCGCGGGTCGACCGCGTCGCGCAGCACATCGGCCAGGTCGTTCAGGTACAGCGTGGCCAGGTGCTTGGCGCGGTCGTGCAGGCCCAGGGCACCAAAGGCCCAGCCCAGCGGGTCGCCGCCCTCGTCGTCCACATAGACATCGAGCGAGGCGAAGCGCGGCCCTTCGGGCAGGAAGCTGCGGCCCACGATGCGGTGCGCCAGCGTGCTGTCGCGCCCTTGCAGAAAGGCAATGGCGGGGCCGACCGTGGCCAGGTAACGCGCCTCCTGCGCCACAAATGCCTGCAGGGCCGGGCTGTGCTTTTTGGCGGGCATGGCGGCCACCCGCTCGGCCACGGCGCGCAGCCCCTCGGGTGAGAGCAGCCGCAGCACCAGCGCCAGCGCCAGATCCTCCTGCACGGCGGGAATGCCGCAGGAGCGCAGGAACCCCGTGAGATAGGCCGTGGATGGGTAGGGCGTGTTGAGCTGCGTCATCGGCGGGATGATGGACAGCACACGGAGCGGAGAAGCAGGCTGGACGGACATGAACGCGGGCTGGGGAGGCCGCCAGCGGAAAGAAGAAGGGGGCCTCGATTATCGGGCGCCGCACGTACCCGGGCAGTGCGGCGGGTTGTTGGCAGCCGGCACCCGAGAACGGCCCGGCCCGGATCGGCTTATGCTTGCGGCATGACAGCCCCCGAGCCTCCCCAGCCCCCCGCCCCGCCGCAACCCCGCAACCCCCTGCACGGCGTCACCCTCGAAGCCATGGTGGTGGCGCTGCACGCCCACTATGGCTGGCAGGAGCTGGGCCAACTCGTCCCCGTGCGCTGCTTTCAGAGCGACCCCAGCGTGGCGTCGAGCCTGAAATTCTTGCGCAAGACGCCCTGGGCGCGCGAGAAGGTGGAGAGCCTCTACCTCTTCATGCTGCGCGAGCAGCGGCGCAACGCCCCCGGCGGGCGCTGAGCCGCCATCGTTCGCGCCGTTTCAGTGCAGGGGCGCGACCAGGAAGTCGCGCCCGATGCCCGCGCCCAGGTCGTTCACGCGGTCCAGGAACTGCGTCAAAAACGCGTGCAGGCCGGTGGCCAGGATTTCGTCGATGCGGCCGTACTGCAGGTCGGCCAGCAGGCGCCCAGCGCGCCGCTCGGTCTCGGCCGAATGGCCGTTGGACACCAGGGCCAGGTTGTCCACCACCTCGCGCAGGCTGGCGTGCAGGGAGCGTGGCATGTCGCGGCGCAGGATCAGCAGGTCGGCCACGCGCTCGGGCGTGATCACGTCGCGGTACACCTTGCGGTAGACCTCGAAGGCCGAGACGCTGCGCAGGATGGCGCTCCAGTGGTAGAAGTCGGCCTCGGGCTCGCGCCCGGTGATGACGCCATGGAAATCGCTCTGTACGGCATGGAACTTCACATCGAGCAGGCGCGCCGTGTTGTCGGCCCGCTCCAGGAAGGTGCCCAGGCGCAGGAAGTGGAAGGCCTCGTCCTGCAGCATGGTGCCCAGCGTGACGCCGCGCGAGAGGTGCGAGCGGTACTTCACCCATTCGAAGAACTGGCCCGGGTCGCGCTCGAAGGCGCCGCCTTCGAGCTGGCGGTGCAACTCCAGCCAGGTCTGGTTCTGCGTCTCCCAGACCTCGGTGGTGAGCGCGCCGCGCACCGCACGGGCGTTCTCGCGCGCGCCGCGCAGGCACGACAGGATGGACGAGGGGTTGTTGCCGTCGCGCACCATGAAGTCCAGCACGCCGTCGCGCGTGACGGCACCGTGGCGCGCGGTATAGGCGGGAATCAGCTCGCTGATCGACAGCAGGCCCATCCAGCCCTCTTGCGCCTTGGCGGTGGATTGGGGCAGGAGCGCGGTCTCGTAGCCCACGTTGAGCATTCGGGCGGTGTTTTCTGCCCGCTCGGTGTATCTCGACATCCAGAACAGATGGTCAGCGGTACGACTCAGCATGCAACCTCCTCGGGCAGAAAACCCCGCACGCGCTGCGCGCGTCGGCCGTGTTTTAGTGAAAGCCCGCCTGCGGCGGTCTTTTCTGCTCTCTCCGTGTATCTCGACATCCAGAACAGATGATCGGCGGTGCGGCTCAGCATGCTTTGCTCCCTTCTTCCTGCAGCACCCAGGTGTCCTTGGTGCCGCCCCCTTGCGATGAATTGACGACGAGCGAGCCCTCTTTCAACGCTACGCGCGTCAGCCCTCCGGCCACCATCTGCACCTTCTGGCCCGAGAGCACGAAAGGACGCAGGTCGATGTGGCGCGGCGCCAGGCCGCTGTCGACGAAGGTGGGGCAGCTCGACAGGCTCAGCGTGGGCTGGGCGATGTAGCGCGCAGGGTCGGCGATGAGGGCGCGGCGGAAGTTCTCGATCTCCGACTGGGAGGCCGCCGGGCCGATGAGCATGCCGTAGCCACCGGCGCCGTGCACCTCCTTGACCACGAGTTCGCCGAGGTGGGCCAGCACGTACTGCAGGTCGTCCGGCTTGCGGCACAGCCAGGTGGGCACGTTTTGCAGGATGGGTTCCTCGCCGAGATAGAAACGGATCATCTCGGGCACATAGGGGTAGACCGACTTGTCGTCGGCCACACCCGTGCCCACGGCGTTGCAGATGGCCACGTTGCCCGCGCGGTAGGCCTGCATGAGGCCGGCGCAGCCCAGCGTGGAATCGGGACGAAACACCTTCGGATCGAGAAAATCATCGTCCACGCGGCGGTAGATGACATGCACGCGCTGCAGCCCGCGCGTGGTGCGCATGTAGACGAAGTTGTCGCGCACCACCAGGTCCTGCCCCTCAACCAGCTCCACGCCCATCTGCTGCGCAAGGAAGGCGTGCTCGAAATACGCGCTGTTGAGCATGCCGGGCGTGAGCACCACCACCGTGGGCGTGGCTGCGCCGGCCGGTGCGCTGGCACGCAGCGTGTCGAGCAGCAGGTCGGGGTAATGGGCCACGGGCGCCACCTGGTGCATGCTGAACAGCTCGGGGAACAGCCGCATCATCATGCGGCGGTTCTCCAGCATGTAGCTCACGCCGCTGGGGACGCGCAGGTTGTCCTCGAGCACGTAGTGCACGCCCTCGCCCTGCGCATTGGCAGCGCGCACGATGTCGATGCCGGCGATGTGTGCATAGATGTCGCGCGGCACCTTCACGCCCGCCATCTGGGGACGGTACTGGGCGTTGTCCAGCACCAGGTCGGAGGGGACGAGGCCCGCGCGCAGGATGTCCTGGCCGTGGTAGACGTCGTGGATGAAGCGGTTGAGCGCCGTCACGCGCTGCACCAGCCCGCGCTCCATGCGTGCCCACTCATGGGCCGGAATGATGCGCGGCACCAGGTCGAACGGGATCAGGCGCTCGTTGCCCGCCCCGCCCTCGTCCTTGTCGCCATACACGGCGAAGGTGATGCCCACGCGACGGAAGATCATCTCGGCCTCGGCGCGGCGGGCTTGCATGGTTTCGGGCGCCTGGCGCGCCAGCCAGTGGCCGTAGCGCTTGTAATGCTCTCGCACATCGCTGCCGTCAAAGGGCAGGATGGCGTACATCTCGTCAAATTTCTGCATGGGCAGCCTCCTCTGAAACCAGAATAGCAAGTTATGCGCCAGTGCGGCACGGTGAGCGCAGCAAAATCAGGGCACCGGATGCTGCCAATAGCGCATCCTGTCCTGGCGTTCACAGCCCACCCGGTCGGGCTGGGCCGATGCCCAGGTGGCCGCACCACAGCGCGGCGACTCCACCACGGCAATACCGCGCTCGCGCAGGCGCTGCAACACTTCTGGCGCGGGGTGCCCGAAGCGGCTGCGGTAGGCGGCCTGCACCAGTGCGGTGCGCGGCTGCACGGCATCCAGGAAGGGCGCGCTGGAAGATGTTTTGCTGCCATGGTGCGGCACCAGCAGCACATCGGCCTGCAGGGCTGCCCCGCGCGCCACCAGGGCCTGCTCTTGCGCGGCCTCGATATCGCCCGCCAGCAGGGCCGCCGCGCCGTGCGCATCGACCACCCGCAGCACACAGCTGAGCGCGTTGGAGCGCTGACCCTGCGGCCCTTTGCCCATCGTGTCCGGCAAGGGGTGCAGCAGCTCGAAGTCCACGCCATCCCACTGCCAGCGCTGCCCGGCCAGGCAGGGGGCTGCAGGCCCCAGGGCCTGCAAAGTCGGGTCGCCCGCGATCGAGCCGGTCAGCCGGGCCTGGGGCTGCTGCGCCAGCACCGCAAAGGCTCCGCCGGTGTGGTCGCTGTCGCGGTGGCTGAGCATCAGCACATCGACCCGCTCGCCCAGCGCGCGCAGCAGTGGCACCAGCACGCGCGCACCGGCATCGCTCACCCGGCTGTAGCGCGGACCGGCGTCGTACAGCAGGGTGTGCGTGGCCGTGCGCACCAGCACGGCATTGCCCTGCCCCACATCGGCCGCCAGCAGTTCAAACCGGCCCGGCACCGGCCGCGCGTCTTGCCACAGCAGCACCGGCAGCAACAGGGGCAGCCCCAGCGCCCGCACCTGCCAGGGCAGACGCAGCGCCAGCAGCACGCCCCCGGCCACGCCGGCCATGCCTGCCCACAGCGGCGCGGCGGGCACCGACACCTGCGCCCAGGGCCAGGCCGCCAGCCATTGCAACACCCAGGCCAACCCCTGCACACCCCAGGCGGCCGCCTGCCACAGGGGCGCCCAGACCACCCCGGCAAACGCCAGCGGCGTCACCACCAGTGTCACCCACGGAATGGCCAGCACATTTGCCAGCAAACCCACCAGCGACACCTGCCCGAACAACAGCAGGCCCAGGGGGGTGAGTGCGAGCGTGACCACCCACTGCTCACGCAATAATGATAAAAATCGGCCTCTGACGCCCGTCCTTCGGGCGCCAACAGCTACAGCATCAGTAGCAAACAACACCGCCACCGCCACAAAGCTGAGCCAGAAACCCGGCTGCTGCAAGGCCCAGGGGTCGGGCACCACCACCACGGCACAGGCCAGCAGCCACACCTGCGGCCAGGGCCAGCGCCGCCCGCCCAGACGCAGCAGGCTCACGGTGGCCAGCATCAGCACGGTGCGCTGTGCAGGCACTCCCCAGCCACTGAACAGCGCGTACAGCGCCGCAAGCAGCACGCCACCGATCAGAGCCGCCGAGGGCGCGGGCAGCGCCAGGCACAAACGCTGCGAGCGCCGCCACAGAGCCTGCACCACAGCGGCCGCCAGCCAGGCAAAAAGCGTGATATGCAGGCCCGAGATGCTCATGAGATGGGCCACGCCCGTGGCGCGGAACACGTCCCAGTCGGCACGGTCGATAGCGCGCTGGTCGCCCGTGACCAGCGCTGCCACCACCCCCGCCAGCCGGACGCGGAGGGCGTCCGTGATATCGGGAGCGAGAGTGTCAAAAATCGCATCGCGCACCGTCTGCCGCGCCTGCTCCACCGGGTGGCGCCAGGTGGCCTCGATGCGCCGTGGCGGCACATCGCGCTGCCCCGCCCGCACATACCCCGTGGCCTGCACGCCCTGCTCCCACAGCCACAGTTCGTAGTCAAATCCGTGCGGATTGCGCGCACCGTGCGGCGCCTTCAGGCGCACCGCCATCTGCCATCGCTCCCCGGCGCGAAGCCGCTGGGGCTGGCGCTGCAGTTGCGCCAGGTCCGGCGCCTCCTGCAGAACGCCGTGGTACCAGCCCAGGTCGATCCATGCGGGGAGTTGCACGGGCGCTCCGGCCAGGCTGGCGGATTCCACCGCCAGGCGCAGCCGCAGCCCGGCGTCCATGGGCTGGGGCATGGCGGCGACGACACCGGTGACCAGAATGTCCCGCCCCTCCAGCGCAGGGTTCAGCGCCCCTGCGGCAAAGTGGCTTGCACGCAGGCCCGTCAGCGCAAAAACGGCCAGCGCAGCGGCGCAGGCCATGGCCGCGCCACGCAGCCGCAGTGCGCCCCGCCGGGCGCGCCAGGCCCCCCAGGCCAGCACACCCGCCAGCAGCGCCAGCACCGCATAGGCTCCGGCAGGCCACAACACAGGCTGCTGGAGTTGCAGCGCCGCGCCCGCCACGGCGCCCGACAGCATCAGCGGCCACCCGCCCACCGGCCCGGCCTGTCGGGCCGGCAGAGGACTGGAGGGCATGTCGGAGGCTTGTGACATGGGCCGATGCTACGGCAGCCTGGAACACCCCGGAACAAGACTCGCGCACCAGCAAGCACACCCGACCCTGACGTTCTCAGGCCATGCACCGGCCACCCGGTTGCCTGTGTAACATGCGAACCCTCGGCCCGCATGCCACAACCGACGGCATGCCGGAGCGTCCTGCTCCTTCCTGGCCGGTTTACCGTTTTCACAAGGAACACCCATGAGCGTTTACGACAAGCTTTCCGCCCTGAACATCACCCTGCCCCCGGTTGCCGTGCCCGCTGCCGCCTATGTGCCCTTCGTGCAGACCGGCAACCTGGTGTTTCTGAGTGGCCATATTGCCCGCAAGGATGGCAAGCCCTGGGCCGCCCAGTTCGGCCGCAACATCACCACCGAGGAAGGCAAGCTGGCGGCGCGTGCCGTGGCCATCGACCTCATGGGCACGCTGCAGGCGGCCTGTGGCGGCGACCTGAACCGCGTCAAGCGCATCGTCAAGGTGATGAGCCTGGTCAACTCCACGGGCGACTACACCGAGCAGCACCTCGTGACCAACGGCGCCAGCGAGCTGCTGGGCGAAGTGTTTGGCGAAGCCGGCGTGCATGCGCGCAGCGCTTTCGGCGTGGCGCAGATTCCCCTGGGTGCCTGCGTCGAGATCGAACTGATCGCCGAACTGGCCTGATCACCCGGGCCGGCGCCCGGCCCTGCCCGCATTACGGGCGGTGCCGCGTCAGAAGGATTCCCAGTCGTCCTCGCCCCCGGCGGGCGCCGCGCGGGGCGTCGCAGCGGCTGGCGGCGACGCAGCCTTGGAAGGCCGGGCGGGCGCCGTGGCAGCAGGCTGGGCCAGCCGCGCCGAGGCCTTGGGTGCCGGGGCCCGTACCGCAGGCTTGCGGGCCGCCGGTGCACGCGCCGCAGCGGCTGCCGGAACCGGCGCTGGTGCCGGGGTACTGCGCGCCACAGGGGCGGCAGCCTGCACGCCACCGCCCTGGACCTTGAACACCGACACCGCCTCGGCCAGCTGCCGGGCCTGCTCGCGCAGGCTCTGCGCGGCGGCGGTGCTTTCCTCTACCAGCGCGGCGTTCTGCTGCGTCATCTGGTCGAGGTTGACCACCGCCTGGTTCACCTGGCCTATGCCCGTACTCTGCTCGGTGCTGGCCGCCGTGACCTCGCCGATCATGTCGGTCACACGCTGCACCGACTGCACGATCTCCTGCATGGTGCCACCGGCATCCTGCACCAGGCGTGAACCTAGCTCCACCTTCTCGACCGAGGCACCGATGAGCTGCTTGATCTCCTTGGCCGCCTCGGCACTGCGCCCCGCGAGGCTGCGCACCTCGCTGGCCACCACGGCAAACCCCCGGCCCTGCTCGCCGGCGCGGGCTGCTTCCACGGCTGCATTGAGCGCCAGGATGTTGGTCTGGAAGGCAATGCCGTCGATCACGCCAATGATGTCGGCAATCTTCTGGCTGCTGTGGTGGATGTCTTCCATGGTGGCAACCACCTCCTTCACCACCTCGCCGCCCCGGCGTGCCACACCCGAGGCTCCGGTGGCCAGCGTGCTGGCCTGCTGGGCACTGGCGGCGCTTTGCTGGATGGTGCTGGTGAATTGCTCCATGGCGGCCGCCGTTTCCTGCAGGTTGCTGGCGGTCTGCTCGGTGCGTGCCGAAAGGTCGTGGTTGCCCGCTGCAATCTGGGAGCTGGCCGTGGCAATGCTGTCGGTGCTCTGGCGCACCTGGTGCACCATGCGGCCCAGAGCCTCGCTCATGGCATAGAGCGAGCGCAGAAGGTCACCAAATTCGTCGCTGCGCGTCACGGTTTCCTGGGCGCTGAGGTCGCCACCGGCAATGCGCTGCGCCAGGGCGCCCGCCTCGGCCAGGGGACGCTGGATGCTGCCGATGAGGTAATACGCGCCCAGTCCGATGCAGATCAGCAACAGCAGCACCATGGCGCCCGCCAGTTGCACGGTGACCATGCGCTCGCCTGCCAGTTGCTGCTGCCGGTCCACCGAACTTTGCTGCTGCATCTTGACGAAGTCCCGCAGGGTCTGCAGGTAGGCAGCCACGGCCGGGTTGTACTGTTGCGTGACCAGTTTCACGGCCTCGTCATGGTTGCCATCGGTCTTGAGCTTGCGGGCCTGGACGCGCAGATCGATCATGGCCTTGCGGGCTGCGGCGATCTTGCCCATCTGCGCCTTGTCGGCGTCCGACAGCGCCATGGCTTCGAGCGATTTCTGCACCTCGCTGATCTGGGCCGAGGTGGCGGCAATATCGTCTTTGAACTCGGCTTCGACGGCCGGGTCGTTGCTGACGATGAGCGCCTGGGTGCGCGCCGCGTTGGTCTCGGTCAGTCCGGTCCAGCGGATGGCCGCCTCGACGCGCGCCGTGGCTTCCTTGATGACGGCATCGGCCTGCGCCTGCACCTTGGCCGAGCGATAGGCCGAAAAACCCACCACCGCCACCAGCATGAGCACGATGAAAATCACCGCTGCCCAGAGCTTATGCGCCATCCGCAATTGCTTCATCATGTGCGACCCCCGTTTTTTGGTTTTGCCGTTGCTCATCGTGCGCGATATTTCGCATTTTTACAACCGCACAGGCACCGGCCGGGCTGCACGAAGGCCGGGGAAAGTGCGCCGCCGCATGCACGGCGTGCCCTCCCGCCTATTCCACCCGCGTGACGGCCGACGGCTTGAACCCCAGGTCGGCCGCCTTGCCCTTGCGCGCACGCGCCGCACGGGCGTTGTTGAGCGAGCGGATCTCCAGCGTTTCTTCACGCGGCTTGCCGCCGCGCCCCAGCCCCTCGATGCGGATGCTGCGCGTGTAGGCGGCCGCACCGGCGAGCTGGTCCTTGTCTTCCAGGTCGATCAGCATCAGTCCGCGCCCGCCTTTCTCCATCAGCTTGAGTTCGCCGATCTCGAAGGTCAGGATGCGCCCGCCCACCGAAGCGCAGGCCACATGGGTGGCAGGGGCCAGCGGCTGGCCACCGCTGGTGTGCGCGGCGTGCGAGGGCGCGCAGATGGCCTCACCCTCACCCACGGTGATGAAGGCCTTGCCACCACGCTGGCGCGAGACCATGTTCTCCACCGTGGCCAGGAAACCGTAGCCGCCCGTGCTCGCCAGCAGCAGCAGCGCCGTGGCCGGGCCGGCAAAGTAGTGGGCGATGGTGGTGCCGGGCTCCAGGTCGATCAGCGTGGTGACGGGCTGGCCGTCGCCGCGCGCGCCGGGCAGTTGCGCCACTGGCACAGAATAGATGCGGCCGTTGTGACCGAACACGAGGAGCTGGTCCACCGAGCGGCACTCGAAGGTGCCATAGAGCCCGTCGCCGGCCTTGAAGGCAAAGCTCGCGGCCTCGTGACCATGGCCGGTGCGCGCACGCACCCAGCCTTTTTGTGACACCACCACGGTGACGGGCTCGTCCACCACCTTCACTTCGACCACGGCTTTTTTCTCGGCCTGGATCAGGGTGCGGCGCGCGTCCTGGAATTGCTTGGCATCCTGCTCGATCTCCTTGATCATCAGGCGGCGCAGCGCGGCCGGGTTGCCGAGGATTTCTTCAAGCTTGCCCTGGTTTTCTCGCAGTTCCTTCAACTCCTGCTCGATCTTGATGGCTTCGAGGCGTGCCAGCTGGCGCAGGCGGATTTCAAGGATATCCTCGGCCTGCCGGTCGCTGAGCTTGAAGCGCGCGATCAGCGCGGCCTTGGGCTCGTCCGACTGGCGGATGATGGCGATCACCTCGTCGATGTTGAGCAGCACCATCTGCCGCCCTTCGAGGATGTGGATGCGGTCGAGCACCTTTTGCAGCCGGTGCTGGCTGCGCCGTGTGATGGTGGTCTGGCGGAACGCAATCCACTCGTCGAGCATCTGGCGCAGGGATTTCTGCACCGGCTTGCCGTCGATGCCCACCATGGTCAGGTTGATCGGTGCCGAAGTCTCCAGGCTGGTGTGCGCCAGCAGCGCGGTGACCAGCTCCTGTTGCGGCACCTTGCCGGTCTTGGGCTCGAACACCAGGCGCACGGGCGCGTCCTTGCTCGACTCGTCACGCACCACGTCGAGCACGGCCAGGATGCTGGCCTTGAGCTGCGTCTGGTCCTGGCTCAGTGCCTTTTTGCCTGCCTTGACCTTGGGGTTGGTGATCTCTTCGATCTCTTCCAGCACGCGCTGCGTGCTCACGCCGGGTGGCAGTTCGTTGACCACCAGTTGCCACTGGCCGCGCGCGAGCTCTTCGATCTTCCAGCGTGCGCGCACCTTCAGGCTGCCACGGCCCGTGCGGTAGGCATCCTGAATGTCGCCCGCACTGCTGATGATCTGGCCACCGCCGGGGTAGTCCGGCCCGGGCACCAGGGCCAGCAGGTCTTCGTGGCTCAGCGAGGGCGTCTTGATGAGCGCAATGCAGGCGTCGGCAATTTCGCGCAGGTTGTGGCTCGGGATCTCGGTGGCCAGGCCCACGGCGATGCCGCTGGCGCCATTGAGCAGCGCAAACGGCAGGCGCGCCGGCAACTGGCGCGGCTCCTGCGTGGAGCCGTCGTAGTTGGGCATGAAATCGACCGTGCCTTCGTCGATCTCGTCGAGCAGCAGGCTGGTGATCTTCGACAGGCGGGCCTCGGTGTAGCGCATGGCCGCCGCGCCGTCACCGTCGCGGCTGCCGAAGTTGCCCTGGCCGTCGATCAGCGGGTAGCGCTGCGAAAAATCCTGCGCCAGGCGGACCAGCGCGTCGTAGGCCGACTGGTCGCCGTGCGGGTGAAAGCGGCCCAGCACGTCGCCCACCACGCGGGCACTCTTGACCGGCTTGGCCGCCGTGTTGCCCGAGTAGCTCAGGCCCATGCGGTCCATGGCATAGAGAATGCGCCGCTGCACGGGCTTGAGGCCGTCGCACACGTCGGGCAGCGCGCGTCCCTTGACCACGCTCAGCGCGTATTCCAGATAGGCGCGCTGGGCGTAGCTGCCCAGGCCCGGTTCATCAGGCGTCTCGGGCGCAGAAAATTCGAGGGTGGGTTGGTCACTCATGCGGAGGGTCCGTCATTGGCAGGCTTTACGGGGCTCTGCAAAATTTTCAACTATCTTTTTAATAGCTACCAGCGCTTATCAATAAAGGGCTAGAGGCCAAAAACACTTAAATATCCACTTCCACGCTGTCGCCGTGCAGTTCCATCAGCTCGCGCCGTGCGGCGGCTTCGCCCTTGCCCATGAGCTTGGTGATAAGGCCTTCGGTGGCGCCGAAGTCCATGCCGCCCAGGTGCACGGGCAGCAGGCGCCGCGTGTCGGGGTTGAGCGTGGTCTCCCACAGCTGCTCGGCATTCATCTCGCCCAGGCCCTTGAAGCGGCTGATCTGGCACTTTTCCGGCGGCACGCCGTCCTTGGCGCATTTGTCGAGGATGGCGGTGAGCTCGCCTTCGTCCAGCGCGTACATCTTGGCGGCCGGCTTCTTGCCACGTGCGGGCACATCCACCCGAAACAGCGGCGGGCGCGCCACATAGATATGGCCCGCGTCAATGAGCTTGGGAAAATGGCGGAAGAACAGCGTGAGCAGCAGCACCTGGATGTGCGAGCCGTCCACGTCGGCATCGCTCAGGATGCAGACCTTGCCATAGCGCAGGCCCGAGAGGTCGGGCGAATCATGAGGGCCGTGCGGATCGACCCCGATGGCGACCGAAATGTCGTGGATTTCGGTGTTGGCAAACAGCCGGTCTCGGTCCACCTCCCAGGTGTTGAGCACCTTGCCGCGCAGCGGCAGCACGGCCTGGCTTTCCTTGTCGCGGCCCATCTTGGCGCTGCCACCGGCCGAATCGCCCTCGACCAGGAAGACCTCGTTGTGGCGAATGTCGCGGCTTTCGCAGTCGGTCAGCTTGCCGGGCAGCACGGCGACGCCCGAGCCCTTGCGCTTCTCGACCTTCTGGCCGGCCTTCTGGCGCGTTTGCGCGGCCTTGATGGCGAGTTCGGCCAGCTTCTTGCCGTAGTCCACATGCTGGTTGAGCCACAGTTCGAGCGCCGGACGCACGAAGCCTGACACCAGACGCACCGCGTCGCGCGAGTTCAGGCGCTCCTTGATCTGGCCCTGGAACTGCGGGTCGAGCACCTTGGCCGATAGCACATAGCTGGCGCGTGCAAACACGTCTTCGGGCAAGAGCTTGACGCCCTTGGGCAACAGCGAATGCAGCTCGATGAAGCTTTTGACAGCGTTGAACAAGCCGTCGCGCAGGCCGCTCTCGTGCGTGCCACCGGCGCTGGTGGGGATGAGGTTGACGTAGCTCTCGCGCACCGGCTGGCCGTCTTCGGTGAACGCCACGCACCAGGATGCGCCCTCGCCTTCGGCAAAGCTCTCGTTGTTGCGGTCGGCAAAGCCCTCGCCTTCAAACAGCGGGATGACCGGGTCGCCACTCAGCGTCTGCATCAGGTAGTCGCGCAGACCGCCCTTGTACTGCCAGGTCTGCGTTTCGCGCGTTTTTTCATTGACCAGCGAGACGGACACGCCGGGCATCAGCACGGCCTTGCTGCGCAGCAGGTGGGTCAGCTCGCCCATGGGCAGGCTGCTGGACTCAAAGTATTTGGCGTCGGGCCACACGCGCACGGTGGTGCCCTGCTTGCGCTCGCCGGCCTCCAGTGGGCGCGCCACCAAGGGTTCGATCACATCACCCGCCGAGAACACCAGCCGGGCCGACTGCCCCTCGCGGTGGCTGGTGGCTTCCAGCCGGGTGGCCAGCGCATTGGTCACGCTCACGCCCACGCCATGCAGGCCGCCCGAAAAGCTGTAGGCCCCGCCCTTGCCCTTGTCGAACTTGCCGCCCGCGTGCAGCCGGGTGAAGACCAGCTCGATCACCGGGGCCTTTTCTTCGGGGTGCATGCCAAACGGAATGCCGCGCCCGTCGTCCTCGATGCTCACCGAGCCGTCGGGGTGCAGCGTGACCTTGATTTTCTTGCCAAAGCCGGCCAGGGCCTCGTCGGCGGCGTTGTCCAGCACCTCCTGGATGATGTGCAGGGGGTTGTCGGTGCGGGTGTACATGCCCGGGCGCTGCTTGACGGGCTCCAGGCCCTTGAGCACGCGGATCGAGCCTTCGGAGTATTCGCTCGCGGAAACGGAAGAGGGTTTGACTGCCATGGGGGCGGATTGTAGTGCTGTATGAATTCACAGCCACCACGCCGTGGAGCAAGAAACAGGTCGCCCCGGGGTCGGCATGGAAAGCCCAATCCCGCTACATTTATGCGTATGCATACGAATGCCCCCAAACTGTCCATGTTCCAGGTGCTGGCCTGCGGTGCCGCCATCGTCACCCTGTCCATGGGCATCCGCCACGGCTTTGGCCTGTGGTTGCAGCCTATCACGCAAGAGATGGGCTGGACCCGCCAGTCGTTTGCACTGGCCATCGCCATCCAGAACCTCTCGTGGGGCCTGATCGGCATTTTTGTGGGCATGGTGGCCGACCGCTTCGGCGCCTTCCGTGTACTGATCGGCGGCGCCGTGCTCTACGGTCTGGGGCTGGTGGGCATGGCGCTGTCGCCCACCCAGCTGCTGTTCGCCCTGACCGCCGGGGTGCTGATCGGTGCGGCGCAGGCAGGTACCACCTATGCCGTGATCTATGGCGTGCTGGGGCGGCAGATTGCGCCCGAAAAGCGCTCCTGGGCGATGGGGGTGGCCGCAGCCGCCGGATCGTTCGGCCAGTTCCTCATGGTGCCCGTGGAGGGCTTCCTGATCACCCGCCTGGGCTGGCAGGAGGCGCTGCTGGCCCTCTCGCTCCTCGTGCTGCTCATCGCGCCGCTGGCCTTTGGCCTGCGCGAGCCAGGCTTCAAGGGTGCGGCCCCGGTGCAGCGCAGCCAGAGCATCACCCAGGCGCTCGCAGAAGCCTTCCGCACGCCCAGCTTTCTGCTGCTGACGGCGGGCTACTTCGTCTGCGGCTTTCAGGTGGTGTTCATTGCCGTGCACATGCCCAGCTACATCAAGGATCTGGGCCTCTCGCCCCAGGTGGCCAGCTTCTCGCTCGCGCTGATCGGTCTTTTCAACGTGTTCGGCACCTACATTGCGGGCTCTCTGGGCCAGCGCATGCCGCGCCGCCACATCCTGGCCTTCATCTACTTCGCACGCTCGGTGGCCATCGTGCTCTTCCTGTGGGCACCCATTTCGCCGATGTCGGTGTACGTGTTCTCGGCCGTGATGGGCATGCTCTGGCTTTCCACGGTGCCGCCGACCAACGCCACCATTGCACAGATCTTCGGCGTGCAGCACCTGTCCATGCTGGGCGGGCTGGTGTTCTTCAGCCACCAGATCGGCAGCTTCATGGGCGTGTGGCTGGGTGGCTACCTGTATGACAGCACGGGCAGCTACGACATCGTCTGGTACATCTCCATCGGCCTGGGCGTGCTCGCCGGCCTGGTCAGCCTGCCCTTGCGCGAGCAACCCCTGCAACGCCCCATGCCCCAAACGGCCTGAGAACCATGTCCGCCACGACACCCCACACCGCCACACCGCCGCGCCGCCCATGGCGCCGCTGGCTCGCGGCGGCGCTGGCACTGGCGGCACTGCTGGCCGTGTTTCTGCTCTACACCCAGCCCGACTTCATGCTGATGCTCGCCGATCAGGTGTGGGCCTGTTTTTGACAAAAACGACCTCTGGCGCTCATGAGCAAAGCGTCAACAGCTATGATTAATATAGCAAATTCCACCATTCCGGCTGGCGCACCGTCGGCCTGGGTACAGCGCTGGTCGCATCTGGTCCCCGCAGGTGCCGCGGTGCTTGACGTGGCGTGCGGCGCGGGTCGGCACCTGCGCTGGTTTCATGCGCTGGGCCACCCGGTGACCGGCATCGACCGCGACCCGCCGGCCGTGCAGGCCGCTGCCCTGGTCGGTGAGGCCATTGAAGCTGACATCGAAAACGGTCCCTGGCCGCTGGCAGGCCGCCCGTTCGGCGGCGTGGTGGTGACGAACTACCTGTGGCGCCCCCTGCTGAGCGCCATCGTGCAATGCGTGGCCCCGGGCGGTGCGCTGCTTTATGAAACCTTCGCCAGCGGCAACGAAACCGTGGGCCGGCCCGCGCGGCCCGATTTTCTGCTACAGCCGGGCGAGTTGCTCAGCGCCTGCGCCGGGCTGCGCGTGGTGGCCTACGAGGACGGCTTTCTCGATGATCCCGCGCGCTTCGTGCAGCGCATCGCCGCCGTGCATGTCCCGGCAGACGGCTGGGCACCGGCCCACCCTCCGCGATTCGCACTGTCCTAGTTAGAATGCTCTTTTACCGTTAACCACTGCGGACATGACCTCTTCTTCCGTCCCCCTCACCGGCAGCATCGTCGCCCTCGTCACCCCCATGCACGAGGACGGTAGCGTGGACTACCCCCAGCTTCGCAAACTGATCGACTGGCACATCGCCGAGGGCACCGACTGCATCGGCGTGGTGGGCACCACGGGCGAGTCGCCCACGGTCAATGTCGAAGAACATTGCGAAATCATCCGCGTGGCCGTGGAACAGGCCGGCAAGCGCGTGCCCATCATGGCCGGCTGCGGCGCCAACTCCACACAAGAGGCCATCGAACTGGCCAAGTTCGCGCGCGGAGTGGGCGCCGACAGCCAGCTCCAGGTGGTGCCCTACTACAACAAGCCCACGCAAGAGGGCCAGTACCAGCATTTCAAGGCCATCGCTGAGGCCACGGGCGACCTGCCCATCGTGCTGTACAACGTGCCCGGCCGCTCGGTGGCCGACATGCTGCACGACACCGTGCTGCGCCTGGCGCAGGTGCCCGGCATCATCGGCATCAAGGAAGCCACGGGCAACATCGAGCGCGCGCAGTGGCTGATCCGCGACCTGCCGAAGAACTTCGCGGTGTACTCGGGCGACGACCCCACGGCCGTTGCGCTGATGCTCTGCGGTGGCCACGGCAACATCAGCGTCACGGCCAACGTCGCCCCACGCCTGATGCACGCGCTGTGCGCGGCGGCCCTGGCCGGTGATGTTCGCCGCGCCATGGAGATCCAGTTCCAGCTCATGCCCGTGCACAAGCACCTGTTCGTCGAGGCCAACCCCATTCCCGTCAAGTGGGCCATGGCCCGCCTGGGCCTGTGCGGCGGCACGCTGCGCCTGCCGATGACCCCCTTGAGCCAGGGTAACGAGGCCGTGGTGGAAGGCGCACTGCGCGCCGCCGGCCTGCTCTGAGCCCTGTAAGCCCCCTCGAGATTCCAAAGGATTACCGCGTGAACCATACCGCACGACTGGGCCTGCTCGGCCTGACCATTGCCCTGTCCGCCTGTTCGGTGCTGGAGGGCGAGAAGATCGACTACAAGAGTGCCTCCAAGGGTTCGTCGCTGGAGGTGCCGCCCGATCTGAAGCAGCTCTCGCGCGACACACGCTACGCGGTGCCCGGCGGCGTGGTCTCGGCCAACGCCCTGCAGGCAGGCCAGGCCGCCCAGCCAACGGGAACGCAGGCGGCGCCTGCAGGACTGGGCGACGTGCGCATCGAGCGCAACGGCAACCAGCGCTGGCTGGTGGTCAACCGCCCAGCCGACAAGCTTTGGGAGCCAGTGCGCGAGTTCTGGCTGGAAAACGGCTTCACGCTCGCAACCGACCAGGCCAACATCGGCATCATGGAGACCGACTGGGCCGAAAACCGCGCCAAGATTCCGCAAGATTTCATCCGCAGCACATTGGGCAAGGTGCTTGACTCGCTCTATTCCACCGGCGAGCGCGACAAGTTCCGCACCCGTATGGAGCGCAATGCCGAAGGCGGCACCGAAATCTACGTCAGCCACCGCGGCATGATCGAGGTCTTCAACAGCAGCAGCAAGGATTCCACCGTGTGGCAGCCCCGCCCGGCCGACCCCGAGCTGGAAACCGAGTTCCTGCGCCGCATGATGGTCAAGCTCGGCGTGAGCCAGGAGCAGGCCAAGGCCGTTGCGGCTGCATCGGCACAACGCCCTCCCGTGGCGCGCGTGGCCAACGTGAACAGCATCCCCGTGGTGCAGATCGACGAAGGTTTTGACCGCGCCTGGCGCCGTGTGGGCCTGGCCCTGGACCGCACCGGCTTCACCGTGGAAGACCGCGACCGCAGCCAGGGCCTGTATTTCGTGCGCTACGTAGAGCCCAAGGGCGACAAGAAGGAACCCGGCTTCCTGGGCAAGCTGTTCAGCTCAGAGAAAAGCGTGCCGCCGCTCAAATACCGCGTTGTCGTGCGCAGCCAGGGCGAGGCCACCACGGTGTCGGTACTGAACGCCGCCGGCGCGCCCGAAACATCGGCCAATGCCGAACGCATCGTGCGCGTGCTGGCCGACGATCTGAAATAAGACACCCAACGTGCTGCGCTTGCGCAGCCTGGGCAGCGGCAGCTCGGGCAATGCGACCCTGGTCGAGGGGCGCCGTGGCGCCGAGGTGCGCCGCCTGCTCATCGACTGCGGCTTCGGCATCCGCCAGCTCCAGGAACGGCTCTCCGCAGCCGGGCTGGCGCTGGACCAGATCGATGCGATCTTCATCACCCACGAGCATTCCGACCATGTGGGCTGTGCCCGCGCACTGGCGCTGCGCCAGCGCATTCCGGTCTGGATGAGCCGGGGCACGCATGCCGCGCTGGACGCACCGGACTTCGACGGCCTGCTGCGCCTGGCCAGCGATGGCGCGGCCATCGACCTGGGCAGCTTCGAGGCCCGCCCGTTCACGGTGCCGCACGATGCCCGTGAACCGCTGCAACTGCGCTGCAGCGACGGCACGGCCCACCTGGGCGTGCTGACCGATCTGGGCCATGCCACGGCCCACGTGCTGCAGCAACTGGCAGGCTGCCACGCCCTGCTGCTGGAGGCCAACCACGACCCGCAGATGCTCGCGGACTCCCGTTACCCGGCCTTTCTCAAGCGCCGCGTGGCCGGCCCGCAGGGCCATCTGGCCAACGCAGCGGCCGCCGATATCCTGCGCGCGCTGCGACATCCGGAACTGCGGCTGGTGGTGGCAGCCCACCTGAGCGCGAGGAACAACCACCCGGACCTGGTTCGCCCGCTGCTGGCATCGGCCCTGGGATGGCGGCCCGAGGACATCGGCATTGCTGACCCGCTGCATGGCACCGGCTGGCTGACCATCGGACCTCCCGCATAGCCCCACAATCCGGCAAACGCAAAAAAGCCCGCAGGGCGAGTGCCATGCGGGCCTGGAGGGGATGCAGCGCTCAGAACGCTGCCAAACCCGTCGATCAGAGCTTGCGGGTCGACATGAAGGTGTCGAAACGCGACTCCGCAAAACGGAACCAGAGAATCTGGTCGCGCTGGAAGTTGCGCATATCGGCGTAAATCTTCTTCCACTCGGGGCTCTTGGCATCGTTCTCGGCGAAGACTTCCATGGAGGCCTTGAACGAAGCTTCCAGCACGGCTTGCGGGAAGGGCAGCACCTTGGTCTTGGCGGCAACAAGCTGCTTGAGTGCATGCGGATTCAGCGCATCGTACTTGGCCAGCATGTCAGTATGGGCCAGATGCGTGGCGGCCTCGATGATGGCCTTGTTCTCGGCCGACAGGGCATCGAATGCCTTGTTGTTGATGAAGAAGTCCACTTCCGGGCCACCTTCCCACCAGCCGGGGTAGTAGTAGAAGGGGGCCACCTTGTTGAAGCCCAGCTTCTGGTCGTCGTAAGGACCCACCCACTCGGCCGCATCCAGCGTGCCTTTTTCAAGGGATTGGTAGACCTCGCCGCCGGGGATGCTCTGGGGCACGGCGCCCAGCTTCTGCATGACTTCACCCACCAGGCCGCCGCCCAGGCGCATTTTCAGGCCCTTGAAATCGGCGGGAGACTTGATTTCCTTGCGGTACCAGCCGCCCATCTGGGTGCCGGTGTTGCCACCAGCGAAGCTGATGGCGTTGAAGTTCGAGTAGAACTCGTTCATCAGCTTGCGGCCGTTGCCATGCAGCATCCAGGCATTCATCTGGCGTGCATTGAAGCCGAAGGGAATGGCCGAGCCCAGCGCAAAGGCCGGGTTCTTGCCGTAGAAGTAGTAAGGCACGGAGTGCGCCATTTCCACAGTGCCTTGCTGCACGCCGTCGAGCACGCCGAAGGGAGGCATCAGTTCGCCGCCCGCGTGCACCGAAATTTCGAACTTGCCGCCCGACATGGCCTTGACGGCCTTGGCGAAAACGTCTGCACCGCCATAGATGGTGTCCAGCGACTTGGGGAAGCTCGAAGCCAGGCGCCAGCGAATGGCAGCCTGGGCGTGCACTGCCGGTGCCACACCAGCGGCGAGCACGCCGGCAATACCGGCACGCTTGATGATTGAACGACGATCCATGGGGTTCTCTCCGAAATATTGATTGCACAACTTGGCGTCCGGACACAGGGCCGCACAACGCCAAGGACTTGCTTCAGCCGCACTCATTGTAGGAACATGACCCCCCGGATTTTTGCGGGTTTTCCCGCGAAATCCGCCCTTCCGGCATGGGGCTTCAGGGTTCTGCAAGCATCCTGCCAACGCTGGATGTCAAGCGCGCAAGCTCAGAAGGTGTGAATGAATCCGGCGTGACCGAGCAGGTCGCCAAAACGCGGCCGATCAAGGCACAAAGCGCAGCCATAGCGCGGGCTATGGCGAGCATTTGCAACGATGAGCGGGTGTGTTTTGGCGGAATGAGCGGGCATGGTGGGTTCGTTCACAACCGTTCACAACTTCTCAGGCCGCGGCCGCAGCAAAACGGGCGGTGATGGCGCGCGCGATTCCCGCCGCGTCGAGCCCCTGCAACGCAAGCAGCTTGGCCGGATCGCCGTGCTCTATGAACACATCGGGCAGGCCCAGCGCGAGCACCGGGCGCACGACGCCGGCAGCGTTCAACGCCTCCATCACGGCGCTGCCCGCACCGCCCATGGTGGAGCCTTCTTCCACCGTGACCAGCGCATCGTGGTCAGCGGCCACCTGGAGGAGCAGGTCCACATCCAGCGGCTTCACCCAGCGCATATTGACCACGGTGGCGTCGAGCGCCTCGGCGGCCTCGAGCGCGGGATAAAGCAGCGTGCCGAAAGCCAGAATGGCGATGCGCGGCGCCTTGCCGTCCGAAACGCCCTGGCGCGCGCGGCGAATCTCGCCCTTGCCCAGCGACAAGGCATCAAGCCCGGGCAGCGGGGCCATGCCCACGCCCGCCCCGCGCGGGTATCGCACAGCCACCGGGTGGTTCTGCGCGAAGGCGGTGGAGAGCAACTGTCGGCACTCGCGCTCGTCGGCGGGGCAGGCCAGGCTCATGTTCGGGATGCAGCGGATGAACGGAATGTCGTAGGCCCCGGCATGCGTAGCGCCATCGGCACCCACCAGGCCCGCCCGGTCCAGCGCGAAAACCACGGGCAGGTTCTGCAGCGCCACGTCGTGGATCATCTGGTCATAGGCGCGCTGCAGGAAGGTGGAGTAGATCGCCACCACGGGCTTGGCGCCCTCGCAGGCCATGCCGGCGGCAAAGGTGACGGCATGCTGCTCGGCGATGCCCACGTCGTAGTAACGGTCCGGAAAGCGCTGGTGGAACTCCACCATGCCCGAGCCCTCGCGCATGGCAGGGGTGATGCCGACAAGGCGACCATCCTGCTCGGCCATGTCGCACAGCCACTGGCCGAACACCTGGGTGAAAGTCTGCTTCGGCGGCGTGGTGGGCTTCGTCAGGCCCACGCTGGGGTCGAACTTGCCGGGGCCATGGTAGGCCACCGGGTCAGCCTCGGCCAGCTTGTAGCCCTGGCCCTTCTTGGTGACCACATGCAGGAACTGCGGGCCTTCCAGGCCCTTGATGTTCTCCAGCGTGGGAATCAGCGAATCGAGGTCGTGGCCGTCGATCGGGCCGATGTAGTTGAAGCCGAACTTCTCGAACAACGTGGCCGGCACCACCATGCCCTTGGCCTGCTGCTCCAGGCGCTTGGCGAGTTCGAGCAGCGGCGGCGCGTTTTTGAGCACGCTCTTGCCCACGTTCTTGGCTGCGGCATAGAACTGGCCGCTCATGAGCTGGGCCAGGTAGCGGTTGAGCGCGCCCACGGGCGGGCTGATGCTCATGTCGTTGTCGTTGAGGATGACCAGCAGGTTGCAGTCGGCCACGCCCGCGTTGTTCAGTGCCTCGAAGGCCATGCCCGCCGTCATGGCACCGTCGCCGATGATGGCTACGGCGTGCCGGTTCTCGCCTTTGTGCCGGGCCGCCAGCGCCATGCCCAGCGCCGCCGAGATGCTGGTGCTGGAATGCGCGGTGCCGAAGGTGTCGTACTCGCTCTCGGCACGCTGCGGGAAGCCCGAAATGCCGCCAAACTGGCGCAGCGTACCCATGCGGTCGCGCCGGCCCGTGAGGATCTTGTGCGGATAGGTCTGGTGACCCACGTCCCACACCAGCCGGTCGTACGGCGTGTCGAAGACATGGTGCAGCGCCACGGTCAGCTCCACCGTGCCCAGGTTGGAACTCAGGTGCCCACCGGTCTTGGAAACGCTGTCGAGCACGAAGGCACGCAACTCCGTGGACAGGACCTTGAGCTCGGCACGCGAGAGGCGACGCAGATCGGCCGGGTCGTTCACGCTCTGGAGCAGGGGAAAGGGGTTTGTGGACATTGCTATGTTTTTTGTAGCTTCTTGCGCTTGACCGGCAAGCGCAAGAGGCCGAATTTATACCAAACGGCACATCGGCGTCAGTGCGAGCGGCTCACCACCATGTCCGCAAGTGCCGCCAGGGCGCGGGTGTCAGGCAGTCCGCTGGCCGCCAGCGCGGCATGGGCTTCGGCCAGCAGTTCGCGGGCATGGGCCTGCGCGCGCTCCAGGCCCAGCAGCGAAACATAGGTGGGTTTGTCCTGGGCGGCATCCTTGCCAGCCGTCTTGCCCAAGGTGGCCGAGTCTGCCGTCACATCGAGGATGTCATCCACCACCTGGAAAGCCAGCCCCACTGCAGCGCCATAGCTGGACAGGCCCGCGAGCGCAGCAGGCTCCGCATGCCCGCAGGCCGCACCCATCACCACGCTGCCCTGCAGCAGCGCGCCAGTCTTGAGACGGTGCATCTGACGCAACTGCGCCTCGTCCAGGGCGAGGCCCACGCTGGCCAGGTCAATGGCCTGGCCTCCCGCCATGCCGGCCGCGCCAGCGGCATGGGCCAGCAGGCGGCACAGGCGCGCCTGCACCGGCTCAGGCACACCCGCGCCCTCGGGCGTGAGCAGCTCGAAAGCCAGCGCCTGTAGCGCATCGCCCGCCAGCAACGCCTGGGCCTGGCCGAACTGCACATGCACCGTGGGCTTGCCCCGGCGCAGCACGTCGTTGTCCATGCACGGCATGTCGTCGTGCACCAGCGAATAGGCGTGGATCAGCTCTACTGCGCAGGCGGCGCGCAGTGCGGCCTCGTCCAAGCCGGCGCGCTGGCCCGCGCCATCGCCGGGTGCAACGGCAGAGCGCGCCGCCAGCACCAGCAAGGGCCGCAATCGTTTGCCACCGTCGAGCACGGCATAGCGCATGGCGTCGCCCAGGCCGGCGGGCGCATCCACGCCCACCCAGCGCGAGAGCGCCTGTTCCACGCGTTCCAGATGGCCAGCGCTCCAGCCCTGCAGATCCCACGCTGCCATGCCGTTCATTCCTGTGTCCAAGGTTGCAAGCTGCCTTCATCCAGCACCCGAACCTGGTCCTGCACAGCCTGGAGCCGGTCGCGGCAGAAGGCCAGCAGGGCCGCGCCACGCTGGTAACCGGCCAGCAGCTGGTCCAGCGGCATCTGGCCCGACTCGATGCGACCGACCAGTTGCTCCAGTTCTTCCAGCGCGGCTTCGTAGCTGGCCGGATCGGCGGTTTTGGGTTTGGGCATGGGTGGGGGCGGCGGCAAAAGCGGAAACGGGCGATTTTAGGCTGAGATCCGAGGACAAC
>Ga0156178_110_pt1 | contig 29104 bp, 26 predicted proteins | sample RifCSPlowO2_12_FD_107831 | JGI IMG/M metagenome (GOLD analysis project Ga0156178, IMG submission 107831) | Burkholderiales bacterium RIFCSPLOWO2_12_FULL_65_40 | reverse complement strand
AAAGCATGTTTGGGACGGTGAGCCAGCGGGCAGCAAATCAATGGCAGCTTCCGGGTGGCGCTTCTCAACGGCGGCTCAGGGTCGATCGCTGCCATAGGTGGTCGAAGAATATGTAGCTGAGCAGACAAAGGCACCACTGGTAGCTGACGTGGGTGCCTGCGCGTTGCACCCTACCAATCCTCCTTCACCGCCAACACCGCATCCTGCCCCGCAGCCGCCCGCCCGGCCACCCAGGCCGTCAGCGTGCCCGCCAGCACCACAGCGGCGCACAGCGCCAGCAGCCGCTCCACCGGCACGCGCAAATCCATCGTCCAGTGAAAGCTCTGCGGGTTCACCACATGCACCAGCACCACCGACACGGCCAGCCCCAGCAGCAGGCCGGCGGCGGCGCCCACCCCAGTCCAGGCGGCGCCTTCGCCGGCCACCACGGCCAGGATCTGGCGGCGCGTGAGGCCCAGATGCGCGAGCAGGCCGAACTCCTTGCGCCGCGCCAGCACCTGCGCGCTGAAGCTCGCTGCCACGCCAAACAGCCCGATGGCGATGGCCACGGCCTGCAGCCAGTAGGTGACGGCGAAGCTGCGGTCAAAGATGTGCAGCGAACGTGCGCGGATCGCCTGGGCCGACACCCATTCCAGCGCGGGCGTTCCTTCCTTTGGCAGCGCCTCGACCGTCTGCCGCAGCGCCGCCAGATCGGCCCCCTCCTGCGGCCATAGCGCCAGGTCGCTGGGGCGCGCATCGCCCGTCAGCCGCTCGTAGTCGGCCAGGTCCAGTGCCACGGCGCCTGCCTGGCGCGCATAGTCACGCCACACACCTGCTATGAAAAAAGGAGCTGGTGGCGCTTTCCCCTCTTGCCATGGAGCACTAAAAGACCTTGAAAGTGCGGGCCAGTCCATGCCCGGCCGCAGGCCGTACAGGTCCACCACCGCTTCGCTGATGTAGATGCCGATGCGTCCCGGCGGCACGGGCAGGGCGGCATCGACCAGCGGCATGCGCTGGGCCGGGTCGCTGCCCAGCGGGCGGGCCAGCAGTGTGAGCGCGGGGCGCGCCGGGGCCAGCTGCACCGGGCTGGCGCGCAGGGGCTCCACGCGCGCCACGCCGCTCAATCGGGCCACGGCGTCGGCCAGGCTGGCGGGCAGCAGCGCCGCCTCACCCCCGGCAGCGTACAGCGCCGAGCGCAGGTACAGCGGCGCGGGCAGCACGGCGTCGAGCCATTGCATTACCGAGCCGCGAAAGCTCGCCACCATCACCGTCAGCGCCACGGCCAGGCTCAGGCTGGCCACCACGCCGCCAATGGCAATGGCCGCAGCGCCGCGCATGCGGCGCGCGCGCTCCAGGGCCAGCAGCGGCAGCAACCGCCGCGCCACCAGCGGGCGCAGCCCGCGCAGCAGCGCGGCCACGGCCCAGGGCAGCAGCGCCATGCCGCCCACCAGCAGCAGGCCCACCGCCACATAGGCGGCCACCGGCACGCCCGCAATCGGCGGCGCCAGCGCCAGCAGGGTGGCGCCTGCCAGCAGCACCAGCCCCGCCGTGCCCCGGGCCGGGGCGTCGGCGGCCTGGCCCAGGCCCTTGAGGGTTTGCGCCGGGGGCAGGGCCTGGGCCGCGCGTGCAGGCCACCAGCCGCCCGCCAGCGCGGCCGCCAGGCCGAGGGTGCCGTAGAGCAGCGCCGCCGTGCAGCTCCAGCGAAGTGGCGGCTCCACCCCTGCGAAGTAACCTCCCCCCAGGTCGCCGCCGAGCAGGCGCAGCGCGGTGGCGGCCAGCAGGGTGCCCAGTGCGATGCCGGTGGCGCTGCCCACCAGCCCGAGCAGCCCCGCCTCGGCCAGCACCAGGGTCAGGCGCTGGTGCGGTGTGGCGCCCAGCACGGCCAGCAGGGCAAACTGCGGCGCGCGCCGCGCCACGCTCAGCGCCAGCACCGAAAACACCAGAAAAGCCCCGGTGAACAGCGCCACCAGCGCCAGCACCGTGAGGTTGACGCGGTAGGCGCGCGACAGGTTGCTGATGCGCTCGGCCGCGTCGCCGGGTTCGGCCAGCAGCGCGTGGGCGGGCCAGTCCGGCAGGGCGCGCAGGGCCTGGGAAAAGGCACTGCGATCCGTGCCGGGGCGCAGTTGCAGGTCGATGCGGCTGAGCTGCCCACCGCGCCCGAACAGATCTTGCGCGGCGCCGAGGTCCATCACCGCGAGGGGCGCGCCGCCGGCGGCCACGGTGCCCACCACGCGCACAGGCCAGGCCTGCGGGCCGGAGCGCAGCGTGATGGCGGGCGGGGTGCCCGCGCCGTCGGCCGGCAGGCCCAGCGCCTGCAGCGCCGCCGCGTTGAGGAACACGGTGGCAGGGGCGAACAGCGCAAAGCGGTCGGCGCCATCCCAGGGGCGCGGCATGAGCGCCGGGGCCATGGCGGGCAGGAGCAGGGCGTCGGCGCCCAGCACGCGCAGCGGCACGCGGGTCGCTGCGTCGTCTGGTGCAGACGGGCTGGCCAGGGCGGTGAGTTCCAGCACCGGGCTGGCGCGCGCCACCTGCGGGTGCGTGGCCAGGTGGCCATACAGCGCTTCGGGCAGCGGGCCCTGCATGGCACGCACTTCCAGGTCGGGCTGGCCGTTGACGGTGCGCACCGCCTGGGCGAATTCATCGAGCGCCGAGGCGTTGATCACCTGCACCGCGAAGGCCAGGGCCACGCCCAGCATCACGGCCGCCACCGCCGCCGCGCTGCGCCAGGGGTGGCGCCGCAGGTCCTGCCAGGAGAAGGTGCGCAGCAGTGCGAGCATGGGCCTATTGTGCGACGCGCCGGACAGGCGCGCTCCCTTGAAATTTTCCGTGCCGGACGCATACTTCTCCATGGAAGCCGCCGTATGCGTGGCGGCCCATTGGATGAACCCTTTTCGAGGAGCTTGACCATGAACTCTCTGGTATCGCGTGGCAGTCTGTTCGACGATTTCTTCAAGGACATTGCGCCCGGTTTCTATGTGCGGCCGCTGCATGGCGACAACCTGCCCGCGCCGTCGCAGGTCAAGGTCGATGTGAAGGAAACCGATGGGGGCTACACCGTGCAGGCCGAGGTGCCGGGCGTGCCCAAGGAAGATATCCATGTCTCCATCGACGGCAACGTGGTGAGCCTGCGCGCCGAAGTGCGCCAGTTGGACCAGCAGACCGAGGGTGAGAAGGTGCTGCGCTCGGAGCGCTACTTCGGCTCGGTGGCGCGCAGCTTCCAGTTGCCCGCCGACATCGACGCCGGCCAGGCCAAGGCGAAGTACGACAACGGCATCCTCACGCTGACGCTGCCCAAGAAGCTGAGCAACGCCGCCCAGCGCCTCAATATCGAATAAGAGCGGCTCAAAAAACTCTTCTGGCGTCGTTGCTGCGTCTTGTCGTACTGCGTGTACTGCCTGCGACGCAGCGCCTAGCCAGAACCGCTTCGCTGAGTTTTGTCAGCCGCTCCAAGCCGTCAGCCGATCCCGTCGCTGCGCAGGCGCAGCACCCGGTCGGCCCGCGCGGCGGCGGTGTCCGAGTGCGTGACCAGCACCAGCGAGGCGCCGTGCTGGCGCGTCTGCGCAACCAGCAGGTCCATCACGCGCGCTGCCGTGCCGGGGTCGAGGTTGCCCGTGGGTTCGTCGGCCAGCAGCAGGGCCGGGCGGTGCACCAGCGCGCGGGCCAGGGCCACGCGCTGCAGTTGCCCGCCGCTGAGTTGCTGCGGCAGCCGCGCGCCCAGGTCGTCGAGGCCCACGGCGGCAAGCATTTCTTGCACCCGCGCGGGCTCATGGCGGCCCAGCAGCATCAGCGGCAGGGCCACGTTCTGCGCCACGTCCAGGTGCGGCAGCACATGGAAGGCCTGGAACACAAAGCCCACCTGTGCGCGCCGCCACAGCGCACGCCCGGTGTCGTCCAGTGCGCCGAGGTCGGTGCTGCCATGCGTGATGCGCCCGGCATCCCAGTGGTCCAGCCCGGCCATGCAGTTGAGCAGGGTGGACTTGCCCACGCCCGAGTCGCCCACGATGGCGACGAACTCGCCGGGCTGCACGCTCAGGTGCACGTTCTCGAACACGGTGGCCTCGCCGTAGCGCTTGGCCAGGCCGTCCACCACCAGCAGGCTCATGGCGCGCTGCCGTCCAGCCGTGCCAGTACGGCGTGCACCAGATCGGCCACAGCGGTGGGACGGTCGCAGGCGATGGCCTGGCGCTGCGGCATGCTGCGCAGCCAGGTGATCTGGCGCTTGGCCAGCTGCCGCGTGGCGGCGATGCCGCGCTCGCGCAGCATGTTCATATTGAGGGGCGTACCGGCCGGGCGACGGGCCTGCCAGTCGAATTCTTCCCACGCCTGGCGGTAGCCCACGCAGCGCATCGAGGGCAGGTCGGGGTGCAGGTCGCCACGCCCACGCAGGCCGCGCACCTCGTCCACGAAGCCGGCCGCCAGCATGGCGTCGAAGCGCTGGGCGATGCGCTCGTGCAGCCAGGCACGGTTTTCAGGTTCTAAAGAAAAAAGGGCTGTAGCGCTTGTGGGACGTGCGCTGTCGGCTCCTGTTTTGATAGTGTGAAAACTCGACAGAGGGCGGCCCGATACCTGCCACACCTCCAGCGCGCGCTGGATGCGCTGGCTGTCGCCGGGCGCCAGGCGCGCGGCGGTGACCGGGTCCACGCGCGCCAGCTCGGCGTGCATGCCGCTCCAGCCAATTTCGGCGGCCTGGGCTTCAAGCTGCGCACGCACGGCGGGGTCGGCGGCGGGCATGTCGTCGATGCCGTCCAGCAGCGCCTTGAAGTACAGCATGGTGCCGCCCACCAGCAGCGGCAGCGCACCGCGCGCGCGAATCTCGGTAATCAGCCGCGTGGCGTCCTGCACGAACTCGGCGGCGCTGTACGGCTGCAGCGGGTCGCGGATGTCGATCAGGTGGTGCGGCACGAAGGCGCGCTCTTCCAGCGTGGGTTTGGCCGTGCCGATGTCCATGCCCCGGTACACCAGGGCCGAATCGACGCTGATGATCTCCACCGGCATGCGTTTGCCGATCACGGCGGCCAGTGCCAGTGCACCAGCGGTTTTGCCCGAGGCCGTGGGGCCGGCCAGGGCGATGGTTTGCGGGGCTTCAGGGGCGCTCACGCGGTTCTCCAAATTTTTGTACCAGGGTCCAGGCAGTGGCGGCGAGCAGCACCGACCAGAGCCATACGCCGTTGACGAGCGGCCAGATGCTGCCGTCTAGGTGCGCGCCCACCCAGCCGCCGATGGCGAAGGCGGCGAGCATCATCATGAATCCATTGAGCGCCGAGGCCACGCCCGCCGCCTGCGGGAAAGGCCCCACCGCGCCGGACTGCCCGCAGGGCTGGTGGATGCCGTGCCCGAGCATGAACAGATAGAAAGGCGCCAGCAGAGCCCAGGGCTGGTGCCAGCCTGCCCAGGCGGCCAACGCCATCAGCGTGCCGCCACTCAGGCTCAACGCCCCGGCCAGCGCCACGGTGCGGCGCAGCCCGTGGCGCGCCAGCAGCATGCGGCAGACGAAGGTGCCCACGAAGTAAGCCAGCGCGGTGGACAGCAGCACCCAGCCGTATTGCGTGCGGCTCAAACCCAGCACTTCGATGAACACGAACGAGGACGAGGCCAGAAAGGTGAACAGCCCGCCGTAGGCCGCCGTGGTCAGCAGCGAAAACGCCCAGAAGGTGGGGTGGCGCAGCACCGTGCCCCAGGTGCGCAGCAGTACGCCAGGCTGCAGCGCGTGCGGGTTCGGCGGTGCCAGCGTTTCGGGCATGCGCAGCGCCACCAGCGCCAGGGTCAGCACCGCGTAGCCCGTGAGTGCCAGCAGCGCCGCGCGCCAGCCCAGCCACACCGTCAGCAGGCCGCCCAGCGGCGCGCACACGCAGGCCACCACGCCCAGCCCGGTGAGGGCCTTGGACATGGCGCGCGCCCCGGCCAGCGGGCTGTAGAGGTCGCGCACGATGGCGCGTGCGCACATCACCACCGCGCCCATGGCGGCGCCCTGGGCGGTGCGCCAGGCGATCAGCAGCGCCATCGACGGCGCGAAGGCGCTGCCCAGCGAGGCCACGGTGTAGATGGCAAGGCCCGCCAGCAACACCGGGCGGCGGCCAAAGCGGTCGGACAGCGGCCCCCACACCAGTTGCGAGCAGCCAAAGGCCAGCAGCAGCGCGCTGAGCGTGAGCTGCCCGGCCGCGACGCTGGCAGACAGGTCGCGCGTGAGCGCGGGCAGGGCCGGGAGGTACAGGTCGGTGGTGACGGGCTGGATCGAGAGCAGCAGCGCGAGCAGCACGATGGTGAGCCCGGCATGGGTGTCTGCAACGGCGGCGCGGGCCGTGGCAACGGAGGAATCAGACATGCGCGGGAGGGTACCAGATGGCGGCGCAATGCACGCCATGGGCAGGGGGTTGGTCGCCTGTCCGCAGGGCTATGCGCAGGCGCCGCGCACGCTGCCCAGGTCGGTCACGCCTTCGAGCACCTTGTGCATGCCGTACTGCTGCAGGCGCAGCATGCCTTCGGCGGCGGCGCGCTCGAAGAGCTGCTCCACCGGCGCACGCGTTTGCACCAGCTTCTTGATGGCGGGCGTGGCTGTCATCAGCTCATAGATGCCGACGCGGCCCTTGTAGCCGCTGTGGTTGCAGTGCTCGCAGCCGCTGGCGTGGTAGAGCACGATGTCGCCGGCATCCTTCGCCCCGAAGCGCGTGCGCCAGCCGGCCACCACCTGTGCGGGGTCGAGTGCCGTGCCGGCGCAGTATTCCTGCGCCATCTGGTCCAGCTCTTCGTCGTCAGGCGCATGGGGTTTTTTGCACTTGGGGCACAGGCGCCGGGCCAGGCGCTGGCTGAGCACGCCGATCAGGGCGTCGGAAAAGTTGAACGGGTCCAGCCCCATGTCGAGCATGCGCACCACGCTTTCGGGAGCGCTGTTGGTGTGCAGCGTGGACATGACGAGGTGGCCCGTGAGCGAGGCCTCGATGGCGATGTGTGCGGTCTCGCTGTCGCGCATCTCGCCCACCATGATGATGTCCGGGTCGGCGCGCAGGAAGGCCCGCATGGCGGCGGCAAAGGTCAGGCCGATGCGCGACATCATCTGGATCTGGCGCAGCCCCTGGTGGGTGATCTCGATCGGGTCTTCCGCCGTCCAGATCTTGTTCTCCGGTGTGTTGACCTCGGCCAGCAACGAGTGCAGCGTGGTCGTCTTGCCCGAGCCCGTGGGCCCGCACACCAGGATGAGCCCGTAGCTGCGGTGCACCATGCGCTGGAGCTGCTCGGCCAGGGTGGTGTCCATGCCCAGCTTGTCCAGCGGGATCGGCTTGGACGACGCGAGCAGGCGCATCACCATGTCTTCAAGGCCGTTGGAGGTGGGCAGCACGGCCACGCGCAGCTCCAGCCGGGTGGGCGCGAAGCGCGAAAAATCGATCTTGCCGTCCTGCGGCATTCGGTGCTCCGAGATGTCCAGGTTGGCCATGATCTTGAGCCGCGAGAGCAGGGGCGCGCGCAGCACGAACGGAATGCGCAGGTACTCGCGCAGGTCGCCGTCCACGCGCAAGCGGATCAGCGAGGGCTGCGGCTCGGGGTACGACTCGATGTGGATGTCCGAGGCGCCCAGCTTCTGCGCATCGACGATCGTCTTGTTGACCAGCCGGACCACCAGCGAGTCGTTGTCGGACACCTGGTGGTACAGCTCGGCATGCCCCGGCGTGGCATCGTCCTGGCCCAGCCGCTTGGTGAGCTGGCGCAGTTCCTCCTCGATCGAGAGGTCGACGACATCGAAGGCCGCCTGCGAGTATTCGAGCGCGATGCGCGCCGCCAGCTCCTCGGCCGGTGCGATCACCGGCGTGATCTGCTTCAGGGCCGAGAAGCGCAGTTCGTCGAGGTAGTCGGTGTCGATGGGGCTTTCCACGGCCACGACCAGTGCCTTGTCGGTCAGCACCAGGGGCAGCACCTGGTGCTCGACGGCGAACTCCTTGGTCACCAGGGCCAGCACCTCGTGCCGGATGGTGAAGCCACCGAGCGCCACCAGCGGAATGTTGAGCTGTTCGGCCACGGCCTGCGTGAGCTGGTCATGCGTCAGTGCGCCCATCTCCACCAGGATGTGGCCCAGGCGGTGGTGCTGCGGGCCCTTCATGCGCCCCAGGGCCGTGAACATCTGCTCGCGCGACACCAGCCCCTGGTTGATGAGGATGTCGCCCAGGCGCACGGGCGAGAAGCTGCCGATCTCGCCGATCTTGTCCGTCAGCGCCTCGGGCGCGCTGATGGGGGTGCTGCCCCAGGGGGCGTGCGTGCCGTCCCCGCGTCGGCGCTTCTGCTCCTCCAGGGCCTGCTCGACGGTGGCCGGGCTCACCAGCCGGGCCTGCACGAGCTGCTGCCCCAGCAGCCCGCCCACCTGGTGGGATTCGAGTGCACTGCCGGGGATGAAGATGCGCACCGACAGCTCGGCCTCGGTCACCAGGTAGATGAAAAGGCCCTGGCCGGTTTTGACGAACCCCCGGGTCTGGCCGCGCAGCTGCTCGCCATCGACAAAGCGCACGAAGAACGGGCGCGTGTCCGGGTGAACGGCCTGGCCGCCTGCGGCCTGGTACTGCGCGGACAGCTCCGTGTCCGGCACCATCGGAATCGGCGGCAGGAGCTGGATGCTCTTGATATCCGCGAAATGCAGCGGCACGATGCTGGTGGCATTGCGCGGCACGAAAAGGGCCGTCTGGCGGTCGGGATCGAAATGGTCGATCTGCCCTTCGAGGGTCTTTCCGTCGGTGGTGAAGACGATGGCATCGACCCGCAAGGGGTCTGGCGCGGCTCTCCCATCCTTGAAGAAGGAGGGCAGAGGCCAGTGTTCCATGGACGGCGCGTGGCGCTCAGGCCAGCCGCGATGCGGCCTGCGCCTGGGTGGAGGTGTCGATCGACAGCTCGCCGGTGTCCGAGGCGTTGACGCCGGCCGCCAGGCGGATGCGCAGCGCCAGGTCGGTGCGCGAGTCGGCGTTGTGCAGGGCCTCCTCCAGCGAGATCTGCCCGTCCTTGAAGAGCTTGTAGAGGGCCTGGTCGAAGGTGCACATGCCGATCTCGGTGCTGTGGCCCATGGCCTCCTTGATGCCTGAAAACTCCCCCTTGGCGATCAGATCGGCGATGAAGGGCGAGGCGAGCAGCACCTCCACTGCGGGCACCAGCTTCTGGTGCAGCCCCGGGATGAGGCGCTGCGACACCACGCCCGCGAGGTTCAGGCTCAGGTCCTGCAGCAGCTGGTGGTGCGCGTCTTCGGGGAAGAAGTTGATGATGCGCTCCATCGCCTGGTTGGCGTTGTTGGCGTGCAGGGTGGACAGGCACAGGTGGCCTGTTTCTGCGTAGGCGATGGCCTGCTTCATGGTGTTGCGGTCGCGGATCTCGCCGATCATGATGACGTCGGGGGCCTCGCGCAGCGCATTCTTCAGGGCCTCCTCGTAGGACTGGGTGTCGATGCCCACCTCCCGCTGGTCCACTACGGAGAGCTTGTGGGCGTGCAGGAATTCGAGCGGGTCTTCGATGGTGAGGATGTGTCCTGTCGCGTTCTCGTTGCGGTAGTTGATCATCGAGGCCAGCGTGGTGGACTTGCCTGACCCGGTGGCGCCGGTCACCAGCACCAGCCCGCGTTTGCGCATCACCAGGCGCTCGAGCACCGGGGGCAGGCCCAGCTCGGCCAGCGGCGGAATCTTGTTCTTGATGTAGCGGATGACCATGCCGGTTTCGCCGCGCTGCATGAACACGTTCACCCGGAACCGCCCCAGGCCTTCGGCCGACATGGACAGGTTCATCTCCATGCGCGCCTCGAACTCGGCGATCTGTTTCTCGGTCATGACCGAATAGGCCAGCTGCTTGACTTCGCCCGGCGCCAGTGTCGGCATCTTCAGGGGGTGGGTGACGCCCTCGATCTTGATGTTGACGGGCGCACCGACGCTGAAGAACAGGTCAGAGGCACCCTTTTCCACCATCACGTTCAAAAAACTGAATACTTCCACGGAACACCTCGCACGGAGTGGGCCACACTGGGCACTGGCCCGGGTGCGACGGGCGTGCAGCCCGGCATCGCCCGCCCATGCCGCCGATGGTAGCAACAACGCTGCATCTCGGGGGGGTCTTGGCCCCATGGCGCGACCAAAGAAAAAGGGGCCGAAGCCCCTTTGCCGTTGGCGGTTGCAGGATGCTCAGATCACGCCCTGGGCGAGCATGGCGTCGGCGACCTTCACGAAACCGGCCACGTTGGCGCCGTCGATGTAGCTCACGCTGCCATCGGCGCGCTTGCCGTGTTGCAGGCAGGCAGCATGGATGCCCTGCATGATCTGCAGCAGGCGGCCATCGACTTCATCGCGCGTCCACGACAGGCGCATGGCGTTCTGGCTCATCTCCAGGCCCGAGGTGGCCACGCCACCCGCGTTGCTGGCCTTGCCCGGTGCGTAGAGCACGCCCGCAGCCTCGAAGGCCTTGGCGGCTTCGATGGTCGAGGGCATGTTGGCGCCTTCGGCGACGCACAGCACGCCGTTCTTGATGAGCGTGGCGGCGTCTTTCTCGTCCAGCTCGTTCTGCGTGGCGCAGGGCAGGGCCACGTCCACCGGCACATGCCAGGGGCGCACGCCAGCCTCGAACTTCACACCGGTGCGCTGGGCGTAGTCGCTCACGCGGCCGTACAGGTGGTTCTTCACTTCCATCAGCTCGGCCAGCTTTTCGGTGGTGAAACCTTCCTCGTCGATGATGGTGCCGCTCGAATCGGACACCGTGATCACCTTGGCGCCGAGCTGCATGGCCTTTTCCACGGCGTACTGGGCCACATTGCCCGACCCGGACACGGACACGCGCAGGCCGTCAAACGAGCGGCCGCGGGTCTTGAGCATTTCATCGGCGAAGTACACCGTGCCGTAGCCGGTGGCTTCGGGGCGGATCAGCGAGCCGCCGAACGACAGGCCCTTGCCCGTGAATACGCAGTCCGAGCGGTTGCTGAGCTTCTTGTACATGCCGGCGATGAAACCCACTTCGCGGCCGCCCACGCCGATGTCGCCCGCAGGCACGTCGGTGTCGGCACCCACATGGCGGAACAGCTCGCTGGCGAAGGCCTGGCAGAAGCGCATGACTTCCGCAGGGCTCTTGCCCTTGGGATCGAAATCCGAGCCGCCCTTGCCGCCGCCCATGGGCAGGGTGGTCAGCGCGTTCTTGAAGGTCTGCTCGAACGCCAGGAACTTCAGCACCGACAGATTCACCGAGGGGTGGAAGCGCAGGCCGCCCTTGTAGGGGCCGATGGCCATGCTGTGCTGGATGCGATAGCCGCGGTTGACCTGCACGGTGCCGTGGTCGTCCACCCAGGACACGCGGAACATGATGATGCGCTCGGGCTCCACCAGGCGCTCCAGCAGGCCGTGTTCGGCGTAACGGGGGTGCTTCTCGATGAACGGCCACAGGCTTTCCATCACTTCAGTGACAGCCTGGAGGAATTCAGGCTGACCGGGGTTGCGTTGCGCTACCTGCGCCAGGAAGCTGCCTACGGACTCGTACTTCATATTCAGGGGCCTTATGGGGATGGAAATAACGCGGGCAATGCGGCACCGCAGCACAGGATTATGCCAAAACGACATGAACAAATGCACCAAAGCTATGCATGAATACCTGACATGGTGCAAAGAGTGAGCGAAAAAAGTGCGTGCATGCATTCATTTGGTGCAAATCGTGGCGGGCGGAGACGTTCACGCCGCTGTCATGCGACGGCATCAGAGTGGGCGGTTTAGAACCCACAGAGGAGATCCTTCATGCGCACATCCCGTGCAACCGCCAGCCTGCTGGCCCTGGCCTCGGCGGCCTTGCTGACCGCGTGCGGCGGCGACGACGGCTACCCCACGCTTCTGGGCGAGAACCCCCTGGTGATCGGCCACCGGGGCGCCAGCGGCTACCTGCCTGACCACACGCTGGAGGGCTACAAGCGTGCCATCGAGCTGGGCGCCGACTTCATCGAGCCCGATCTGGTGGCCACGAAGGATGGCGTGCTCGTGGCCCGCCACGAGCCCAACATCACGGGCACCACGGACGTGGCCCAGCGCCCCGAGTTCGCCGCGCGCAAGACCAAGAAGGTGGTCGATGGCGTGCAGGAGGAAGGCTGGTTCGCCTCGGACTTCACTCTGGCGGAGCTGAAAACCCTGCGCGCCATCCAGCCCCTGGCCGAGCGCGATCAGAGCCACAACGGCCAGTACCAGATTCCCACGCTTGAAGAAGTGCTGGACCTGGCCAAGAGCGAAGGCACGCGCCTGGGCCGCTCCATTGGCGTGTACCCTGAAACCAAGCACCCCACCTACCACGTCCACCTGGGCCTCCAGCTGGAAGACCGCCTGCTGGCCGTGCTGGCAAAGTACGGCTACACCAGCAAGACATCGCCGGTGATCGTCCAGTCGTTCGAGGTCTCCAACCTCAAGTACCTGCGCAGCAAGACCCAGGTGCGCCTGGTGCAGCTGGTGGACGCCGACGACGTCAAGCCCGACGGCAGCATGTCGCTGGTGGCGCCCTACGTCAAGCCCTACGACTTTGCCGTGGCGGGCGATACCCGCACCTTCGCCAGCCTGCTCACGCCGGCAGGGCTCCAGGAGGTCAAGACCTACGCCGACGGCATCGGCCCCTGGAAGCCCCACCTGATTTCATCGAAGCAGGTGGACGCCAACAACGACGGCACGCCCGACGACCTGAATGGCGACGGCAAGATCGACGAACGCGACCGCGTGATGCTCCCGGCCACCGACGTGGTGAAAAACGCCCATGCCGCCGGCCTGTTCGTGCACGCCTACACCTTCCGCAGCGAGGCGCGCCGCCTGGCGTCCAACTTCAAGGGCGACCCGAAGGCCGAATACAAGCTGTTCTACAACCTGGGGGTGGATGGCGTGTTCAGCGACTTCCCCGACCACGCCAAGGCCGCGCGCGACAACTGAGGCAACGCGGCGAACTGCTTGCCGTCGATAGCTGCCCCGCGCTAAAAACACTACATAGCCTGAGGTAGCGGCTTTGCCCTCGGGTGGGCAGCCGTCGCACGGGGTCTCAGAACGCCAGCGCGACCCCCAGGCTCAGCACGGTGCGCCCTTGCTGGCGGCCGATCGTGGCATCGAGTTGCTTGCCTGGCGCCCACTCCCATCGAGCTCCGGTCTGGAAGGTGGGAGCGCTGTGCCGGACACCAAAGGCCTCCAGGTGGGGGGTGATGGCGCCCCCGCTGAGTTCCAGCGACGCACCCCACGTAGCCAGCCAGGACTGCCCCCGCTCCCGCTGACTGCCCAGGTTGGCGTTGACCACGCCCCAGGGCGCGGCGCAGGTGCCGATCAGGTTCAGGGCCCACACGCTGCCTGCGTTATGTCCGGCGCCCTGGCGCCGGTGGGTGAGGCCCGCGCTGCTGCCTGCGTTGCAGCCCTGTTCCTGCGCCGGACTCCACAGCCATTTGGCCTGCAGGCCCTGCAGGGTCTGGTGCTCATCCCGGTCGCGGGCCAGCAGCGCGCCCAGCTCCAGTCCCTCGATCGGGGTGAATGCCGGGGCTGCATAGACGGTGCCAGGCTGGCCGCGCTGGCCTTCCCACCACACTTCGATGTGGCCATGGCCCACCTCGTCCACGCCCGCATCGTCCACCGCCAGCGGGCGCCCGGCATGGGTGGGCGCGGCCAGGCACAGAAGGGCTGCGGCGGCCGCCAGCCGGTGCAGGACGGGGGAGGGGGGCGGTGTTTGAACATGTGCGGTGCAGTGATCGGAAGCAATGGAGGAGGAGGAAGCCTGGCTTTGTCGCAGGCGATGACAGGGGTGTGCCCGCTACCGCCCGCGCAGGAAAAGAGCGTCCAGCTCCTTCATGCTCAGTTGTCTCCAGGTCGGGCGGCCGTGGTTGCATTGGTCCGAGCGCTCGGTTACCTCCATCTGGCGCAGCAGGGCGTTCATTTCGTCCGGCGTGAGCTTGCGGTTGGCGCGCACGGCGCCGTGGCAGGCCATGGTGGCCAGGATTTCGTTTTTGGCGCGCTGCACCACGGTGCTGGCGTCATGTGCGCTGAGTTCGGCCAGCACGCTGCGCGCCAGCTCCACGGCGTCGCCCTGGGCAAGCGGGGTGGGCACGGCCCGCACGGCCAGGGTGCGGGGCGAAAAGGGTGAGATTTCCAGCCCCAGCAGCGCCAGGGTGTCGGCGTGGGCCTCGGCGGTGGCCACCTCTTCGGGCGTGGCCGCAAAGGTGGCCGGAATCAGCAGCGGCTGGCTGGCGATGCGGGCGCCGGTATCGGCCTGCGACTTGAGCCGCTCATAGACGATGCGCTCGTGCGCCGCGTGCATGTCCACCAGCACCAGGCCCTGGGCATTTTCGGCCAGGATGTACACGCCGTGCAGTTGCGCCAGCGCCCGGCCCAGCGGCCAGGGCTGTGCAGCGTCGGCGGTACCGCGCGCGGGCGGGGTGGGCTCCACGGCGGCCAGCCCGGTGGGGGCGGCCATGGCGGAGGCGGTTTCGGCCACGGGCAGGGACTCTTCTTGGGGAGCCGGGTGCATGCCGGCAGGGCCGGGCGTGCCCCACAGTGCCCCCAGATCGGACACCCGGTGGCCCGGGCGTTCATCAAATTTCATAGCTGCCTGCGCTTGCCAGATGGGCGTTGCAGGCACTTTTTGTTCAAAAAATGGTGTGGCGGAAGACGCGGGTGCTTCCTCGGCGGCGGCCGCCAGCGTGGTGGCGCGCGGCACGGCCAGGGCGTTTTCCACCGCGTGGCGCACGGCCTGGTGCACCTCGCGGCTGTCGCGAAAGCGCACCTCGATCTTGGTGGGGTGCACGTTGACATCCACGCGCGCCGGGTCGATCTCGATGTAGAGGGCATACACCGGCTGGCGCTGGCCGTGCAGCACGTCCTCGTAGGCGCTGCGCGCGGCGTGCGTGACCACCTTGTCGCGCACGAAGCGGCCATTGACGTAGCAGTATTGCTGGTCGGCGCGCGAGCGCGCGGCGTCGGGCAGACCGGCGCGGCCGGTGACGGTGATGCGCCCCTCGCTGTGGCGCACGGGCACGGACTGCGCCACGAAGTCTTCGCCCAGCACGTCGGCCAGGCGGCGCGCCAGGGTGTCCTGTATCTCGCCCTGGTTGGGCTGCCAGGTGGCGCGCCACTGCTCCACCAGCTTGCCCTCGTGCCAGATGGCGAAGCCCACGTCGGGCCGGGCCAGCGCGTGGCGGCGCACGGCCTCCACGCAGTGGGCGAGTTCGGTGGCATCCGTCTTGAGGAACTTGCGCCGCGCCGGGGTGCTGAAGAACAGCTCCTTCACCTCCACCGTCGTGCCGCCGCTGCGCGCCACGGGGCGCAGCTCGCCGCTGCGCGCGTCGAGCAGGAAGGCGCTGGCCTGCGCGCCCGGGCGCGAGAGCAGGGCCATGTCCGATACCGAGGCAATGGCCGCCAGCGCCTCGCCCCGAAAACCCATGGTGGCCACGGTTTCCAGGTCGTGCAGGTTGGTGATCTTGCTCGTGGCGTGGCGGCGCAGCGCGATGGGCAGCTCGTCCTGCGGGATGCCGCAGCCATCGTCCTCCACGGCGATCAGGCGCACGCCGCCCGCGAGCAGGCGCACGGTGATCTGCGTGGCACCCGAGTCCAGCGCGTTGTCCACCAGCTCGCGCACCACCGAGGCGGGGCGCTCGACCACTTCGCCTGCGGCGATCTGGCTGATGAGTTCGTCGGGCAGGTCGCGAATGGGGCGGCGTTCGGGCGGGGTGGAATGGGCTTCGTTCACCCGCAGGATTCTAGGGGCCGGCCATGGCGCGATGGACAGGTAAGGATAATGCGCCCCAATCCTCCGAAAGCCCCATGGAAATCATCGCCTTTTTGATCGACTTCATCCTGCACGTGGACAAGCACCTGGAAGCCTTCGTGGCCGCCTATGGCGTGTGGGTGTATGCGCTGCTGTTCATCATCGTTTTTGTCGAGACGGGCGTGGTCGTCATGCCCTTCCTGCCGGGCGACTCGCTGTTGTTCATCGTGGGCGCGCTGTGCGGTGCCGGGATGATGGAGTTCGCGCCCGCCGTCACGGTGCTGCTGGTGGCAGCGATTCTGGGCGACCAGTGCAACTACTCGATCGGCCGTTATTTCGGCCCCAAGGTCTTCCAGTGGGAAGACTCGCGCTGGTTCAACCGCCGCGCGTTCGACCAGGCGCATGATTTTTACGAGCGCTACGGCGGCATCACCATCGTGCTGGCGCGTTTCATGCCCTTCATCCGCACCTTTGCACCCTTCGTGGCGGGCGTGGCCGCCATGGACCGGGGCAAGTTCAGTGCCTACAACGTGGGCGGCGCGCTGCTGTGGGTGCTGGGCATCTGCACGGCGGGCTATTACTTCGGTAACTTTGCCTGGGTGAAGGAAAACCTCGACAAGATCATCTGGGCCATGATTTTCATTCCCGGCCTGATTGCCATTTTTGGCGCCTGGCGCGGGGCGCGCAAGGCCAAGGCGGCCTGATTGCTATTGAAAAAAGAGCTGGTGGCGCTTTGCTGATAAGCGCTGGAGCCTGTTTTGACCAATAAATGATGGCGTGGGGCTTTACCCCGCCTGCAAACACAGCGTCACCAGCAGCGATGCATCCTGCACCGCCGTGAGGGCGCGCAGCGCGCGCGGCTCCAGGTGCACGAAGTCGCCCGGTTGCATGCGCTGGGCGCCGTTGCTGCCCTGGAACTCCACCTCGCCCTCGATGCATTGCACGGTGGCTTCGCCGCGCGTCATGTGCTCGGGCATGGACTTGCCCGCGAGCAGCACGATGCGCATCACTTCGAGCTGGCCCGCCTTCAGGATGGCGGTGCTGCTGGCCTGCCGCAGTTGCGCGCCCAGGGGGCGCACACTGACGATCTGGCCGGATAGTGCGTGGGGTTGTGCCATGGCCTTTCTCCTTCGTGAGATGAAACAACCCCCTGTGGCGCTACGCGCCTTCCCCCTTCTCTGGCATCGCTGCGCGATGCGGAAGGGGGACGCCACCGGTGCGGCGGGGCGGCCCTTGCACGGTGGCCGCTGGCCTGGGTTGCGCCAGTTTCATGGGCTGCGGGTCGCGCGCAGCGCAGTGGGGCAAAAAAGTATCCTGGCTGCCAATGTACCCCTGTCGCGGGGGCGTGAACAGGGGGACTACACCGAGCGGCTGCGCGCCAGCGGCGGGTTCTTGGCGAAGTAGCGTGTGATGCCGCGCATCAGTGCGTCCGCCAGCTCTTCCTGGTAGGCGCTGGTGCGCAGCTTGGCTTCTTCCTGGGGGTTGCTGATGAAGGCGGTCTCCACCAGCACGCTGGGGATGTCGGGGGCCTTGAGCACGGCAAAGCCGGCCTGCTCCACGCGCGGCTTGTGCAGCTTGCCCACATTGCCGATCTCGCCCAGCAGCACGCTGCCGAGCTTGAGGCTGTCGTTGATCTGTGCGGTGGTGCTCATGTCGAGCAGGGCGCTTTGCACATGGCGGTCTTTGGCGCGCACGTTCAGGCCGCCCACCAGGTCGGCCTGGTTCTCCTTGTTGGCCAGCCAGCGTGCGGCCGAGCTGGATGCGCCGTTCTGGCTCAGCGCAAACACGCTGGCGCCGCGGGCGTCGGGGTTGGTGAAGGCGTCGGCGTGGATGCTCACGAACAGGTCGGCCTGCACGCGCTGCGCCTTCTTCACGCGCGTGCCCAGGGGCACGAAGAAATCGCCATCGCGCGTGAGGTAGGCGCGCATGGGGTTGCCGCCCACGGTGGTGGTGTTGATGCGGTCGCGCAGCAGGCGGGCCACCTTGAGCACCACGTCTTTCTCACGGGTGCCGGCAGGGCCGATGGCGCCGGGGTCTTCTCCGCCGTGTCCGGGGTCGAGGGCAATGATGATCAGGCGGTCGGTCTGGCGCGCGGCGGTGGCTGCGGATGGAACCGGGGCGGGGCCGGGCGCCTTGCGCTGGGCGTCGGTGCGGGCGATCAGTTCGCCCAGCGGGTCGTGGTCGGGCAAGGTGGGGGCTGCAGCAGCCGCCTTGTCGGCCGGGCTGGCGCCGCTGGCGGTGGCCGCGGGATCGGTGATTTTCTCGCGCAGGCGCTCGGCGATCAGTGCTTCGAGCGGGTCGACGGGGTTTTCGGGGTAAAGGTCGAACACCAGCCGGTGGCCGTAGGCGGCCACAGGGTTGAGCGAAAACACCTGGGGCACGGCGGCCTGCTTCAAATCCACGACCAGGCGCACCACGTTGGGTGCGTTCTGGCCCACGCGGATGCCGGCAATGTTGGGGTCGTCCGGGCGCACCTTGGCCACCAGTTCGCGCAGCGCGGGGCTCAGGTCGATGCCTTCGATGTCCACCGCCAGGCGGGGCGGGGTGGTGACAAAGAACTTTTGGGCGCGCAGGGGCTGATCGGATTCGATGGTGACGCGCGAGTAGTCGTCTGCGGGCCACACGCGCACGGCCACGATGGTGGCACCGCGCGCAATCTGCTGCGTGCCCAGCAGCAGCACCAGGCTGCCCGCCTGCAGCAGCGCACGGCGCGTGGGCAGGCCGGCGCTGTCGGGTGCGGTGCTGTGGCGGGGCGGAAGTGTCATGCGCTCAATCCTTGTAGCAGGCGGTGGCCAAGGGGGGTGTGGGCGCGCAGGGTAACCTGCCGCGCATCCTCGTCCAGTGCTTCAATGTGGATAGCAACATCCGCAGCAGGGATGAGCGCTGCGGCCTTTTCCGGCCATTCTGCCAGTTTCAGGCCCTGGCTGGCAAATACGTCGCGAAAACCCGCGTCTTCCCACTCGCGCGGGTCGTTGAAACGGTAGAAGTCGAAGTGCCAGATGTCCAGCCCCGGCACCTCGTGCGGCTCGACCACGGCATAGGTCGGGCTTTTGATGCGGCCCTGCACACCCAGCGCGCGCAGCAGGTGGCGCACCAGCGTGGTCTTGCCCGCGCCCAGGTCGCCGTGCAGCGTGATGAAGGCGTTGGCCAGCAGCGGCTGCGCGGCCAGTTGGCGCGCGAATCCGGCGGTATCTTCCTCACTGCGCCAGGTGGCTTGCCGCGTCGCCAGGGCGGGGGGGCTTTCTACAATCGGGCGATGGTGGTCAGCAGCAGTCAATGGGTTCCTCAAATTCAGCAGTGGGCACGCGAGCTGGGATTCTCCCAAATCGGCGTGGCGGGCGTGGACCTGTCTTCCGCCGAAGACGGGTTGATGCAATGGCTGGCCCAGGGGTTCCATGGCGAGATGCATTACATGGAGGCCCACGGCCTCAAGCGTGCCCGCCCGGCCGAGCTGGTGCCCGGCACGGTGAGCGTGATCACGGCGCGCATGGACTACCTGCCGCGGGGCACCCCCATCGATGCGCCGCCAGGCTGGCAGGCCATCGAGTTCGAGCGCCTGCAGCGCCCGGGTGAGGCCATTGTCTCGGTCTATGCCCGGGGGCGGGACTACCACAAAGTGCTGCGCGCGCGGCTGCAAAAGCTCTGCGACCGCATCGCGCAGGCCGTGGGGCCGCTGGGCCACCGCGTGTTCACCGACTCGGCCCCGGTGCTGGAGGCGGAGCTGGCCCGGCGCAGTGGCCAGGGCTGGCGCGGCAAGCACACGCTGGTGCTCAACCGCGAGGGCGGTTCGATGTTCTTCCTGGGCGAGATCTATGTGGACATGTCGCTCGAACCCAGCGCGCCCGTCACCGCGCACTGCGGCAGTTGCCAGGCCTGCATGGACGTGTGCCCCACGCAGGCGATCATCGCCCCCTACCGGCTCGATGCCCGGCGCTGCATTTCCTACCTCACCATCGAGCATTCCGGCCCGATCCCGCTGGAGCTGCGCCCCTTGCTGGCCAACCGCATCTATGGCTGCGACGACTGCCAGCTCGTCTGCCCCTGGAACAAATACGCCCAGCCCAGCCAGTTGCCCGACTTCGACGCGCGCGCCGGTCTCACGGGCCAGCAGCTGGTGCACCTGTTCGCCTGGGACGAGGCCACCTTCCTGCGCCTGACCGAGGGCGGCCCGATCCGCCGCATTGGCCATGAGCGCTGGCTGCGCAACATTGCCGTGGCGCTGGGCAACGCGCTGCGCGCCACGGGCGACGCCGGTGTGCGTGCGGCGCTGCAGTCGCGCGCGCAGCATGAAAGTGCCCTGGTGCGCGAGCATGTGGCGTGGGCGCTGGCCCAGGAAAAGTTTGAATAAAAATGGCCTCTAGCGCTTTACTGGTAAGCGCTGATAGCTACTGAAATAAGAGCGATTTTCAGCGTGCCAGTAGGCCGGTGTCGCGGAGCGTGTCCACCAGCCCCTGCGCAAACTGTGCGTACCCTGTCGCATTGGCATGGATCTGATCGGATCGCAGGCGAGCGTCGGCCAGCACGGCCGACCAGCCCTTGCGGTGCAGGGGAATCCGCAGTTCGTCGGCAATCTCTTCGTACAGCGCGTGGTCGCTCAGCCGCCCTGCGGCGGCCAGCAAGGACAGCTCGGGCACGGCCACCAGCAGCACCTGGGCACCACCGGCGCGGGCCTGCTCGCAGATCTGGCGCACCCGGGTGCGCGTATCGCTGGCGGTCTGGCGGCGCAAGAAATCGTTGCCGCCGATGCTGACGATCACCAGCGCGGGCTTATGTTGCTGCAGCAGGTCCGGCAACCGCGCCAGCGCTTGTGCAGACGTGTCGCCCGACACGCCGCCATTGACCACTTTCCAGCCGGTCAGTTGCTGCAGCACGGCGGGATAGGCCGTGTCGCTCGAAGCGCCCACACCCGAGGTCAGTGAATCGCCCAGCGTCAGCACCGTGGCTCCTGCTGGCACGGCCTGGGCACGCGGCGTCTTGCGTCCGCAGGCGGTCAGCGGCGCGAGCGCCACGGCCAGCAGACTGGCGGTGATCCATCGTCGGCGCTGCACGGCGGGTGCTGAAAACGGGGCTGTCTTCATCGGAGTGCTCCCAGCGCGAACGGCAGGCTCACCAGCCCCAGCAAGGTGGACAGCGTGACCAGCCCCGCCACATACGGCCCGTTGTAGCCCATGCGTGCGGCCAGCACGTAGCAGGTGGAGGCCGTGGGCAGGGCCGAGAAGGCCAGCAGCACGGTGGTCTGCACGGGGTCCAGGCGCAGCAGCAGCGCCACGCCCAGCGCAATGAGCGGTTGCACCAGGTGGCGGATGGACAGCACCGAGAGCGACAGCAGCTTGCTGCGCTGCAGAAGCCCGAACTGCATGCCCGCGCCCGCCGCCATCAGGCCCAGCGCCAGCGAGGCGGCGCCGATGCGGTGGACGGTGGGTTCCATCCAGTCCGGAATGCGAAAGCCCAGCAGGTTGGCCACCAGGCCTGAGGCCGTGGCCAGGATCAGCGGGTTGCGCATCAGCTCGCGCGCAAAGCTGTGCTTGCCCTGGCGCGCCATGGGCCAGACGGCGGCCACGTTGAACAGGGGCACGCACACGCCGATGAGCACGGCGATCATCAGCAGCCCCTGGCTGCCGGCCACGCGCTCGGCCAGTGCCAGGCCGATGAAGGAGTTGAAGCGAAAGGCCACCTGGGCGCTCGCGGCATGGTCGCGCGGGTCGAGGCGCCGGCCCAGCCAGGGCAGGTGGGGCAGGGCGTAGGCCAGGCCGATGCCGCACAGGCCCGAAATCAGGCCGGCCGCCATCAGGCCCGAGGCGGCATTCAGGTCGATCGGGCTCTTGACGATGGACTGGAACAGCAGCACCGGGAACAGCAGGTAATACACCAGGCTTTCCACGGGCTGCCAGACCGTGCGGTTGAGGGCCGTGTAGCGGCAGATGAGGTAGCCGCAGAGGATGAGCGAGAAATCCGGGAGAAGCAGTTGCGCGTAATTCACGGCGAGCAGGATACCGTGGCAGGGCTGGCAGCGCTTTTCACGGCGATAGAGGCTGACTGCACCGCACGGGTGCCGGAGCCAGGCCGCATACACCCGCTGGGGCAAACACGGGGTGGTGCGGCGGTGGTCTTTGAGATAAAACAAGCCTTGATCTGGTTTTTACGACAAGGAGCAATTGATGCAACGAAGAATCTGGCTAGGGCTGGCCATGGTGGCCGCAACGGGCACCGCTTGGGCCCAGGGCTACCCCAACAAGCCCGTGCGGCTGGTGGTGCCGTTTGCACCGGGCGGCACGACCGACATCATTGCGCGGGTGATTTCCGAGCCGCTGGGCCGGGCCCTGGGCCAGACCGTGGTGGTCGAGAACAAGGCTGGCGGCGGTGGCATCATCGGCGCCAACGAAACGGCCAAGTCCGCACCGGACGGCTACGCGCTGGGCATGGCCACGGTCTCCACCACGGCGGCCAATCCGGCCATCAACCCCAAGACGCCGTACAACCCGCTGACCGACTTCACCCCCATCGTCAACATTGCGGCCACGCCCAACATCATTGCGGTGCACCCGAGCTTTCCGGCCAAGGACTACGCGTCGTTCGTGGCCGAGGTGAAGAAGAACCCCGGCAAGTATTCGTACGCATCGTCGGGCACGGGCGGCATTGGTCACCTGCAGACCGAGCTGTACAAGAACCTCAGCGGCACCTTCATGACGCACATTCCCTACCGTGGCGCGGGCCCCGCGCTCAACGACACGGTGGCCGGACAGGTGCCGATCATCTTTGACAACCTGCCTTCGGCGTTTCCCTTCATCCGGGAAAACCGCCTTGTGCCCATCGTGGTGGCTGCGCCCCAGCGCGTGGCCGGTCTGCCCAATGTGCCCACGTTCAAGGAACTGGGCCTGGAGCCCGTCAACCGCATGGCGTACTACGGCATCGTCGGCCCCAAGGGACTGCCCAAAGAGGTGGTGGACAAGATCAACGCCGCCGTGCGCAAGGCCCTGGAAGACCCGGCCGTGAAGAAGCGCATCGAAGACACGGGCTCGCTCATCGTGGCCGATACGCCCGAGCAGTTCGGGGCGCAGATCAAGGCCGAGTTCGAGGTGTACAAGAAGGTGGTCGAGCAGCAAAAGCTGAATCTCAACTGATCATCGCCTTTTCCCGGGCCCTGCCGGCGCGAGCTGGCAGGGCTTTTTGGTACCTGCCATCTGCTAAGGTTTGAGGATGTCCGCCGATCTCCAGACCAGCCTGTCCGCCATTGACGTTTTTGTGGACGCCCTGTGGCTGGAGGACGGCCTCTCGCGCAACACGCTGGCCGCCTACCGGCGTGACCTCACGCTGTACGCACAGTGGCTGGCGCAGCAGCAGCCCGCGCAGACCCTGGATGGAACGTCCGAGCACCACCTGCAGGGCTATTTTGCCGAGCGCCATGCTGGCACGAAGGCCACCACGGCCAACCGGCGCCTGACCGTGCTGCGGCGCTACTTTCACTGGGCGCTGCGCGAGCGGCGCATCCAGGCGGACCCCACGGTGCGCCTGCAGGCGGCGCGCCAGCCGCTGCGGGTGCCCAAGACGCTGTCCCAGGCCCAGGTCGAAGCCTTGCTGGAGGCCCCCGATGCCCATACGCCGCTGGGCCTGCGCGACCGCGCCATGCTGGAGCTGATGTACGCCAGCGGCCTGCGCGTGACCGAGCTGGTGACGCTCAAGACCTGGAACCTGGGGCTGAACGAAGGCGTGCTGCGCGTGATGGGCAAGGGCAGCAAGGAGCGCCTGGTGCCTTTTGGCGATGTGGCCCGCCAGTGGCTGGAGCGTTATCTGCAAGAGGCGCGCGGCGCCATCCTGGCCGGGCAGCAGACCGACGACCTGTTCGTGACGGCACGCGGCGCGGGCATGACGCGCGTGATGTTCTGGGTCATCGTCAAGAAGTGCGCGCTGGCGGCTGGCATCACGGTGCCGCTGTCACCGCACACCCTGCGCCATGCGTTTGCCACGCACCTGCTCAACCATGGCGCAGACCTGCGCGTGGTGCAGTTGCTGCTGGGCCATGCCGACATTTCCACCACCACCATCTACACCCATGTGGCGCGCGAGCGGCTGCGCCAGCTGCATGCGCGGCACCACCCGCGCGGCTGAGCTTATTCCGCGCCGAGGCTGTCGGCCCAGGCCAGCGCCTGCAGGTGGGCCATGTTGACTTGGTGGCCCGAGAGATGCAGCAGTTCGATGTTGTGCGCGAAGGCCGCGTCGTCACCGCTTTCGCAGGCCTTGGTCAGCGCCAGGAACGGTGCAAAAACGCCGGTGTTGCCCAGCAGTGCTTCTGTCACGGGCTCGGGCAGTGCCACGGATTCCAGGGCCTGTTCGAGCGGTATGCCCAGCATGGCATCGAGCAGCGAGAACACGCCCACGACGAAGGCGTTGTCGCAGTCCTCGGGCGACAGCATTTCAGCGGCGAGCAGTTCCATGAGCCGCCCGCGTACCACGGCCGTGGTGCCAATGGCCGGTGCCGAGCCGCTGGCGCGCGACGTGGTGAGCAGCAGCGCAGCCCAGCGGAAGAGCTTTTTCAGGCCCAGAATCATCACCGCGTGGCGGAACGAGGTGATCTCGCAGGAGAGGCCGAAACCCGACGAATTGATGAAGCGCAACAGGTTGAACGAGAGCGTGGGATCTTTCTTGAGCAGTTCCTCGATCTCGGTCGAACTGGCCTGTTTGCGCACCAGGTTGATCAACTGGATGATGATGGCCTGCGACGGCCGGATGGTCTTGGTCTGGACCAGCGAGGGCTTGGCAAACCAGTAGCCCTGGAACAGCTTGACCCCCAGGTCGGCCATGAGCTGGTACTGCTCTGCAGTCTCGACCTTTTCCGCAATGATTTGGACCTTGTCATTGGCGCCACGCGCAAACTTCACCAGCGGGCCTGCCATCTCGGGCTTGAACGCCGTCATGTCGAGCTTGATGTAGGACGCCAGCGGTAGCCAGGCCGCATAGGCGCGCCGCAGCACATTCTGGTTGAATGCCAGCTTGAAGCCCCGTTTGCTCAGCGCATCCAGCTGCTCGATCGAGTGGGCGATGTCTTCGGCGGTGGCATTTTCGGGCAGTGTCGGTACCTCCAGCACCACCTTGTCGGGGTGGATCAGCTCCAGGTGGCCAGAGACCAGGCTCTCTTGCGTGCAGTTGATGAAGACGATCTTTTTGCCCACCAGGGCTTCGGCGTCGCCGTGCGAGAGGGCATTGAACAGCAGTGCCGCGTCACTCGCAGCGGTGTGGGAGTCCAGTTCGGTGGAGCGGTCGTACAGCTCGTAGCCGAACACCGCGCGGTGCTCGTCGACGATCGCCTGGCGGGCGATCAGGGCGGTGTTTCCTCCTCCCACGGGCGTTTCAGGGGCGGTCGGGGTATCTTGCTCTGGAGTGCTGGACATGGGCGTGCAGGGGCTGATGTTCAGCTGATTCTAGAGCGAAGCCCGCGCCATGGGGCGTTGGCGTCACTCGGTGATGTGGTCTGCCCACGCCAGCGCCTGCAGGTGGGCACCGTTGATCTGCTGGCTGCTCAGGTGCAAAGTACTCGCGGCGCGGTTGAAGGCCGCGTCGTCGCTGGACTCGCAGGCCTGTGCCAGGCTGAGCAGGTCGCCCAGGATGCCTTCATGGCGCAGCAGTGCAGCGCTCACGGCATCGGGCACGCTCAGCAGGCCCAGGGCAGACTCCATGGGCATGCTCAGCATGGTGTCGAGCATCGAGAAGATGCCCACCACGAAAGCTTCATCGGCTTCTTCCTGCGACAGCGTTTCGAGGGCCAGCAGCTCCATAAGCCGGCCGCGTACCACGGCCGTCTGCCCGACGGAAGATGGCGTACCGCTGGTGCGCGAGGCCGTCAGCAGCAGCGCCGCCCAGCGGAACAGCTTTTTCAGGCCCATCAGCATCACCGCCTGGCGGAAGGAGGTGATCTCCCGCGTGAGGCCGAAGCCCGAAGAGTTGATCAGACGCATCAGGTTGAAGGCCAGGCCCGCGTCTTTCTTGAGCACTTCCTCAATGTCGTCGGTGCTGGCCTGCTTGCGCACCAGGTTGATGAGTTCGAGGATGGCGGCCTGCCCGGGAGCGACCAGCTTGGCGTGTACCAGGGAAGGGCGGGCAAACCAGTAGCCCTGGAACATCTGGATGCCCTGGCTGGAGGCCGCGTCGTACTGTTGCGCCGTTTCCACTTTTTCGGCAATCAGTTCGGCCTGGGTATGGCGGTTGGCGTAGCTGATCAGCACGGCCAGCTGGTCGGGTGCGAGCACCGAGAGGTCCAGCTTGATGTAGTCGGCCAGCGGAAGCCAGGTGGCGTAGGTGGACTGCAGCACCGTGTGGTCAAACGCGAGGTGAAAGCCGCGCTCGCGCAGCCCCATCAGGATAGGCAGGCGTGCCGCGACTTCTTCGGCGGCGGCATGGCCCAACGGGGGGATTTCCAGGACCACCTTGTCGGGGTCGATCAGTTCGAGATGGCCGCCGGTCAGGCTCTCGTGCGTGCAGTTGACGAAGATGAGTTTTTTACCGACCAGTTCGTCCGTGCCGGCGTGCGACAGCGCGGTGAACACCAGCGCCACATCGGTTGCGGCGGTGTGTGTGGGACCGGTGCGCGAGCGGTTGAACAGCTCGTAGCCGATCACCACATGCTGTGCGTTCACGATCGCCTGTCGGGCGATCAGTGCCACGGATGTCAGGCTGGCGTCGGGAGCCGTCGGTGTGGTGGCGCTCCCGGGAGCATGGGTGCTTGACATGGTAGGTTGGTTTGTAGATGGCGATGTCAACAGAGTCGGGCGCTGATTGTAGGGATGTTTGCCGCGCGGGAGATCAGCCGTTCTGCAGCCATAGCAGTTCGGCATCGCTGAAGCCGGCCGTGCGCCGTGCCTGTTCGTTGAGCGGCGGCTTGGGGCGGGGGGCTTCGTAGCGGGCCACCAGGGCCGCGTAGTGTGGTTCAGGCTCCAGGCCCTCGCGTTCGCACAGCCAGCGGTACCAGTGGTCGCCAATGGCGACATGCCCCACTTCCTCGCGCAGGATCACGTCCAGGATGCTGGCGGCAGCCAACGCATCGGGGGTGCCCACCTGGCGCAACTTGCGCTGGATGAGGGGTGTGGCGTCCAGTCCGCGCGCCTCCATGGTGCGGGGGACCAACGCCATGCGGGCTGTGACGTCGTGCCGCGTCTTTTCGCACATCGTCCACAGTCCCTGGTGGGCAGGAAAGTCGCCGTAGTCGTGGCCCTGGCTGCGCAGGTGGGTGCGCAGCATCTGGAAGTGGCTGGCCTCCTCGGCTGCCACGCGCAGCCAGTCGAGGTAATACGGGCGTGGCATGCCGTCAAAACGCCAGACAGCGTCGAGTGCGAGGTTGATGGCGTTGAATTCGATGTGCGCGATGGCGTGCAGCAGCACGGCGCGGCCCTCGGGGGTGGCGGGTGAACGCCGGGCCATCTCGGTGTGGCTGCGCAGTTCGGGGCGTTCGGGGTGGCCGGGCAAGGCCTGCAGGTCTGCAGGCGGTGCCTTGTCTGCTATGGAAAGGTGAGCTGACTGCGCATGTAGATCAATCGTCTGAGCCACTTTTTGCTCAGGATCTGAGAGGCACAAGACCTGCAATGCGCGGTGGCGAAGCTCCATCTCTACAATTCTAGGTGCTGCCATCCCGAGCGAAACGTCGCTTTGTAACCGAAGGCAGCTTCTTTTTTTGCGGGAGTGGGTGCATGGCGATATATGAACTCGACGGCGTGGCGCCGCAGGTGGCGGCTTCAAGCTGGGTGGCTGACAGCGCGCAGGTGATCGGCAAAGTGGCGCTGGGGGAAGACGCCAGCGTGTGGTTTGGCACCGTGGTGCGTGGCGACACCGAGAGCATCCGCATTGGTGCGGGTTCCAACATCCAGGACGCGAGCGTGCTGCACGCCGACTTTGGCAAGCCCCTGGTGGTGGGCGAACGTGTGACGGTGGGCCACCAGGTGATGCTGCACGGCTGCACCATCGGCGACGAGTCGCTGATCGGCATCGGCGCCGTCATCCTCAACGGCGCGAAGATCGGCAAGAACTGCCTCGTCGGCGCCGGCGCATTGGTGACCGAGGGCAAGGAGTTTCCCGACGGCTCCATGATCATCGGCAGCCCTGCCAAGGTGGTGCGCCAGCTCACGCCCGAGCAGATGGAGGGGCTGCGGATGAGCGCACAGCACTACATCGAGAACGCCCGCCGCTTCAAAAACGGCTTGCGCAAGCTCAGCTGATCTTTTTTTCTGGAACCCTGCGTGTCTGAACTTCACAAGTTTCTCTTCGATGGCCTGCCCGTGCGTGGCATGCTGGTGCGCCTGACCGACGCCTGGACCGACATCCTGGCGCGCCGAGCCGGCAATACTGCCACCGGCCCCTATCCGGCGCCGGTGCGCGAACTGCTGGGAGAGATGGCGGCCGCGGCCGTGCTCATGCAATCGAACATCAAATTCAACGGTGCGCTGGTGTTGCAGGTGTTTGGCGACGGCCCGGTCAAGCTGGCGGTGGCCGAGGTGCAGTCGGATCTGTCGTTGCGTGCCACGGCCACGATCATTGGCGAAGTGCAGGACGGTGCGCGTCTGAGCCAGATGGTCAACGTGGGCGGCGGCGGGCGTTGCGCCATCACGCTCGACCCGAAAGACCGGCTGCCCGGCCAGCAGCCCTACCAGGGCGTGGTGCCGCTGCATGGCGACCAGCATGAAAAGCTCGAACGCCTGTCCGATGTGTTGCAGCACTACATGCTGCAGTCCGAGCAACTCGACACCGTGCTGGTGCTGGCGGCCGACGACAAGGTGGCGGCGGGCCTGCTGATCCAGCGCATGCCCCTCAAGGGCACCGGCAACCTGGGGGGGCAGCTGAGCCACAGCGAGAACGAAGACCAGATCGGCCGCAACGAAGACTACAACCGCATCGCGCACCTGGCCTCCAGCCTGACGCGCGAAGAACTGCTCACGCTGGATGTGGACACCATCCTGCGCCGCCTGTTCTGGGAAGAGAAGCTCCTGCGTTTCGAGCCGCAGCAGGGCCAGCACGGCCCGCGCTTTGCCTGCACATGCTCGCGCGAGCGCGTGGGCCGCATGCTGCAGAGCCTGGGTGCGGCCGAGGTCGAGAGCATCCTGGCCGAGCGGGACACCATCGAGGTGGGGTGTGAATTCTGTGGTCAGCAGTACCACTTCGACGCCGTGGATGCCGCAGGGCTGTTTGCCGTAGCCCCCGTGGTGCAGGTTCTGGACGCACCGGCTTCGCCCACGCTGCACTAAAAAACGCCTCGCCCGCGCCGCGAGTGCAAGTGCGCTGCCCGGCCAGCAACCGCCGCGCAAGGGCCGCCCCGCCGCGCTGGCGGTGTCCCCCTTCCCGGCGAAGCCGAGAGAAGCAACCGTCTTGAAAGTCAAGCGCGATGCAGGGCTGGATTCCAGGGGGTGCCGTGTTTAGCGATCGCGTTGAGCATGGTCAGCAGCTTGCG
>Ga0156178_105_pt1 | contig 33208 bp, 27 predicted proteins | sample RifCSPlowO2_12_FD_107831 | JGI IMG/M metagenome (GOLD analysis project Ga0156178, IMG submission 107831) | Burkholderiales bacterium RIFCSPLOWO2_12_FULL_65_40 | reverse complement strand
TGGACGCAAGCGCGCTTCATGCGCGGCAGTCCGCAATGACAAGGCCCCTACGACGGCGGCCCCCGCGTACAGCAGCGCAGCTGTCGTGAATGCGCCGAGTCCTGCACCCAAACGCTGCACCAGCGGGGTGCTGATACCGAACAAGGCTGCCGCCAGCAAGGCCAGCAAGCCACCTCGCAGTGCCGGCCGGTGCAGAAATTCGCGCGCCATGGGTGAGTTACTTGATAGGGCTTGAGCAACCCCCGAAAATTGGACCTCCCAATCCCAAGTGCTGCTCCTGAAATCTCCAACGAATTTGCCGTCTATTATTTGTCCAGCACGGGACTTTGAGGAAATCGGTGACCTCGAAGCGCTCCTTTAGCCTCAAGGCACGGTGGTGGACATCCAGCCTTGAATAGTCGCTCGTGCTCGCTGGCCCAAAAAAGGTCGCTGGCCGCTGCGGGCCAATCAGGCACTCCCGTACCGCTGTTTTCTCAGATTCACGGAGCCAGGGCCCGATTCAGGTCGGCAATCAAATCCTCAGGGTACTCAATCCCCACACTCAGGCGGATCAGCCCCTCGGTCACGCCATTGGCAGCCCGGGCCTCGGCCGAGACAAAGCTGTGCGTGGTGCTGGCCGGGTGGCAGGCCAGGCTGTCCACATCGCCCAGGGACACGGCCTGGGTGAACAGCGCCAGGCGGTTGAGCACCTGCGCGGCGGCGGCGCGCTCGCTGCGTGCCAGCTCGAACGACACCATGCCGCCAAACCCGCCCTGCAACTGGCGCTGTGCCAGCGCATGCTGGGGGTGGCCCGGCAGGCCGGGGTAGTGCACGGCGCGCACGGCGGGGTGCGTGGCCAGATAGTGCGCCACCGCAGCTGCTCCTTCGCAGTGGGCGGCCATGCGCAATGGCAGGGTCTTGATGCCGCGCAGAAACAGGAAGGCCTCTTGCGGCGAGAGGCTGCCGCCCACATGGCCCAGGCCGGTCTTGCGCACAGCGCCCACCAGGGCCTCGGAACCGGCCACCAGGCCGCCCGTGGCGTCGCCGTGCCCGCCGAGGTATTTGGTCATGGAGTGCAGCACCAGGTCGATGCCCAACTCCAGCGGGCGCACCAGGCAGGGTGTGCAGAAGGTGTTGTCGGCCACGGTGATGGCGCCATGCGCGCTCGCCACGGCGGCCACCTGGGCCAGGTCGTGCAGGCGCAGCGTGGGGTTGGTGAGGGTTTCCACCCAGACCATGCGGGTGGCCGGTGTCAGGCCGTCTTGCAGGCCGCGCGTGGTGGCGTCCACCACCGTGATGCCCCAGCGCTCACCCAGATTGCGCAGCAGGCCTTCGGTGCCACCATACAGCGGGCCCAGAAACACCAGTTCATCCCCCGGGTTCAGCAGCCCCAGCAGCACCGACGACGACGCCGCCGTGCCGCTGGCAAACGCCACGGCGGCTGCGGCCCCTTCCAGGTCGGCCATCTTGGCCTCCAGCGCGGCCACGGTGGGGTTGGCGAAGCGGCTGTAGCGGTAGCCGGGTTCTTCCCCCGCAAAGATGGCGGCGCCCCGCTCCAGCGTGCCGTAGCCAAAGGCCGTGGTCTGGCTGATGGGTGTGGCAATGGCGCCGGTGGTGGGGTCGGGGTGCTGGCCAGCGTGGACAGCGCGGGTGCGCAGGTGGGTCATGGAGCAAAGGCAGATGGGTTGCGACGCCCCTGCGCACATGGATCCCACGGCGCACGGGACACCATTGTGCTCCCGTCTTCATAGCTGCCAGCGCAGACCCCATATGCGCAAAATGGTGTTTTGCCTATTGTTTGTCAGCCACAGAGAATGCCGGTGGTTCAGCCTGGCATGGGCTGCGATGGGCTGTGGTCCCTTCGCAAGTCAGGTTGCCGCCAGCGCCGGATAGCATCCACCAGGCACTTCAGGGCAGGTGCCGCGGCCAGCCTGTCGATGGGTCAGCGCAGGCCGAAAAAGGACAGGACGAAAAAGACGACAACGACCAGGCCGACGATGTATATGATGCTGTTCATGGGGTTTTCCTTCGCTTGAATGAGATCAGTGGCGGTGCAGCGCCGAGACGGCGCTGACTCGCAACCCTCACCTTAGCGGGCGCGCTGCAATTGCTCTGTACGCTAACGCTCATAGAGCCCCATGGCGGTTGTCATTCATGCCTTGGCAACCGGTGCCTGCGGCTGCGGTAGACATCCACATCAACAGATCCCAAGAATTTTTAGCCTCAAAAGCCCGCCACACAAGCGTCATCAGCTATCAACACAATAGCAAACGCCCCGCGCAAACCTTGCGGTCTGCGCGGGGCGTTGATCTTCAGTGGGTCGTCAGCGCTTACAGCACTTCAAAAATGCCTGCGGCACCCATGCCGCCGCCAATGCACATGGTGACGCAGACTTTCTTGGCACCGCGGCGCTTGCCTTCGATGAGGGCGTGGCCGGTGAGGCGCTGGCCGCTCATGCCGAAGGGGTGGCCCACGGCGATGGCACCGCCGTTGACGTTGAGCTTGTCGGCAGGGATGCCCAGCTTGTCGCGGCAGTAGAGCACCTGCACGGCGAAGGCTTCGTTCAGCTCCCACAGATCGATGTCGTTGATGGTCAGGCCCAGACGCTTGAGCACCTTGGGGATGGCGAACACGGGGCCGATGCCCATTTCATCAGGCTCGCAACCGGCCACGGCAAAGCCCAGGAAGCGGCCCAGGGGCTTGAGGCCCTTCTTCGCGGCCAGGTCTTCGTGCATGACAACCACGGCACCGGCGCCGTCCGACAGTTGGCTGGCATTGCCGGCGGAAACCAGGCCACCCGGCAGCGCCGAGCGCAGGCCCTTGATGCCGTCATAGGTGGTGCCGGCACGGATGCCTTCGTCCACGCTCACGGTCACCTGCTTGGTGGTCAGGCCCATGACCTTGTCGGCCACGCCCATGGTCACGGTGATGGGGGCGATTTCAGCGGTGAACAGGCCGGCTTCCAGCGCGGCGCTGGCCTTTTGCTGGCTGGCGGCGCCGTATTCGTCCATGGCTTCACGGCTGATGTTGTAGCGCTTGGCGACCTGTTCGGCCGTTTGCAGCATGGGCCAGTACACCTCGGGCTTGTTCTTCATCAGCCAGGTTTCCTGCAGCATGTGGTGGTTCATCTCCTGCGCGGTGCAGGAGATGGTTTCCAGGCCACCGGCCACGTACACATCGCCTTCGTTGGCGATGATGCGCTGCGCCGCCAGGGCAATGGTCTGCAGGCCGGACGAGCAAAAACGGTTCACCGTCATGCCCGACACGGTGATGGGGCAGCCGGCGCGCAGGGCGGCCTGGCGGGCGATGTTCGCGCCGCTGGCACCTTCGGGGGTGCCGCAGCCCATGATGACGTCGTCCACTTCGGCGGCGTCAATGCCGGCGCGCTGGATGGCGTGCTCGATCACGTGGCCACCCAGTGTGGCGCCGTGGGTCATGTTGAAGGCACCCTTCCAGCTCTTCGTCAGGGGGGTGCGTGCGGTCGATACGATTACTGCGGATGTCATGTTGGATCCTTGTTCGGTGGTGTGGCTGGGCGCTTACTGGAAGGTCTTGCCTTCAGCGGCCAGCTTGGCCAGCAGCGGGGCGGGCTTCCAGAACGCAGCGTCGTCCAGCGGGTTCTTGGCAAAGCGGTTCATGGCCTGCACCACGTTGAACAGACCGACTTCGTTGGCGTAGTTCAGCGGGCCGCCACGGTACACCGGGAAGCCGTAGCCGAAGATGTAGACCACGTCGATGTCGCTGGCCTTGTTGGCAATGCCTTCTTCGAGGATGTAGGCGGCTTCGTTGACCAGGGCGAACACCAGGCGCTGCACGATTTCTTCGTCGGAGATCTTGCGGGGCGTGATGCCGAGCGAGGCGCGGTGGTCCTCGATCATCTTGACCACTTCGGCGTTCGGGATGGCGTCGCGCTTGCCGGGCACGTAGTCGTACCAGCCCGCACCGGTCTTCTGGCCGAAACGGCCCTTCTCGCACAGCAGGTCAGCGGTCTTGCTGTACTTCATGTCGGGCTTCTCGGTGTAGCGGCGCTTGCGGATGGCCCAGCCGATGTCGTTGCCCGCCAGGTCGCCCATGCGGAACGGGCCCATGGCCATGCCGAATTTTTCCATCGCCTTGTCCACCTGCTCGGGCGTGCAGCCTTCGTCGAGCAGGAAGCCGCCCTGGCGGCCGTATTGCTCGATCATGCGGTTGCCAATGAAGCCATCGCACACGCCGGAGACCACGGCGGTCTTCTTGATCTTCTTGGCGATCGCCATCACGGTGGCGAGCACGTCCTTGGCGGTGGCATCGCCGCGCACCACTTCGAGCAGCTTCATCACGTTGGCGGGGCTGAAGAAGTGCAGGCCCACCACGTCCTGCGGGCGCTTCGTGAAGTTGGCAATCTTGTTCACGTCCAGCGTGGAGGTGTTGGAGGCCAGGATGGCGCCGGGCTTCATCACGCGGTCGAGTTCCTTGAACACGGCTTCCTTGACGCCGATTTCTTCAAACACGGCCTCGATCACGAGGTCGGCGTCCTTGAGGTCGTCGTAGCTCAGCGTAGTGCTCAGCAGCGCCATACGCTGCTCGTACTTGTCCTGCTTGAGCTTTTTCTTGGCCACCTGGGCTTCGTAGTTCTTGCGGATGGTGGCGATGCCACGGTCCAGCGCCTCCTGCTTCATCTCCAGCATTTTCACGGGGATGCCGGCATTCAGGAAGTTCATGGCGATGCCGCCACCCATGGTGCCGGCGCCGATCACGGCCACGGCCTTGATATCGCGCTTGGGGGTGTCCGAAGGCACATCGGGGATCTTGCTCGCAGCGCGCTCGGCCAGGAACAGGTGGCGCAGCGAGCGCGACTCGGCCGTCCACATCAGGTTGATGAAAATCTCGCGCTCGGTGGCCAGGCCATCGGCGAACTTCTTCTTGGTGGCGGCCTCGACAGCGTCCACGCACTTGGCGGGCGCCGGGAAATTCTTGGCCATGCCCTTGACCATGTTGCGGGCGAACTGGAAGTACGCATCACCCTCGGGGTGCTTGCACGGCAGGTTGCGCACCAGCGGCATCGGGCGCACGTCGGCCACGCTCTGCGCAAAGGCCAGGGCCTCGGCGGCCAGCACCTCGGGCGAGGCCACCAGCTTGTCGAACAGCTTCTGGCCGGGCAGCATGGCGAGCATCTCGCTCTTGATGGCTTCGCCGCTCACGATCATGTTCAGGGCGGGCTCGACGCCAATCACGCGCGGCAGGCGCTGCGTGCCGCCAGCGCCGGGCAAGATGCCCAGCTTGACTTCAGGCAGGGCCACGCTGCAGCCGGGGGCGGCCACGCGGTAGTGGCAGCCCAGGGCCAGCTCCAGGCCGCCGCCCATCACCACGCTGTGGATGGCCGCGACGACGGGCTTGTCCGAGTTTTCCAGGGCCGCGATGACCGAATTGAGGTTGGGCTCCTGCATGGCACGGTCGGTGCCGAATTCCTTGATGTCGGCACCGCCGGAGAACGCGCCCCCGGCACCGGTGATGACGATGGCCTTGACGGCAGCGTCGGCATTGGCCTGGTTCAGGCCTTCGACGATGCCCTGGCGGGTGGACAGGCCCAGTCCGTTCACAGGCGGGTTGGCCAGCGTGATCACGGCGACATTGCCGTGGACTTTGTATTCAGCGGTCATGCTGTTGTTCCTTGGAAAGTAGAAAACGAACGGTCGTGCGATTTTGATTGTAAAGACTTCTGTCCGCTTTGCCAGTAGGGCTTTGTCTCGCCTGGGACAAAGGCGAAAAAAAGGCGCCCTGCACGCTTGCGCAAGGCGCCTGGACGGGCAATGCGGTGGCGCCGGATCAGACCTCCAGCCACTCCTTGCGCACGTAGTTGTCGGCGCGCAGGCTGTCGGGCGTGCCCTGGAACACGATCGAGCCGTGGCCCATGACGAGGGCGCGATCGGAGATGTCCATGGCAATGGTCAGTTTCTGCTCGATCAGCAGCACGGAAATGCCGCGCTCCTTGATCGTCTTGAGGTACTGTCCGACCAGTTCGACGATCTTGGGCGCCAGGCCTTCGGTGGGTTCGTCGATGATGATGAGGTCGGGGTCGCCCATGAGGGTGCGGCACAGCGTGAGCATCTGCTGCTCGCCGCCCGACATCACGCCCGCCTCGATGTTGCGGCGTTCGTGCAGGCGCGGGAACAGTGCATACATGTCGTCAAACGACCAGCGGCTGCCCTTGCCGCTGCCTTTCTGGCCCAGCAGCAGGTTCTGGTGGACGGTGAGGTTGGGAAACACGTCGCGGCTTTCAGGCACATAGCCCAGGCCCAGGTGGGCGATCTCGTAGGCCTTCTTGCCGTTGAGGTTCTGTCCCTTCCATTGCAGCGTGCCCTCCCAGTCCACCAGGCCCATGATGGCCTTGGCCGTGGTGGAGCGGCCCGAGCCGTTGCGGCCCAGCAGCGCGACGATTTCGCCGGGCTGCACGTCGAACGAGACGCCGTGCAGCACATGGCTTTTGCCATAGTAGGCATGAAGGTTGTTGATATGCAGCATGTCAGTGTCCCTCCGCCTGTGCATCGGCCACGGCGGAGCCCAGGTAGGCCTCTTGCACGCGCGCATTGGCGCGCACCTTGTCGGGGGTGTCGAAAGCGATCACCTCGCCATACACCACCACGGCGATCTTGTCGGCCAGGCCGAACACCACGCCCATGTCGTGCTCCACCGTCAGCAGGGTGCGCCCTTCGGTCACTTCCTTGATGAGGTGGATGAAGCGCGTCGTCTCGCTGCGGCTCATGCCGGCGGTGGGTTCGTCGAGCAGGATGACGTTGGCGCCCCCGGCAATGGTGATGCCGATCTCCAACGCGCGCTGCTCGGCATAGGTGAGGTTCACCGCCAGCGTGTCGCGTTTTTTGTCCAGCTTGATCATCTCCATGAGCTGCTTGGCACGCTCGTTGGCGTCATGAAGCCCCGAGAGAAAGCGCAGGAAGGTGTACTTGTAGCCCATGCTCCAGAGCACACCGCAGCGCAGGTTCTCGAACACGCTGAGGTTGGGAAAGATGTTCGTGATCTGAAAGCTCCGGCTCAGCCCCATGCGGTTGATTTCAAAGGGCTTTTTGCCGTCGATGCGCTGGCCGTTGAGGATCACCTCGCCGCTGGTGGGCGCGAAGCGCCCGCTGATCAGGTTGAAGAGCGTGGACTTGCCGGCGCCGTTGGGGCCGATGATGGCCACCCGCTCGCCCGCATTGACCGCCAGATTGGCGCCCCGAATGATTTCTGTCTTGCCGAAGCTTTTGCGCAGATCGCGCAGCTCCAGTGCATAAGTAGCGTTTTGCGCCATGGTTTACAGCGCCTCCCCACGCTTGATCTGGTGTTCGATCTCTTCCTGGATCTGGCTCCACTGTTGCCGGAACTGGCGGCGGCACAGCTCGAACAGGCCCAGGCCGGTCAGCAGCACGAAGACGGAACCAAACCAGCTCGACAGGGCCGTGGTGTCCAGGGAAGCCCCCATGAACGACATGACCGGTCCGAGCGCTGCATTGAGCTGCAGGTGGTAGGTCATCTCGACCATGCAGGCCGCGCCCAGCACCGCCACCAGCCCTGTGCCCGCCAGCCCCAGGTAGGACGGCCACAGGCTGCGCAGCTTGCCAAACTTGGCCAGGCGCAGGTTCATCATGATCAGGCTGGCCACGCCGCCGGGTGCATACATCACCATGAACAGGAACACCAGGCCCAGGTACAGCAGCCATGCCTTGGACAGCTCGGACAGCAGCACCGACGCAAAGACCAGCAGCACGGCGCCGATGATCGGGCCGAAGAAGAACGTGGCGCCGCCCAGGAAGGTGAACAGCAGGTAGCCGCCCGAACGGATCACGCTGACGCTGTCGGCAGCGGTGATGATTTCGAAGTTGATGGCCGTCAGCCCCCCGCCAATGCCGGCAAAGAAGCCCGCGATGATGAAGGCGAAATAGCGCACGCGCTGCGTGTTGTAGCCGATGAACTCCACGCGCTCGGGGTTGTCACGCACCGCATTCAGAATGCGCCCCAGCGGGGTGCCCGTGAAGGCGAACATGGCGGCGGTGCAGACGAAGCAGTAGGCCGCGATCAGGTAATACACCTGGATGGCCGGGCCGAAGTTGATGCCCAGAAACGAGCCTCCGTAGACGCGGTCGGTGGTGATGCCGCCCTCGCCGCCGAAGAACTCGGGGAACATCAGCGCCATCGAGGCCACCAGCTCGCCAATGCCCAGGGTGATCATGGCAAAGGTGGTACCGGCCTTCTTGGTCGTGACGTAGCCCAGCAACACGGCAAACATCATGCCCGCCAGGCCGCCCACGAGCGGAATGAACACCAGGGGAATCGGCAGCGAGCCCTTGCTGGCCAGGTTCATGGCATGGATGGCGATGAAAGAGCCCAGCCCGGTATAGACGGCGTGGCCGAAGCTGAGCATGCCGCCCTGCCCCAGCAGCATGTTGTAGCTCAGGCAGATGATGATGAGGTAGCCGATCTGCGAGAGCATGGTCAGCGCCAGGCTGCTCTTGAACAGCATGGGCGCAACGATGAGCATCAGCGCGAACAGGCTCCAGATGACGATGCGGCCGACGTTCCAGGGCTTGAACCGGTGGTACGACGTGGTGGAGGATGTGGTGGTGGTCATTGCTTCAGTCCTCCCGCGTGCCCAGCAGGCCCTTGGGGCGGAAGATCAGGATCAGTACCAGGAACAGGTACGGCAGGATGGGAGCCACCTGCGAAACGGTGAGCTTGAGCAGCGGCCAGCCAAAGGTTTCTTCGGTCACCGTCATGCCAAGGGCCTGCAGGCCGGTGGCCAGCGAATGGTCGATGGCCACCGCAAAGGTCTGCACCAGGCCGATGAGCAGCGAGGCCAGGAAGGCCCCCGCGAGCGAGCCCATGCCACCCACCACCACCACCACGAAGATGATGGAGCCGACCGAGGCCGCCATGGCGGGCTCGGTCACGTAGGTGTTGCCGCCGATCACGCCGGCCAGCCCCGCCAGCGCGCAACCGCCACCAAACACCAGCATGAAGACGCGTGGCACGTTGTGGCCCAGCGCCTGCACCATCTCGGGGTGCTTGAGCGCCGCCTGGATCACCAGGCCGATACGGGTGCGCGTGAGCAGCAGCCAGACCGACAGCAGCATGAGCAGCGCCACCAGCATGATGAACGAGCGCGATTTGGGGAACTGCGTGTCATACAGGGTGAACAGCGGGCCCTGCAATTGCTCGGGCAGCCCGTAGGGCACGGTGGAACGGCCCCAGACCAACTGCACCAGTTCCAGGATCAGATACGACAGGCCGAAGGTCACCAGCAGCTCGGGCACATGGCCGAACTTGTGCACGCGGCGCAGGCTGTAGCGCTCGAACAGCGCGCCCAGGGCGCCAATGGCCAGAGGGGCCAGCACCAGCGCCGGCCAGAAGCCCACCAGACCGGAGATGGTGTAGGCAAAGTAGGCACCCAGCATGTAGAAGCTGGTGTGCGCGAAATTGAGCACGCCCATCATGCTGAAGATGAGTGTGAGACCCGAGCTGAGCATGAACAGCAGCAGGCCATAGCTCACGCCGTTGAGCGTGGACATCACGAAAAATTCAAGATTCATTGAAATTCTTCAGAACTAGGTCAAAAAAAGAGGCCCGAGGGGCGTCGGGCCTCCTGCGTTCGAAAAGCGACCTCAGGAAGGACGCTTCATCTGGCACGAAGTGGGCGTGCTGGCCACATAGGGCTCGTAGTACTTCACAGGAACGAAGGTGTAGCCCGTGCTTTCAGAGTCGAGCGGGTTCTTGCCGCCGGCTTTTTCCCACTTGGAGACAAACAGGCCCTGCTGCAGCTGGTGGTCGGTCTTGCGCATCTCGACTTCACCATTGAAGCTCTTGAACTTCATGCCTTCGAGGGTCGCAGCCACCTTGACGGGGTCCGTGGACTTGGTCTTGACGAAGGCTTCCGTCAACATGGTGAAGGCGTGGTAGACCGCGCCGGTGTACATGTCGTCGCCAAACTTCTTCTTGTAGTCCACCACGATCTGGTTCAGGGGCCCTGGCAGGTTCATGTGGGCATAGGCCACCATGTACACGCGGCCAGCCGCAGCGGCGCCCATGGCGGTGGGGCTGCCCGTGACGGAACCGTAGTAGGTGTAGAAGTTGACGTTGTTCAGGCCCGCATCGTTGGCCGCCTTGATGAGCAGCGCCAGGTCGGAGCCCCAGTTGCCCGTGATCACGCTGTCGGCACCCGAAGCCTTGATCTTGGCAATGTAGGGCGAGAAGTCGCGCACCTGGGCCAGCGGGTGCAGGTCGTCGCCGACGAACTGCACATCGGGGCGCTTGCGCTTCATGATTTCCTTGGCGAACTTGGAAACCTGGTGGCCGTGCGAGTAGTTCTGGTTGATCAGGTAGACCTTCTTGACTTCAGGAAGGTCCTTCATGTAGGTGGTCAGTGCTTCCATCTTCATGGACGTGTCTGCATCCAGGCGGAAGTGCCAGTAGCTGCACTTGCTGTTGGTCAGGTCCGGATCCACCGCGGCGTAGTTCAGGAACATCACTTCCTTGCCGGGGTTGCGGGCGTTGTGCTTTTCCAGCGCGTCGATGATGGCCAGCGCAGGACCGGAGCCGTTGCCCTGCACCACATAGCGTGCACCCTGGTCCATGGCCGAGCGCAGCGCGCTGGAGGTTTCCTGGGGACTGAGCTTGTTGTCGATGCCGATGATCTCGAACTTCACGCCGGCAGCGTTCTTCTTGTTGAACTCCTCGGCGATGAACTGGAAGCTCTTGAGCTGGTTCGTTCCCACGGCCGCCATCAGGCCGGACAGCGGGTCGAGCCAGGCAATCTTGACGGTTTCGCCTTTTTGAGCAAAAGCGCCGCCAGCGCTCGCCAGGATTACGGAAGCAGCTACAGCCTTGATAGCAAATTTCATTTTTCAGTCTCCAGTTAAATCAACATTCGCAGCGTACAGTGTTGCGGTGCGTCATCGCTCAGGGATTGCCCCTAGCCCCTATCACACACGCGACTGCTGCGGCGCCCCCTGCGCCGCAGCTGCGTTCATTACAGGCCCGGAAGCTTGTAATCCTTGAGCTGCTCGCGCAGCCGCGTTTTCAGCATCTTGCCGGTGGCGCCCAGCGGAATGGCGTCCACAAACACCACATCGTCCGGAATCTGCCACTTGGCCGTCTTGCCTTCGTAGAAGTGCAAGAGTTCCTCACGGGTGACTTCGGCACCGGGCTTGAGAGTGACGGCCACAATCGGGCGCTCATCCCACTTGGGGTGCGGCATGCCGATGCAGGCCGCCATGGCGATGGCCGGGTGGCCCATGGCGATGTTCTCGATGTCGATCGAGCTGATCCATTCGCCGCCGGACTTGATCACGTCCTTGCTGCGGTCGGTGATCTGCATGAAGCCGTCGGGGTCGATGGTGGCCACATCCCCGGTGGGGAACCAGCCCCGCCCCTGCGCATCCTGAATGAGGGGGCTCTCGCCCTTGTAATAGGTGTCCAGAATCCACGGGCCGCGCACCAGCAGGTCGCCATAGGTCTTGCCATCCCAGGGCAGCTCTTCGCCGTTGCCGCCGACGATCTTCATGTCCACGCCGTAGATGGAGCGCCCCTGCTTCTGGCGGACCTTCATCTGCTCGTCCTTGGACAGGCCGAGCTGCTTGTTCTTGAGTGTGCACAGCGTGCCCAGCGGGCTCATCTCGGTCATGCCCCAGGCGTGCAGCACCTCCACGCCAAAATCGTCCTGGAAGGCGGTGATCATGGCCGGCGGGCAGGCCGAGCCGCCAATCACGGTGCGCCGGAGCGAGCTGAACTTCAGGCCGGCGGGCTTCATGTGGCCCAGCATCATCTGCCAGACCGTGGGCACGCCTGCGGCGTAGGTGACCTGCTCGGCCTCGATCAGTTCATAGATCGACTTGCCGTCCATGGCCGGGCCGGGGTACACCAGCTTGCAGCCCGTGAGCGCCGCCGAGTAAGGGATACCCCAGGCGTTGACGTGGAACATGGGCACCACGGGCAGCACGGCGTCGCGTGCCGACAGGCACATCACGTCGGGCAGCGCCGCCGCGTAGGCATGCAGCGTGGTCGAGCGGTGGCTGTACAGGGCGGCCTTGGGGTTGCCCGTGGTGCCGCTGGTGTAGCACATGCTCGACGCGGTGTTTTCATCGAACACCGGCCAGGTGTAGTCGGCCGTCTGGGCGCCAATCCAGGTTTCGTAGCTGGTCAGGCCGGGAACACCGCTGTCGGCCGGCAGCTTGTCGGCGTCGCACAGGGCCACCCACTTCTTCACCGTGGGGCACTTGGCGTGCACGGCCTGCACCAGGGGCAGGAAGGTCAGGTCGAAGCAGAGAATCTGGTCTTCTGCGTGGTTGACGATCCAGGCGATCTGCTCGGGGTGCAGGCGCGGGTTGATCGTGTGCAGCACCCGGCCCGAGCCGGAGACGCCGAAATACATCTCCATGTGGCGGTAGCCGTTCCAGGCCAGCGAAGCCACGCGGTCGCTGAACTGCAGGCCCTCGCGGTCCAGCGCATTGGCCAACTGGCGCGAGCGGGCGGCCAGGTCCTTGTAGGTGTAGCGATGGATGTCGCCTTCCACGCGGCGCGAGACGATCTCGCCATCGCCATGGTGGCGCTCGGCAAATTCAATCAACGACGAAATCAGCAATGGCTGACTCTGCATCAAACCCAGCATGAGTGCTCCTTTATCAATGCCTGAAAACAAAACCTCTCCATCCTAGCGCGTGAACTTCTCGCCTTTGCCAATGATGGTCAAATCCACAAAACGCGACCCCTGGCGCACACCCTTGCCGTAATCGACCTCGAACCCGCCCAGATCGAAGTGCCGCAGGGATTCGAGCGCCTGCAAAAACCGGGTGCGCGTCAGATCCTTGCCCGCACGGCGCAGCCCCTCCACCAGCACCTTGGCGTTCAGGTAGGCCTCCAGGCCGATGAACGACACGTGGTTCTCGAAGCCACCCTTCTGCAGCGCCGCGCGGTATTCACGCGCCAGCGGCATGCTCTGGCTCCAGGGGAATGGCACCACGGAAGTCACCACGACGCCCACACCGTCTGCCCCCAGGGCGCGCAGCGTGGCCTGGGTGCCCATGACCGACAAGGTATAGAAACGCGCGCCCCGGCTGAGCTTGCGGTAGGTCTTGATGAACGAAACCGTGGGCGCCCCGGCGGTGATCATGATGATGGCATCCGGCTCGCTGGCACTGAGCGTGGTCACGGCCTGCTGCACATCGGACGAGTCGGCCTGGATGGGAGCATCCGAATGCAGGCGCAGCCCGCGTTTCTCCATGGATTTGCGCACACCGGCCAGGCCATCCTTGCCAAAGCCGTTGTTCACCCACAGGACCGAGATGCGCGGTACGCCCAGCGTCGTGAGGTGCTGCACCAGCTTCTCGGCCTCGTCGCCATAGCTGGCGCGGATATTGAACACATGGTCCAGACCCGGTGCGCGCAACAGGTCGGCACCGGTGAAGGGAGAGATCAGCGGCACGGGCGGGTTTTCCTTGACCAGCATCGGCAGGATGGCTGCCACGTTGGCCGTGCCCGTGAGGTTGCACAGGGCAAAGACGCCGTCCTCGGCGATCATCTTGCCCACGTTCTTCACGGTGTTGTCGGGCTTGTAGCCGTCATCGAGCGTGACCACCCGAATGCGCCGACCGTGCACGCCGCCCTGGGCGTTCACGGCATCGAAACACACCTTGGTGGCATTCACCATGTCGGGAGCCATCTCGGCCAGCGGTCCGCTCAGGTCCAGTGACTGCCCCAGCACGATCTCGCCATCGGTCACGCCCGGGCCGGCATGCAGCACACCCCAGGGCGCCAGTGCAGCGGCACCCATCGCGCCCAGAAAAACTCTCTTGTTCAGCATGTGCAGTTCCTTTTCACAGACGACCCGCATTCATTGACCACCACGGAGAAGCCGCTGCAGTGTGCTTGGCTCCGGGTTGAAATCCAACACATGTCATTTGCTTGACATTTGGCGCGGGTTTTCCCGCAGAACACCCTTGCCATGCGGCGACAATCGGGCCATGTTCGCCACCACCTCCCCTGCCGAACGCTTCATTGCCTGCCAGCCCTGGTTCGCCAGCCTGCCCCTGGAATTGCAGGCACAGGTGCGCACCGGCGTGTACGCCAACGAGGGCGCCAAGGGCGAAGTGATGCTGCCTGCCGGCACGGCAGTGCAGGGCTGGCACGCCGTGCTCTCGGGCCTGGTCATGCTGCGCAGCCCCGCAGCGGCGCAGCAGCGCGCCTCGGCCTTCATTGGCATTCCCGATGGCGAGTGGTTCGGTGAGGGCTCGGCCATGAAGCCCGAACCACGCAAATACGACGTGGTGGCGCTGCGCCCCACGCAGCTGATGTGCCTGCCCCTGCACCTGTTCGCCACGCTGCGCGACACCAGCCTGGCGTTCAACCAGTTCCTGGTGCAGCACCTGAACCTGCGGCTGGGCCAGGCCATGACCATCATCGAAGCCGGCCGCATGCGATCGCCCGAGCACCGTGTGGCGCTGTACCTCAGCCGCATCTTCTGGCGCAGCACGCGCCGGCTCAACCTCACGCAGGAAGAACTGGGCCAGCTCGTCGGCCTGTCACGCCAGACGGTCAACCGCGTGCTGCAATCGCTGGAGGCGGCGGGCATCGTGTCACTGGATTTCGGGCGCGTGGCCATCCTGGACGACGAGGCACTGAACGGACACCTCGCGGCCACGGCTGCCCAGTGACCGCCCGCACCCCGCGCACCCGGTGCGGCACCACGGTTCATTGAACGCTCAGGCGCACGGCCTTCTGGTCCGCATCCAGCAACAGCTTGGCGGGCCAGGGCTGCCAGGTCTGGCCCAAGGTGGCATGGTTGGGGTCGCCGGTGTGCACAAAGGCGCGCACACTGTCCATCATGGCCCGGGACAACGCCAGACGCCCCGGCTGGTTGGCCGTGCTGTTGGTCGCCCTGGCAAACACCGAAGGGCCGAAGTTGCCAAACACGAACGGCAGGTCAAACGCGTGGGCCGCGCCGTACACATCGTTCCAGGGTGCGGGCTGCTGGGCCCAGTTGAACTGGTAGTTCCACACATTGCTCTGCTGACTTTGCAGGGCGTTGAGCAGGTTGTCGCGGCTGGCACCGATGAACACGTTACCCAGCTGCTGGGTGCGTGCGTTCCAGCCGGTGCCGGGGGTGGTCACGGGCAGGTAGGACGCATCCAGAATGTCCGCTGCCGTGAGGGTGCTGGGAGCGTCGGGGTCGAAGCGCTGCATCATCGCGAAGCGCTCGGCGTCGCTGATCTTCATGCCGGGCTTGCCGCCCAGCAGCACCAGGAAGGGCGCGAACAGCTTGCCCTCCTCGGCCGTGTAGCCGGACAGGACCGGCACCTTCTGGTAGCGCCCGGCCGTGATCTCCGCAATCGGGTCCAGCGGCACCACCACACCGTCCGGGATCGGCCCGGAACTGGTCAAGCCTTTGGCCAACACCGTCTGCAGGATGACCCGAGCATCCTTGCCGCGCAGATAGCTGCCCACCTGGGCGGGCGTCCAGCCGGCCACCAGGCTCTGTGCCTCCGGCAAACCAGGAGCCAGGCCATCGGCCACCGCCAGGTGTGCCAGCAACATGCCCGCCTGCGTGGCATAGCGGGAGGCCGGGTTGAGCGTGGGAATGGAGCCAGCGGGCAGGTTGGACGCCAATGAAATGCCGCCGCTGATGGGCAGGATCTTGTGGAACAGCCCTCGCGCCTGCGGCGCCGTCAGCAGGGCCAGCGCGTTGATGGCCCCGGCAGACTGCCCCATCAGCGTGACGTTGCCCGCATTGCCGCCAAAACGATCGATGTTGCCCTGCACGAAGCGCAGCGCCTGCACAATGTCCAGCAGCGCATAGTTGCCGGTGTAGGGCTCGCTGCCCGAGTGCAAGGCCGGCAGTTGCAGGTAGCCCAGCACATCGAGCCGGTATTGGACCGTGACCACGATGGCATTGGCCGCCTTGGCCAGCGCCGCGCCGTCGTACACGGGGTCTGCGGTGTAGCCAGAAATGGCGCTGCCCCCATGGACGAAGACCAGCACTGGCAGCTTGTCTTGCGGGGTGGCGGGGCGCCAGATGTTGAGGGTCAGGCAGTCTTCGCTGCCCAGCGGGGTGTTCAGCGTCTGGCCAATGGTGTCGTCAAAGCGGTTGTTGGCACCCGGGCCGTAGATGCGCCCCATCTGCAGGCAGGCACTGCCAAACTGGGTGGCGCTGCGCTCGCCGGTCCACGCAGAAGGCTCGGCCGGTGGTTGCCAGCGCAGCGCGCCCACAGGGGGCTTGGCATAGGGCACGCCCTTCCAGGCGTACGTTCCACTGGCGGCACTGTCATCCGTGCCGCGCACGACGCCGTATCGCGTTTCGCGCACTTCGGGCAGCGTGCCGCCCGAGCCGCCACAGGCTGCTGTGACCACAGCAGCCAGCAAAGCGGCACTCCAGCGCAGACACCGGGGAAAATGGACCATATTTGTCTCCTTCGGGGTTTTCAGGAATGGGTTGCGCCTCTGGAACGCATCACACTTGCGGCAGGGCCTGACCTCGGAGCCGATTGTGTGAACGCCCGGCCTGCAGCCCACTATCGCAACGACACCAAAACAGTGACTTCACACCACCACCCACGCGTAAACCCTGAGAGGGCGACATGCCCCTGACTCCCCTGCAGCCGCGCACCAGTTCGGCCGCCTGGGTGCGCGGCATTGCAGATCTGTTTGCCGCCGAAGGGCTGCCGGTGGCAGAGCTTTTTGCCCAGGCCGACATCGACCTGGCCAGCCTGCAGAACCCCCAGACGCGGGTGGACGTGGACCGCGTCAGCCGCCTGTGGGAGGCCGCTGCCGTGCGGTATGACCAGCCCGGGCTGGGCCTGGACCGCCGGCTGGCCGCCCGCTACGGCAACCTGGACCTGGTGGGCCACGCCCTGGCCTCGGGCCCCAACCTGCTCGAAGGCTTCAAGCACCTGGACCGCCACATGGCCCTGATCTCGGATGCCACGACGTTCACGATGGAGCGCGAGCCACGCGGGTACTGGATGGTGCTGAACCACATCGGTGCTTCCCGCCCCATTCCCCGCCAGCGGGTCGAGTTTGCGGTGCTGACCCTGCTGACGCTGTGCCACTGGCTGACGCGGCGTGAACTCGAACCTCTGGCAGTCGATCTGGTCACGCCGCCACCGACCAACGATGCGCGCTACCGCGCAGCCTTTGGTTTGCTGCCGCGCTTTGGCCAGCCGGCCAACCGTTTTCTGATGGCCGAGGCCGACCTGCTGCAACCCATTCCTACCCACAACCCCAGCCTGTGGGCGCTGCACGAAAAGCTGGTGGAAACCGAGCTGGGTCAACTGGGCCCGTCGCAGGTCAGCAGCAAGGTGCGCACCGCCATCGCGCGCCTCCTGCACCGGGGCGAACCCCGTCGCGAGGACGTTGCAGCGCACCTGAACCTGACGGACCGCACGCTGCAACGGCGCCTGCAGGCCGAATCCGTGAGCTACCAGCAATTGCTGGACGACACCCGCCGCGAACTGGCGCAACAGTATCTGAGCGACACGCGCCGCAGCCTGGTCGAGGTCGCCGACCTGCTCGGCTTTGCAGACCAGAGCAACCTTTTCCGCGCCTGTCGGCGCTGGTTCGGCATGCCGCCAGGCCAGTACCGCGCGCACCTGCTGGCCCCCGCCCCGGCGGCGCCCCACCCCCTGGCGACTCTGCCGTTGACGGGATAGCCCTGCAGCGCACGTGCCTTGGGGTCTGCAGGACAATGGCCACATGAATCTGCCTGCCAACCGCGGCGGCCAAGACACTGGCGGCCTGACCTGGAACAACAGCTTTGCCGCACTGGGCCCGGCGTTTTACACGCGCCAGGAGCCTCTGCCCCTGCCTGCGCCCTACTGGGTGGGCACCAGCGCCAGTCTGGCCCGTGAACTCGGCCTGGACGCCGACTGGCTGGCGTCTGACACCGCCCTGCACGCTTTCAGCGGCAACACCGTGCTGCCCGGCAGCGAACCGCTGGCCAGCGTTTACAGCGGGCACCAATTTGGTGTGTGGGCAGGGCAATTGGGCGATGGCCGGGCCCTCCTGCTGGGGGAACTGCAAACGCCGCAAGGCCCGATGGAGCTGCAGCTCAAGGGCAGCGGACTGACGCCGTATTCACGCATGGGCGACGGCCGCGCCGTGTTGCGTTCGAGCATCCGCGAGTTTCTGTGCAGCGAAGCCATGCACGCCCTGGGCATCCCCACCACGCGGGCCTTGTGCATCACGGGCTCGCCCGAGCCGGTGCGCCGCGAGTCCATCGAAACCGCCGCCGTGGTCACGCGCGTGGCGCCGAGCTTCATCCGCTTCGGGCATTTCGAGCATTTCGCGGCGCGCGGGCAACTGGACGAACTGCGCCAGCTGGCCGACTACGTGATCGAACGCCACTATCCCGAATGCCTCGAAGGCGCGGGCTTCGACGGCAACCGCTACGCGGCGCTGCTGCAGGCCGTGAGCGAGCGCACCGCCGCCCTGGTGGCGCAATGGCAGGCCGTGGGGTTTTGCCATGGCGTGCTCAACACCGACAACATGAGCATCCTGGGGCTGACCATTGACTACGGGCCTTTCCAGTTCCTCGACGCCTTCGACCCCGATCACATCTGCAACCACAGCGACCACCAGGGCCGCTACGCCTTCAAGCAGCAGCCCCCGGTGGTGTACTGGAACCTGTACCGTCTGGGCCAGGCACTGCAGCCACTGATTGGCGACCCGGCCATCGCCATGGCCGCCCTGGAATCGTTCAAGGCGCTCTTCCCCGCCGAATTCATGGCCCGCATGCGCGCAAAACTGGGGCTGACCACGGCGCACGATGGCGATGACACCCTGATCGACGGCCTCCTGCACCTGATGGCAGACAACGCGGTGGACTATCCCATCTTCTGGCGGCGCCTGACGCACGCGGTGGCTTCTGGCGATTTCGAGCCGGTGCGCGACCTGTTTGCCGATCGGGCCGGTTGGGACCGCTGGTTGCTCTCATTTCAAGAGCTATCAGCGCTTACTGGCAGGGCGCAAGAGGCCAATTTTATGCTAAAAATCAATCCCCGCTACGTGCTGCGCAACCACCTAGGTGAGCAGGCCATCCGTGCAGCCCAAGAAGGGAATTATTCCGAAGTGCATGCACTCCAACTCTTGCTGGAGCGCCCATTCGACGAGCACCCCGGCTTCGAGGCCCATGCGGGCTTTCCGCCGGACTGGGCCCGGCACATCTCCATCAGCTGCTCTTCATGAACTACCCCCTCCAGAAAACCGACGCGCAGTGGCAGGCCTTGCTGCGCGAGAAAGGCGCCGAACCTGGCGCCTTCCAGGTCACGCGCCACGCAGCCACCGAACGCCCGTTCACGGGCAAATACGAGGCCCACTGGGCGGACGGCAGCTACCACTGCATCTGCTGCGGCAACAAGCTGTTCGACTCGGCCACCAAGTTTGACGCCGGTTGCGGCTGGCCCAGCTTTGCGCAGGCGGTCCCTGGCGCCATCCGGGAAATCACCGACCGCAGCCATGGCATGCTGCGCACCGAAACAGTTTGTGCACAATGCGGGTCGCACCTGGGCCATGTGTTCGAAGATGGCCCGACCCCCACGGGCCTGCGCTATTGCATGAATTCCGCATCCCTGGACTTTGCCCCCGAGGCCCCTGCACAGGTTCCCCCCGCTACGCCATGAAACTGCTGATCGACTTCTTTCCCATCATCCTGTTCTTTGTGGCCTTCAAGGTGTGGGGCATCTATGTGGCCACGGGCGTCGCCATCGTGGCCACGATCGCACAGATCGGCTACCTGCGTGTCAAACATGGCAAGGTCGAGCCCATGCAGTGGCTCAGTTTAGGGGTGATCGTGCTGTTTGGTGGCGCCACCCTGCTGGCGCAGAACGACACCTTCATCAAGTGGAAGCCCACCGTCCTGTACTGGCTGATGGGGGGCTCACTGCTGATAGGACAGTTGTTCTTTCGCAAAAACCTCATCAAGAGCCTGATGGGCGCCCAGATGGAGCTGCCCGACGCTGCCTGGCGCGCCATGAACTGGAGCTGGACCGGCTTTTTCACGGTCATGGGCGTGCTCAACCTCTGGGTGGCCTACCATTTCGATACCGACACCTGGGTCAATTTCAAGCTGTTTGGCGGCCTGGGGCTGATGCTCTTGTTTGTGGTGGCGCAGGCGCTATACCTTAGCCGCTATATCAAGGACACCGACGAAGCAAAGGACCCCCTGGCATGAACACCGACGCCATCACCGCCCCGAACATGGAACTGCGCCTGCGGGCAAAGCTCCAACCCACCACACTGGAAGTGCTGGACGAAAGCTGGCAGCATGAGGGCCACCCGGGAGCCAATGGAACCGGGTTTGGCACCCATTTCCGGGTGCGCATCGCGTCACCTTTGTTTACCGGTTTGCCCCGCGTTCGCCAGCACCGCCTTGTGTATGATGCACTGCAAGAATTCATTGACCGGGGCGCACACGCCCTTGCCATTGAAATTCTCTGACCCGGCCTGATTCAAGCCCCCGGTTTGTCGGCCATCTGCCAGCAAACCATCCTCTTTTTTTGGATTTCGAATGAAGAAACAGCTCTTGTCCGGCCTCGTGGCCGCCGCCTTGCTGGGCACCGTTGCCCTGCCCGTGTCTGCCCAGAACCTCGCCATCGTCAACGGCAAGGCCATCCCCAAGGAGCGCGCTGAAGCGCTCAAGCAGCAGGTGGAGCGCTCGGGCCGTCCGGTCACGCCCGAAATGGAAGGCCAGATCAAGGAAGAAGTCATCGCCCGTGAAATCTTCATGCAGGAAGCCCAAAAGCGCGGCCTGGAAGCTTCGCCCGACTACAAGGCCCAAATGGAACTGGCCCGCCAGACCATTCTGATCCGCGAACTCTTCCTGAACCAGCAAAAGAAGGATCCCGTCACCGACGCCGAGATCAAGGCCGAATACGACAAGTTCGTGGCCGCCAACAGCGGCAAGGAATTCAAGGCCAGCCACATCCTGGTCGAGAAGGAAGAAGAGGCCAAGGCCATCATCGCTTCGCTGAAGAAGGGTGGCAAGTTCGAAGAAATCGCCAAGAAGCAGTCCAAGGACCCCGGATCCGGCGCCAAGGGCGGCGATCTGGACTGGGCCACCCCCAGCAGCTATGTCTCCGAATTCACCGAAGCCATGGTCAAGCTCGAAAAGGGCAAGATGACCCAGGAGCCGGTGAAGAGCCAGTTTGGCTGGCACATCATCCGCCTGGACGACGTGCGCGAAGCCCAGTTGCCCAAGCTCGACGAAGTCAAGCCCCAGATCTCCCAGCAACTGCAGCAAATGAAAGTCACGAAGTTCCAGGACGAACTGCGTGCCAAGGCCAAGGTCGAGTAAGCCGCGACGGCCTTTCCCCTCCTAGAAAACGCGGCCTCGGCCGCGTTTTTCATGGGTGCCAGCCACCCTGGGCTCAACCCGCTATCCCGCGCCACCAACCCCACAGCAACAAAGAACCGATCAGCACCGGCTGGTGGAGCATGTAGTAGCTCAGGCTCCAGCGCCCCAGGGGAGCCAGCCAACTCACCACTGGCGGCAGCCCTGCCGGCGAGCCATGCGGCGTACGCTCCAGCCACCAGCGCCCGCTGGCCAGCCCCCACCACATCACGCCCAGCCACGGCAGCAACGGCACATAGTCTTCGGTATAGGGTTTGCGTGACACCAGTCCCAGCCAGTTGAGGGAGCGGGCATTGAAGTGCACAGCCCAATCCGTCAGCGGTCCCGACAAGGCCCATTGCGCCAGCCAGGGCATGGCCAGGGCCAGCCCCCCGGCCAGCCACAACCATCGCCCCCAGCCGTAGGTGACCCGGGCCAGTGGCAACATGACCGCCATGGCGTGCAGCACCCCGAAATAGATGAAGCTGCGCGGAAACATGGCGAAAGACCCCGCACTCACCAGCAGGGCACATGCAGCAATCTGCAACCAGCGTCGGCCAAACCTGTCCCAGCCCTGCCCCTGATGGACCGCAATCGCCTGACCCAGACCGGCACAAAACAGGAACAGGCTGACGATCACAGTCCGCTGCCCGATCCAGACCGGATCGTTGCGAAAGTCCTGCACCCAATAGCCAAAATGGCTCAGATCGAAGCAGAAATGGAAGATCGTCATCCAGACCATGGCACTGCCGCGCAGGGCGTCCACGGCGTCAAAACGCGCCGGCGCCATGGTCAGAAATCGGGGAGCTAGGGCGTTTTTCACTCGGATCAGACGTCAGAAGACAAAACGCCATGATGCCATCGCGGGTGCGAGTTGCAGACTGACACCAGAGGCTCGGAAAGCAAAAAGGACTTGCAGTACCAGACTGCAAGTCCTTCAAACAATGGTCGGAGCGGCGGGATTCGAACTCGCGACCCTCTGCTCCCAAAGCAGATGCGCTACCAGGCTGCGCTACGCTCCGACAGCTAGCATTCTAACCCGACAAACACCCCAATTTCAGGAGGCCGGGCATGAATATTTGCTTTTCAGGCGAGTCCCCTGGATCGGGGGGGCCTCAGCGGGAAGCCGACTGGCCTGGCCCGGGGCCGCGACCGGCCAGATGGCGGAAGGTAATGCGACCCTTGGTCAGGTCGTAGGGAGACAACTCCAGGGACACCTTGTCGCCCGCGAGGATGCGGATGTGGTGCTTGCGCATCTTGCCGCCGGTGTAGGCAATCAGTTGGTGACCGTTGTCCAGCGTGACGCGAAAGCGCGAGTCGGGCAGCACTTCGGTGACGCTGCCCTGCATTTCAATGAGTTCTTCTTTGGCCATGTTCAATCTCTAAAAAACGATTCAATCTGTGTACGGCGCCTGCGAAATTGCGTTGTCCCCACAGGCGGTAACGCCTGTCTGGTAGAGCAGGCGCAGTGTGCTTTGCGTGCTGTGGGGTTCGCTGCACCCGGGGCGCAGTTCAGAAAGAATGCCGGGAGAGACGGCTTCAATGGACAGGCAAGGCGCTGTGCATGAGCCTGTCGATTGTACCGCGATGTGGCTTGTCTGCCTACGAGGCGCAAGCACCCTCCCCTTCGGGCACCGGCAAGGCGGTGGCCAGTGCGCGCACCAGGTCCGACTGCGTGATGACACCCGCCAGACGGCCGTGCGCGTCCACGATGGGAATATGGTGGTGCCCACCCCGGGAAAAAAGGGGAACCAGCTCCATCACATGCTGCTGCGCGTGGGCCACCTGCACCTGCCGGATCATGATGTCTTCCACCCGGGATGGCTGGCCCGTGCGCCCTTTGACCAATTGGCGCAGGCGCTGCCCCAGGCCCTCGTGCAGTTCGAGGTTGGCCAGGCGCATGAAGTCGGCCACCGTGACGATGCCCAGCACCATGCCCTGGGCATCCACCACCGGCAGGGCCTTGATCTGCTCACGCCGCATCATGGCCCAGGCTTCCTTCAGGGTCACACCGGGCTCCACCGCCATGGGCGGCCGCGACATGATGTCGGCGCAGCACAATTCGCCCAGCGTGCGCTGGAAAGCCGCCCGTCCAGCCATGTGCAGCAAGCCCGCCAGATCGGCTCGGCTGATGTCCAGCACCTGGTTGTAATGCGCCAGCGCCGCATCCAGATCCGCCGTGGTGAACTGGCCCTTCCCCGTCGTCCGGTCATCCCGCTGCAGGCGCTGGGGATGCGGATAGCTGCGCCCGGTGGCATTGTTGTAAGCAATGCCCACGAGCAGAAGCACCAGCACGTTGAGCAGTACCGGGAACACCAGCAGATGCGCGTCTTCCCCGGGGTTGAGCACCACAAAAAGTGCCATCGCCGCACCGGGAGGATGCAGACAGCGCAGCGGCACCATCACCAGCACGGCTGCCGAGACAGCCAGCGCGGCAGCCACAGCGGGCTCTGGCACGAAGGTAGCGCAGGCCAGACCCACCAGCACCGACACAGTGTTGCCCCCAAGCACCGGCCAAGGCTGTGCCAGAGGGCTGGAGGGCATGGCGAACACCAGCACCGCACTGGCGCCAAGCGACGCCACCATCCAGTGCGCCCCAGGAGCGGCATGGATCCACCAGCGTGCCAGCAACGCCGCCAGCAGGACGCCCAGGGCCACCCCGAGCGCCACGCGCAGCCGTTCGCGGCCGCTGATGCCCACGGGCGCGGGCCAGTAACTGCGCAGCCAGGCCGCCCGCTGGGCGCGCGGCGGGTCGGATTCAGGGGGAGAGAAGGGCATTCGACAAAGGCAGAACCTGCCGGAGACAACACATGCACGCCCGGCCGCAGCGCAGCACGCCGACAAGCCTGACGAGGTCGCATTGTGCCCGCTGTCGATTGCCCCTGCCATCCACCGGCCACGCCGATAGAATGGCGCGCTTGGCCACTTCCCCACCCGCCTGCCGTGTCTGATCGCCTTGCCGTACTGCCGCAGTACCTGATGCCCCAACGGGCCCTGACCGTCGCCGCGGGGCGTATCGCATCGGCACGCGCCGGCGCACTGACCACCGCACTCATCCGCCGCTTCGTGTCGCGCTACGGCGTGGACATGTCAGAGGCCGCCAATCCGGACCCGGCCAGCTATGCCAGTTTCAACGATTTCTTCACCCGGCCGCTCAAGCCCGGCGCGCGACCGCTGGCGGCAGCCGATCTGATCTGCCCGGTTGATGGTGCCATCAGCCAGTTCGGTCCGGTGCAAGGCGACCAGATCTTCCAGGCCAAAGGGCACCACTACACCACCACGGCGCTGGTGGGCGGCAACGCGCAGCTTGCAGCCGAATTCCAGGGGGGCCACTTTGCCACGCTCTACCTGAGTCCGCGCGACTACCACCGCATCCATATGCCCTGCGAGGGGCGGCTACGCAGCATGGTGCATGTACCCGGCGATCTGTTCTCGGTGAACCCGACCACCGCGCGCGGCGTGCCCGGGCTGTTCGCACGCAACGAGCGCGTCGTCTGCGTGTTCGACGGCCCCCGGGGGCCGTTCGTGCTGGTGCTGGTGGGCGCCACCATCGTGGGCAGCATGGCCACGGTGTGGCACGGCCTCGTGAACCCACCGCGCCCCGGCGTGCCACGCCAATGGGATTACGCGGACCAACAGATCGTGCTGAAACAGGGCGACGAGATGGGCCGTTTCCTGCTCGGCTCGACCGTGGTGATGCTGTTCCCGCAAGGGCCGCTGCAGTTCAATCCTGCATGGGCGCCGGCCCGGCCCATTCGCCTGGGCGAGGCCATGGCCAGCCTGGGCACTGCATAGAACCTTCAACGATGGTCAGAGTCGGCGTCCGAGCATGAATACGGTGGGCTCCACGGTGAGGGCATCGGCGTTCACCGGGGCATCGTAGCCCACCAGGTGCACCAGCAGCACGCTGCGCCGCAGAATGATATGGCTGACGGTGGCCTGGCTATGCCCCAGGCGGACCACGGTGCCGGGTTTGAAGAGTGGCATGCGAAAACAAGCTGCGCTGTCCATGGTCTGCCGTAGGTGTACTGTCTCTGAATCGGTTGCGGGGTGCACTTCTGTTCACCGAAAACGCTATCGTAATTGTAGCAAATACCCCCTACTCTTCTGGAACAACCCCACGCTTTCTGGTGCTTCCCCGGATAATCACGCCCCATGTCCCTGCTGCCCCACCAGATCGAACTGCTCTCACCCGCCCGCGATGCCGGCATCGGTATCGAAGCTGTGAACCATGGCGCCGACGCCGTCTATATCGGCGGCCCGGCCTTCGGCGCACGTGCCGGGGCGGGCAACGACATCCGCGAACTGGAACGCCTGATCTCCCACGCCCACCGCTTCCACAGCCGCGTGTTCATCACGCTCAACACCATCCTGCGCGACGACGAACTGGAGGGTGCGCGCCAGATGGCCTGGCAGGTCTACAACGCCGGAGCCGATGCGCTCATCATCCAGGACATGGGCCTGCTGGAAATCGACTTGCCGCCCATCCAGCTGCATGCCAGCACCCAGACCGACATCCGCACGCCAGAAAAGGCGCGCTTCCTGCAGGACGCCGGTCTGTCGCAGATCGTGCTGGCGCGCGAACTCACCGTGCCGCAGATCGCTGCCGTGCGCGCCGCCACCGACCCCCAGCGCTGCGCCATCGAGTTTTTCATCCACGGTGCGCTGTGCGTGGCCTACAGCGGCCAGTGCTACATCAGCCACGCCCAGACCGGCCGCAGCGCCAACCGGGGGGACTGCAGCCAGGCCTGCCGCCTGCCCTACCAGGTGACCGACGCGCAGGGCCGCATCGTTGCGCACGACAAGCATGTGCTCTCGATGAAAGACAACAACCAGAGCGACAACCTGCGCGCCCTCATCGACGCAGGCGTGCGCAGCTTCAAAATCGAGGGTCGCTACAAGGACATGGGCTACGTGAAGAACATCACCGCCCACTACCGCAAGCTGCTCGACGAAATTCTGGACGAGCGCGAGGCCTCGGGCGACCCGCTGGCGCGCGCATCGAGCGGCCGCACCACCTTCACCTTCGCGCCTGACCCGCTGCAGAACTTCAACCGCGAGTTCACCGACTACTTCGTCAACGGCCGCAAGGAAGACATCGGCGCCTTCGACACGCCCAAGAACCCGGGCCAGGCCATCGGCTGGGTGACCAAGCTGGGGCCCAACTTCGTCGAGCTGGAAGTGAGCGACCCTGCCACCGTGCTGCACAACGGCGACGGCCTGTGCTACTACGACCTGCACAAGGAACTGGTGGGCCTGCAGATCAACCGCGCCGAGCCCGTGTCGCCACGCGGCGGCCGGCAATGGCGAGTGTTTCCGAAAGACCCGATGGAGGGTTTCAAGGACCTGCGCAAGGGCACCGAGGTCAACCGCAACCGCGACATGGACTGGGTGCGCACGCTGGAGAAGAAGTCCAGCGACCGGCGCATTGGCCTGTGGGCGCAGTTCGCCGAGACGGATGACGGCTTCGCGCTCACGCTGACCGACGAAGACGGTTTCACCGGCACGGCCCAGGCCGCCCTGCCCCACGAGGCTGCGCAGGACACGGCCAAGGCCGAGGCCAGCCTGCGCGAGCAGCTCGGGCGCTTCGGCACCAGCATCTTTGCCGTGCACGACATCGCGCTGCAGCTCTCGCAGCCCTGGTTCGTGCCCGCCTCCAGCCTCAACGCGCTGCGCCGTGATGCCCTGGCCGCTCTCAAAGCGGCGCGTGCCGCCGGCCTCGCACGACTGCCGCGCGCCACACCCGTCGAGCCGCCCGTGCCCTACCCCGAAGACACGCTGAGCTACCTCGCCAATGTGTTCAACCACAAGGCGCGCGACTTCTACGCGCGCCACGGCGTGAAGGTGATCGACGCTGCCTACGAGAGCCACGAGGAGGAAGGCGAGGTCAGCCTCATGATCACCAAGCACTGCGTGCGCTACTCCATGAGCCTGTGCCCCAAGCAGGCCAAGGGCGTGACGGGCGTGCAAGGCACCATCCGGGCCGAGCCGCTGCAGCTCATCAACGGCAAGGAGCGGCTCACGCTGCGCTTTGACTGCAAGCCCTGCGAGATGCATGTCGTCGGAAAGATCAAGCGCCAGGTGCTGAACCAGGCCCCTGAATTTCCCGTCACTTTCTATACCACCCGACCCCGGGGTACCGCCTGAGCCCTGCGCACAGGTTCGCTGGAAGCCTGAACCCCATGCCGGTGCCAGCTCCGACAACAGCGCCATCCCCAGCCGTGCTCCAGCAAGGCATGATGGCGGCATGAGTACCCCCGCCTGGGCCTGGATCCAGTTTCTCGCCTGCGCAGCGCTCATCGGCGCGGCCGGCTCCCAGCTTTCCCGCTATGGGGACGCCATTGCACAACACACCGGGCTGTCCGGCAGCTGGATCGGACTGACGCTGGTAGCCAGCGTCACATCGCTACCTGAACTGGCCACGGGCATCACCAGCGTGACCATTGCCCAGGCGCCCAACCTCGCAGTGGGCAACGCACTGGGCAGTTGCGTCTTGAACCTGGCCTTCCTGGTGCTGATCGACCTGATCTACCGCCATGAACCCGTGTGGAGCCGTGCCAGCCGCGGCCATGTGCTTGCCGCCGCCTTTGGCGTGGTGCTGCTGGGTTTTCTGCTGATCGGTCTGCTCATCGCACATCTGACCCCGGCGTCGAGCGCCTCGGCGTCGCCGCAGGCTTCGGCCTGGGGCGTCGGGCTGATGACACCGTTCATGCTGGTGCTGTACATGATCGCAATGCGGACCGTATTCGTCTATGAACGCGCCCACCCGCCGCCGGAGGTTGCGTCGTCCGACTCTTCGGCAGCACAGAAACCGGGGCTGCGCCAGGCCATCATGCGTTTTGCTCTGGCCGCGTCGGTGGTGGTGGGTGCGGGCCTGTGGCTCCCTTTCGCCGCGGTGGACCTGGCCACGGCCATGGGCTGGAACCGCAGTTTTGTGGGCAGCCTGTTTGTGGCCATGGCCACCACGTTGCCCGAACTGGCGGTCACGCTGTCGGCCCTGCGGCTGGGCGCTCTGGACATGGCCATCGGCAACCTGCTGGGCAGCAACCTGTTCAATGTGACCATTGTGGCCGTGGACGATCTTTTCTACCGCCCCGGCGTCCTGCTGGCCGATGTCTCGCTCGTGCATGCCGTGACCGCCAGTTCGGCCATCGTGATGACCGGGCTGGCCGTTGTCGGCCTCTTCTTCCGCCCCCGCGACAGGGTACTGCGCGCGGTGGGATCGGTCAGCGTGGGCCTGGCGATGGTCTACCTCCTCAACACCTACGTGGTCTTCCTGCATGGCGCCTGAACTTTCACCCCCCTCCCCCACGCCCCGGCCATCGGGCAACGCACACCTGCGCGATGTAGACGACCTGGCCCGCGAGCACGCCGTCGATCCCGCGACAGGCTTGCCCGCCGGCGAAGCAGAGCGCCGAGCCGCACAGCACGGCGCCAACGAACTGACCAGTACCCAGGGCCGGGGCTGGCCGGGCCTGCTCGCAGACCAGTTCAAGGACTTCATGGTGCTGGTGCTGCTGGGCGCGGCGGTGATCGCGGGACTGGTGGGCGAGCTGACCGACACGATCGTCATCCTGATCATCGTGGTGCTCAACGCCGTCATCGGCTTCGTGCAGGCGTGGAGGGCCGACCAGGCCATGGCGGCGCTGCGCCAGCTGGCCGCTGCCCACGCGACCGTTCTGCGCGATGGTCAGGTACAGGTCGTTGCGGCCAGCATTCTGGTGCCGGGCGACATCGTGCTGCTGGAAGCCGGCAACCAGATACCGGCCGACCTGCGCCTGATCGAGATCGCCCAGCTGCAGGTGGACGAATCGGCACTCACGGGCGAATCGGTCACCGTGGCCAAACAGACCGACACCCTGGCCGACCAGGAAACCAGCGCGCTGGGAGACCGCATCAACATGGCCTTCAAGGGCACCACCGCCACACACGGGCGTGCTCGCGGTCTCGTGGTGGCAACGGGCATGCGCACCGAACTGGGCAAAGTGGCCAAACTGCTGGACACCGACGACCGCACCACTCCGCTGCAGCGCCGCCTGGCGGCCTTCGGCAAGCGACTGGCGCTGGCCGTGCTGGGCATCTGCCTCGTGATTTTTGTGGTGGGAGTGCTGCGGGGTGAGACGCCATTGCTCATGGCCTTGACCGCCATCAGCCTGGCCGTGGCCGCCATTCCCGAGGCGCTGCCCGCTGTGGTCACGGTCCTGCTGGCCCTGGGCGCGCGGCGCATGGTGGCGATCAAGGCATTGGTGCGGCGCCTGCCATCGGTCGAAACGCTGGGTTCGGTCACCACCATCTGTTCCGACAAGACCGGCACACTCACCCAGAACCGCATGCACGCCGAACTGGTGGTGGCCCAGGCAGAACGCTGGATACCGGGCGATCCGCTGCCCAGCCCGGTGCACCGCGAGGCCCTGCGCGCGGCGGCCCTGTGCAATGACGCCAGCCGCCATGCCCCTGACGGCCATGGCCGCGCGCATGACGCCTGGCAAGGCGACCCCACCGAGACGGCTCTGGTCCTGGCAGCCCATGCGGGCGGTCTGGACAAAACGGCGCTGGACGCCGCCAGCCCGCGCGTGCAGGAGCAGCCCTTTGACTCCGACCGCAAGCGCATGACCACCTTCCACAAGGAAGGCGCCGGCTTTGTGGCCTACACCAAAGGCGCGCCCGAATCGGTGCTGCCATGCTGCTCGGTACAGTGGACGCCCGAGGGCGGCACTTCGCTGGACAGCACCGCCGTTCTGGCCACCGCCAACCAGCTTGCGGCACAGGGCCTGCGCGTGCTGGCCCTGGCCCGGCGCAGCCATGCACGCCTGCCCGACACCAATGCGATCAATGAGGTCGAAAGCCAGCTCGAACTGCTGGGCCTGATCGCCCTCATCGACCCGCCCCGCCCCGAAGCCATGGCCGCCGTGCGCGACTGCATCACCGCCGGCATCACCCCCGTGATGATCACCGGTGACCACCCGGCCACGGCGCGTGCCATCGCCCACCGGCTGGGCATCGTGGATTCCGACGATGCCCCGGTGCTCACGGGCACCGACCTGACGGAGCTGGACACCGCCACTTTGAACCAGCGGGTGGAAGCCGTGCGAATCTATGCGCGTGTCGATCCGGCCCAGAAAATCCGCATCGTCGAAGCGTTGCAGGCGCAAGGCCACTTTGTGGCCATGACCGGGGACGGCGTGAATGACGCCCCCGCGTTGAAGCGCGCCGACATCGGCGTGGCCATGGGCAAAGGCGGCACCGACGTGGCGCGCGAGGCCAGCAGCCTGGTGCTGCTGGACGATAACTTCGCGACCATCGTGGCAGCGGTCAAGGAGGGGCGGCGCATCTACGACAACATCCGCAAGTTCGTGCGCTACACCATGACCAGCAATTCGGGCGAGATCTGGACGATCTTCCTGGCCCCGCTTCTGCTGCTGCCCATTCCGCTGCTGCCTATCCACATCCTGTGGGTCAACCTGGTGACCGACGGCCTGCCCGGCCTGGCGCTGGCGGCCGAGCCTGCCGAGCGCGGCATCATGCAGCGCCCACCCCGTGCACCCACCGAAAGCATGTTTGCGGGCGGCATGTGGCAGCACATCCTGTTCATCGGGCTGTTGATTGGCGGGCTGTGCCTGGCGGTGCAGGCCTGGGCCATCTCCACGGGCAATGCCCACTGGCAAACCATGGTGTTCACCGTCCTCACCCTGGCACAGATGGCCCACGTGGTGGCCATTCGTTCCGAGAACGAACCCATCTGGCGCCTGGGCCTGGGCAGCAACAAACCACTGCTGTTTGCCGTGTTGCTGACCTTCATCCTGCAGATGGCCACGATTTACGTGCCCTGGCTCAATCCCATCTTCAAGACCGAGCCCCTGGGCCTGGCCGACCTGGCCATCTGCCTGGGTGCCGCACTCGTGGTGTATGTGGCGGTGGAAATCGAGAAAGCCTGGCGTCGGCGTCGCCAGCCCGCCGCCGTTGCCATGGATGACCCGCCGGCGCCCACGCAGCGCTGACCTGTCGCAGCCATAAGCACATGACAAACGATTTGAACCGGTAACCCCCCGCGCCATGCACAATGCCGGACGGACCCGCGCCAAAGCGGGCTCTTGGCGCACTTTTACATAGAGGGACACTCACCCATGCATATCGAAACCCTGGCCGTCCATGGCGGCTACACGCCCGACCCCACCACCAAGTCCGCCGCTGTGCCGCTGTACCAGACAGTGGCCTACGCGTTCGACAACGCCCAGCACGGCGCTGACCTGTTCGACCTGAAGGTCGCAGGCAACATCTACACGCGCATCATGAACCCGACCACCGACGTGCTGGAAAAGCGCGTCGCAGCCCTTGAAGGCGGCGTGGCCGCACTGGCCCTGGCCTCGGGCATGGCGGCCATCACGGCGGCCATCCAGACCATCGCCGAGACAGGTGACAACATCGTCTCGGCCAGCACGCTCTATGGCGGCACCTACAACCTGTTCGCCCACACCTTCCCGCAGCAGGGCATCGAGGTGCGCTTTGCCGATCCGCGCGACCCGGCCAGCTTTGCCCCGCTGATCGACGCGCGCACCAAGGCCGTGTTCTGCGAGTCCATCGGCAACCCGCTGGGCAACGTGACCGACATCGCTGCGCTGGCCAAGGTGGCACACGACCACGGCGTGCCGCTCATCGTGGACAACACCGTGCCCAGCCCCTACCTATGCCGCCCGATCGAGCACGGCGCCGACATCGTGGTGCACGCGCTCACCAAGTACATGAACGGCCACGGCAACAGCATCGGCGGCATCATCGTGGACAGCGGCAAGTTCCCCTGGGGCCAGCACAAGGAGCGTTTCAAGCGCCTGAACGAGCCCGACGTAAGCTACCACGGCGTGGTGTACACCGAAGCCCTGGGCGCTGCCGCCTTCATCGGCCGTGCGCGCGTGGTGCCGCTGCGCAACATGGGCGCGGCGCTCTCGCCGTTCAACGCCTGGCTGACGCTGCAGGGCATCGAAACGCTGCCGCTGCGCATGGACCGCATCTGCGACAACACCCTGGCGCTGGCCAAGTACCTGCAAAGCCACCCCAAGGTGGAATGGGTGCGTTATGCGGGCCTACCTGACCATGCCGACCATGCGCTGGCACAACGCCAGATGGCAGGCCGCGCCTCGGGCATCCTGTCATTTGGCCTCAAGGCCAGCGACACCGACCCGCGCGCCGCAGGGGCTCGCTTCCTGGATGCGCTGCAGCTGTTCACCCGCCTGGTGAACATTGGCGACGCCAAGTCGCTGGCCACACACCCGGCGTCCACCACGCACCGCCAGCTCAACCCCGAAGAACTGGCCAAGGCCGGCGTGAGCGAGAACATGGTGCGCCTGTCGGTCGGCATCGAGCACGCCGCCGACCTGCAGGCCGATCTGGCGCAGGCGCTGGAACAGGTCTGACGGTTCTCTGGCCGCCCCCAACGGGCGGCTATATTTCAAGGTTTTTTGGCCTCCAGCGCTTGATGGATAAGCGCAAGCAGCTATTATTTCAATAGCATTTCACCTGCTGTGACGGGCAAATGCCCGTCACAGCCATCCCACATTGGGGCTGACCGGCCTCACATGGCCGTGTAATTGGGACCCCCGCCCCCCTCGGGCGTCACCCACACGATGTTCTGCGTCGGGTCCTTGATGTCGCACGTCTTGCAGTGCACGCAGTTCTGCGCATTGATCTGCAGGCGCTGGGCATTGCCCCCTTGTGCTTCGTCAGGCACGAACTCGTACACCCCGGCCGGGCAGTAGCGCGCCTCGGGGCCTGCGTATTGGGCCAGGTTGATGCGCACCGGCACGCTGGCGTCCTTGAGCGTCAGGTGCGCCGGTTGCTGCTCTTCGTGGTTGGTGTTGCTGATGAACACGCTCGAGAGCCGGTCGAAGGTCA